>Ga0310345_10001904_pt1 | contig 22043 bp, 18 predicted proteins | sample HC15DNA20500_MG_FD_204667 | JGI IMG/M metagenome (GOLD analysis project Ga0310345, IMG submission 204667) | Marine microbial communities from station ALOHA, North Pacific Subtropical Gyre - HC15-DNA-20-500_MG | ecosystem: Environmental > Aquatic > Marine > Oceanic | place: Pacific Ocean: North...
TCTGAGCGCGATCAACCCCGTCCTCCTCATCGCTTCGCTGATGGTCGCGGCGACGCCCATCATGCTGGCCGGGATCGGCGAACTTGTCGTCGAACGTGCAGGAGTGCTGAACCTCGGGGTCGAGGGGATGATGATCACCGGCGCGATCTGCGGCTTCGCCATCGCGGTGAACACCGGCTCTCCGGGCCTGGGCTTCCTCGCCGCCGCCGGGGGCGGGGCGCTTCTTTCGCTGCTTTTCGCCGCGCTGACACAGTTCGCGCTGGCCAATCAGGTGGCGTCGGGGCTGGCGCTGACGCTCTTCGGGCTGGGCCTGTCGTCCCTGCTGGGGCAGGGCTACGTGGGGATCAAGCCGCCGGCCTCGGACCGGCTCGACATCCCGGTGCTGAGCGACCTGCCGGTGGTGGGGCGGATCCTGTTCGGCCATGACCTGATGGTCTATTTCGGCATCGCGCTCGTCGCCGCCGTCTGGGCCTTCCTGAAATACACCCGCGCCGGGCTGATCCTGCGGGCGGTCGGCGAAAGCCACGACGCGGCCCATGCGCTCGGCTACAAGGTCAAGCGCATCCGTGTCATGGCGATCATGTTCGGCGGCGCCTGCGCCGGGCTCGGCGGGGCCTACATCAGCCTGATCCGCGTGCCGCAATGGACCGAAGGGATGACCGCCGGCGCCGGCTGGATCGCGTTGGCGCTGGTCGTCTTCGCGTCATGGAAGCCGTGGCGGGTCCTGCTGGGTGCCTATTTGTTCGGCGGCGTCACCGTGCTGCAGCTTAATCTGCAGGCGGCGGGCCTTGCGATTCCCGTCGAATACCTTTCCATGAGCCCGTACCTGATCACCATCCTCGTGCTGGTCATCATGTCCGCGGACAAGAGCCGCGCTCCGGCCTCGCTGGGCCGCATCTTCCACGCCTCGCAGTGAGGCGTCACAAACAAGACTGAAGGGGAGACATCCATGCTGAAGAGAACATTCCTGACCACCGCCGCCGTCGCGCTGGCGATGGCCGCAACCGGGGGCGCCGCGCTGGCGCAGGACAAGACGAAGGTGGGCTTCGTCTACGTCGGGCCGATCGGCGACGGCGGCTGGACCCATGAACACGACGTCGGCCGCCGCGCGGTCGAGGAGGAGTTCGGCGACGCGGTCGAGACGGTCTATGTCGAGAACGTGCCCGAGGGCCCGGATGCGGAGCGCGTGATGACCCAGATGGCGCTGGACGGCGCCGACCTGATCTTCACCACCTCCTTCGGCTACATGGATCCGACGATCAACGTGGCGAAGAAATTCCCCGACGTGAAGTTCGAGCACGCCACCGGCTACAAGACGGCCGAGAACGTCGGCACCTACTCCGCCCGCTTCTACGAAGGCCGCGCGGTGCAGGGCCTGATCGCGGGCCACATGACCGAAAGCAACATCATCGGCTACATCGGCTCGTACCCGATCCCGGAAGTAATCCGCGGCATCAACTCCGCCTACATCCATGCCAAGAAGGTGAACCCCGACGTCCAGTTCAAGATCGTCTGGGCCTTCACCTGGTTCGACCCGGCCAAGGAAGCCGACGCGGCCAAGGTGCTGATCGAGCAGGGCGCCGACGTGATCCTGCAGCACACCGATTCCACCGCGCCCCAGGCGGCGGCGGAAGCGGCGGGCAACGTCTATACCTTCGGCCAGGCGTCGGACATGGCGGAATTCGCGCCGAAACCGCGGATCTCCTCGATCATCGACAACTGGGCGCCCTATTACATCCAGCAGACCAAGGCGGTGATGGATGGCACCTGGACCAGCCAGCAGACCTGGGACGGCATCGGCCCGGGCATGGTCGGCATCGGCGAGATCACCGACGCGGTCCCGGCCGACGTGAAGGAAGAGGCGCTGGCGCTGAAGGACTCCATCGCCGCGGGCGAATACCACCCCTTCACCGGTCCGCTGAAGAAACAGGACGGCTCCGACTGGCTGGCCGAGGGCGAGACGGCGGATGACGGCACCCTGCTGGGCATGGACTTCTTCGTCGAAGGCCTCGACGCCGAGATCCCGCAGTAGACGGGCTTTGCACCGGATGACGAAGGGCCCGGCCACGCCGGGCCCTTTCGCGTTCCGGGCGGGGGCGCGGAACGGCGCCGATCCCGGGGGCAGCCATCGCGCCGGGGGCTTCTCGCGCCGGGCGGGCTGTGACAGTTTGTGGCCATGACCCTCGACACCGATTTCCTCATCGTCGGCGGCGGCGTCGCCGGTGTCTCCGCCGCCGCGCGCCTCGCCCCGCTGGGCTCTGTCCTGCTGCTGGAGGCGGAGCCGGCGCTGGCCTACCACGCCTCGGGCCGGTCGGCGGCGATGTTCCTTGAAAGCTACGGCAATGCCACCGTCCGCGCGCTGAACGAGGCGAGCGCCGCGCATCACGCCACCGCCGACGGCGGGGTGCTGTCGCCCCGGCCGATGATGCTGATCGGACGCCCTTGCGAATCTCAAACCTTTGCCGTCGAGGTCGCGAGCTTCGGCATGGACGAGATCACGCTGGACCAGGCCCGCGCCATGGTGCCGATCGTCAATCCCGCCACCGTCTCCCACGCCGCGCTGCGCGGCGACACCAGCGATCTGGACACCGACCTGCTGATCCAGAACTTCGCCCGCGCCGCCCGGGCCGCGGGCGCCCTCTTCCACCTCGATGCGCGGGTGAGCGGCATCCGGCGTTCCGGCGGCGGATGGGAGGTGACGGCGGGCGACCGGTCCTTTCGGGCAGAGACGCTGGTGAACGCCGCGGGGGCTTGGGCCGACCGGATCGCCGCCATGGCGGGGGTGCGCCCCTTGGGCATCACGCCCTTCCGACGGTCGATGGCGCGGGTCCCCGCGCCGGGCGGGCACGACACCCGCGGCTGGCCTTTCATCGACGCGGTCGGGGAACGCTGGTACGCCAAGCCCGACGCGGGCAAGCTGATCGTCTCGCCCTCGGAAGAGGACGCGCAGGATCCGCACGACGCCTGGGCCGACGACATGGTGCTGGCCGAGGGGCTGGCGCGCTACGAGGAGATGGTGACGGAGCCCGTCACCCGCGTGGAGCACACGTGGGCCGGCCTGCGCAGCTTCGCCCCCGACCGCGCGCTGGTCATCGGCCGCGATCCGGAGGTCCAGGATTTCGCATGGCTCGCCGGACAGGGCGGCTACGGTTTCCAGACCGCACCGGCGGCCAGCCGCCTGCTGGCCGACCTGCTGACCGGCCATCCGCCGGAGCTGACCGGCCCCGTGGTTGCCGCCCTCTCCCCCGCCCGCTTCACCTGAAAGGAGACCCCATGTTCCGCCTCGCCGCCGCCGCCCTCGCGGTCGCCCTGCTCGCCGGATGCGGCGGCGCGCCTGACGGGGCCGAGACCCGCGACGCGCCGGTCATCCGCCCGGTGCGCGGCCTGCCCGCCGCCTTCGGCGACCGCGACCCGCACGACTGGTCGGGCCGCGCGCCGGTCCGCTACGCGGTGCACGGCACCGACGTGTCGCGCTTCCAGGGCCGGATCTACTGGGACGAGGCCGCGCGCAACGGCATCCGCTTTGCCTGGATCAAGGCGACCGAGGGGGGCGACCGGGTCGACCCCCGCTTCGACGAGAACTGGCGCGGCGCGGCGGCGGCAGGGGTGCCGCGCGGGGCCTACCATTTCTACTACTGGTGCCGCCCGGCCATCGAGCAGGCCCGCTGGTTCATCCGCAACGTGCCGAAGACCCGGGGCGCCCTGCCCCCGGTGCTCGACATGGAATGGACGCCCTTCTCGCCGACCTGCACGATCCGCCCCCCGGCCGAGCAGGTGCGCGCCGAGGCGCTGATCTTCCTGCGCATGCTCGAGGCGCATTACGGCATGCGCCCGGTGATCTATTCGACGCCGGACTTCTTCGAGCGCAACGGGATGGACCGGCTTGGCAATTACGAATTCTGGCTGCGCAGCACGGCCGGGCACCCGTCCGGGACCTACCCCGGTCATCGCTGGACCTTCTGGCAATACACCGGGACCGGGCTGGCGCCGGGGTTCTTCACGGATGTCGACCTGAACGTCTTCAACGGCTCGGAGGCACAGTTCCGGAGCTGGCTGGCGCGGCGGAGCCAGTAGGATTCCGCGCCGCAAGCGGCACGGCCGGAAGGGGGGCTGTCTGCCCCCCATCGGCCCCATGGGCCGATTCCCCCCGAGGATACATGGACCAGAGGAAAGTAAGGGCGTGTTAACCTTAACGCGCCATGATGGAGGGGCGGTACAGCTGGGAAGCGATGGCCGCACCAGGGGAAGGTAAACCCTTCCGGGCAGGGGGCCGGGCTTCATCGACCGACCCCCTGCTTTCCTCTGGTTCATGTATCCCGGGGGGAGTCGGCGCTTGCGCCGGCGGGGGGCTGGCCCCCCTACCCGGTCAGCCGTCCTTGCGGATCACCTCGTTCTTCGGATCGTAGGGGCTGTCTTCGGTCACCTCTGCATCCCATAGCTGGTCGAACATCTTCACCTGCAGCCTGGTCCCCGGCGTGGCGAGGTCCGGCCGGACATAGCCCATCCCGATCGACTTGCCGAAGGCCACCGAATGCCCACCCGAGGTCAGGCGCCCGACCCGCGCCTCTCCGTCATAGAGCGCCTCGCGGCCCCAGGGGTCGGCGTCCTCCGGCCCGTCGATCAGCAGGGTGACGCATTTCGACCGGATCCCCTTGGCCTCCATCGCCTGCTTGCCGCGGAAGTCCTTGGCCATGTCCACGAACCGGTCGAGCCCGGCTTCCAGCGGGGTCGCGTCGCGGCCCAGTTCGCTGCCGAAGGCGCGGTAGGATTTCTCCTGCCTGAGCCAGTTCTGTGCGCGGGCCCCGACGAGCTTCATCCCGTGCTTCTCACCCGCCGCGCCCAGCTGATCCCAGAGGTAATTCTGGAACTCGACCGGGTGATGCAGCTCCCACCCCAGCTCACCTGTATAGGCGACGCGGACCGCGACCACCGGACACATGCCCAACTCGATGTTGCGGCAGGAGAGCCAGGGGAAGCGCTTGTTCGAGAGAGCCGTCTCCGGGTCGGGATCGCGGATCAGCTCCTTCAGGATGTCGCGGGACTTCGGCCCGGCCAGCGCGAAGGCGCCGTAGCGGGTCGTCCAGTCCTCGACGTTGATGCGGCCGAACTCGGGCTCCTTTTCGGCCACCAGCTTCAGCAGGTTGTCGCGGTCATAGGCGTGCCAGGCGCCCGAGGAGATCAGCACCCAGTGCTCGGGCGTCTCGCGGATGATGGTGTATTCGGTGTGGGTCGTCCCCGCCTCGGTCAGCGCGTAGGTCAGGTTGATCCGCCCGGGCTTCGGCAGCCTGTTGGTGGTGAACCAGTCGAGGAACGCCTCCGCCCCCGGCCCTGTCAGCACGTGCTTGGCGAAGGCCGTGGCGTCGATCAGGCCCGCCGTCTCGCGCACCGCCTTCGCCTCGTCCACCGCGCAGTGCCACCAGCCGCCCCGGCGGAAGCTCCGGGCGTCGTGGTCGAACTCCGGCCCCGCGTCCAGCGGTCCGTAGTAGTTCGGCCGCTCGAACCCGTTCACCTGACCGAACTGGGCGCCCGCAGCCTTCTGCCGGTCATAGGCCGGACCGGTGCGCAGCGGGCGGCAGGCCGGGCGCTCTTCGTCCGGGTGGTGCAGGATGAAGACATGCTCATACGCCTCCTCGTTTTTCCGGGCGGCGTATTCGGTCGTCATCCACGGGCCGTAGCGGCGCGGGTCGAGGGAGGCCATGTCGATCTCGGCCTCGCCCTCCGTCATCACCTGGGCGAGGTAGTGGCCCGTCCCTCCGGCAGCGGTGATGCCGAAGGAGAAACCCTCGGCCAGCCACATGTTGCGGAGCCCCGGGGCGGGGCCGAGCAGCGGGTTGCCGTCGGGCGTGTAGCAGATCGGGCCGTTGTAATCGTCCTTCAGCCCCACGCTCTCCGACGACGGGATGCGGTGGATCATCGACATGTATTCCTCCTCGATCCGCTCGAGGTCGAGCGGGAAGAGGTCGGCGCGGAAGCTGTCCGGCACGCCGTATTCGAACCGCGCCGGGGCGTTCCTCTCGTAGGGGCCGAGGATCCAGCCGCCGCGCTCCTCTCGGACGTACCACTTGGCGTCGGCGTCGCGCAGGACCGGGTGCTGCTCGTTGGTCTTGCGCCAGTCGACGAGGGCCGGGTCGGGCTCGGTCACGATGTACTGGTGCTCGACCGGGATCGCGGGGATCTTGATGCCCAGCAGTTTCGCGGTCCGCTGCGCGTGGTTGCCGGTGGCGGTGACGACGTGCTCGGCGGTGATCACCACCTGCTCCTCGGATGGGACGAGGTTGCCGCCCCGTTCCACCATCTTGGTGCAGGTCACCTGCCACTCGGACCCGGTCCAGACATAGCTGTCCACCTGCCACTTCCGCTCGATGATCACGCCGCGCTGGCGGGCGCCCTTGGCCATCGCCATCGTGACGTCGGCCGGGTTGATGTAACCGTCCGTCGGGTGGTAGATCGCGCCCTTCAGATCCTCGGTACGGACCAGCGGCCAGCGCTCCCTGATCTGGGCGGGCGAGAGCCATTCGTAAGGCACTCCCGCCGTCTCCGCCGTCGAGGCGTAGAGCATGTATTCGTCCATCCGCGCGTCGGTCTGCGCCATCCGCAGGTTGCCGACGACGAAGAAACCGGCGTTCAGCCCGGTCTCGGCCTCCAGCGATTTGTATAAGTCGACCGAGTATTTGTGGATATGCGTCGTCGCGTAGCTCATGTTGAAGAGCGGCAGCAGCCCCGCCGCGTGCCATGTGGAGCCGGCGGTCAGCTCGTCGCGTTCCAGCAGCATGACGTCCGCCCAGCCCGCCTTGGCGAGGTGATAGGCGATCGAGGTGCCGACGGCGCCGCCGCCGACGACAAGGGCTTTCACATGGGTCTTCATCAGGGCGCGACTCCGGTTGGCGGTTCGCCCCGTGTATGGACCGGAACGGCAAGCCGCCGCGCATGCCATCCGACCTCTGGCAGCACAAAACCGACCCGGCTGTCCCGGACCTCTGGGGCGCGACGGGGAAAGCCGTCCGGAGGAATGGTAGCGGAAACAGGGGGTTGCGAATACCGCATTGCGGAATTCAAACCCGCAAATCGGACAATACGCCGCGTTCCAACCGTGAAAAGCGTCGATTTTGCTCTGTCACCCCCTATATGCCTCCGCTATCAACGCCCGGGAGATTGTATCGGGGGTCACGAATCCGTGGCCGGAATTTGGAAAGGGAGACCGCGCAAATGAAGGTGCTCGTGCCTGTCAAACGCGTGATCGACTACAACGTGAAGGTCCGTGTCAAATCGGATGGTTCCGGGGTCGATCTCGCCAACGTCAAGATGTCGATGAACCCGTTCGACGAGATCGCCGTCGAAGAGGCGATCCGCCTGAAGGAAGCCGGCACTGCCGAAGAGATCGTCGTCGTCTCGATCGGTGTGAAGCAGGCGCAGGAAACCCTGCGCACCGCGCTGGCCATGGGCGCCGACCGCGCCATCCTGATCACCGCCGCCGATGACGTGCATCAGGACATCGAGCCGCTCGCCGTCGCCAAGCTGCTGAAGGCCGTGATCGACGAGGAGCAGCCCGGGCTGGTCATTGCCGGGAAACAGGCGATCGACAACGACATGAACGCGACCGGCCAGATGCTCGCTGCTTTGACCGGCTGGTCCCAGGCGACCTTCGCCAACAAGCTCGAGATCGACGGCGACCACGCCACCGTCTCGCGCGAGGTGGATGGCGGCCTGCAGACGATCAAGGTCAAGATGCCGGCGATCGTCACCGCCGACCTGCGCCTGAACGAGCCGCGCTATGCCTCGCTGCCGAACATCATGAAGGCGAAGAAGAAGCCGCTGGAGGAGAAATCCGCCGCCGATTACGGCGTCGACGTCTCCCCCCGGCTCGAGATCGTGAAAACCGCCGAACCCGCGGGCCGTCAGGCCGGCGAGATGGTGCCCGACGTGGACACGCTGGTGGCGAAACTCAAAGAGAAGGGGATCGTGTAATGGCCGTTCTTCTGCTTGCCGAAGTTCAGGATGGCGCGCTGGCGATGGACGCCACCGCGAAGGCCGTGACCGGCGCCAAGGCGCTTGGCGATGTCACCGTGCTCTGCGCCGGGGCTTCCGCCGCCGAGGCCGCCAAGGAAGCCGCGACGATCGAGGGCGTCGCCAAGGTGCTGGTCGCCGAGGATGCGCTCTACGGCAACCGCCTGGCCGAGCCGACCGCGGCGCTGATCGTGTCGCTCGCCGGCGACTACAGCCACATCGTCGCGCCTGCCACCACGGATGCCAAGAACATCCTGCCGCGCGTCGCCGCGCTGCTGGACGTGATGATCCTGACCGACGTGACCGCGGTGGTCGACGCCGACACGTTCGAGCGCCCGATCTACGCCGGCAACGCCGTCCAGACCGTAAAGTCGAAGGATGAAAAGAAGGTCATCACCTTCCGGACCTCCACCTTCGATGCAGCCGGCACCGGCGGCTCGGCTTCGGTCGAGGACGCGGCGACGGCCGAGGATCCGGGCCTTAGCGAATGGGTCGAGAACAAGATGGCCGAAAGCGACCGGCCGGAACTGACCTCGGCCAAGCGCGTCGTCTCGGGCGGCCGCGGCATCGGGTCGGAAGAGAACTTCAAGATCGTCGAACAGCTCGCCGACAAGCTGGGCGCTGCCGTCGGCGCCTCCCGCGCGGCGGTCGATTCGGGCTACGCGCCGAACGACTGGCAGGTCGGCCAGACCGGCAAGGTCGTGGCGCCCGAGCTTTACGTCGCCGTCGGCATCTCCGGCGCGATCCAGCACCTTGCAGGCATGAAGGACTCCAAGGTCATCGTCGCGATCAACAAAGACGAGGAAGCGCCGATCTTCCAGGTGGCCGACTACGGCCTCGTCGGCGACCTGTTCGAGATCGTCCCGGAACTGACCGAGAAGCTCTGAGCCCGTCCGGGCAGCCCGCAGGCCGCCCCGGCAGATATCGAAAGGCCCGCCCACCATGGCGGGCCTTTTGCATGTTACCCGGTCCCGAGCGCGAGCAGGTCCGACAGATGCGCCGCGATCCGCTCCGCCGCCTCCGCATGGGCCGCCGGTCCCGGCAGGTTCCGGGCCGCCTGCGCCTCCTCGGCCGAGAACACCATCCCCGCCGTCCCCGCCTGCCGCGTCGTCGGCCCTGGCATCGCGTCGATCACCACCGCGGGCGCGGGAGAAAGGGACGCCAGCATCCCGTCCGTCACGAACAGCGGGTCGCCCGCCCCCGCCGGGCCCGCCGCCTCGGAGGCCACGGACCCGAACCGCACCAGCGCCACGGGGCGGCCGATCTTCGCGATCAGCTCCCCCATCCGCGCGCTCCATGCGTGCTGCAATTCCACCACCAGCACGGAAAACCGGTCGGGATGTCGCTCCGCCAGCGTGTGCAGCATGTGGCGGGTGAAGGTGAAGTCGGTGAAATCCACCTCCGGAAACAGGCGGCGGATGGCGGGCGCGGCGCGGAGAAACCGGTCGTTCCGGGCGGCGTGCACGCTGTAGTAGCGGTTCGTCAGGTTGTGCGCACCCGGCACCTGCAGCACGACGGCCCGCGCCGCCCGCGCCGCCGCGAGAATGTCGGGGTCGTTGAGAAAGGCGTCCGGCCCCGCGTTATTCCAGCCGAAATTCGGACAGGGCAGGCCCAGCCGGTCCTCCACCAGCGCCGGAAATGGACGCGGCACGAACAGACCGTAGGTCTCCGTTCCGCCGAGGAAGGCGATGTAGTCCCCGTCCAACGGCCGCCGTGGCCCGCGAAAAACGGTCCTGCATGCCCCGTAGCGACAGGGAAAATACTCGAGCGCCGCCGCGCCCGAACCAACGTGGCTCATCAATCCCACCCCTGGAAATCTCACACCCGCACCCCTTGTCGCGCAATTTCGCTAACGTCGTCCTAACGATCACCCGGTCTTGCGGTCCGCCACGCGCCGCGCCTATTGTCGCCGCGACCTATGGAAGGAGAGCAGCGGCATGGAGATCGAACGCATCGGCGTCATCGGGGCGGGGCAGATGGGCAACGGCATCGCCCACGTGATGGCGCTGGCGGGCTACGAGGTGCTTCTGAACGACGTCAGCCAGGACGCGCTCGACCGCGCGGTCTCGCTGATCGACCGCAATCTCGACCGGCAGGTCACCCGAGAGTTGATCTCGGCCGAGGACAAGGCCGCGGCCATCGGGCGCATCCGGCCCACATTGACGCTCACCGATCTCGGCCAGACCGACCTCGTGATCGAGGCCGCCACCGAACGCGAGACGGTCAAGGACGCCATCTTCCGCGAACTGGTGCCGCATCTGCAGGACCACACCATCCTGACTTCGAACACATCCTCGATCTCGATCACCCGCCTCGCCTCGCGCACCGACCGGCCGGAACGCTTCATGGGCTTCCACTTCATGAACCCCGTCCCGGTGATGCAGCTCGTGGAACTGATCCGCGGCATTGCCACGGACGAGGCGACCTACAAGGCCTGTCTCGGCATTGTCGAACGGATCGGCAAGACAGCCGCCTCGGCCGAGGACTTCCCCGCCTTCATCGTCAATCGCATCCTGATGCCGATGATCAACGAAGCGGTCTACACGCTCTACGAAGGCGTCGGCAACGTGCGCTCCATCGACCAGGCGATGAAGCTGGGTGCGAACCACCCGATGGGCCCGCTCGAACTGGCCGATTTCATCGGCCTCGACACCTGCCTCGCCATCATGAACGTGCTGCACGACGGGTTGGCGGACACGAAATACCGCCCCTGCCCGCTGCTGACGAAATATGTCGAGGCCGGCTGGCTCGGCCGCAAGACCGGGCGCGGCTTCTACGACTATTCAGGCGACACCCCCACCCCCACGCGCTGACCCGCCCCTTCCTCTGGTCCGGTATCCTCGGGGGGGCAAGGGGGGCAGACAGCCCCCCGACGCGCGGGCCGGGCTCGATGCCCGGACCGGGCGTCCCCCGGGCGACGGGCCATGGCCGGCGCAATCACCTGCGAATCCCGAACCCCGGCAAGTCCTGCGCCGCCACCGCCTCGGCCTGAACGTCACGCACCTCGGCCGCGCCCGGACCCTGCCAGCAGGCGGTCTCCATCGCCTCCAGCGCCGGCACCTCCCCGCAGATCAACGCCACGACCGAGCCGTCGGCCTCGTTGCGCACCCACCCGGTCAGCCCCAGCCGCTCCGCCTCGCCCTTCGTCCAGGCGCGGTAGGCCACGCCCTGCACCCGTCCGGTGATCCTCAGCCTGCGGCACGCCCGGGCCATGCCCTCTCCCTATTCGGCAGCGACGGGCGTCGGATCGGCAAGCGCCACCACGTCCATCATGATCGTGTTCAGTTCGAAGTGCTTGGGCGTGTACACCCGCGCCACCCCCATGCCCAGCATCGCCCGCGCATCGGCCTCCGGGATGATGCCGCCGACGATCACCGGCACCTCGCCCAAGCCCGCCGCGCGCATCCGGGTCAGCACCTCCTCGACCAGCGGCATGTGAGAGCCCGACAGGATCGAAAGGCCGACGACATGCGCCGCCTCGGCCTGCGCCTTTTCGACGATCTCCTCTGGGGTCAGCCGGATGCCCTGGTACTCGATATCCATCCCGCAGTCGCGGGCGCGGAAGGCAATCTGCTCGGCGCCGTTGGAATGCCCGTCCAGCCCCGGCTTGCCGATCACGAACTTCAGCCGCCGTCCCAGCCGATCGCTGACCGCGTCCACCGCGGCGCGGATGTCGTCCAGCCCCTCGGTCTTGTTCGACACGCCAGCGGCCACCCCCGTCGGTCCCCGGTACTCGCCATGGACGGACCGCATCACCGCCGCCCATTCCCCCGTCGTCACCCCGGCCCTGGCCGCGTTGATCGAGGCGGGCATCACGTTCTCGTTCATCGCCGCCGCCTCGCGCAGCGCTTCCAGTGCGGACTCGACCGCCGCCGCGTCGCGTTCGGCACGCCAGGCGTTCAGCCGCTCGATCTGGTCGGCCTCCACCGCCGGGTCCACGGTCATGATGCCGCCGTCCTCACCCATGAGCGGCGAGGGCTCGGCCTCCTGCCAGCGGTTCACGCCGACGACGATCGTCTCCTCCCGCTCGATCCGGTTCACGCGCTCGGCGTTCGAATCCACCAGCCGCGACTTCATGTATTCGATGGACTCCACCGCACCGCCCATGGAGTCGAGGTTGGCAAGCTCCGCCCGCGCCCCCGCCTTCAGCGCCTCGACCTTGGCATCCACCGCCGGGTTCCCGTCGAACAGGTCGTCGAATTCCAGCAGGTCGGTCTCGTAGGCCATGATCTGCTGCATCCGCAGCGACCATTGCTGATCCCAGGGCCGCGGCAGGCCGAGCGCCTCGTTCCACGCCGGAAGCTGCACCGCCCGGGCGCGGGCCTTCTTGGACAGCGTTACCGCCAGCATTTCCAGCAGGATGCGGTAGACGTTGTTTTCCGGCTGCTGTTCGGTCAGGCCTAGGGAGTTCACCTGAACGCCGTAGCGGAAGCGGCGGAACTTCTCCTCCTCCACACCATAGCGCTCGCGGCAGATCTCGTCCCAGAGGTCGACGAAGGCGCGCATCTTGCACATCTCGGTCACGAAGCGGATACCCGCGTTCACGAAGAAGGAAATCCGCCCGACCACGCGCGGGAAGTCTTCCTCCGGCACCCGGGGGCGCAGCTCGTCCAGCACCGCGATTCCGGTGGCCAGCGCATAGGCCAGCTCCTGCTCGGGCGTCGCGCCGGCCTCCTGCAGGTGGTAGGAACACACGTTCATCGGGTTCCATTTCGGCACGTGCTGATAGCAGTACTCGGCCACGTCCGCGATCATCTTCAGCGACGGTTTCGGCGGGCAGATGTAGGTCCCGCGGCTCAGGTATTCCTTGATCAGATCGTTCTGCACCGTGCCCTGAAGCTGCGCGGCATCGGCGCCCTGCTCCTCCGCCACCGCGATGTAGAGCGCCAGCAGCCACGGCGCCGTCGCGTTGATCGTCATAGACGTGTTCATCTCGGACAGCGGGATCTGGTCGAAGAGCGTCCGCATGTCGCCGAGATGCGAGATCGGCACGCCGACCTTGCCCACCTCGCCCTTGGCCAGCACGTGGTCGCTGTCATAACCCGTCTGCGTCGGCAGGTCGAAGGCGACGGACAGGCCGGTCTGCCCGCGCTTGAGGTTGGAACGGTAGAGCGCGTTCGACGCCGCCGCGGTCGAGTGTCCGGAATAGGTGCGGAAGAGCCAGGGCTTGTCCCTTGTCGGAGCGTCGGTCATCGCGGGCCTCTCGTGAATCGGGCGGGTAATTTTCTTTCGTGTCCGCGTAAATATCGGACAGAAAGTGGCAATGTCAATTCGCCGCATCGCGGCGTCACCTTCGCCCAGCATAGCACGATCCGCCCCGCCGCGGTGCGGTTTCCCGCGAAGTCATCCATCCGACCGCTTCGAGGCTGGCTTTGCCCGGCAAACCCAAGCATTACTGGCGGGGAGGAGCCAGATCGCCCGCGACACCCGCCGCGGGCCGCGCAACTTTCTGCAGTTGCTCGGTCATAAAATTACAAATCCTCCACCTCGCGGCATTGCAATGTTGCGCAGCCGATTATATCGAGAGCAGACACCGCGCGATTCTGCATCGCGGCAAAGACATGTGCAGGAGGCTCCCATGGCTCTCGACAAGGAAGCGGGCGTCGCGTCCTACGACGCCCCGAAGAAAGACCTTTACGAAGTGGGCGAAATGCCCCCGCTCGGCCATGTGCCGAAACAGATGTACGCCTGGGCGATCCGCCGCGAGCGCCACGGCGAGCCTGACAAGTCCTTCCAGGTGGAGGTCGTGGACACCCCCGTGCTCGACAGCCACGAGGTGCTCGTGCTCGTCATGGCGGCGGGCGTGAACTACAACGGCGTCTGGGCCGGTCTGGGCCAGCCGATCAGCCCCTTCGACGTGCACGGCGCCGACTTCCACATCGCCGGCTCCGACGCCAGCGGGATCGTCTGGGCCGTCGGCGACAAGGTGAAACGCTGGAAGGTCGGCGACGAGGTGGTGATCCACTGCAACCAGGACGACGGCGACGACGAGGATTGCAACGGCGGCGACCCGATGTTTTCGGACAGCCAGCGGATCTGGGGCTACGAGACGCCCGACGGCTCCTTCGCGCAGTTCACCAACGTGCAGGCGCAGCAGCTGATGCCGCGGCCCAAGCACCTGACCTGGGAAGAGGCGGCCTGCTACACGCTGACGCTGGCCACCGCCTACCGGATGCTGTTCGGCCACCACCCGCATGAGTTGAAGCCCGGTCAGAACGTGCTGGTCTGGGGCGCGTCCGGCGGCCTCGGCTCCTTTGCCATCCAGCTGGTGAACACCGCTGGCGCGAACGCGATCGGCGTCATCTCGGACGAAAGCAAGCGCGACTTCGTCATGCAGATGGGAGCGAAGGGCGTCATCAATCGCAAGGACTTCAACTGCTGGGGCCAGCTTCCGGTGGTGAACTCGCCGGAATACAAGGAGTGGTTCGGCGAAGTCCGAAAGTTCGGCAAGGCGATCTGGGAGATCACCGGCAAGGGCAACAACGTCGACATGGTGTTCGAGCACCCGGGCGAGTCGACCTTCCCCGTCTCCACCTTCGTGGTGAAGAAGGGCGGCATGGTGGTGATTTGCGCCGGCACGACGGGCTACAACCTGACGATGGACGCGCGGTACATCTGGATGCACCAGAAGCGCATTCAGGGGTCGCACTTCGCCCACCTGAAGCAGGCGGCGGCGGCGAACAAGCTGATGATCGAACGCCGGATCGACCCCTGCATGTCCGAGGTCTTCCCGTGGGAGGAGATCCCGGCCGCGCACATGAAGATGATGCGGAACGAGCACAAGCCCGGCAACATGGCCGTGCTGGTGCAATCGCCCCGCCCCGGGCTGCGCACGGTCGAGGACGTGGTCGAAGCGGGCCGTTAACCCTTTCGGGCCAGAGCGTTTCCACCCCCCGGCGCCACGCGGCGCCGGGGGTATTTCATATTAAAATAACACATTTTCAAGTGATTGCGCTGCAAAGCCCCCCCGAATTCGGGGAATTGATCCGTGGGCCGTTTGCGGGAACGCTCGAATGGTCCGTCTGAGGAGGCGGGCAGTGGTTAACGGAACATTAACCACTTTGACCCAATGATGACCAGGTAGGACGATGAAGCACGACTGGATCATCGGCGTGATCGCCGACCTCAACCGCTACGCGACGCGGCACGGGCTCGACGATCTTTCGCGACATCTGGGCGCGGCACTCACTTCCGCCCGGGAGGATGCGCCCCAGCCGACAGAAGGTTATCGGGGGGCGCATGTATCACGCGAGAAAGACGCCATCCGAAGGATTGCAGAACGCGCTGGCGGCGGCGGATGACCTGGATGGCCTGACCGACACGGTCGCCCTCGCCCGCGACACGCTGCGCATCGACCACCTGATCTATCACTGGGTCAACGCGCCGGGCGGCCAGATCGCCGCCGGCACCTATCCCGCGGCGTGGCAGGCGCGTTATGTGGAAGACCGTTTCGACCTGATCGACCCCGTGGTCCTGGCCGCCGCGCGCAGCTTCGGACCTCTGAACTGGAAAGACCTCGACTGGTCGCAACAGCGGCTTCGCGACTTTCTCGCCGCCTCCGCCGCGTATGGGCTTTCGGGGCAGGGCCTGACCATCCCGATCCACGGGCCGCAGGGGGAATTCGGATTGCTCACCGCCAACCACGATTGCCCGGACGACCGCTGGGCGGCGTTCGAACTGGCGCAGGCCGAGCACCTGACCCTGATCGCACGCGCCCTGCACGACCGGGCCCGCAGGATCCTGCCCTCCGACCGGCCGGGCGCGCCCGGTCTCACCCGGCGCGAGACCGAGGTGATCTGCGAACTTGCCCGCGGTCGCGGCCGGGCGCAGGCGGCGCGGGCGCTGCAGATTTCGGAACACACGCTCCGCGACCACCTCGAATCCCTGCGCCGCAAGCTGGGCGCGCGCAGCACGACCCACGCCGTCGCCCGCGCCGTCGCGCAAGGGCTGGTGCGGCTCTGATCCGCTGGCGCCCGGCGGCGCGCGGGGATAGTGTCGCGCCATGACCGCCCCCGCCTCAGCCCCCCTGCCCGCGCTCACCCTGTCCCACGACCAGGCCGAAGCGCATGACCGCATCGCCGAGATGCTGCGCGCCGCCGGGATCGATCTGGATGAAGGCACCACGCGCCCTGCGGGCGGCGAAAGCCAGCGGGTGATGGCGGTGACCGGCAAGGCGGGCTCCGGCAAAACCCTGCTGCTGGCCGAGATCGTGCGCGCCGCGAAAGAGGCGGGCGTCGGCATCGTCTCGGGCGATTACGAACCCAAGAAGCGCAAGGAGAAGCGGACGCTCGCGATCCTCGCCCCGACGAACAAGGCCGCCTCGGTCCTGCGGCTGCGCGGCGTGCCTGCGACGACGATCCACCGGATCATCTACACCCCGGTTTACGATCCGGAATACGAACGCATCGCCGAATGGCTGGCGGGCGAGGGCGAGCGCCCGGTGATCGAGGGGCTGTCCGACACCGCGCTGGACCGGGCGCATGCGTTCTACCAGACGAACAATTCCATCCCCGGGGCGATGGCCGCCGCCGGGCTGCGCGGCTCCGACTTCATCACCGGCTGGAAACGGCGGGACGACCCGCTGGACCTTGGGCTGGTGGACGAGGCGTCGATGCTGGACGACCGGCAGTTCGACGACCTGAAAGAGATCTTTCCCACCCTCCTGCTCTTTGGCGATCCCGCGCAGCTGGCCCCGGTGAACCAGTCCGGCAAGATGATCTTCGACGACATGCCCGTCCCCGCCGTGATGGCGCTGTCCCGGATCCACCGGCAGGATGCGGACAACCCGATCCTCGACCTCGCCCATGCGCTGGCCGACCCGGAGGTGGATTTCCACCGCTTCGAACGGCTGGTCGAGGAGAAGGCCTCGCAGGACGACCGCGTCGTCTGGAGCCAGCGGGTCGAGGTCGACCTGATGGCGCGCTCCCCGGTGCTGGTCTGGCGCAACGCCACGCGGATCCGGCTGATCCAGGCCTTCCGGTCGGTCCACGGCGCGCCGGAGGACGCGCTGCTGGAGGGCGAGCCGCTGATCTGCGACGGGATCGAACTGCCCCTCAAGCACCGCAAGCGCCGGCTGGATCTCGAGGCGCGCGGCCTCATCAAGGGCGCGCAGGTGATCTACCTCGGCTCTGGCAACAAGCCCGGCTTCTCGCGCCTCCATGTGATGGGGGCCGAGAACCCGCAGGTCTCGGCCGCCTCGATCGTGAAGATCGAGAAGCCGGACGAGGAGGAGCCCTTCATCCCATACGCCGCCCGGATGGGCGCGGCCTTCCTGCACGGCGCGGCGGTGACGATCCACAAGGCGCAGGGCTCGCAATGGGAGAACGTGCAGGTCTTCGCCCCCGACCTCTACGCCGCCGCCCGCGCCGGGCGGTCCGAGGCCGGGCAGCCGTTGTGGAAGCGCCTCGCCTATGTCGCGATCACGCGGGCGGAGGAGCGGCTGTACTGGGTGGTGCGCAACCGGCTGGCAAAACCGACGGGGCCGCTGCGGGTGGACGACCTCAAAGCGGTGCCCGTCGCCCCACTGAACCTGACGGCGGAGGAAGACGAATGACCCGCAGCATCCTGATCACCGGCGCGTCTTCGGGGATCGGCGCGGCCTGCGCCCGGCTGTTCCTGGCCGAAGGCTGGCGCGTCGGCCTCCTGGCCCGGCGGGCCGAGGCGCTGCGCGAGGTGGCGGAGGGGGCCGAGGCCGCGCTCTGCCTGCCCGCCGACGTGACGCGGGAGGACGAGGTGGAGGCCGCCTTCGACGCCTTCACCGACTGGGCCGAACGGATCGACGTGATGTTCAACAACGCGGGCGCCTTCGGTCGCGCCGCCCTGATCGACGAGATGGCGCCGGAGGAGTTCCGCGCCGTCGTCGACCTGAACGTCACCGGCATGTTCCTCTGCGCCCGGGCGGCCTTTGCCCGGATGCGGCGGCAGGATCCGCAGGGCGGGCGGATCGTCAACAACGGCTCGATCTCGGCCCATGTGCCGCGCGAACGGTCGGTCGCCTACACCACGACGAAACACGCGGTGACCGGGCTGACCCGGACGCTTTCGCTGGACGGGCGCGGCTTCGGCATCGCCTGCGGGCAGATCGACATCGGCAACGCCCGCACCCCTCTGCTGGAGGAGGCCGCGAAGGCCGCCCCGCCGGGCCAGGCCCCCGTCACGATGGATGTCGACCACGCCGCCCGCGCCGTGCTGCACATGGCCGACCTGCCGCCCGAGGCCAACGTGCAGTTCATGACGATCATGGCGACGACGATGCCCTACATCGGACGCGGCTGAGCCCCCGGTCCCGCGCCCGGGTGCCCCAGAAGAACCGCCCCCACCGATATCGTCCCCTCTCCCTCCGGGGGAGAGGGCCGGGGTGAGGGGGCGCCCCCCCTCAGGGTTTCGGATGATCGTCCCAGTCGTCCGACAGGATCCGCTGGCTGTCTCCCTCCGGATCGTCGTACTGGTTGGACCGGACGGTCCAGACAAAGGCCACCAGTCCGATCCCGCCAAGCAGCAGGGACACGGGGATCAGCCAGACCAGAACCTCCATCGCCTACCTCAGCCTCAGCGCGTTGAGCGACACGGTGATCGAGGACAGCGACATCGCCAGCGCCGCGATCAAGGGTGTCGCGAGGCCCGCCACCGCCAGCGGCACCGCCACGACGTTGTAGACCGTCGCGATGCGGAAATTCTCGCGGATGCGCTTCACCGCCTTCCTCGCGACCTCCAGCGCCTCGGGCAGGGGCGCGAGGCTGCCGCCCAGAAGCACGATGTCCGACGCGACCCGCGCCGCGTCCAGCGCCGAGGCGGGCGAGATCGAGACATGCGCGACGCTCAGCGCCGCCGTGTCGTTCAGCCCGTCGCCCACCATCAGCACCCGCGCGCCCTCAGCCTGCATCGCCTCGATCCGCGCGGCCTTGTCGCCGGGCAGCGCCTCGGCCAGCCAGTGCCGGATGCCCAGCCGATCGGCCAGCGCCTCGACCGCCGGGGTGGTGTCGCCCGACATCAGGACGACCTTCATCCCGCGCGCCTGCAGCGCCGCCACGGCCTCTTCCGCGCCCGCGCGGAGCGCGTCGGCAAAGCGGAAGACAACCGGCGCACCCTGCCCCAGCTTCAGCGCGGTGGAGGTCTCGGCCCCCGCCGGCGCGCCGACCCAGGCCGGGCGGCCCAGCCGGACCTCCTGCCCCTGCCAGGTGCCCCGGGTGCCGTAGCCCGGCAGTTCGGACACCTCGGCCACCTCCGCCGCCGCCACGCCCCGCGCCCGGATCGCCCGGGCGAGCGCGATGCTCAGCGGATGCGACGAACCCTCGGCCAGCGCCAGCGCCAGTTCCAGGTCGCGCCGGTCGTGCGCCTCCAGCCCCAGCACCTCGGGCGCGCCGGCGGTCAGCGTGCCGGTCTTGTCGAAGACCACCGTGTCCACCTCCGCCAGCCGCTCCAGCGCCGTGTGGTGCTTGATGAGCATTCCGCGCCGGAACAGCCGCCCGGAGGCCGCCGTCGTCACCGCCGGCACCGCCAGCCCGAGGGCGCAGGGGCAGGTGATGATGAGCACGGCGGCGGCGATGTTCAGCGCAACGCGCACGTCGCCCGACCAGAGCCACCAGCCGGCGAAGGCCAGCGCGGCGAGGATATGCACCCCCGGCGCGTAGAGCTTCGCCGCCTTGTCGGCCAGCGAGGTGTAGTTCGACCGCCCGCTTTCGGCGACGGCCACCAGTTCCGCCATGCGGTGCAGCGAGGTGTCCGCCCCGACCGCCGTGGCCCGCACCACCAGCGGGCCGGTCAGGTTGACCTCGCCCGCGCTGACGGCGCGGCCGGGTTCGGCGAAGACCGGCACGGTTTCTCCGGTCAGGAGCGAGCGGTCGAGTTCCGAACGCCCCTCGACAACTTCGCCGTCCACCGGCATCCGCGCGCCGGGGCGCACCCGGACCAGCATCCCCGGCGCCAGCTCCGCCACCGGCACCTGCCGTTCGCCCCCGTCCTCCACCAGCCAGGCGCGCGGCACCTCCAGCGCGGTCAGCTCCTCGGCCGCCGACCGGGCGATGGCGCGGGTCCGGTGGTCGAGGAACCGGCCCGCCAGCAGGAAGAAGGTCAACGAGATCGCGGCGTCGAAATAGGCGTGCTCGCCCGACAGCATCGTCTCCCAGAGCGAGGTGACGAGCGCCAGCAGGATGGCGAGCGAGATCGGCACGTCCATGTTCAGCCGCCCGGCCCTGAGCGCGGTCCACGCGTTGCCGAAGAAGGGCTGCGCGGAAAAGGCGATCGCCGGCAGGGTGATCGCGGCGCTGATCCAGTGGAACATGTCGCGGGTCGCGGCCTCGGCCCCCGACCAGACGGCGACGGACAGGAGCATCACGTTCATCATCGCGAAGCCCGCCACCGCCATCCGCATCAGCAGGTCGCGCCCGGCGCGGTCGGTCCGGGTCGCGGCGATGGTGCCCGCGTCCAGCTCATGCGCCTCGTAGCCCGCGCGGGCCAGCGCGCCGACGAGTTCCTCGGCGGTGACCCCGGGTGCCTTCACCGAGGCGCGTTTCAGCGTCAGGTTCACCCGCGCCTCCGTCACCCCCGGCACGCGTGCCAGCGCGCCCTCGACGCCCGAGATGCAGGCGGCGCAGTGGATCGACGGCAGCGAAAGCGAGATCGTGGCGTCCGACATCGCCGCCCTCGACCGGGCGAGCGTCTCCGCCGCCGGCATTGCCGCGCAGGCGGGGCAGGCCGAGATGGCGGAGCCGCGCAGTTCGACTGTCATCTACCGCTCCACATGCAGCACGACGCGCTGGCGGAAGACGGTCCCGTCCTCGGCCACGGCGGTCATGCGGATGTTCCAGTTGCCGTCGCCCAGATGCAGCGGCGCTTCGTAGACTTCGCCGTTGAAGGCGAAGATCGGCTCGACGTCGTCCTTGACCTGGGTTGCCCGGCCGACCACCGCGTGCAGGTCCTGCACCCGCACCGGCTCCCCCGCGCGGTCGGTGATCGCCAGGTGCACCATGTCCTCCTTCGCATCGGCCCAGACGGTCCAGCCGAGCGCCTCCTGCGCGGCGCGGTCGTCGTCGAAATGCTGCGAGGCGACGTAGGAATTCTTCACCTCCAGCCCCGGAAAGGTCTTCACCGCGTTCACCGCGAGGGTGAGGTTGACCGCGATGATGACGCCGAAGGCGCCGACGAACCCCGCCAGCACGTGCCAGCCCTTCAATCGAAAGCCGGTCTGCTCCATTTCATTCCGCTCCATTGAAGACCGTGTCCCTGTAGGCCCGGTCGCCGTTGCTGTTGTCCTCGATCCAGAGCCGGATGTCCGTCGCCTCGGACGTGGCGGGATCGGATCCCGGCGGGGCGATGACATAGACCCGCTCCTGCCCCGCCGTGTCCGCCGGGACGGTGACGGTGGCATAGGGCGTGCCCTCGACCTGCACGCGCAGCGCCGGGTCGCCGGTCACGCCGATGCGGAAGGGCCGCGCCTCGCCGTGCTTGTTGCGGATCCGGATGTCGTAGGTGTTCCGGATCGACCCGTCCGACAGCGTCACGAAGGTCGGGTTGCGCACCGGCGCGACGGTCATGTCGATGTCGGGCCGGATGAACAGCGCGATCAGCAGGCCGATCCCCACGAGCGACCAGAGCGAGGTGTAGAGGATCGTCCGCGGCCGGAAGATGTGCCGCCAGATGTTGCGCGGCGGCTCGCCGGCCCGCTCGCGCTGTTCGTCTGTCAGCGCCATGTAGTCGATCAGCCCGCGCGGCTTGCCGATCTTGTCCATGATCTCGTCGCAGGCGTCGATGCAGAGCGCGCAGGTGATGCAGGCCATCTGCTGGCCGTCGCGGATGTCGATCCCCATGGGGCAGACGTTGACGCAGGCGTTGCAGTCGATGCAATCCCCCAGCGTCTCCTTCTGCGGCACCGGCCCGCCGACGCCCCGGGGCATCCCCGGCATCGGCACGAAGGGCGAGGTGCCGCCCGTCTTCTCGCCCGCCGCGCGGGAGGTGGCCATCGCCGCCTCGGCCTGTTCGCGCCGCCGCTTGCCCTTGCCGCGCGGCTCGCCCCGCCATTCGCGGTAGGCGACGGTGATCGT
>Ga0310345_10001906_pt1 | contig 22038 bp, 20 predicted proteins | sample HC15DNA20500_MG_FD_204667 | JGI IMG/M metagenome (GOLD analysis project Ga0310345, IMG submission 204667) | Marine microbial communities from station ALOHA, North Pacific Subtropical Gyre - HC15-DNA-20-500_MG | ecosystem: Environmental > Aquatic > Marine > Oceanic | place: Pacific Ocean: North...
GTCGGCGATCTGCAGCAGCTCGCTCATCGGTTACTCTCCCTCGCCGCCCGCATTGCCCCACTCGTCCACCCGGGCGAGCTGGGCGTAATCGTCGTAGCGATAGGCGCTGCCGAAATGGGTGCCGCTCCGCCGCATCGCCTCATAGGCGCGGGCCTCGTCGTCATACTCCTTCACCAGGCCGGCGAGCGCCGTGATGGCCTCTTGCGCCAGCGTCTCGGCGTCTTGGCTGCCTGCTTCGCGCTCCTCGCCGCCATCCCGCCGTCCCGACGCCTGGATGTAGCGCAGCGCCGAGACGGGTCGTGGGCCGAGCTCGCCAAAGCCTGAGAGGCGTGCGATCGCCGCTTCGAGCGGGAGCTGGGGCGCATGCATCCCATCGACGGCTTTCGGAACCGGCGGATTGCCGGTCTTGTAGTCGTAGATGGCGAGCGTCCGGTCGTCCCGAAGGTCGATCCGATCGGCCCGCGCAGTCAGCTCAAAATCGAGCGCCTCCAGGCGGAGCGTCCCGCGCACCTCGCTGACGATCCCGGTGACGCCCAGCCGGCGCATCGGTTCGGTCTCCGCGAACCAACGGGCAAAGTTCTCGAAGTGAGGACGCCAGAACGCCTCGATCCGGGGAGCACCGCCCAGCCCTGCAAAGAGTTCGTCGGCGATGCCGATCAGCGTGCCGGCGATGTCGTCGGGCAGCCGGCCCGGATACCGCTCGGCGAAGATCGAGAGGGCCGCGTGGACCACCTTGCCCCGCAGGGCCGCGTCGGCTGCCTGGCCCAGCGGCGGCAGCTTCTCAAGCCGCAGGATATCCCGCGCATAGATATCGTAGGGGTTGGCGATCCAGCGCTCGATTCGGCTGACGCTCAGCTTGCGCGGGCGGGAGGCTACCGGCGGGCAGGGTGCCGGCTGGCCGACGGGCGAGAAGTCCTCCACATAGTCCCGCATCTTCGCCCAGGCGGTCCATGGGGCGTCAGGCTTCAACGCGTCACCCGCCGCGATGGCCTCGGTCAGCGCCGTCAGCCGCTGCACCCAGCGGGACGGCACCGTCGGCACCCCGTCGACCTTCAGGGATCGCGTGAGGTAGATCCTGTCGGCCCCCAGGCTCTGGGCGAAATCGTGAGCCGAAAGCCCAATCCGCCGCTCCGGCGCGGGCAGGCCGAGCGCCGCCCGCATGGTGTGGTTGAGTTAGGGGCCCGGTTCCTGAAGTTTCGGCCACGTACCCTCGTTGAGCCCGCCGAGGATAACCACATCGGTCTGCTGCAGCCGGGCTTCCAGCGGCCCCCAGATGAAGAGCCGCGGATGAGCGCCCCGGGCCGGCCGCACCACCTGGCCTGCCAGCAGGCTGCGGTAGAAGGCGGGATAGTCGGCGGCGCGGAGGCGCGTCCCGCCGCCTTCCGCGATCAGGTCGCGCAGGAAGACGGAGAGCGCCTCGCCCGCATCTCCAATCCAGATCCGGTCGCTTGCGCCGCTCTCGTCGCGCGCAAGAGCCTCCGCCGCCGCGGCGTGAGCCTCGGCGAAAGCAGCGGCGCTGGCCTCCCGTCCCACCGAGGTCAGCGGCGCGAAGGCAGCCTCCAGCTCATCGACAAGGGCGAGCACCTTTTCGATCTCCTCGCCCTTCAGCCGCCGTGCAGCATGCGGCCGGTCGGGCTCCGTCGTCACGGCTGCCCGGATGCCGGCGAACCCTTCACCGAGATAGACGTCGCGGAAGGCTGCCCGCTCCAGAAGCCGCGCCACGGTGCGCATGGTTCCGGCCGACCGTCCGAGCCGGGTCAGCGGATGCTTCAGAAGCGCCATCAGTTCGGGCGGCGCGAAGTCCGCATCGGCGGCCTCCAGCACCAAAGAGAGGAATGCGCCGGGCACGGTCCGGGTCACAGGGGTCCCGGCGGAATCGTCGATGGCCAGGCCGAACTGGCGCACCCGCGCCGCCACCCGCCGCGCCAGCGCCCGGTCGGGGGTCACCAGTGCCGCCTGCTTCTCAGGCTCTTCTACCACGCTCCGCAGGATGAGGGCGATAGCCTCCGCCTCGTCCTGCGGCCCTGGCGCCTCGATCAGGGAGACGCCCTTGAGCGCGGCGGCGATCTCTTCGTCCCCCGGTAGCGCTTGCCAGCGATCCGTCGTCTCGGCTGGGCGCAGCACTTCGCTGATCAGCCGCAGCCGCGCGCGTCCGGTCGGATCGGGCTCCGCTCCGGCAACGATCCCTACCTCCGTGCGCCCGACCTCGAGCCGCCGCAGCAGCTCCCACATGCCGGCCTGGGGATGTTCCGGATGGCGCCCCAGCGCGTCCCAGCTCTCTTCGTCCAGGCTCGTGTCGAGACCGGGCAGCATCACGGCGCCGTTCGGCAGCGTGGCGATGGTCTGCAGCAGCCGCGCGGTGGCGGGCACCGTACCGGTGGAGCCCGCCGCGATCACGGGCGCATCGCCGATGGCCGCGAGCCGTTCCCGCTCGTGGTCCATCAGGAGCCGGCGCCGCTCCGCCGGCGACACGAGGCCGTTATCGTCCAGGAAGTTCGGCCAGTGCTCGGTGACGATCTTCAGAAAGTCGATGGTCTGCGCCCAGTGCCCGGCGAGGTCTTCCGGGACGAGGGATTCCAGATCAGACAGATCCGCTTCTTCTCGGCCGATTTCATCCATGAAGCGCCCGAGGTCTTCGGCGAGATGGGAGGCCTGGGCGGGGGTGATCGGCGGCGGCCGGTCGGCATCCCGCGGCAGGCTCTTCTCCCAGGCGAGGATCAGCCGCATCAGCGCGAAGCGTCGTTTCAGGTTCGAGATGGCGGGCTTACCCGCGATGCCTTCCCCTTCATCCAGCTCGGCGCTGAACAGCAGGGTCTCTTCTTCGGGATCGCCCAGAGCGCGGATCTGCGGCAGCAGCAGCGTCCTGCCGCCGGCCGCAGCCAGGAAAGCTTCCCGGAGCCCGCGCGCCGCGCGCCTGGTGGGCAGGTAGATGGTCATCGCCGGGAGATCGAACGGATCGGGAGCCGAGCCGCCTTTATGAGGCAGGTCGCCGGCGAGAATCGCCCGCGCGAGCGTCTCCAGGAACGGCGCCGAGGGCGGGATGGAATAGAGCCGCGGGCGCTGTCCGGACGCCTCAGCCACCGGCTTCCTCGAAGCCGGCTTCCGCCTGGGCTACGGCATCGGGCGTGCCGATATGCATCCACTCGCCGTCGAGCGTCGCGCCGTAGAGCCGCCCCGCCTGAAGCGCGCGGTCCCACAGGACGTTGAGAGAAAAGGCGCCCTCCGGGGCACCCTCGAAGAGCCGCGCATCGCAGAGCGACACGCCGGCGAAAACCAGCGGCGCGAGGGGGTCGTCGCCCCGGCGGGTCAGCCGCCCGGCTTCGTCCAGGAAGAAATCGCCCTTGCCGGGATAGCCGAGGCTCGTCTCTCGATCGGCTAGAAGAAGCAGCGCATCCATGGCCGAAGGGTCCCACAGCTCGGCAAGCGCGTTAAGGGCGGAGGTGCCGTTCTCCCGCCAGAGCGCATCCGAATTGTGGACAAAGAACGGTCCGTCGCCGAGCAGCGGGAGCGCGTGTCTCACGCCGCCTCCGGTATCCAAAAGCACCTCCCGCTCGTCGGAGATGGTGATCTCCGGCGGTCCCGAGCGCGCCGCCAGGTGGGTTTCGATGATGTCGGGCAGGTAATGCACATTGACCACCGCGCGGGCGACGCCGGCCCCCGCCAGGCCGTCCAGAACGTAGTCGATCAGCGCCTTGCCGCCTACCGGCACCAGAGGCTTGGGCCGGCTGTCGCTCAAGGGGCGCATGCGGGTGCCGAGCCCAGCGGCGAGAACCATGGCGGTCGAAACGTGCGTCAAAGGATCGGCCTCTCAAAGCCCAGGGGGCGGAAGCCCATCGGCCTCCGGAAGCGCCTGCTTGTACCACGTTCGCAAGCCGGAAAGCGCAGGGTGATGAAGGTTGCGCTCCAGGTAGCGCGCCACGCGCGGCATGTGGTCGAGATAGCGCCGCTTGCCGTCGCGGGAGGCCAGACGGGCGAAGATGCCGAGAATCTTGCTCGCCCGCTGGGCGCCCAGGATCGCGTAATCGCGCAGGAAATCTTCCGTGCTGAAGGCCGGGTCGAGATCCTGCCGCCGGGAGCAATAGTAGTCGAGCATCTCCGCTTCGAGCGGCGCGGGCACATCGGTCCGGGCATCCTGCAGCAGCGAGACGAGGTCGTAGGCCAGCGGCCCGATCATGGCGTCTTGGAAGTCCAGGATTCCGACGCGGGAAACCCCTTCGCGGTCTTCCAGCCAGATGAGGTTGGGCGAGTGATAGTCGCGCAGGACCCATCCGGGATCTTCCGCCGCGACCCGCTCCGCCAGGGGCCGCCATAGATCGAGATAGGTCTCCCGCTCGGCCTCGTCCGGATTCCGCCCCTGCACGGCGGGCCACAGCCAGTCGATCAGCAAGGACGCCTCGATGACCATGGCGGCCGGATCGAAATGGGCCAGCGCATAGGGTGTACGGCCCGGCACCGAAAGGCTCGCATCGGGGGGATTCCGGCTCAAGGCGAGGAGCACATCCACCGCCTCCCGCATCAGCGCCGCCTGGCTGTCGCCATGCGTGTAGGCCGGCGTGAAGACGCGATCGCCCAGATCCTCCAAGAGGAGAAAGCCCGCATCGAGATCGGCGTCGTAGATCTCGGGCGCAGAAAGCCCGCGCTCCCGCAAGGCCGTGCCGACCGCCACGAAGGGCGTGACATTCTCCGCCAGATGCACAAGCTGGCTATAGGGCTTCCCGTCGGCGATGGGCGGGCCGTCCGGCATGGCCGGCGAATTCATCAGGATGGCACTTTCGCCGCTATAGAGCACCGCCCGCGCGTAGGACCGCGTCGAGGCGTCGCCCTGCACGAACTCCAGTTGTGCGGTGGCGAAGTCGGTCTCGTCCAGAAACGCGTTCAGCGCCTTCATCCTGGTGAGGCGGCCGGCCCAGCTTCCATAGCCGGTCAGCACGAGATCGCGCGTCTCCGGATTGTCCGTCTCGTGAAACGCGATCGACAGGCGGTTTTCGGAGAAATCGCCCTCCGCCCGCTCCGGCCACTCGGCGAGAACGACCCCCTCGGCAAGCGCATCCTCGAGCCCGAGCTCGTCGGCTTCGCCTGGCTCCAGCCGGTAGAAATCGCAGTGATGGATGGGAAAGCGGCCGGTGGAATAGCTCTGCACCAGCCCGAACGTCGGGCTCTGCACCTCGTCCCGGCTCCCCAGCCGCGGGATCAGCGCCCGCGCGAATGTCGTCTTGCCGGCGCCGAGCGGTCCTTCGAGACCCAAGAAATCGCCGGGCAGCAGGAACAGGCCGATCAGCTGCGCAAGCCGGTCCAGCCCGCCGAGATCGACTCCTTCAAGACGCCAGGCCGTGTCGGTCATCCGGCAAGGCTTGAATGGTTGGCGGAGGAGGGAGCGCCGGATGCATCGTGCATCGCCCGCGGCAGCCAGATCTTGAATTCGGTGCCACGGTCCAACTCGGTGCTGAGCACGATCTGGCCGCCATGCAGCTCCACCAGGCTTTTCACGATGGCGAGCCCCAGGCCGGCGCCCCGGCGTCCGGCGCCCGAGGCGCGGCTCTCGAAGGGCTCGAAGATCGAATCCTGCATCTCTTTCGGAATGCCCGGCCCCTCGTCCTTCACCCGGAATCGGATCATGTCATTCTCTTCGTCGCAGCTCAGTTGCACCGTCCCGCCATTGGGCGAGAAGCTGACCGCGTTGGAGAGGAGGTTATAGAGGATTTGCGCCAGGCGGCGTTTGTCCGCGGTGACGCGGTCGACGTCCGCACCGATCTCGACCGCCAGCCTGACGCTGTTCTGCTGCAGCTGATCGGTGAGATTGCTCTCCACCGCGCCGACCACCTCGCGCACGTCCACCCCATCCTTCTCCAGATGCAGAGCGCCCGCATCGATGGAGGCGAGATCCAGGATATCGTCGATGATGGTCCGCAAGGTCCGGCCCGAGGCCCGGATATCGTTGAGATATTCCGCCTGCTTCGGCGACAGCGGATCCCGCGCCACGTCGATCAGGAAGTCCGTGAAGCCGATAATATTGGTGAGTGGTGTCCGGAGCTCATAGGAGACGTGGCGGATAAAGGTGGTCTTCAGCCGGTCCGCCGTCTCCAGCGCCTCGTTCTTCTCGATCAGCGCCCGCTCGGCACGGACGGTGTCGCTCACATCGACATAGGTCAGCAGTGTGCCGCCATCGGGCAGGGGCAGGGCTGCGGCGGCGATCACGCTGCCGTCCTCGCGGTCGAACTGGCTTTCGTAAGGGTACCGCTCCGACGTGATGGCGGTGATGGCCGCCTTGGTGCGCGCCCATTCCCGGGTATCGGCGTGAAGGATCCTGCAGCTGTCGATCACCTCGTCGATATGGGGATGCGCATCGAGTTGCCGCGGGTTGAGCCGCCAGATCGAGGCGAAAGCCGTGTTGTAGAGGCGGAGCGCACCGTCCTGGGAGAACACCGCCACCCCTTCGCGCAGGGTGTCGATGGTTTCCCGCTGCACCTGGATCAGCTCGTTGTAGCGGCTTTCCAGGGCGAAGCGCTCCGTCACGTCTTCGTAGAGATAGGTCACGCCCTGACCGGGCACACTGTCGATCACGACATGCAGCGCGCGACCGTCCGGCAGATGCCACTCATCGTCGAACTGGGCATCGCGGCCATAGACGGAGAGCCAGCCCTGCTTCCAGTCGCGGTAATCTGCCTTCTCCGGCAGCTGGCGGGCGAAGCGCAGCCGGTCGAGGATCTCCGCATCGCTCGGGCCGCTCGCAAGCCATGCGCTGTCGAGCTTCCAGAGATCGGCATAGGCCTGATTGAAATGCACCAGGCGCTGGTCGGGACCGAACACGGCGAACGCGGTCGCCATGCGGTCGAAGCTGCGAAGCTGTCCGTCGAAATTCCGCCCGCTCTGCTGCGGCGAGACGATCTCCCGCGCCAGACCGGCGGAGACGCCGCCCCGGCCCACCACCTGTGCCGAATAGCGCTGCGCTCCCCGGCTGGTCGAGACCAGGATCTGGTCGCGGAACTCCCCGGCCCGCGCCAGGCTCTTCTCCGCCGCCTTGCGATGATCGGGCGGCAGGATGTCGATCTGCTCCTGAACGGCCCGGGTCGCGGCGTCGGTATCGGTCGCCTCGGCATAGGCCTGGTTGACCCAGGTCAGGTTCCGGTCCGGCCCGCGCAGCCACGCCGGCTCGGGCAGCGTGTCGAGGAGAGATTTCAGCGCGCCGATCTGCGCATCCAGCAGCCGGTGCCGCTCGCCCACCCGCGCCATGTCGAGACGCTGCCCGGTGATGTCCCGCACCTTCAGGGTCAGGCAGGGGCCCGCGGCCCGGCCGTCGATCTCGATATGCTTGCCCGCTAGGGTCGGCAGCATGAGGTTGAAGCCCTGGCCGGTCTCGGTGAGAGAGGCGACGGCGGCCTTCAGACTGTCGACGCCTTCCTCTGGCAGCCACTCGGAAAACCGCATGAACGCATCGGCCGCGCTCGGCACGCCGAGGCTCTGGGGAAGATTGGCGATCAGAAGCTTGGGTGCCTGGGATTCGGTCCATGCGAAAAGAAGCTGCGGCTCGGCCGCCAGGATCGATTCAAGCCGCATCTTGCGGCTCCGCAGCGTCTCCGCCTCGCTCATGGCGGCGTCTGCCTGGGCGCGCGATTGCCGCGTCATGCGCATCGCATAGAGCGCCGTGCCGATGGCGAAGGCCATGACGCCGATCATGGTCCCGAGGATCAGGAGCAGCCGGACGTCGAGCCCGTCCGAACTCATGCTCAACCCTTGCGCGGCCGCGTCACGGCTCGCCGCCGGGGTTAGGGACACGGCCAGCAAGACAATCGGAAAAAGGTGCCGCAGACATACCGCCACCGATGCAGCCCTCCCCCTTTTGGTCCGCATTGCGTGAGCTCCAAATAGCCGTCCACGCTGAAGGTGCTGAACGCTGCGCAAAACGATGTACGGGAGAGTGCAGGTCCGCCAGCGCGCGGGTCGGCGAATCACGTCTAGCTTAGCTAGATCGGTGACTCTTGCCCACCACGGGACACCCCATCGCCTTAAGCAATTGTTAACCTGATGCGCCGGCGACACGCTTCGCCTTCGCGGCTCTCAGGGTTGCGCGATCAAGAGCCGCCGCCGGTGGTGAACCGGTAGGATCCCTGGAAGAGAAGCTGTGCCTGCTCGGAAGCGTAACGCATCGGGACATAGGTCCCCGTTCCGCCGAAATCGACGGTGCCCGTCTCGGTCCACATGCTCCAGTAGCGCCCGCCGACACCGAGGCTGAACGCGTCCGTCAGGGCGTAGGACAGCGTGGCCTCCAGTTGCACACCGATGCCGCGTCCGCTTTCGGGCGAGACGAGGTTGCGCAGCACATGGTCGTCGACGCCTTCGAAATCGACGTAAGGCAGGTAGGCGGCTTCGCCTTGGAACGTGATGCGGTCAGTGAGACCAACCGTGACCGCACTTCCCAAGCGCAGCGCATGCCAGACATCGTCTTCGCTGATTACGAGCACGCTGAGAGGAATGGTGGGCGCACAAGCGGAATTGGGATTGGCGATCTGACGGCATCCATTGGCGTCCATATCCTGCCGGAACTGGCTGTAGCCGATAAACGGCGCGATCGAATAGCGCTGCCCCCGCCACCAGGCATAACCGACATCAACCGTGCCGTATTTGATCTCGTTGTCCACGCTGGAGACGGTGTTGGAGTAGGGGATAATGGCCAAAGGACTGAAGTCCAGGTTCCAATCCTCGTCGTTCATCACGCCGTCGCTGACCGCGCCGCCAAGCACGCCCTTAACCATCACGCCGGAGGGCGTATCGAGCCGCGCGAAGACCTCGCCGCCGTTACTGTCCGTGTTCGTATAGGTCAGCCGCGAGGCCAGGCTGTAATCGCCCTTGCCCTGAAGCCCGAGATCCTTATGGAACTCGCCCCAGCCATAGGTGTAGCGCGCGCCGACCTCGAGCCTATAGCCGTTTGGAAGGTCAGGCTCCCATGTGGGGCGGAACAGGGACACCGCATCGCCCTGGCCAAAGCGGTAATTCGCGCCGAGCTTCACCTGGTGCAGGTCCGAAGAGATGCCGCTTGGTGCACCGGCCACGGCGGCGTAGGGACCGAGCGGAGCGGCGGTTTGCGCGAAGCTCAACGGTGCGGAGAGCCCGTCGTCATCGTAGGAGAGATAGGCGTATTCGGCTTTTAAGCTCCAGCCGCCACCGATCGCCCGCTCCATCCCGGCGCCGACCGTCCAACCGAGTTCCGTGCCGCTGTCGTTCGTCGCCGCCGCAGCCTGGGCGTTCGGGGCCGCGGTGGTCTCGCTATGGACGAGAGCGAGGCCGGCCTTGCCGTAGAGCAGGGTATCGGGGTCGAGCAGGAAGCCCGCGCGGGCGGCGAGCGTACCCATGGCGTCGATCTTCCGCCGGCAGTTGGCGCTGATATAGAGGCCGCTGACCGCGTAGCAGCTGTTCGAGCCTTCAAGGTCGGCGAGGCTCGCCTCGGCCTCCAGCCCATAGACAAAGCTACCGGATTGCCAGCTATAGCCGATCTGGCCGCCGTGGATCGGGCCGGGGCTGCGGATCTCGTCGCCGAAAATGGGGGAGCCGAAGGGATCCTTGACGTCGGCAAGATCCAGCGCACCGCCGGTGTGATAACCGATATAGACGCCGGTCCAGTCGAACGGTGTTACAGGCTCGGCCGTGGCCGGCAAAGCCGCACCCGCCGAAAATAGAAATGTGAAAAGGAAAGCCCCCGCACGGCCCGCCATCGATTTGCCCCCCAGCAAAGTTGTCGAGGGCGATGTTATCTTATCGGCGCACCGGAATCCCAAAATGATTCCGCCCATGCACACGATCTGAAGGTGCGCATGGGCGGTCAGTTGATGGGGACGAGACGCCCCTAGTAGCGGTAATGCTCGGGCTTGAACGGGCCCTCCTGGGGCACGCCGATATACTTGGCCTGCTTTTCGGTCAGCTTAGTGAGCTTGGCGCCCAGCCGGCCGAGATGAAGCGCGGCGACCTTCTCGTCGAGCGGCTTCGGCAGCACGTAGACCTTGTTCTCGTACTTCTCGTTGTTCTGCCAGAGTTCGATCTGCGCCAGCACCTGGTTGGTGAAGGAGGCGCTCATCACGAAGCTCGGATGGCCGGTGGCGCAGCCGAGATTCACCAGCCGGCCCTCGGCCAGCAGGATGACGCGGTGGCCGTCGGGGAACTCGATCTCGTCCACCTGCGGCTTCACGTTGTGCCACTTGTAGTTCCGCAGGCCCGCGACCTGAATCTCGGAATCGAAATGGCCGATATTGCAGACGATGGCGCGGTCCTTCATCTGGCTCATGTGATCGGTGGTGATCACGTCGGCATTGCCGGTCGCCGTGACGAAGATGTCGCCCTTCTCGACCACGTCTTCCATGGTCGCGACTTCGTAGCCTTCCATGGATGCCTGCAGGGCGCAGATCGGGTCGATTTCGGTGACCGTCACGCGGGCGCCCTGGCCGCGCAGGGATTCGGCGCAGCCCTTGCCCACATCGCCATAGCCGCAGACCACGGCGATCTTGCCGGCGAGCATCACGTCGGTGGCGCGCTTCACGCCATCGACCAGGCTCTCGCGGCAGCCATAGAGATTGTCGAACTTCGACTTGGTGACGCTGTCGTTCACGTTGATGGCGGGGAAGGGCAGGGTACCTTCCTTCTGCATGTCGTAGAGACGATGCACGCCGGTGGTGGTCTCTTCCGAGACGCCCTTCATGTTGCCGCGCACCTTGGAATAGAAGCCGGGCTCCTTCTCCAGCCGCTTCTTGATCGTCTCGTAGAGAACGCGCTCTTCCTCGTTCTCCGGATCGGAGAGAAGCGAGGGGTCCTGCTCGGCGCGCGCGCCCAGGATCACCATCAGCGTGGCATCGCCACCGTCGTCCAGGATGAGATTGGCGGTCTCGCCATTACCCCAGTCCAGAGTCCGATCGACGAAGTCCCAGTACTCCTCCAGCGTCTCGCCCTTATGGGCGAAGACCGGCGTGCCGGTGGCCGCGATGGCCGCCGCCGCATGATCCTGGGTGGAGAAGATGTTGCACGACGCCCAGCGGATGTCGGCGCCGAGCGCTTTCAGGGTCTCGATCAGCACGGCGGTCTGGATGGTCATATGCAGGCAGCCGGCGATCCGCGCCCCCTTCAGGGGCTGCGCCGAACCGTATTCCTCGCGCACCGCCATCAGGCCGGGCATTTCCGTCTCGGCGATGGCGATTTCCTTGCGGCCCCAATCGGCGAGCTCGATGTCTTTGACGTGATAGTTCATCTGGCGGCGTCCACTCGTTGCGAAACTGGTGATGGGCCAGGCGGCCCGTTGCGTCCGATAAAGATATAAAGAAGTCCTTATATATCCATTCGGACGGCCGCACGCTAGGGGCGAAATGGGGCAAATTGTCGGCCTCTAAACCACACTCCATCCCGTCACCCCGGGCTTGACCCGGGGGTCCAGAGCAGCGGACTTCAGCGCAAGCCGCCCTGGATTGCCGGGTCAAGCCCGGCAATGACGGTAGAGAGGCAGATCGCTACCCCGCCTCGGACTCGCAGAAATGGATACGGTTGTTGAACGGGTCGGTCACGGAGGTGACGAGCCCCCAGGGCGCGTTCTCCAGCCCCGGCTTCATGTGCCGGTAGTTCTTCGCGATCAGCTCCGCCTGGAAAGCCCGGACGCCGCGCATCCGCACGAAGACCCCGGACCCCGGCGTCCCATCGCCGTGGTGACCCGAAAGATGCAGCGTCAGCCCGGCGCGGGAGACTTGGGCGTAGAGCGGAAAGTCGTCCCCGAAACGGTGCTCCCAGTCGAGAGAGAAGCCGAGGAAGTCGACATAGAACTCACGGGCCTTGTCTTCGTCGAAGATCCGAAGCACCGGGCAGGTCTCGGTGAAGCGGATGCCCTCTTCGTCTGCCGCGCCGAGGCTCGCCGCGAGCACGTTCCAGTCCCGCGCCCCGAACTGCCGGGCGACGATCTCGAGGGTCTCGCTGTGGGAAAGGGCGATGTCCCGCTCGGCGAGCGCCGTGCGCAGGCGCTTCGCCATCGCCTTCGGATCGCGGATGGAGTCGTGAGGTGTTTCAGCCATGATGCAGCAATCCTTCTCTTCGGCGAAAAATCGATCAGGGCTCGCATTGCTGACGCTTCGCCGTGTCGATAAAGGATCGTGCGAAAGCTGGCCGTCGGATGCATTCACCAGACCCCATCAAGGGGCGCGAGCGGCAGGCTGCATCGGCCTTGGGCGAAAAATATCGCCTCGCCCGTGAATAGGCAATCTGCCTTGCGTATAGTCAGGGCCTGACGAGACAAGCGGAGCAGACCAATGACGTCCCCTTCGACCCCCGATGCGGACCCGCACCAGCAGGGGCGCGCGCTGCGCCGGACCCATTGGGAATCTCATCTCGTCCATCGCATCGGCTGGCTGCGCGCCGCGGTGCTCGGCGCCAATGACGGCATTATCTCCACCGCCAGCCTGATCCTGGGCGTCGCCGGCGCATCCTCGGCCAAGGGCGACATCTTGCTGGCCGGTGTGGCCGCCATGGTCGCGGGCGCCATGTCCATGGCGGCGGGCGAGTATGTCTCGGTCAGCTCCCAGTCCGATACCGAGACCGCCGATCTGGACCGCGAGCGCCGCGAGCTCGCCGAGATGCCGGAGGCGGAGACGGAGGAGCTTGCCGAGATCTATGTCGATCGCGGCGTCGAGCCGAAGCTCGCCCATGAGGTGGCGAAGCAGCTCATGGCGAAGGACGCCCTGGAAGCTCATGCCCGCGACGAGCTTGGCATCTCGGAGATCACCACCGCCCGCCCCATCCAGGCGGCGTTTACTTCCGCGGCGACATTCACCGCCGGCGCCCTGCCGCCCCTGCTTCTCGTGCTGCTGACGCCGGAAGGCTATATCGCGACGTCCGTCGCCCTCGGGACGCTGGTGGCTCTCGCCTTCCTCGGCTTCCTCGGAGCCATGGCGGGCGGGGCGGGCATCGTGAAGCCGGTCTTGCGGGTGACCTTCTGGGGCGCCCTTGCCATGGCGATCACCTACGCCATCGGCAGCCTCGTCGGCACGACGATCTAGCGGTCAGCGGTCGGACTTCTACCATCGAAAGAGTGTCGTCGCCGCTCCCGAACCGTCATCCAGAGGTGGCCGCGTAGCGGCCCTCGAAGGATGGCGGTCCGGGCCATGTCGCCCTTCGAGGCTCGCTGCGCGAGCACCTCAGGATGACGTGGCGGAGACGTCGCGCGTAGAGCAGGCGGAACGTTGCGCCGCCTACTCCCCCTCGCCGAACTTGTCCTCGATGAGATCGATCAGCGCGTTCATGGCCTCGCGCGCCTGCTCGCCTTCGGCTTCCAGGGTCACCGTCTGCCCTTGCGCCGCGCCCAGCATCATCAGCCCCATGATGGACGTGCCGCCCACCGTGTTGCCCTCGCGGCTGACCCGCACCTCGCAAGAGGGATATTTGGACGCCGTCCGCACGAACTGCGCCGAGGCGCGCGCATGCAGACCCTTCTTGTTGGGAATCAGCACCTCGGCCGTGTAGAGCCGCCCGCGCTTCTTGATGTCGCGATCGCTCGTCAAGGCGGGATCAGTCCGTCGCCAGGATCTGGCTGGCCACGCTTATGTATTTGCGGCCCGCTTCTTGCGCCTGGAGAACGGCTTCCTCCAGCCCGCACTCGCCCCGCACGGAGGCGAGCTTCACCAGCATCGGCAGGTTCACCCCGGCGATCACTTCGACGTTCTTCCGCTCCATGGCGGAGATCGCGAGATTGGAGGGCGAGCCCCCGAACATGTCCGTGAGAACGATCACGCCGGAGCCGGAATCGACCCGCGTGAGGATCTTGAGCATCTCGTCCCGTCGCCGATCGAGATCGTCTTCAGGACCGATGCAGATGGTCTCGAACTGCTCCTGCGGCCCGACGACATGCTCGAGCGCTGACCGGAATTCCTCGGCCAGCCTCCCATGTGTGACGACGACGACGCCGATCATGCTCCCCCATCTCCGTCCGCCCCCGGCTCAAGGGGCGCTATCTTTGTTGTCAGAGGACGCGTGTGCAAGGGGCTTCCTAACGCTCTACGCGTGAATCCGAGGCAGCCAGCAATGCCAGCTTCACCTTGGCCGCTGCCGACGCCTCGAATGCGGCGAGCTTGATGATAGGAAGCTCCGTCCCTCCGATATTGGCTGTCTGCGGCCTCTCGGGCAGCATGCGCGGCACCTCTTCATGCGGAACCAGATCGCAAATCAGCATCAGCTGGGCCTGGGGCAGATAGGGCATCTCCACGATTCCAAGCCCGCGCACTTCCATCTTGCCGGCCAGCCGCTCCGGCGGCCGCGCAATCACGGCGCCACCCGCATCCGCCGCGAGCCGCACCTGATCGTCGGCGACGAGCATAGGCGGAAAATTCTCATCCTGCAGCGATAGGCAGCGAAGCGCGAGGTCCGATTTTCCCGCTCCCGACCGACCGCGGAGCAGCACAGCGTACCGGCCGAAGGCGACGCAGGTGCCGTGCACCAGCTCGCCCTGGGCCGGCCTGGCCTGGGTCGGCTCGCCATGCATGCTGTCGGCGGAACGATCCAAAGGGGTCCTCAAGAAGCTCGATCGATCTAAGCGTTGGCGGCCGGCAGCTGGATCACAAACCGGGCGCCGCCGCTGGTGCGCGTGGTGTTCGGGTCCGCCTGGTCCCGCCAGTTCAACGGACGGTTCTCCGCCCAGATCGTCCCGCGATGGGCCTGGATGATCTGCCGGGAGATGTTGAGGCCGAGCCCGGAGTTCTGACCGAAATACTGCTCCGGCCGGTCCGTATAGAACCGTTCGAACACCCGCTCCAAATTCTCTTCCGGAATGCCGGGGCCCTCGTCCTCGATGGCGATCTCGATGGTCTTGCCCTGCCGCTTGGCGAACACCCGCACCTGGCCTGAGGGTGGCGAGAAGGAAATGGCGTTCTCCAGGAGGTTCACGATCACCTGGCTCAGCCGGCTGTCATGACCCTGCACGAAATAAGGGTGCGAGCCGGGGCTATAGGCGATGTTGAGCACCACCTCGGGCACATCGTCCCGATGAATGTCGTTGAACAGCGAGACCGTCGTGCGCAGCAGCTCCGCCATGTCGACATCGATCAGGTCCTCGCGGGCCAGCTCCGCATCGAGGCGCGACGCATCCGAGATATCGCTGATCAGCCGGTCCAGCCGTCCGATATCCTGCTGGATGATCTCGTGCAGCCGCTCCTGCTCCTCCTTGGTCTTCACCAGGGGCAGCGTCTCGACCGCCGAGCGTAGGGAGGTAAGCGGATTTTTCAGCTCATGCGCCACGTCGGCGGCGAAGCTCTCAATGGCATCGATCCGCTTGTAGAGCGCGTTCGTCATATCGCGGAGCGTGCCGGAGAGATGGCCGATCTCGTCCCGGCGGCTGGTGAAGTCCGGAATCTGGGTGCGCGCCTTCACGCTGTGACGCACCCGCTCCGCCGCCGCCGCCAGCCGCTGCACTGGCCCGGCGATGGTGTTGGCGAGGATGATGGAGAGGATGATCGTCACCGCGCCTGCGAAAAGGGACACCCGCACGATGCCCCAGCGCTCCGCGGCGACGATGTTGTCGATGTCGCCGCCCCTGGTGGAAAGCAGCAGCACGCCGAGCACGGCGCGCATGCGCTGCACGGGCACCGCGACGGAGACCACCAACTCGCCCTTGTCGTTCACCCGCACGATCGGCACCGGAGTGCCGGCGAGCGCCGCCGCCACCTCGGGGTAGGCCTTGCCGTTATCGCCGCCAATCTCCTCGTAGAGCGGCAGGTCGTAGGAGCGCAGCCGCGTCTTCACCGCGCGCCAGAACGAGGTCAGCGCGTCCGGCTCCTCGGCGCTGGGCGGGGGCAGGTCGTAGCGCAGCACCTGTCCGCGGCTGTAGAACATGTCGGAGTCGAGGATCAGCGCGCCGTCGCGATTATAGATGCGCGCCCGGGATCCCGTCGGCTTCACCAGCCGGCGCAGGATCGGCGCGGCCCGCTCCGGATCGATGGTGAATTCCAGCGGCCCGCTCAGGGCCTCATCGTCGAGATTGCTCGCCTGGCCCGATTCCAGCTCCAGGAGCCGTTCGGGGTCGAGCTGCACCTGGTCGGTGTCGATTCCGGCCGAGGCGGCCAGCGCGCCGGCGATGATCTCGCCCTGGGTCAGCAGGCTCTGTACGCGGGCATCGATCAGCCCTGCGCGGAACTGGTTGAGGTAGAGAATGCCGGAGACGAGGATCGCCAGCCCGATCAGGTTCAGCACCACGATCCGGCGGGTGAGGCTCGGGAAGCCGTAGCGGAGCAGGGGCAGCCCCCGCATCCAGCGCCAGCCTTTTCGTGTTCTGCCGGCGAGCGCCGTGAGCCCGCGTCTCCATCGGCTCTGAGACTCGGCCTCCGGCCAGGACCTATCGGCCTCGGCGGTCATCGCGCTCCCTTACGATCAGGACTCACTCTTTGAAGCGGTATCCTACGCCGTAAAGCGTTTCGATCACGTCGAAATCGGTATCCACCGCCTTGAACTTCTTACGCAGCCGCTTGATGTGGCTGTCGATGGTCCGGTCGTCGACATAGACCTGGTCGTCGTACGCCGCATCCATCAGCGCGTCGCGGCTCTTCACCACGCCCGGCCGCTGGGCGAGGCTCTGCAGGATCAGGAATTCCGTGACGGTCAGGGTAACCGGATTGTCGTCCCAGACGCAGGTATGCCGCTCCGGGTCCATGCGCAGCTTGCCGCGCTCCAGCACCTTGGACTTGTCCTCGGCGACCGCGGCACCATCCCGCGGTGCGGCGCGGCGGAGCACCGCCTTCACCCGCTCAACCAGCAGGCGCTGGGGAAACGGCTTCCGGATGAAGTCGTCGGCGCCCATCTTTAGACCGAACAGCTCGTCGATCTCCTCGTCCTTGGAGGTGAGGAAGATCACCGGCAATTCGCTGCGCTGGCGCAGGCGCCGCAGCAGCTCCATGCCGTCCATGCGGGGCATCTTGATATCGAGGATCGCGAGATCCGGGGGGTTCTCCGACAGACCGTCCAGCGCACTTGCGCCGTCATTGTAAGTCTGCGTCTTATACCCCTCCGCCTCGAGCACCATCCGCAGGGAGGTGAGAATGTTCCGGTCGTCGTCAACAAGTGCGATTGTCGGCATTGAGATAGCCTTTAGGGCTTTCGCCCGGTCTGAGCGTTTCAGTGAATGTAAATGTGGGGCGCAAGGCTGCTCTTAATTATGGCAGCAACGGGGCGCTCCGAGCGCCGCCAAGTTGTGGGAAATCAATATAGATCATTGTGGTGCAAGTAAATATGTCTACCGACGATAATCCGAGCCGTGCCGAGCTCGCCGCCGATGCCCGTTCGCTTCTTCGCCGCGCCCTGAAAGGCGCCCTCGCGACCCTCGATTCGGCGACCGGCGGCCCCTACGCGTCACTCGTGACCTTGGCGACGGACCCGCAAGGCTGCCCGACCTTCCTGATCTCCACCCTGGCGCTCCACACCAAGAACCTGGTGGCGAACCCGAGCGCCTCCATCCTCGTCGACGGGACCGACGGTCTCGGCAATCCGCTGGAAGGCGCGCGCGTCTCAATTCAAGGCGTGGCCGAGCCGGTGGAGGACGAGCACATCGCCAAGCGTTTCGTCGCCCGTCATCAGTCGGCGGCCGGCTATGCCGGGTTCAACGATTTCGGTTTCTGGCGTCTCCGTCCCCGGAGCGCCCACTATATCGGCGGGTTCGGCCGCATCCTCGACTTCTCGCCGGAAGAGCTGCTCACCGACACGCGCAACCTCCACGCCCTGTTCGAAGCGGAGGAGGGAATGATCTCTCACATGAACGACGATCACGCCGACGCCATCGAGCTCTACGCGACCCAGCTCCTCGGCGCCGAGCCCGGACCGTGGCGCATGGTCTCCTGCGATTCCGAAGGCTGCGATCTGCAGCTGGAGGGAAAGGTCATCCGCCTGCCCTTCGATGCGCCTGCCAAGGTGCCGGAAGACGTCCATAAGGGCCTGGTGAACCTGGCGCAGCGCGCCCGCGCCAAGGCGGCGTAAGGCGGCGTGATGGGCGGATCAGCCGAGGCGACATGACAGGTGGCGTCGTCGCGGCGGGCCATCGGCTGACTGCCGAGGCCGCCGCCGGGATCCTGACCGAGGGCGGCAATGCCTTCGACGCCGCCGTCGCCGGCATCGCCATGGCCTGCGTGGCGGAGCCCGTGCTGGCTTCCCTTGGAGGCGGCGGCTTCCTCATGGCGCGCCGGGCGGATAGCGCGACGGCGCTCTACGATTTCTTCGTGGAGACGCCGCTGCGCAGGCGCCCTGCGAGCGAAGCGCCCGTCCAAGCGATCCTCGCCGACTTCGGCCCCGTCACCCAGGAATTCCATATCGGCCTCGGCACCAGCGCCACGCCCGGCCAGGTGCCCGGCATGTTCACCGTCCACGAGGCGCTGGGCAACCTGCCCATGGACCGGCTCCTCGCCCCCGCCGTCGCGGCGGCGCGCGAGGGCATGCGGCTCACCCGCTTCCAGGCCTATCTGTTCGGCGTCATCGCCCCGATCCTCACCGCATCGGAAAGCGCCCGCGCGACCTTCGCCCCCGGTGGCAGGCTGCTCGGCGAAGGCGACGTGCTGAAGAATGAGGGGCTGGCCGAGACCTTCGAGCGCTTGGGCGAGGAGGGTTCGGCCCTCTTCGTGGAAGGCGAGATCGGCCAGGCGATCTGCGCCCAATCGGAGGCCGAAGGCGGACATCTCACGGCGGCGGATCTGGCGAACTATCGCGTGGCGAAACGGGAGCCGCTCCTCTGGCGCCATCATGGGGCGGAACTGGCACTGAACCCGCCGCCCGCCGCCAGCGGCGCGCTGATCGCCTATGGGCTCGGCGTCTTGGAAGCGCTGGGCGAGGCGCCGTCTGATGAGCTCCATCTCTACCGCGCCCTCGCTGCCACCAACGAGGCGCGCCGCGGCCATGGCGAGCAACTGGCGGAGAAGCTGAGCAACGGTGCGCTGGCCGAGGAGTTCGCACAGTTCGCGACTCATCCGCCGGCCTATCGTGGCACCACCCATATCAGCGTCATCGATGGGAACGGGAACGCCGCCGCCGCCAGCCTTTCCAACGGCGAAGGCAATGGCCACATGGTGGGCGATTACGGCTTCATGCTGAACAACATGCTGGGCGAGGAGGACCTCTCGCCCGACGGCGTCGGCACATGGCGCGAAGGCGTGCGTCTCTCCTCCATGATGGCCCCGACCATCATCCGCGAAGCCGACGGCACCGTGACGGCGCTCGGCACCGGCGGCTCCAACCGCATCCGCACCGCCATCCTCCAGGTCGCCCTCAATCTCGTCGATCGCGGCATGGATCTGGAGGCGGCGGTTTGCGCCCCCCGCATGCATGTGGAGAAATCCGGCAAGCTCAGCTACGAGCCCGGCCTCGACATGGGGGCGGCTCTCAAGGAGGCCGCTGACATACACGCCTGGCCCGAGCGCAATCTCTTCTTCGGCGGTGTTCACGCCGCCCGCCGTCACCCGGATGGCCGCCTGGAAGGCGCGGGCGATCCGAGGCGCGGCGGGAAGAGCGTGACCGTTTGAAGAGCTACCTGAACAGCGCCGACCTGCGTCTTGAGCACGAAGACCCCTTGTTCGGCTGTCATCCCTGCGAAAGCAGGGATCCAGTAACCCCCGCTCAAGCGACGAAGACGAAGCAGGGGTTACTGGATTGCCCGGTCAAGCCGGGCAATGACAACTCAGAACAACTCTGCGACGCGCCGCCGCTGGAAATTCTCGATCCTTCTCCGTAAGACTCCCGCCCATGCAGAAAGCCGTCGCCATCCGTCATGTCCTGTTCGAAGGCCTGGGTTCCCTCGAAGCGGTGCTTCAGGAGCGCGGCATCGACCTCCACTACCTGGACGCCGGCGTCGATGATCTCAGCCCGGCCGCAGATGCGGATCTGGTGATGATCCTGGGCGGCTCGATCTCCGCCTATCAGTTCGACCACTTCCCGTTCCTCGGGCCGGAGGTCGACGTCATAAGGCGGACCATGGATCGCGGCGTCCCAACCTTCGGCATCTGCCTTGGGGCCCAGCTCATGAGCCTCGCCCTCGGCAGCAAGGTCTACGCGAACACGGAGCGGGAGATCGGCTGGGGTCCGCTGACCCTGACGGAGGAAGGCGAAGGCTCGGTCCTCGCCGAGCTCGTGGAGAACGATCACACCGTGCTGCACTGGCATCGGGACGTGTTCGATCTCCCCGTGGGCGCGACGCGACTTGCCTCCACGCCCATGACGCCCAACCAGGCCTTCTCGAAAGGCAAGCGCATTCTCGGCATCCAGTTCCACCCCGAGCTTGAGGTGAACAATCTGGAGCGCTGGCTCATCACGACGAGCCAGAGCCTCATCGGCGCCGGCATCCCGCCCCAGCAGCTGCGGGATCAGGCGCAGCTGCACGGGCCGGGCATGGAGAAGGCCGGCCGGGCCATGTTCGGAGCATGGCTCGACCAGCTCGACTAGGCGTTTGCTCGATTAGATCTGCAGCGTTCCGCCCGACGAAGCGCGCCTAGTGATCGTGGTGCTCTTCGTGCGCCTCGTCACCGTGATCGTGCTCGTGCACCTTGCCGCCCTCGGCGGTCACCAGATACCACTCTCCGCCGAAGGAATGGACGTCCCAGCCCTTGGGCTCCTCACCGGTCTTGTCCTTGACGAAAGTGTAGAGCGGCCAGCCGTTATAGGTGAGCTGGGCGGTGCCGTCCTTACGCTCCACCGTTCCGATCAGCTCCGCATCGGCCCCGTCGCCGGCCCCGGCGCTTTCTCCGATGAAGGGCGGCCAGGCCGCGGCGCAATCGTCGTAGCAGGTGGCCTCAGCCTTCTTGTCGGCCGTTCCTTGGGTGTCCGGCACGAAGAGATAGAGCGGCTTGCCGTCGCCGTCAGCGATGTACTTCCCGTATACCTCGCTCTCCTGGACGGTGATCTTGCCCTCTTCGGCCTGGGCCGGGAGAGCCAAGACCGAAACAGCCAAGACCGGAACAGCCAAGCCAACTGCGCCGAGTAGCGGCGCGAAAATTCCAAACGCATGGTCTCACTCCTGATGGGTTGAACAATGACGCCCGTGAGCATCCCCGCCATACCGTACGCTGGAGACTAGGTAACGGATGATCCTGTGACCAGCCGTATCGGCCGTCACGGCCGGGAACCGCGCGAACCGAGCACAAGTCGGAGCGTTCTCCTTCCATCGCCCCGCGTGAAAGAGGGCGGAAAGGGAGGTAGCATGATCAACGTTTATCTGTTCATCGAGCTCTTGGGCGCCGCCAATCCGGCGGTCGCCATGGATCAGCTGAATGCGTTGAAGATGGAGGAATGCCAGTTCGCCAACGTCGTGAAGCTGTCCGACGAGAAGCTGGTGGCTCAGCTCGACTGCGAGACCTCGAACGCCGCCGAGAAGGCGGTCTTCCGCCATATCTCCAAGGTGGAAGGGGTGGTCCAGACCAACCTGGTCGCCGTCGTGCGGCCGACGGATCGATAAGCTGTGAGGCCATCCCGCCACCCGACGGGATAATCGACGAGCGCCCATTTGCCCTTCCGGGAAATGCGTTTAAAGTCAGCGGCGTGGGGTCACGTCACAAGATAGTTGGCGCCGGGGTCGCCGCCGTCGTCTGCCTAGCAATGGGCGGCTGCACCACGACGCCTGAGCTGCCGCCCGAGCCCCCCATGCCACCGCTCTCGCCCCATCCCGCGAATGAGCGCGAGCGCGGCATCCTCATGCACAATATCCAGATGCAGATCCCGAAAGAGCAGGGGCCGGAGATCGGCAAGGCGCTCTTCGCCCTGGTGCCCGGCGGCGGCAGCTATTCCTGCGGCATGGTGCGAGCGGCCGCGGGCGGCTCGACCCAGTGGCGGGTCTTCGAATTCACCGTGGTCGCCGACGGCAACTCCCGCATGAACATCAGCAAGCCAGGCCAGGAGCAGGCGCTGATGGCCCGCTGCCGCTCGCGCGGGCTGGTGCTGGAGGATTAGGGGGGTGCAGCCTCCCCGCATTTGACGTCTTCTGAAAAATAGCTGGCCGCAGCGTGCTCCCTCTCCCCCTGGGGGAGAGGGTCGGGGTGAGGGGGCTCAACTGGGAATCTTTCTCCCCCT
>Ga0310345_10001910_pt1 | contig 22018 bp, 25 predicted proteins | sample HC15DNA20500_MG_FD_204667 | JGI IMG/M metagenome (GOLD analysis project Ga0310345, IMG submission 204667) | Marine microbial communities from station ALOHA, North Pacific Subtropical Gyre - HC15-DNA-20-500_MG | ecosystem: Environmental > Aquatic > Marine > Oceanic | place: Pacific Ocean: North...
CCGAGGTGATCGGTCGATTGCCGACCGCGCTTCGCAAGGATGTGGAGACCGTTTGGATCCACAAGGGCACTCAGCCGTTCGGCGGCGGGAACAACAACTTACTCATCCACATAGGCCAAGCCGACCTCTACACGGCGGACGGCATACTGGAGGAGACATTTGTGCACGAGGCCGCCCACACGTCGCTGGACGCGGCTCATGCCTTGGCACCTGCTTGGCTTGCCGCCCAGTCCGCCGATCCCACGTTCATCTCTACCTACGCACGCGATTTCCCTAACCGCGAGGATATCGCGGAGAGTTTCCTGCCCTATCTGGCCATCCGATACCGATCAGGTAGGATCACCCAGTCGCTTGCAAACACGATAATGCAGACGATGTCAAACCGGATTGCCTATTTGGACAATCAATCGTTCGACATGTATCCGATCGAATAACCCCTGGCTTTGCGTCTTCCTGGAAGGCGTGGTGATCGGCGGCAATCTGTGGTATCCAGCAGTGTTCTGCGCGTCCTGAGTTGCGGGTCTGAGTGGGGCGGGGCAGAATCAGGGCATGGCTCTAATCGAATGCTACGAATGCGAGAAGGAGATCAGCGACAAGGCACCCGCCTGTCCGCATTGCGGTGCCCCTGCGGGCGGGAAGAAGGACGGTGTGTACAAGACCTACTACGAGAGCGGTAAGCTTCAGAGATTGGAGACATACAAGGCCGGTGAGCTAGACGGACCGTATAAGGATTACTACGAGAACGGGCAGTTAGAGGCGAAGAGCACCTTCGTGGCTGGTAAGGTAGACGGGCCGTATGAGCGGTACTACGAGAACGGTCAGTTGGAGAAGAAGTTCACCATCGTGGCTGGTGAGCCAGACGGACTGTTTGAGGTGTACTACGAGAACGGTCAGTTGAAGGAAAAGGGCACTTATAACATGGGTGAGCAGTGTGGAGAGTGGATTGAAGAAGGCGACATCAACACCTACCCACCCTGTCCCCCCGGCGGCAACTAACCCCCTCCGTGGCACCCAGCCACACCTAGCTATCCAGCAGTGTTTTGCGCGTCCGATCCGGCTAGTACGTTGCGAGAGCACTTCTGATAACGGATCACTCAAGAACTGAGCCCGGCTTTTATGGAGCTACCAGCCTTAGTCAAGCAGATCCTCGCCTTCCGCGACGAACGGGACTGGGCGCAGTTCCATACACCCAAGAATCTGGCTGCTGCCCTCGCCGTCGAAGCCGCAGAGCTTCAAGAACTGATGCTCTGGAAAGGCGAGGAAGAGGTGGATCATCTGGTCTCCTCAAAAAACGGCCACGCCAAACTCTCCGACGAGATCGCGGACGTGCTGATCTATGCCTTGCTCTTCTGTGACGCAGCAGGGATCGACCCAGATGCCGCCGTGCGGATCAAGCTGAAGAAGAACGCCGAGAAGTATCCCGTCGATCTCGCGAAAGGATCGGCCAAGAAGTACACGGAGTTCTCCGAGGACAGTGAGTCATGACACGGGTCGTAGTGCAACCAGCCGGTCAGGCAGAGGCGACGATTCACTACGCGGACACCATTCTGACTCCGGTTCCGGTGGCCCGCCTTGCGCCGTTTCTATCACCCGATGACTTGGACGGGCTTGGACACCTGCACTCCTCCGATCGCATACCCACCTAGGGAGTCACGCCGGGAAAGAGCGATGTCAACCGTCGAAAGTGGGAGAAGTTGGAGCGTGGAGATCGGGCCTTCTTCTCACGGTCCGGCGGCATCTTCTCGACAGGGGTCGGTACGTGGAAGACGCACAACCCCGGACTGGCTGAAGCTTTGTGGAAGCGCAATGCGGACGGCGAGACATGGGAGTATGTCTATTTCGTAGATGAACTTGAGTCGCTCCACATCTCCTACGAGGACTTCAATCGAATCGTCGGGTACAAGCCAAACGCGGTAATCCAGGGGTTCAATGTTCTCGACACAGAGAAGAGTGAAAGACTCCTCGACGAGTTCCGATTGTGGAGCGCTTCGCACTCCCCTCCGACCACAGCAGAGGAGTACCAAGAGGCGGTTTCCACATTCGACCCCAGCAAGCCACTCGACGCGAAGGCGAACGCCAATCGGAGGCGGGAGCAGAGCTTCCTGCGGAAACGACTCGTCGGAGACAAGCAGGAGAGGCCTTGCGGGATTTGCGGACAGGTCCTGCCCGTGACTCTGCTAACCGCAGCCCATGTGAAGGAGAGATCAGTTTGCTCCCCGGAGGAGATGCTCGACTTCGATCATGTCGCGATGCTCCTCTGCGCTCTGGGGTGCGACCGACTGTACGAGGACGGCTTCCTAACGGTCCGCGAGGGCGTTGTCGTGATTGGTGACTCCAAGGCGAGTACGGATGCTTTGGAGGCCAGGCTCAAGAGCCTAGAGGGTCTCAGGTGCAATCACTGGTCAGGCGAGTCTGAGGCATACTTCAGTTGGCATCGGCGGTTTCATGACTTCGAGTGAGCGCCATGTGTAGAGTGGCACGCATCCACCGTACCGCGGTGTGCCGTCGTGGGTGGAGAAGGACCTCCTGTGGACCACTGCTAATCCACCAGTCCAAGTCGTAAATGGCACCCTAACTGCACCCAGTGCCCACCCCATGTCGTGCTATCAGTCCGGGGTACTGTCAGCGCCCACAGCTCCATCCTGCCGGGCGCGTGCGGTTGGGCTACCGCGCCTCTGCCCCGATCTTTCCAGGACACAGTCGTGCTCGCCGGTCGGGTACGTCTCCTCCCAGAGCCCGCCAGAGCCGAGACGAGACCATGGTCCAGTTCCCGGAACCGCCCAAAGAGGACTACGCGTCGGTATACATCGAGGACACCGACCGACCGCTGCCTGGCAGGGTCGATACTCGGCTGCGGTATGCATACTTCAAAACGATCGCGCGCGGCGGTAAGTCGATCATCCAGGTGTGTAAGGACCTCCAGCTGTCTCGAACGATCTGCTACAAGAGCCTGCGCGAGGAACTGGCGGACGACCCTATCGAACAGCAGCGCCTTCTGCGCGAGGCTCGCGTGACTGCGATGCTGCAGCACCCCAATACCGTTCCGACGTATGAGCTCGGGCGTGACCGGTCCGGCCACTACTACTTCACCATGAAGTACGTACACGGGTACACGCTGCGAGAGTTGGTGGATCGTGGGGAGCGGCACGAGCTCTCGAAGCTCGTCGAGGTACTCGTTCAAATCGGCCAGGCGCTCGAGTATGCCCACACGCATGGCGTTGCCCACCGAGACTTGAAGCCTGCCAACATCTTGGTCGGTCCGTTCGGCGAAGTGCTGCTCCTGGACTGGGGCATGGCGAAGGTTTGGCACCCCGACGGGACTCAGGCCCAGCCGACGCTGCCCGACGCTTCCATCGACGACGAGGATTTGTCGCTTACCGGTCAGAGTCGACTGCAAGGCACGGTGGCCTACATGTCGCCTGAACAGATCACGATGGATCCGGGGATCGACTACCGCACGGATACGTACAGCCTGGGAGCGATTCTTTATGAGATCCTGTCGGGCCACATGCCCTCCGAGGGCCTCACCGTCGACGAAATCGTGCATAAGACGTTGAAGGTGGAGCCACCCAAGCCTTCGACCCTCACCGAACTGGAGGTTCCGGAACGCCTGGAGCAGCTTTGCATGCGATGCTTGGCGAAGGACCCGGACGGGAGGCCGGCGCACATGCGCGACGTATTGGGGGAGTTGCAAGTGGACTGACCGGCCTCCGCTTCGCTGCACAACCGGGCCGCGATGTTCACGGCGTTGCCGACAACCGTGTACTCGAGATGTGTGTCCGAGCCGAGGCCGCCGGCGACCGCACTGCCGCTATTCATGCCGACGCCGAAGGTGATCGGAGGGTCACCGCGCGCCACGCGGCTTATGAGGTGCCCTTGCGTCGTCAGGAAGAACGTCGCGGATGACACGACCAGAACCGAGACCGCGAGTCCCGCAACCAGTGCGAGCAGTTTCCAGAAGAAGCGCATAACTAACGCCGAAGAGGAGGAAGAAGGAGGGTAGGTGTTCCCCCATCGGCGGACAAGCTTCAGACTGCCTCAGGCCCTTCGACGCTTTGACACCCTTGCCGCACCCACCGTAATTTTGAGTAGTTATGTACTCAGATGCCGAGTTTTCGTCGTCTGTCCTCCGGAGGTGCAGGGAATGACGCATGCCATGAAGATCGGGCTGAACCACTTTCCGGGATCGGCTGCGCTTGCCGCCGCCATCTTCGCTCTCGCGCTTCCACAGGTGGTCGAGGCTCAACAGAGTTCGTCGGACGAGGTCACGTTCAGCCGAGACATAGCGCCCATTCTCCAACGCAGCTGTCAGAACTGCCATCGGCCCGCGGGCGTGGCGCCCATGCCACTCGTGACCTATCGACAGGTCCGGCGCTGGGCGAGCCGCATCAAGGAGAAGACCGCGATCCGCGATCGCGCCGGTGCGATGCCACCGTGGTACATGGAGAAGGACATCGGCATCCAGCACTACAAATACGATCCGTCCTTGAGCGATGAAGAGCTGGCGGCCATCGCCATGTGGGCGGACAACGGTGCGCCGGAGGGAGATCCCGCGGACCTGCCAATAGCGCTCGTCTTCGACGACAGCCAATTCTGGACCGCCGGCGAGCCGGATCTGATCGTAGAGACCGAGGAGATCTTCATGGAGGCCGGGTCCCCCGACTGGTGGGGTGAGATCAAGAGCGTACCGATCCCGCTGGAAGAGGACCGCTACGTGAAGTCGGTAGAGATCCGGGAGGTCAATGACATCGATCCCACGGATACCGGCCGCGAAACCGTCGGTGGCCGCTACATCTTCCACCACATGATCTGGAGCACGCGGGTTCTCGCAGACAGCGAGGATCCGACGCAGAGCACGTTCGGCTCCGGTGGAGCTGTTGGTTGGCCCGTGCACGAAGTCGGTCGAAACGCGGACGTCTTCGACCCCGAGGGTGGCAGGCTGCTGAGAGCGGGCTCGAGCGTAGTCTCCAACTCGGTCCACTTACACTCGAGCGGCCGCAATACGACGAGTAAGTTGGTCATCGGTTTCAGGTTCCATGAGGAGGGCTACGAGCCCGAGTACCGCCGAGCGGCTGTCGCCCTGGGCAACGCCATGGACATCGACATCGAGGCCATGGAAGCCGGTCAGGAACTGCACGCGTACGAGGTGCTGGAGCAGCACACCAAGATCATCACCTTCGAGCCGCACTTGCACGCGCCCGGCGAACGCATGTGCCTAGAGGCCATCTGGGGCTATAACGTCGAGACGCTCAGCTGCGTCGGCTACGACCACAACTGGGTGCGCGGGTACGCGTACGAGGACGGCTACCAGCCGCTGCTGCCCAAGGGCACGATCCTGCACATCGTCGGCTACATGGACAACACGCCGAACAACACGAACATCCCGGACCCGAGGAACTGGCAGGGCTCGGGTAACCGGTCGGTGGCCAACATGTTCATCGACCTCGGCATGCGCGTGAGGATGTCGGACGAACAGTTCATAGAAGAGATGGCGGGCCGGATTGAACGCTTCGACCTCAACAAGAACAGTCATGTGATTGGCTGTCCGCTGTGCATGCATACGATTGACGTGCCGTCCCCCGTGGTCGAGCAGGACGACGTAGGCGTTGGCAACGAGCCGGGGCGGTAGGCCACATGCCGTCAAGATTCCTCCGTTGCGTGCTCGTTCTGACTGCGGCGCTGCTCACCTATGAGGGTGCCGACGCGCAACTGACGTATACGCAGGGGCAGACGGTCTCTCCGGCATACGAGGGGTTCGAGGTGAACGCCGATGGCTCGTACAGCCTGCTCTTCGGATACATGAATCGGAACTGGTCGGAAGAGCTCGACATCCCCGTCGGCCCGGACAATTTCTTCTCGCCCGGGGAAGTGGATGTCGGTCAGCCCACGCATTTTCTCCCGCGAAGGAACCGATTCATCTTCAAGGTCCGGGTCCCGGCAGATTTCGGCGATCAGGAGCTGGTTTGGACGCTGAAGCACCAGGGCGTGACCAAGGTGGCCTACGCGACGCTTCGCCAAGACCTGTTGATCGACAACATGGTGATTGCGTCGGAGACCGGCGCGCTCGGTGCGGGGCGCAGCGACCCTGAGACACGCTCGAACGTCGCACCGATGATCGAGATCGAAGGTGCGCTCGAGTTGCAGGCAGTGGTCGGCCAGTCCGTTACGCTGGTGGCGCGCGTGACCGACGATGGGCTTCCGATCACGGGTGCGGCTCGCCGTGCACGGGCGGCCGCGGCGAGGGCAGCGGCGGATTCCGCTGCCGCGGCAGATTCGGCAGCGGCGGGAGGCCCGGAGGCGGAGGAAGCCGCAGACTCGGAAGCGGACGCGTCTGACGCTGAACCTGGTTCCGTGGCAGGTGACGCGGATGAGGACTCCTCCGATGATGCCGCTGAGGAGGAAGAAGAAGTAGATGAAGAGACCGCCGCCGCCCTACGAGCCCTCCAGCGCGCGCTCAACGAACCGAATCGCGTCACCGTCAACAAGAGCGTGGGCCTCCACTTCACTTGGTTCATTTACCGTGGCGAGAACCATTCGACGTTTGCGCCCATCCAGATCAAGCCCTGGGAGGACTCGCGAGCGTGGATGAACTCCCCGTGGTCACCCTTCTGGCAGGCGCCGGCTACGCCGGAGGATGACCGGTGGGTCGTGCAAGTCACCTTCGATGAGCCTGGCACCTATATCCTGCGCGGACGGGCCGATGATGGCGCGGTCTATGCGGACAAGGAATTGACGGTCACGGTCGCGCCCAAGCCGATCTCCTAGCCAGCGGTCCTAGCGGGGCGACCTCATGACGCGCTCTACCCGTACGTTGATCGGGACCGCCATGGTGGCCCTCGCGCTCGCCCCGCCACCGGTGAGCGGCGCCTGGCAGTCCGAGGTCGAATTGCTCCTACTCCCCGTGCGCGTGCACTTGCTTACCTCCGGCACGACTCCTGAGCTCAACTCGACCCTCACCGGGGACGAGATCCGCCAAGTCTTTGTCGAGGTCAACGCCGTATGGCAGCAGGCGGGCATCAGGTGGGACGTCGAGTCCGTGCTTCGTGAGCAGGCTCAAAATGAGGAGGCGTTCCCCGCAGCGAGGGAGACAGGGCGATCCGGACGGGGCCGATTCAGGTCCATCCTGCTTGAGGTGTGCCCAGAGGATCAGTGGCTCCGAGGGGCATGGAATGTCTGTGTGATCCGGGAGTTCCCGGTCCCCGCTGGAGGCGTGTTCTTCCCGGAGCGGCGACAGGTCCTGTGGTCGGAGCTCAACCCGCGCGGGCAGATGCATGCGACGATCCTCGCGCACGAACTGGGGCACTCGTTGTGCCTGCGGCACGATTCCGGGTCGCCCAACAACCTGATGCGAGGAGGGCCGGCGCAGGGACAGCGTCGAGGGGCAGGCGGAGGCGCAGGGGGTGGGGCAGCTTCCCCCACGCCGCGTGATCCGTCGACGGCCAGAGAACTCACAGCGGCTCAGATCGCCATTGCGCGAGGACAGGCCGCTACGGGCAGTCCACAGGGGCTCGACAACAGCTGCCGGGACGGCGCCGCTCGGTAGAGAGTCGAGCGCGGCCGGCTGCGGGCGATGCCGAAAGCCGCCCACCGGCGCCCTCAGAACGTCAGCAGCTTCGTCCCCTTCAGTGTAATGCCGCGCTCCAGGACCGCATTGGTGATGCCATCGACCAGGGACCTCCTCTCGGTGAAGACGAGGAAGAAGTCCGAGAGCGGTGCGTGGATGAGGTTGAAGCGGAGGTTCGTAATCAGTTCTTCAGTGGCTTCGTTGTACTGCACGAAGCCCATCACGAAGGTCCGAGTATCGCGGGCGTAGCGGAGTCGAGCGCTGAACAAATCGGCCGTGAAGCCGGTCCCCGCCAATTCGAGGTCGTTGTGCTGCGCCGCGAGGTCGAGGGAGAAGTGCTCGTTCGGGCGGAACTTCACGCGACTCGACACCGACGTCCGGCGCCCGTCGTAGAAGTCACCGCCGCTCAGGGAGAACGATCCGGAGAGCACTTCGCTCGCTGGGGCGGAATAACGGATTGAGGGCTCCTGCCACTCGTAGATCCCCGCAGAAACCGCCGCGCCCGCGATCGAGGTGGCCTCGAACAGGCGCTCGTATCGATCGGCATAGTTGAAGCTCAGAGATCCACCGTTCATGAATCTGATGTTGAGCCGGGGGGTGATCGAGCGCGACTCGACCGAGCCTTGCAGGGTTGTGAAGAAGTCGACGTCGAGCATCGGGTTGATCTCCAACACGCCCCGCCGCCGCAACTTCGGGTGGACGCCGACCGTTCCGAAGTACCGGTTCACTCCACGCCGGTCTACGAAGCCGACGCCGGGGTTGAACCCGTCCCCCACGTTCTTGTAGAGGCCCGAGACGTTGACGATGTCGCTTCGCCACGCGGCTTGCAGCATCGTCGCGCTCGTTTGCTCCCCAAGCGGTGAGCGTTCGTCGGTGCCTGCGGCGTAGGCTGAAAACACCAAATTTTGGAAGAGATTGAACGTCCCATCCACGCCATAGGCGCGGTTGTAGTCGGCGGTCGTCGATCCCGTCCCTGTTTCCTGTCGGCTCACGAACATCGCTCCGATCGATGAGCCTCCCGACAGGTGTGCCTTCACGCGACCCACTGCGAAATTCTCGGCAGCGAACGAGTTGCCCCCATCTGATCCTCCGAACTCTCGCGTTTGCATCTCTAGGAAGCCGACCTCGAAGCGCTCGCCGACGCGACCGGTGAGGCGGGCGCCTCCCAGAATCGGCAGCACTTCACGAGTGGGAGAGAGGCCGATTCTGCGGGAGTGGAAGAGTCGAAAGCTCCTCGAGGAGGAGCCAGTGCGGAAGTTCCGGATCGACACGTCTTGGAACGCGAAGGTGCCCTCGTTCTCCAGGAAGAAGTCCCGCTTCTCAGGGAAGAAGAGGCTGAAACGAGTCAGGTTCACCTGTTCGGCATCGACCTCGACCTGGCTGAAGTCGGTATTGGCAGTCAGGTCGAGCGTCATGCGAGGCGTGATACCCCATTTCACGTCGAGGCCCACGTCGCGAGCCGTGTTCGTTACCGGCTGACGGGATCCGTCGAGCCGGCTCGCGAGCGCGTACGGTTTCACCCACAGGTTTCTGGCTCGTGGGAGGCCGGTGAGCCCTTCCAGGGTTCCGGACATCGAGAATTTGTAGACCCGGTACTGCAGAGGCACCGGAGCCCACATTGCGTCCTCGTTGTTGCGGCGAATTCTCCGGAAGAAGTTGAGGCCCCAGACCTGATCGCCTTCGACAGGATTGAAGCGAAGCGTCGCGAAAGGGATCGACATCTCGACGAACCAGCTGTCCTCGCTCACGGACGTGCGGATGTCCGCGATGCCTTCCCAGGCTGGGAGGACGTCGCGCCCGTCGTTGAAGGTCTGAGCGTCGTAGAGCGCGCCCGCAGGGTTTACGGCGAAGACGAATCCGCTTTGACCATCGTGGTAGGAGTCGAAGGCGATGCCGAACAGGTCGGAACTCGGTGTGTCGAAGTCGGGCTCCAGACCTGGCACGTACAGGTGCCCGGTGTCGGAGTCGTAGAGACGCGCTCCGATGTACAAGTTGCCCTCGTCATAGAGGATGCGCACCGATGTCGGTTCGGTAGCAGGCATGCCCGGCGCGGGCGTTACTTGAATCCAAGTGCCGGTGGAGGTGTCCGCCTGGCTCCACACGGCTTCATTGAGCACGCCGTCGATGCTGATCCCGTCGCTGATTCGCAGCGCCGCGAGCGCGGGGCGGGGCACCGAGACCGGATCTATCGGATAGCCGGCGCCTGCGCCGGGTGGTGCCTGCGCAACCGCGGCGCCGGTCGTCAGAACAGCAAGGGCGCCTATCACTAGAGGTGTGGAAGGTCTCATACGTCGCAGAGAGAGGGCAGGGCTCCGAATAATCGGTACAATACGCAGTGCAGTCGACTGCGATCACCCTTCATCGGAGCGCATGTGGCACCTCCTGTGGACCAAGCGCCCATTCTGACAGCGGAAAACATCGGGTGCCGCCTCGACAACGGCTGGATCTGGCGCGAGTTGGACGTGAACCTGGCCGCTGGGGATCGAGCGGTTCTCACAGGCCGTTCAGGTACCGGTAAGTCGCTGCTGCTGCGCACGTTATGCGGCCTCGATTGTCCCGACGAGGGACGGGTTCACCATCGCGGGCATCCCGTGCTCGACCAGGACCGTCCGCGGTTTCGGGCGAGGGTGATGTACGTGCAACAGAAGCCGGTTCTCATTCCCGGTACCGTGCAAGAGAACCTCGAGCTACCGCTGCGATTCGATATCAACGCGGGGCGCATCACTGGGGACGGCACGGCTGCTGCACTGCTCTCTCGACTCGGAAAGTCGGTGGAATTCTTGGGTCAGCGGGCGTCGGTTCTTTCCGGGGGCGAGGGCCAGATTGTCGGACTCGTGCGGGCTCTGCTCCTGGAGCCGGAGGTACTGCTTCTCGACGAGCCCACCGCCCACCTCGACGCCGAAGCCACCGAGTGCGTCGAGAAGGTGGTGCTCGAATGGGTGGATGCAGGAGATCGAGCGGTGCTCTGGACAAGCCACGACCAGGCGCAGGTCCGGCGAGTGCGCCGTGGACCCACCATCGACTTGGGCAGCGCATCGTGAACGCGTACATCGATGTTTCCTGGCCGTCCTTGCTCATTGCGGCGTCGCTGCTCATTGCCAACCTGGTGCTCTCCGCGGTTCTGCGGCTCGGCATGGGACGGCGCTTGCTCGTTGCCGGCACACGCATGGTGGTGCAGCTCGTCCTCTTGGGCCTAGTGCTCGAGTGGGTGTTCGATTCCGCCAACGGCCCCGCGGTCCTCGTGTTGGGACTCCTGATGGGTGTGGTGGCGGGTGTCACGGCCGTTCGCCGGACCTCGATCAGGTTCCCCGCCGCTTATCTGGACTCGGTGGTCGTCATCGTAACGACGGCCTTTCTGGTCACCGGCGTCTCCGTGCTCGGAATCCTCCGGCCGACGCCGCTGTGGGATCCCCAATACGTGATCCCTCTGTTGGGGATGTTGCTCGGCAATGCCCTCACCGGGATTTCATTGGGGCTCGATCGCTTCCTCACCGGCGTGCTGCGTGACCGCACTCGGGTCGAGGGCTTTCTCGCGCTGGGCGCCACACGGTGGGAAGCGGCGCGGGACGAGGTGCGCGAGGCGCTACGCGTAGGCTTGATTCCGACCGTGAACTCCATGCTGGTCATGGGGATCGTCAGCCTGCCCGGGATGATGACGGGGCAGATCCTGGCCGGTGCCGCGCCAGGGGATGCGGTCCGGTACCAAATCATGATCGTCTTCATGATTGCGGCGACCGTGTCCACCGCGACGTTCGGCGTCACGATGCTCGCGTATGGCCGGATCTTCACCTCGGATCATCGCTTGAGGAGTGCCGGGGCGTTGGGGATCGAGCTGGACTAGTACGGAACGCGGGCCTCGACCGTATGGTACCTGGTAGCCCGGCCCCGAACTTCATGACCCGTAGGTCGATGCTGATGCGAGTCTCTGATCTTTTCTGCTGCGTGAGTGCGCTGGTGCTCTGGGCTGCCGTACCGGTGCACGCCCAGGAGGAGTCGGGTGAGTCGGTCGACTCCATCACGGTGCGCGGGGAGGTTCTCTCGACCTTCGACGGGCACCCACTTTCGGGAGTTTTGGTAACACTCCACGACCTCTGGAGGATCACGCGCACCGACGAGCTGGGGTATTTCGAGATCCCGAACGTGCCTGTGGGGCCGCATGAACTCGGCGTCTATGCGCTCGGCTACGAGACTCTGGAGCAGTACATCGAGTTTGTCCCGGATGAAGTTCTGGCGGTGAAGCTCGATGCAGCCCCGATTCAAATCGAAGGTGTGCAGGTGGAGGTATTGGGGAACACCGTGCTCGAGTACCGCTCCTTCGGCACGCGTTACGACTTCATCGGGGGCGACCTGCTGGAGAAGTACAAGCAACGGTACGGCTACATCACCGACATGATCCGGGCCCGTTTCCCGGGCGTCCGCGTGCATGACATGACGGGGACCGGACAGACGTTGTGCCTGTTGAGCACTCGATCGACGACTTCGCTAGCGGAGGGGTCCGGTTGCGCGTTGATGCTCATCGACGGCTTGCAAGCGACAGGGGAGGAAGTGTCGCAACTCCATCCCGAGGTGGTGGCGTCGATCCGGTACGTCACCCGCATGGAGGGCCGCCTCGTCTACGGTGCATTGGGCGAGAACGGCGTTCTTTTGGTCGAGACGGTGTCGGGGCAGGCTCGGCGACGTCGGTAGGCGGGGCGGCCCGGCGAGCCTGACCACCGCCACCCCCCCCGCGGCCCCCGTTCATCCGCACCCCTCCACCATTGGTCGAATCCAGCCCCTAGCCCCATTCCTCCACAACTAGCCTTCCCTCGACGAAAGCATGGACTCGGGAGGGAGGGGATCGAATGGGAAGGGAATGGACACGGAGCGCCGGACGGAGTGTAGCGTGGGCCGCGCCATCCAGCACGCGATGCCTCGGCGCCTTCCTGCTAGCCGCTTGCCTCACCCCGACAGTGGTCGCGGCCCAAGCCGCCCCACGCATGGACCTCACTCGCCTGACGAGCGAGGTGGACATCGATGGCTCACCGACGGAGGCTGCTTGGGACTAGGTCGAGCCGCTTCCGCTCACGATGTACTTCCCGACGTTTCGTGGGACTCCCGCACAGCGCACGGTAATCAAGGCCGCCTATGACGACCGCTATCTATACGCGGCTGGCTGGTTCTACGACGAGGACCCCAGCGGGATCCGCATCAATTCGCTATATCGCGACCGTTGGAATGGCGACGACGCATTCGCGATCTATGTCGACGCCTTCAACGACAACCAGAACGCGAAGTGGTTTGGCGTTAATGCCGCCGCGATGCGCTTCGACCTCCTAGTGTCGGACGACGGCACGGTTCTCAACGGCAGTTGGGACACGTTTTGGGACGCGGAGACCGTCATCACCGATGAGGGATGGTTCGTCGAGGTGCGCGTTCCGTTTTCGAGCCTCGGCTTCCAGGTCGATGACCAGGGCCGGGCGGTCATGGGGCTCACCGTGACGCGCCTCGTCGCACGCACAGGAGAGAGGGTCACGCGGTTTAGCAGCTGCTTGGCTAGTCCGCGAACGGAGCCCCACGCATCGCGTCGAAGATTTGCACGTGCGCGCCGACGATGCGTCTGCGAGCCTCCTCGTCCGGGTCGAGCGACCATTCGCCCTCCTCCGACGTCCCTCCCAGCGCGATGCCGTCGCTTCTCGGTTGCATGTGGATGAAGCCACCGGCGCCAGGGAGACCTCCGAACGTCGCGTAGTTCACGTCCTGTTGAGGCACGAGTACCGTCAGCTGACCCTTCAACGGAGTGAGTTCGCGATCGCCGAATAGATCGTGCGATCCGAGTCCAGTGCAGTTCACCACGGTCTGCTCGTCGAGCCCCGCCAGGTCGCGCGGGGTATCGAACTTCCTGATGACGATGCGACCCTCGAAGCGCAGGAAGTCGCGGACCAGGGCATCCAGATAGATGGACGGCTCGATGCGCAGCGTCGTGCCCGCCGTCGCGTACCGGGTGGGGAACGGGTGCTCGCCCGGACCGAGCAACGTGGAGCCGGTCTGCAGCTCGAGCGGCAAGAGCGGGTCGGGCGCCGCGTTCCGACCGCCGCCGGACGGTACCGTCTCCCGCAAAGCGTAGGAGTCGATCCAGGAAACTCCGTACTCGGGACCGATGAGCAGTTGCAGCTGTCGATAGGCGATGCGTGCGGCCTGCCGGAGTTGAGCGTCCCACGCGGCGGTGCTGCGGCTTCGGTCCACGAGTCCGGACGTGGGGGTCCATGCGGCGAGAGACATGTTCGAGGTCGTGTCTGGCGGCACGCTCATGGCGTAGATGGTCACGTTGAAGCCGCGCCGCTGCAGCTGTCGCGCCGTCGTCAGCCCCACCACCCCGCACCCGATCACCGCTGCGCACCTCTCGTCCTCCTGCACCGCGATGTCCGCGGCCATCGATGCCGTGCCCCAGGAGAGCGACATCCCCGAGCCGCCGTGGCCGTAGTTGTGGATCAGCGTCTTGCCGTCGAGACGCTGGGCGCGAAGGACGAACCCCGACGCCCGGTAGGGTCGCAGTCCCACCGTAGTCCGGATCACACGATCCCAAGACGCGTTGACCGGCGTGAGCCGGAGTCGCGGAGACAGAGAGGAGAGCCCCGACGTACGTGAACAAGCTCCGAGACCCAGGCCCAGCAGCCCCATCAGCCCGGTGCCGCCAGTCTTCAGCAGTGTCCGTCGATCCATGTCTCTGCCTCAGCCGTGGTGGAGGGGCGGACGAAGTTATCTCGCAGCTATCCCAAGGGATATGGCCCCGGCCCGCTAGGTTCGTGACCAGCACATCCGTACTGCAGGCGAATCCCGGTGCCCTCCAAAACGGTAGTATTCAGTTGAGGCTCAGATTTCCTTCACGGGCAACGACATGAGCGTCCTTCTTTCCATCGTAGTCGTCCTGGGCATGCTGGCCTGCCTGGTCCTGATCCCGCTGGGCCTCCCGGGGCTGTGGCTCATCGTCGCCATCACGATGGGGCTAGCTCTGTTCGGCAGCCTGTCGTGGACGTTCGCGCTCGTCGTTGCGGGGGTCGCTCTCATCACCGAGGTAGGCGAGTTCACTGTGCTGAAGAAGTTCGGCGACGCGTACGGCGGATCTCGAAAGGCGTTCTGGGGAGCGGTACTGGGTGGCATGGTGGGCCTCTTCGTGGGTGTGCCCGTCCCAATCATCGGGCCCATGATCACAGCGTTCCTGGGCACTTTCATCGGCGCCGGGCTCGTGACCTACGTGGAAACGCTCTCTCTCAAGACGTCGGCCAAGGTCGGGTGGGGTATGTTGTTCGCCCGCACCGCCGCGGTCGCGCTCAAGATCGCGGTGTCTGTGGCGGTCATCGCCGCGGTGGGGGTGGGCCTCCTGCTTTAAGGGCTCACCGACTACTCCATCCGCATCGACTCCAGCGGGTCGACTGCCGAGGCTCTGCGCGCTGGCACATAGCTCGCCAGCAAGCCGACGAGCATCATCACCGTCGCCATGGCCGTGAAAGTTCCTGGGTCCAGTGGTTCGGTGCCGTAAAGTAGGCCCTGCAGCAAGCGGGTCAGCCCGACCGAGGCTATGAGTCTCCCCAGCATGCCAACCGAAGCCAGCTTGGCGCCCTACGTCACCACCATTCGGCGCACCTAGACGGGCTCCGCGCCTAGCGCGAGGCGCATGCCGATCTCTCTGCGTGCGTTGGCTGACGAGGTAGGAAAGCACCCCGTATAGCCCGACAGCACCGAGAATGAGCGCCATGAGGGCCGAGATCCCGAGCGCGAGCATCGTGAACGATAGTCGAGCCACGGATTCCGCCACCACGTCATCCATGGTCTGCATCGCATAGATCGGGAGCGATGGATCCCTGCGACGAATCACATCCCCCCTCTCCCCATTCACGGTTTGCTCGCTGCGCGTTCGCGCAGACTACCCATCCCCATCTCGCACGTTGGAGAGGATCCGTCGCGCGATCACGCCGCGCGCTGCACGGCGGTACCACGAGCGGGCGCTCGCTTCGCCGTCTCTCTCCACGCGCCGAGTGAATTCCTCGCGCAAATCTCCGACGATGCTGCGTCCTACGACTCCGCCGGAGAGCACGCCGCCGCAGGACCGATTCGGTAACGCCCGGAGGACTACTCACTGGCATGTCAGGTCCGTCGCAGCACGTCTTCGAGCCCGTCCGTCATGGCGAGCCACATCTCGTGCGCCTGCTGAAGAGCGTCGACGCCCGCCGGAGTGACTTCGAAGCACCGCTTCGGCTGGCCACCGCGCTCCGACGACGCTGCGCCGATTTCCCAGCGCAGGTATCCCTTCTTCTCCAAGCGATCGAGGCTGGAGTAAAGAGCTCCGCGCGTGACCGCACGGCCAGCCCGCACCTCGAGCTCGCTGGCGATCGGTGTGCCGAATGCGCCGTCCTTCAGCCGGAGGATCGCGAGCAACAGGATTTGCTCGAACTCACCCAGCGAGTTCTTCCGCGTCATGGTTGCGCCCTTGTTCTTGCAGTGAGTCTGCAAGATAGATTATGTCTACAAGACAGATAAGATCATCTGGCGGGGCATGGCCATGCTCGCGTGGGACCAACTCATCCGGTGCCGGGCGGCCTGAGTTCGTTCCAACGTTCAATGAACGCCACGGCTGCGTCGACGAAGCTTTCGGCGCTGACGCGGCCTCGCTCCAACGTGGCCTCGGTTGGGTCCCGCACACCCCACACCCCGGTGGTCGACATCTGCGCGGCCGAGGTGCCTTTGCCGGTGGCTTCGTCCTTCAGCCCTTCAGCCAGGAAGACGACGAGCGCGGTGGGGTCGCCTGCCACCACTTCGGGCAGCATACGCTCCATGTGTGGCGGGAGTGTCAACTCGGCGGCAGTAACGCCGTCGAGGTCGACCAATTGGGGAATCAGGTAGAGTGAGTTCGACGTCTCGCTGGTTCCGCCGTGACGGTCGAACACAGGCTGCGCGGGGTGGGGCAGCGCGCGCGCCGGCTCTCGGTCCGTGAACGGGCCTAGGACCGCGCCGAGATCGACAGCGATGCCCCCGGTCTCCTGATTGATGCGATCGACAATGAATGTCGTGATTGCTCGGTTGCCGCCGTGGGCGTTCAGGATTAGGAAGCGCTTGAACCCATGGCGCGTCAGGCTCTTGGCAGCCTCGACGTAGACCTCCTGTATGAGCGAGGACGGCAGCGTCACGGTGCCGGCGAACTCCATATGGTAAGGGGACTGTCCGGGCAAGAGAATGGGCGCGACGAGCACGTCGACACGCTGCGCTACGAGCTTCGCGCGCTCCACGCCGTTCAGGTAGTCGGTGCCTATGGGGAGGTGTGTTCCGTGCTGCTCCAGCGATGCTACGGGGATGATGACCATGTCGCTTCTCGTGAGCAGACTCTCCACGTCGGGCCGCGTCATGTGCGGCAAGTAGTTCTTCACTTTTTCGATCGGCGGCAGTGTCGTGTTCTGCGCCGCTAGCGGCTGGGCGACCGACGCTGTAATGATCAGTAGCAGGGCGAGGCGCTTCATCGTGCTTCTCCTTCTAGGTGCGTGGGTTGCCTGGCCGATCGTACGGTGTACTGTCCGGCCTGGCCACTTCACGGAGGGTGATCGTGGAGATCAGAGACACTGCGTCGTTCTTGAAATACTACGAGAGTGTTCGACGTCGCACGCGCGCGGTCGCGGCGTGTGTGCCCGAGGATCGCGTCGAGTGGTCACCGGGTGATGGGCGCTTCAGCCCCGGTGACCTCTTGCGCCACATTGCCGCCACGGAGCGCTGGATATGGGCGGAGAACGTGCTAGGCCTCCCTTCCCGATATGCGGGACATGGCAGCGACCTGGCCGAGGGCAAGTCTGGCGTTCTGGACTATCTCCACTCGATGCAGGACGAGACAGCTCGCATCATCGCGGGCCTCAGCAACGATCAGCTCAAGGCGAAGGTCGCCACGGTCGGCGGTGTCGAGATGCGCGCGTGGAAATGGTTACGCCTGATGATCGAGCACGAGATCCACCACCGTGGTCAGCTCTACTCCGTACTCGGCCAGATGGGCGTTGCAACGCCACCGCTTTATGGGCTCACCGAGCCGGAGGTGGAGGCCCTCAGCGAGTGAGGTTACTCCTCGTCGTTCAGCAGCAGCCAGACGCGTAGCTTCTCGACCGCCGCCGGGTCGGTGACGATGTAGCGTCTCGCCACGTCGATCGGGTTCGGACTATCTCGGCCGGCGAGCTGGGCCATATCAGCCGACATGAACACCACGAGCTCGTCGCCGTGGTCCTCGATGTCGGTGACCATCGCCATGTTGATCCATCGATCACCGATCCGAAGGAAGGCGTAGGGACGGTCGCGCATGGGCTTCGGGCTGAGGGTCCGGACGAGCAGCATCCGAAGCTACCAGGTTCCCCCGCCACTCGCCCGGTTGCCATGCCCCCATGCCGCACCGCACAATGGGTGCACTCACCCGACATCGAAGTGGGATTTCGCCAACACGGCTAAACCTCCGTGCCGAACCTGTCGAAAGACAGATTATGCTTTGGCAATGAGTGGAGTAGGAGCAATGAGCGAAAGCTTAGCGAAGCGTCCACCCTCGATTGGCGAGGACATAAAGCAGCAGAAACCGTTCCGGACCCGGAGTCAGGAGGTGTACCTGGGTCTCGTCCGCGCCGCTGACGATCTCAAGCGACGGACCTCGGCGGTCCTGGAAGCGGGAGGCGTCACGCTCCAGCAGTACAACGTGCTGCGAATCCTACGCGGTGCGGGAAAAGAGGGATTGCCGACGCTGACCATCGGTGAGCGCATGATCGAACGCACGCCTGGCGTCACGCGCCTGATCGACCGCATGGAGAGAAAGGGTTGGGTCGCGCGCAAGCGCTGTACCGAGGATCGTCGGCGTGTTTGGTGTAAGATCACCGAGGAGGGCCTCGCGCTCATCGAACCGCTCGACGAGCCTGTGAATGCCTTGGACGACTTCTTGCCCGGCCCCTTGGACGAAACCGAACTGTCCCGGCTCGTTGACTACTTGGACCGCATTCGGGCGCACGCCGGCACGTAGGCGAGTGCGGCGGCGCCGTTACATCCGAATGCAAGCAAGGCCAAGGTGACCAACCCACCCAACGACAGGGCACTTGGGCTCTTACGATGCATGCCGCCCTCCCTCATCGACCCCGACCGAAGTGGGTGCTGTCCCGGTGGGTATTTCGCCGGATACCACGGTTCATTGATCGCTGTAACTTTATCCGTTGTCGTGATTCTCCCACAGGACTATAACCAACGATGAAGCGTTTTTCGATATTTCCGGCTCTCGCCTTCGCGGTCGCGTGTGGTGGTGGTGAGCCCGCTGAGGGCGCCGCTGACTCCGCTCCTACCGTAGCGGCCCCCGCTGCAACCGTGTCGGCGCCGGTGGCTCCCACGGGCCCGCTGACCATGCCGGACTGGTTTCACGTCGATGCCGATGCGCAGACGGTCCACATGACCCTCACCGCAGGCGGGACGCCCCCTTGGCACTACAACGACGCCCAGCATGGCGGACAGGCGATCACGGTGCCGGTCGGATATACGATCACCATCGACCTCGTCAACGACGATCCCGTGATGGCCCATAGCCTGGGGATCTCGGCCGATCCGCCGCCGTTCGGTGGCGTTGTGGAGGCCGTCACGGTGTTCGATGGGGCGATCACGGAGAACCCCGCTTCGATGGTCGACAGCACCATGCCGGGCGAGACCGAGGCCGTCACGTTCGTCGCCGAGACCGCGGGAGACTACTGGATCGTCTGTTACATCACCGGGCACTCTTTCTCCGGCATGTGGCTCTACTTCAACGTCTCGAGCGACGGCTCGGTGGGAGTCCAGGGCGCGTAGAACTTCCTGTCGGGTCCGGGGAAGCTGCGCGGCTAGGTTACTTCCTCGGAGTCCGGCAGGCTAGGACCGCGTAGGTGCACCGGCGCCTTCTTCGCTTTGATGCGAAGGTTGAGCATCTCCACGAAAATGGAGAAGCCCATCGCGAAGTAGATGTAGCCCTTGTGTATCTCCTGTCCCATGCCGTCGGCGACCAGCGCCATGCCGATGAGCAACAGGAAGGAGAGCGCGAGCATTTTGAGCGTCGGGTGAGCGTTCACGAAGCGACTCACGCTGTTGGCGGCGACGACCATGAACGCGCCAGCGACGACCACCGCGATGACCATCACCGCGAGTTCGTCGGCCACGCCGACCGCGGTGATCACCGAATCGAGCGAGAAGACGATGTCGAGCAGTGCGATCTGGAACAGCACCGAAGCCATTGAGGAGAGCTTCACGGACCCATCTTGCTCTGCTACGTCGCCCTCCAGCTTGCCGTGGATCTCGCGCGTCGACTTGAACAACAGAAAGATCCCGCCGCTTATCAGGATTAGATCACGACCGGAGAACTCGTGCCGCAGGATTGAGAAGAGCGTCTCAGTCAGCCCCATGATCCAGACGATGGAGAAGAGTAAGAGCACGCGCAGTCCCACAGCGATGGTCAGACCGATCTGACGAGCCTTCGCGCGCGACTCCTTCTTCACGCGCTCCGCCAGGATCGCGACGAAGATGATGTTGTCGATGCCCAGGACGATCTCGAGCGCCGTGAGTGTGAGCAGGGCTATCCAAGCCTCGGGGCTGTTGATCCAATCCATGTCTTGTGTCGGATGGCGTGAAAGGCGGCTTCCGGCCAATGCGCCGGGGTGAACAAGCTACCAAGTCCGAACCATTGCCGCGCCACCGGCATCCAACTTGTCGAAAGTGGTGCAATCGGGCTCAGCGAGGATCGATGGACGAGCTCATCCAGAATCTCAGTTACAGCGTTCGACAGATGGCCCGCAAGCCCGGGTTCGCGGCGGTCTTGATGGTAACGCTCGTGCTGGGCGTGGGCGCGAACACGGCGGTCTTCAGCGTCGTGCACAACGTGCTTCTTCCCTGGCGAGGATCCGACGGGACATCGAATTCGACAAAGTGGGTCTGCGTGGTCGACCATTGTGGGTGTGGTAGGTGGTGTGCATCAGGAAGGTCTGGACATCGAACCGCGCGCTCACCTGTACCTGGTGCATGCGCAGAGTCCTGCCACGTGGTGTCCCGTGCGGAATATGACACTGGTGTGGAGCCACTGGGCCTCGTCTCGTCGGTGCGTCGGGTCGTGGCGTGTGGCGGATCCCAACCTGCCGGTCTACGAGGTTACGACGATGGAGCACCACGTGGCGAGCTCGACCGCCACAGAGCGCGTTTAGATGTTCCTGCAGCTCGTTTTTGCCAGTGCAGCGCTCACACTAGCGGTCATCGGCATATACGGGGTGCTCTCGTACTCGGTTGCGCAACGCACACAGGAGATTGGGATCCGTATGGCGTTGGGCGCCGAGCTATCGACGATCCTGAAGTTGGTCGTAGGTCAGGGCATGGTGCTCGTTTTCGTGTCGATCGCCTTGGGCGTCATTGGTGCGCTGCCCACTGCATAGGTCCTAGTGAGTCTTTTGTACGGCATCAGCCCGCGTGATCCTGTCACCTATGTGGCGGTCACGAGTGTGCTCACGGTGGTGGCGGCATTCGCCTGTTACCTGCCCGCGCGCCGGGCGAGCACCGTCAGCCCGCAAACCGCGTTGCGCTAGGACTGAGCGCGGCTGAAGCCCCTACCAGATGGCAGAGGCCCCCGACGCTGAGTCGGGGGCCTTTCTCTGGATTCACCAGGAATCGACCAGGACTCGCGATTCTGATCCCTTCTAACGCCGATCTTGTCCGTTCGAACAGTCAGACATATTGATTTGACGAATCAAAATATTTATCATGAGGCCAAGCCAAATTGTCCGAGTCAGGCCCGTGCGACGGTCTCGCCGGGTCGGGTACGTCCAGGAGGTGCCATGTCGGATGTGCAGACGCTGCTAAGCGCCTATCCGCGCATCTATTTCGCCTGTCATACACGGCACGTGCGGGATCCGGTGGACGGCAGGGTCCTGAGCGCACACCAGGCAAGCATCCTGAGCCATCTGGATTCGATGGACCCCACCATGGTGGGAGAGCTCGCCGATCACCTTGGTGTCACAGCTTCTACGATGTCGCTCAACCTGACGCGCCTTGAGAATGCGGGGTACATATCCCGGCAGCGCGACCCTGCCGACCGCCGGGTGATGAACGTACTGCTCACCGAGTCGGGCGAGCGCATGCGTTCTGCGTGGACAGTACTCGATCCCGAGCGCGTGGACCGCATGCTGCTCGCGATGGCTCCCGGCACGCGCCGTGAAGCTATTCGCGGCCTGGTGCTTCTCTCCGAAGCGGCCGACTCCTTGATCCGCCGGGGCCGGGCCTACCTCGAGGCCGTGGTCGAAGGAGAGGTGTCATGACACCGGCCGGGTACTCTGGTACTCCGCTCCCCAAGAAGCTCGCCATCAAGGATGGTAGCATGGCGGCCGCCATCGCCGCGCCGCAGCACTTCTCCAAACTATTGGTGCCGCTTCCATCAGGCGTCCGGATCCGGAGCGAGGTACGCGCCAAGGGGCC
>Ga0310345_10001911_pt1 | contig 22011 bp, 23 predicted proteins | sample HC15DNA20500_MG_FD_204667 | JGI IMG/M metagenome (GOLD analysis project Ga0310345, IMG submission 204667) | Marine microbial communities from station ALOHA, North Pacific Subtropical Gyre - HC15-DNA-20-500_MG | ecosystem: Environmental > Aquatic > Marine > Oceanic | place: Pacific Ocean: North...
CGCCCGGCGACACGACGACCAGGGCATGGGCCTGCGCGAGGTCGACCCCCGCGCGCCGCTGCTCGGCCACCCTGGTCCGCAGGTGGGCCGTGGTCGCGAGGCCGGTGAGCGGGTCCTCGCAGGTGAGCCGGTGCAGGTGCCCGAGGGTGGTGTCGGCCCAGCCCTCCACGAGGGCCTCCACCTGCTCGGGCCGGGGCTCCCGACCCCGTGCCTGCTCCTCGGCCCGCAGGGTGCGCAGCGCCTCTCCCACGCTCGCACCGTCCCGCGCCAGGCGACGACCGACGTCCCGTGCGTGCTCGAGCGACGTGGGGCCCGGTGCCGGGCGGCGCAGCAGGTCTGCCAGCCTTCCCATCCGGTCCTCCTCATCGTCTGCTCTGGTCGTGCACGCCGGCGCTGTCCAGGTGTTCCGGGACGTCGGCCGCCGCCATCCATGGCGGGTTCTTCGGGGAGGGGACGCGGCCGCGCTGAAGTCATGACGCGGTTCTGCAGAAATCGTCGGGAGAATTTCTCCGACCGTTCCGGCGTGCTGTTCTGCCCTCTCGTGCGTTGATAGGGGCGTGAGCGCCACGCAGGCGCCCGGGACGGTCCTGGACCGCTCCGACGCCGACCTCATCGACGCCGTGCGCGCCGGCGACCTGGAGTCGTACGGCGAGCTCTTCGCGCGCCACCAGGACTCCGCCCGCCGCCTGGCGCTGCAGCTGACCCGCGGCAGCGGCGACGCCGAGGACCTGGTCTCCGACGCGTTCGCGAAGGTGATGGAGGTGCTCCAGCGCGGCGGCGGGCCCGACGAGGCGTTCCGCGCGTACCTGCTGACCTCGGTGCGCCGCCTGCACGTCGACCGCACCCGCGTCACCTCACGGGTCCAGGCCACCGACGACATCGCGGCGTACGACGCGGGCGTGCCGTTCCACGACAGCGCCGTGGCCCACTTCGACAACGAGGCCGCGGCCGAGGCGTTCGCGTCGCTGCCCGAGCGGTGGCAGCTGGTGCTGTGGCACACCGAGGTCGAGGGCGCCAAGCCCGCCGACGTCGCCCCGCTGCTCGGCATCAGCCCGAACTCCGTCGCGGCCCTCGCCTATCGCGCACGCGAGGGCCTGCGCGAGGCGTTCCTCGCCGCCCACGCCACCCGCACCGAGGACCCCGACTGCCGTCGGACGCAGTCCATGCTCGGCGGCTACGTCCGCGGCAACTCCTCACGACGCGACAGCACCAAGGTCGAGGACCACCTCGAGGGCTGCCGCCGCTGCACCGGCATCTACCTCGAGCTCGCCGAGGTCAACAGCGGCATGGGCGCGCTGCTGGCGCCGCTGCTGCTCGGTGGCGCCGCCGCGGGGTACGTCGGCTCCGGGGCACTCGCAGCCACGACGGCGACGACCGCGGGCCTCGGCTGGGGCGGGTGGCTGCTGGCACTGCCGGGCCGCGCTCGCGACCTCGCCCTGGCCAACCTCCCCGCGACCGCGGCGGCCGGCGTGGCCACCGCCGTCGTCGGGGGCGGCGTGGTGGTGGGCGTGGCGCGCTCCGCCGACCCCGTTCCCGAGCCCGGCCCCGACACCTCGCCCGGGGCTGCCGCCTCGGCCCCGGCCGTCCCCGGCACGAGCGCGGCCCCCTCCCCGGCAGCCGACCCGGCCCCGGCGGACGCGACCGCCGAGCCCGCTGCCGAGCCGGTCGCGGACCTCGAGCCGACCGTCTCGCCGCTCCCGGAGGAGCCGGAGACCCCAGCCCCCGCTGAGCCCACCGCTGAGCCCACCGCTGAGCCCACCGCGGAGCCCACCGTGGAGCCGGATCCCGATCCGAGCCCAGATCCCACGACGCAGCCCGAGCCGGAGCCGGAGCCCACGCCGGAGCCCACACCGACCGCCGCACCGCGGGTCACCGCCCAGGGCTCGGCCACGACGGTGCTCGGCGTCACCTGGCGTGTCGTGCTGGACGTGACGTCACTGCCCGAGGGCGCCACCGGGCAGGTCCGCCTGAGCAGCGACCGGCCGCTGGTGGCGCTCACGCTCGACCCGCGGTGCGCCGGCCTCGCGCTCGGCCCCGCCACCTGCTCGCTGGGCACGGGCACCTACACCTTCCGCGCCGTGCCGCTCCCCCTCGGCACCACGACCCTGACCTTCGAGGTCACCACCGACGACGGTGAGTCGCTCACCGTACGGGTCCCGCTCAGCTGACTCCCCGCCGAGGAGACCACCCGCTCACCCCAACAGGCGGGCATGGCCCCCGCCCACGTGGGCAGGCTGCACCCATGTCGATCAGCCGCACCATCGCCCGTCCGCTCCTCGCCTCCACCTTCTTCATCGGCGCCACCAACGCCCTCAAGCACAGCGACGCCATGGCCCAGAAGGCCGAGAGCGTGACCGACACGCTCGTGCCGCTGCTGCAGAAGGCCGTCCCCGCCCTGCCGCAGGACCCGCAGACCCTGGTGAGGATCAACGCGGGCGTGCAGCTCACCGCCGCCCTCGGGCTGGCCACCGGCCGCGCCCCCCGCACCTGCGCCACCGTGCTCGCCGCCTCGCTGGTGCCCACCACGGTCGCCGGCCACCGGTTCTGGGAGGCCGACGACGACGCCTCCGCCCAGCAGCAGCGGCTGCACTTCGCCAAGAACCTCTCGCTCCTCGGCGGTCTGGTGATCGCCGCCGGCGACACCGACGGCAAGCCCGGCGTCGCCTGGCGCACCCGCCACCTCGCCAGGACCGCCAAGCGTGAGGCACGTCGCGAGGCGAAGCTGGTGTCGGCCCGCGTCCGATGAGCCGACCCGCGCGCCACGACCCGGCCCGACTAGGCTGCGCGGGTGCCTGACGCCCCGCTGCCCGACCCCTGGCCGGCACCGCGCGCCACCAGCCCCGTGGAGGCGACGGTCGGCCTGCCCGGCAGCAAGAGCCTCACCAACCGCGCGCTGGTGCTGGCGGCGCTGGCCGACGGGCCCAGCGTCGTACACCGGGCGCTGCGGTCGCGCGACTCCCTGCTGATGGCCGCGGCCCTCACCGGGCTCGGCTCGCACGTCGACACCAGCACCGACGACTGGACGGTCACCCCCGGCGCGTTCGCGGGTGACACCGAGGTCGACTGCGGGCTGGCCGGCACCGTCATGCGGTTCGTGCCCCCGGTGGCGGCGCTGTCCCACGGCACCGTCTCCTTCGACGGCGACCCGCACATGCGCACCCGCCCCATCGGCGAGGTGCTGCTCGCGCTGCGCCACCTCGGCGTCGAGGTGGACGACGACGACCGCGGCGCGCTGCCGTTCCGGCTGCGCGGCCACGGGTCGGTGCGCGGCGGTCGCGTGGTGCTCGACGCCTCGCAGTCCTCGCAGTTCGTGTCCGCGCTGCTGCTGGCCGGCGTGCGCTACGACGAGGGCATCGACGTGCGCCACGACGGCAAGCCGATCCCGTCCCTGCCGCACATCGACATGACGGTGGCGATGCTGCGCGAGCAGGGCGTCGAGGTCGACGACAGCGACGCCAACCGGTGGGCGGTCGCCCCCGGTCCGCTGCGGGCGCTGGACCGCACCATCGAGCCCGACCTCTCCAACGCCGGCCCGTTCCTCGCCCTCGCCGCGGTGACCGGCGGCAGCGTCACAGTCCGCGACTGGCCGTCGGAGACCACCCAGGCCGGCGACGCGTGGGGCGAGCTGCTCACCGCGATGGGCTGCGAGGTCGAGCACACCTCCGACGGGCTGCGGGTCACCGGCCCCGCGCCCGGCACCCTCCAGGGCCTCGACGTCGACCTGCACGACGTCGGCGAGCTGACCCCGGTCGTCGCCGCGCTGTGCGCCCTGGCGACGACCCCCAGCCACCTGCGCGGGGTCGGCCACATCCGCCACCACGAGACCGACCGGCTGGCCGCCCTGGCCCGTGAGCTCGGGAGTCTCGGCGCCGACGTCACCGAGCACCCCGACGGGCTCTCCTTCCGCCCGGCACCGCTGCACGGCGGGCTCTTCCACACCTACGCCGACCACCGGATGGCCCACGCCGGCGTGGTCGTCGGGGCCGCGGTCGACGACGTGCTCGTCGAGGACGTCGCCACGACCGCCAAGACCTTCACCGACTTCGCCGGGGCCTGGTCGGCCCTCTTCGGGCGCTGAGGCGGGCAGGTCGATGAGCGGGCGCTACTCCGAGCACGACCACGAGCACTACGAGCGGCCGCGGCGACGGACCCGCCCCCGCACCAAGGAGCGCCCGTCGTACGACGACGCGACCGACGCGGTCGTCGTGACCGTGGACCGGGGCCGGTTCACGCTGCACGTCGAGGACCGCGTCGTGATGGCGGTCAAGGCCCGCCCCCTCGGCCGCAAGGGCGTCGTGGTGGGCGACCGGGTCCGCGTGGTCGGCGACGTCTCGGGCGACGAGGGCTCGTTGGCGCGCATCGTCGAGGTCGAGAAGCGCTCGACGGTGCTGCGACGCACCGCCGACGACGACGACCCCGTGGAGCGGGTGATCGTCTCCAACGCCGACCAGCTCGTGGTCGTGACGGCGCTGGCCGACCCCGAGCCGCGTCCCGGCCTGCTGGACCGCGCGCTCGTCGCGGCCTACGACGCCGGCATGCGCCCCCTGCTGTGCCTGACCAAGGCCGACCTCGCCTCCCCCGACGCCCTGCTGTCGACGTACCGCTCGCTCGGGGTCCCCTGGGTCGTCACGCAGCGCGGCGGCGACCTCACCGAGCTGCGCGACGAGCTCGCCGGTCGCACCAGCGTGCTGATCGGTCACTCGGGCGTCGGCAAGTCCACCTTGGTCAACGCCCTGGTCCCCGACGCCGACCGCGAGGTCGGGCACGTCAACGCGGTCACCGGCCGCGGTCGGCACACCTCGACCTCGGCCTACCTGCTGGCGCTGCCGGAGCACGCCGGCCGGCCCGGGTGGATCGTCGACACCCCGGGCATCCGCTCCTTCGGGCTGGCCCACGTCGAGCCCGAGCACCTCATCGAGGCCTTCCCCGACCTCGACGAGATGACCGAGGAGTGCCCCCGCGGGTGCACCCACGGCAGCGAGGAGCCGGAGTGCGGACTGGACGAGGCTCTCGCCGCCGGCACCGCCGACCCCGACCGGGTCACGTCGTTCCGCAGGCTCCTCGCCGCCCGGTCCGAGCCCGCCTGGTGAGGCCGAGCCGGCGTGTTGACACGCCGGCTCGACGGGCCCGGGCTCAGCCGCCCCAGACCGCGCGGGCCCCCGCGTCACCGGTCAGCACGACGGCGACCACCGTGGCCACCCCGCCGACCGCGGCCAGCAGCGGCAGGACGCGAGCGGCACGACCGGTGCGCAGCGTCGTCGCCGCCACCGCCAGGGCCGAGAAGGCCAGGGTCACCCACAGCGCGAAGACCGCGCGGTCCTCGTGGGTGCCGACCGCGGGGATGTTCGACAGGGCCGGGTTGTCCTCGAGGTAGCTGTCGCCGCTGAGGTAGGTCAGCACGACGAAGACCGCCGCGAGGACGGCGGTCACGAGCGTGACGCCGCGCAGCCGCTCGCGCAGCGCGGGGACGGCGTACGCCACGGCCAGCAGGCCGGCCACCGGACCGAACACGACGGCACCGTGGACGAGCAGGGCGTGGGCGGGCATCCCGTTGATCTCCATGGACCACCACCGTAGGGCCAACCGGGCCGGCCGCACCTGAGGCTAGCCTGTGCGTTCGTGGCCACCCCCGACTTCACCGACGACCTCCGCCTGGCCCACGTGCTGGCCGACGACGCGGACTCGCTGACGACCGCGCGCTTCAAGGCCCTGGACCTGCACGTGATGAGCAAGCCGGACCTCACGCCGGTCACCGACGCCGACCAGGCCGTCGAGGAGTCCATCCGCCGCACGCTGTCGCGGGTGCGGTCGCGCGACGCGATCACCGGCGAGGAGCAGGGCACCACCGGCAACAGCCAGCGCCGCTGGATCGTCGACCCGATCGACGGCACCAAGAACTTCGTGCGCGGCGTCCCGGTGTGGGCCACGCTCATCTCGCTGGTCGTGGACGAGGAGGTGGTGGTCGGGGTCGTGTCCGCGCCCCAGCTGCAGCGCCGGTGGTGGGCCTCCGCCGGTGGCGGCGCCTGGACCGGCAAGTCGCTGCTGAAGGCCACCCGCATGCAGGTCTCCGACGTACGCCGCCTCGAGGACGCCTCCTTCTCCTACTCCTCCCTGTCCGGCTGGGAGGACCGTGACCGCCTCGAGGACGTGCTGTCGCTGATGCGACGGTGCTGGCGGACCCGCGCGTACGGCGACTTCTGGTCCTACATGCTCGTGGCCGAGGGCGCGGTCGACATCGCCGCGGAGCCCGAGCTCGAGGTCTACGACATGGCCGCCCTCGACGTGATCGTGCGCGAGGCGGGCGGCTCCTTCACCTCCCTCGACGGCAGCGCCGGCCCCTGGGGCGGCAACGCGGTGGCCACCAACACCCACCTGCACGACGCCGCGCTGGCCTTCCTCGGCGGCCTGCCCGACGACGCCGGGGACGACCCGGACCAGCCGCGCAGCGGTCCGGGCTCGGTCTCGGACCTGCGCGCGCGCCGCTCGCGGGACTGACCCCTCCCGGAGGCGTCCACGAGAGCCGTCGGACCCTGTACGCGTGAGCGGCGTCACTTGTACCGTCGTGGCAACGCTCCCGTCCCCGACCCAGGAGGTCCCCCGTGAACATCGCCGCCGTGCTGGACGCCAAGGACCGGGGCCGCGAGGTCGTCAGCATCACCCCCGACGCCGGGGTGCGTGAGCTGCTCGCCCTGCTGGCCGAGCGCAACGTCGGCGCGGTGGTGGTCAGCCGCGACGGGCGCACCCTCGACGGCATCGTGAGCGAGCGCGACGTCGTGCGTCACCTGCACCACGACGGCACGGTGGTCGACAACACCGTGGGGGCGATCATGACCGAGGTGGTGGAGACCTGCCGGCCCGATGCCGGCCTCGACGAGGTCATGGAGACGATGACGCGTCGTCGCTTCCGTCACCTGCCGGTCGTCGGCGACGAGGGCCTGGTCGGCGTCGTCAGCATCGGCGACGTGGTCAAGCACAAGATCGGGCAGCTGGAGTTCGAGCGCGACCAGCTCGACTCCTACGTGCACCAGGCCTGAGGTCGCAGCTCGCCGAGGCTGACGCGGTGCCCGCCGACGCGGATGTCGCTGTCGGCGTCGACGACCTGGCTCACCACGGGTGACCCGTCGACGACGCACCCGCCGGCCAGCGCCTTGAGCACCGAGCGGCCCTGCAGGTCGCGGCCCAGGACGGCGTGACGAGGACGCAGGCCGGGAAGCACCACGTCGCAGGCGGGGTGGGAGCCGATGACGAGGGTCGCGGGCAGCGCCGCGGCGCTCGTCGTGGGCGCGGGGGTGGGCGCAGGGGTGGGCGCCGCCGTGGGCGCCGGGGAGAGCGCTGGCGCCGGGACGACGCTCGGCACCCGGCGTACCCCTCGCACACCGCGTACGCCGCGGAGCAACCGACTCCCGGCCACGTCGAGCCCGGCGATGGCCAGGTCCTGCGGGCGTCCGGCGCGCACGGGCGGCAGCCCGGGCAACCGCCACACACCACCGCGGTCACCGCCGCCCAGCGTGAGCAGCCGCCGGCCGTGACGCTCCACGTGCAGTGCCACGCCGTGGTCGGCCAGCAGGTCGGCCAGGGCCCGGACACCGGCCCAGTCGACGCCCACCCCGGAGCGCGGGGGCGACGCCGCACCGTCGGGCGCGAGGTCCACGACGACCTGACGACCGCGTCCGCGCACGCGCACCACCGCGGTGCTGCCGTCGGCGTGCTCGGTGCTGATCTCGAGATCGATGTCCAGGTCGATGTCGAGGTGGGGGCCGCGCGCAGAGCCGGGCCTTGCGACCGGGCTCATGACCGTTCCTCGTCGACGTCGCCGCCGCTGACCGCCACGTGCCCGCGCACCCGCCACCGCGAGTGGCCGGTCGTGCCGGGCACCTCCACCTCGACGTCGGCGAGGTCCAGCCGCAGGGGCCGACCCTCCCGCGCGCCCGCCAGGACACTGCCCACGGCGGTCGCGAGCTGGTCCCACGTGTCGATCCGACCGACCGTCGGGGTGCTCCCCATGCCAGCCACCACCCTTCCACAGGTTCCTCAACAGACTGTTGAGGTATAGCATCACATATGTGAACACAACGTCTACCTCCGTCCCGGTCCACCACGCGAGCGGGTCCCTGAGCATCGGCGACCTCGCCGAGCGCACGGGCGTGGCCCCCGCGACCCTGCGCATGTGGGAGCAGCGGCACGGGTTCCCGGTGCCCGAGCGGCTCGACAGCGGCCACCGCCGCTACTCCGAGGCCGACGTCGCCGGCGTCCGCGAGGTCCTCGACCGCCGGGAGGCCGGTGCCCGGCTCGACGCCGCCATCGCCGACGTGCTGGCCGGGGCCCAGCGCGCCGCCGAGCCGCGCGCCGCCTCGGTGTGGGCCGAGCTGAGGCGCCACCACCGCGAGGTGCCGGTCCACCGGCTCACCAAGCAGACCCTGCTCTCGCTGTCGTGGGCCATCGAGGACGAGTTCGCCGCGAAGGCCGAGCGGGCGCACCTCTTCGGCCTCTTCCAGGCCGAGCAGTACTACCGCCCGGCCCAGCGCCGCTGGCGCGAGCTGTCGCGGGTGGCGGGGTCGGCGTACGCCTTCTACGAGCCCGCCGCGCCCGGGGCGCCCTCCCCGGAGGGCGCCGTCGCCGTGCACATCGGCGAGGACTCGCCCGTGCGGCGGGAGTGGGCGGTCGTCTGCGACAGCCGCGACCTGCCGGTCGCGCTGACGGCGTGGGAGCTCCCCGGGCAGGAGGGGGTCCCGGACCGGGAGCGGCTCTTCGAGTCCGCCTGGACCATCGACCCGGACGCCGTCCGCCGCGCAGCGCGCACCTGCGCCGCGCTGGCCGCCGACGCCGGCGCCCCCGGCACGGCCGCGGTCCAGTTCGCCCTCGCCGACGACCCCGCCCCGGTGGCCGCCGACCTGGCCGCCGTGAGCGCGCTCTTCTCACGGGTCGTGGCCTACGTCGACGACGGTCACCGCCCGCGCCGCGGCCGATGACCACCGTGGGCGAGCACGACGTCGTCGTGGTGGGCGCCGGGCTCGCCGGCCTGCGCTGCGCCCGACGCCTGCAGGAGGCCGGGCTGGCGGTGCTCGTGCTCGACCGGTCCGACCGGGTCGGCGGCCGCGTGCGCACCGACGAGGTCGACGGCCACCTGGTCGACCACGGCTTCCAGCTGCTCAACCCCTCCTACCCCGCCGTACGCCGCTGGGTCGACGTCCCCGCGCTCGGGCTGTCCCCGTTCCCGGCCGGGGTGCGGGCCGCGACCGACCACGGCACCGTGGACCTCGGCGACCCGCGGCGCGAGCCCGGGCTCCTCCCGGCCAGCGGCACGGCGGCGCTGCGGCGTCCGCGCGAGCTGCCCGGCCTGCTGCGCTGGGTGCGCCCGCTGCTGCGTCCCTCCCACCGCGGCCTGGCCGCCCGGCTGGCTCCGGACCCCGGCGACGCCCCGGCGCGCTCGCTCGCGGAGTCCCTCGACGACGTGGGTGTCCATGGGGACCTGCGCCGCGTCCTGGAGGCCTTCCTGGCCGGCGTGCTCCTGGAGGGGACCGGGGCCAGCGACGCCCGGGTGGCGCGCCTGCTGGTCCGGTCCTTCCTCGACGGCAGTCCGTCGCTGCCCGCACGTGGCATGCAGGCGCTGCCCGCGCAGCTGGCCGAGGGGCTCGACGTGCGCCTGGAGCGCACGGCCCTGCGCGTCGACCCGCACGTCGTGCGCACGGTCGACGGGGAGCTGCGCGCCCGCGCCGTCGTCGTGGCCACCGACGAGCCGACCGCCGCGGGGCTGCTCGGGTCGACCGGCGCCCCGCAACGTGGGGTCGTGACGCACTGGTGGTCGGCCCCCACAGACCGGCTGCCCGCGCGCCGCGGGCGGCTGCACGTCGACGCCCGCAGCCGCCCCACCGGCCCCGTGGCCAACACCGCGGTCGTGTCACAGGCGGCGCCGTCGTACTCACCCCCGGGCCGCGCCCTGGTCCAGGCCTCCGTGGTGCTCGCACCCGACCACGCGCTGCCGCCCGAGGCCGAGGTGCGCCGCCACGCCGCGGCCCTGCTGGGCGCCGACGACGGCTCGTGGGAGGAGGTCGCGCGGCACGAGGTGCGCGACGCCCTGCCGGCCGCGACTCCCCCGCACCACCTGCGCCGGCCCACGAGGCTCGAGCGCGGTCTGCACGTGTGCGGGGACCACCGCGACTCCCCGTCGATCCAGGGTGCGCTGGTCAGTGGCGAGCGCGCCGCGCTCGGGGTGCTCGCCGATCTCGGGGTGCCGGCCCGATGAGCACTGGCCGATGAGCACCGAGACCGCCCTGGTCCTGCTGACCGCCACCGCCTGGGCGCACGCCGCCTTCCAGCTGACCGTCTCCGCGCTGGTCTACCCCGTGCTGGCCGCGACCCCGCACGCCACCTGGCGCCGCGCGCACGACCGGCACAGCCGGGTGATCAGCGTCCTCGTCGTCCCCCTGTACGCCGCTGTGCTGGTCTCGACGGGTGCGGCCGTGCTCGTGGCCGGCTCGGTCGCGGTGTGGGTGGCCGCGGCCGGCGCCGGCCTCGCGCTGGGCACCACCGCGGCCGTGGCGGCGCCGCTGCACGGACGGCTCGGAGTGGCCCGGCTGGGCGACCGGCGTCGCCGGGTGCTGCTGGCACGACTGCTGCGCGCGGACCGGTGGCGCACCGCCGGCGCGCTGCTCAGCGCGGGCGCCGCGACCCTCGCGCTGGTGTGAGCGCCGGTCTGAGCGCCGCGCGAGCCTGACGGCTCAGTCCTCGAGCGCCTCGAAGGCGTCGGGCCGCTCGAGCAGGTCGAAGCGGCTGGCCGGCCAGACCCGGGCGAAGACCTTGCCCACGACCAGCTCGACGGGCACGAAGGCGTCGGAGTCGTCGCAGGCCTCGCCCTTGCGACCCCCGCAACGCAGCCGGTAGGAGGAGTCCGCGGAGTCGTCGCGGTGGTCGCCCATCACGAAGACCATCCCGTCGGGCACCGGCCCGGCGTCCCACTCGCACGTGGAGAGCATCGGGCCGTCGCACTCGTCGTCGTTGAGCGTGAAGCCGGAGGAGTCCAGGGGCTCGCCGTTGACCAGCAGTCGGCCCTGCTCGTCGCAGCACTCGATGGTGTCGCCGGCCACGCCGATGACGCGCTTCACCAGGTGCCCGCCGGTGGGGTAGAGCCCGATGCGGCTCATCGCGTCGGTGAGCAGGTTGGTGGGGCCGGAGGCCTCGGCGGCGCTGAGCCAGGCGCCGGGGTCCTCGAAGACCACGATGTCGCCGCGCTCAGGGCTGCCGGAGCCCCAGTAGGACACCTTCTGCACCAGGATCCGGTCGTTGATCTCCAGCCCCGGCTCCATCGAGCCCGAGGGGATGTAGAACGCCTGCACCAGGAAGGTCTTGACGATCAGGGCCAGCACGATGGCCAGGCCGAGCAGCAGGAGCGACTCCTGCCAGACCGGGATCCGGCGACGCGCGGGCGGCGTCGGCGCCGCCGCCTGGTCCTCTTCGGACACGTCCCCTCCTCGGTGCCGCTGGTCCGGCCGGGGGGAACCATACCCGGCACCCCCGCCTCGGCCCGTCTCCTCGACACCGGCCCCGGCACCGGCCCCGGTTAGGCTCGCGTCCATGCAGAAGCCTGAGATCGACTTCCCCGACTTCGACCCGCCCGCCGACCTCGTCATCACCGACCTCACCGTCGGCGAGGGCGAGGAGGCCGCCGCCGGCCAGACCGTGTCCGTGCACTACGTCGGCGTGGCCCACTCCACCGGCGAGGAGTTCGACGCCTCCTACAACCGCGGCGAGCCGCTGCGCTTTCGCCTCGGCATCGGCCAGGTCATCCAGGGCTGGGACACCGGTGTGCAGGGCATGAAGGTCGGCGGCCGTCGCCAGCTCGTGATCCCGCCGCACCTGGGCTACGGCGACCGCGGCGCCGGTGGCGTCATCAAGCCCGGCGAGACGCTGATCTTCGTCGTCGACCTGCTCGCCGTCTCCTGAGCGAGGCCGACGCGTGACCCACTTCGGCGACCACCAGGTCTCGATCTACGCCGCCGGGATGCTCGCCGGGCAGACCCCGGCGTGGACCACCGACCTGGCCTCCCTGGAGCGCCACGCCGCCGAGGTGCTCCCCCCGGAGGCGCTGGGCTACATCGTGCCCAGCGCCGGGGGCGGCTCGACGGCCCGCGCCAACGTCGCGGCCTTCGAGCAGTGGCGCATCGTGCCGAGGATGCTGCGCGACCACGCCACCCGCGACCTGTCCACCGAGGTCCTCGGTACGCCGATGGCCGCACCGGTCCTGCTCGGACCGGTCGGTGTGCAGACCCTGGCCCACCCCGAGGGCGAGCTGGCCACCGCACGGGCGGCGGCCGCCCTGGGGCTGACCTACGTCCACTCCACCCAGGCCGGGCACTCGATCGAGCAGGCGGCCGAGGCCAACGGTGACGGCGAGCGGTGGTTCCAGCTCTACTGGCCCACCAACCACGAGTTGTGCGAGTCGTTCCTGTCGCGGGCGCAGGCCTCGGGCTACTCCACGCTGGTGCTCACCCTCGACACCACGCTGCTGGGCTGGCGCCCGAAGGACCTCGATCGCGGGTACCTCCCCTTCCTGGCCAACCAGGGCATCGCCAACTACACCTCCGACCCGGTGTTCTCCTCGATGCTCGACAAGCCCGCCGAGGAGGACCCGGCCACCGCCGGCCTCGCGTTCGCGGGGGTGTTCCCCAACCCCGGGCTGTCGTGGGAGCAGCTGCCCTGGCTGCGCGAGCGGTGGGACGGCCCGATCGTCCTCAAGGGCGTCCAGCACGTCGACGACGCCCGCCGGGCCGTCGACGCGGGCGTCCAGGGCATCGTCGTCTCCAACCACGGCGGCCGCCAGGTCGACGGCGCGGTCGCCTCCCTCGACGTGCTCCCCGGCATCGCCGAGGCCGTGGGCGAGCAGCTCACCGTCCTCTTCGACTCCGGGGTCCGCTCGGGACCCGACGTGCTGAAGGCGCTGGCGCTCGGCGCCGACGCGGTCCTGCTGGGGCGGCCCTACCTCTACGGGCTGGCCCTCGGCGGCCAGGAGGGCGTGGAGCACGTGCTGCGCTGCCTGCTCGCCGAGCTCGACCTGACCATGGGCAACGCCGGCTGCTCCACCCTGGCCGACCTGGTCCCCGACCTGCTCACGAGGAACCCCCGATGAGCGCGGCCCCCGAGCCCTTCGACGTCGCGATCCGCGACGACTCGATCCGGCTGGGCCAGTTCCTCAAGCTCGCCAACCTCATCGAGTCCGGCTCGGAGGCCAAGGAGGTCATCGCTGCCGGGCAGGTCCTCGTCAACGGCGAGGTCGACCAGCGCCGCGGGCGCCAGCTGGTCAAGGGCGACGTCGTGGAGCTGGGCGGTCAGGCCGCCCGGGTCAGCGACGAGTCGGCGTACGACGACCTCCCCTGGTGACGGGGACGCGCCAGCGGACCCGTCGATGGTGGTCGAGCAAGCGGCGCGACTGAGGCACGAAGTCGCGACCCGCGTGTCGAGACCTGAGTCGATGTGCGGTCAGATGGCGATGGACACGGTGTGGATCAGCACGCCGACGAGCCCACCGACGATGGTGCCGTTGATCCGGATGAACTGCAGGTCTCGCCCGACGTGCAGCTCGATGCGCTCGGCGGCCTCCCTGCCGTCCCACCGCTCGATGGTGTGGGTGATGACCTGGGTCAGCTCGCTGCCGTAGCGCTCGACCGCGAAGACCACGGCGTCCGCGGCCAGCCCGTCGAGCCGCTCGCGCAGCGCGGGCTCGTCCACGAGCCGGCGGGCGAACCGCTCCAGCTCGGTGCGCATCCGCAGCCGCACCGCGCCCTCGGGGTCGTCGAGGGAGTCGGTCAGCGCGTGCCGCAGCGCCTCCCACAGCGAGATCGCCGTGGCGATGACCTGGGGACGGTCCAGCAGCCGCTCCTTGAGCGCCTCGGTGCGGGCCATCGTGCCCTCGTCGTGCTGCAGGTCCTCCGCGAGCTGGCGCAGCATGGAGTCCAGCGCGGCGCGGGCCCGGTGCCGGGGCTGGTCGCGGATGTCGGCGACCCAGCGGACCAGCTCGAGGTGGATGCGGGAGGTGACCCGGTCGTTGATCGACGGCGGCGCCCACCACGGGGCGCGCTCGCCGATCACCTCGGTCACCGTGTCGGGGTTGTCGACCAGCCAGCCGTGCAGCTCCTCCAGCGCCAGGTCGACCAACCCGTGGTGGAGGTCGTCGCGCATCGACTCCGCGAGCAGGTTGCCCAGCAGCGGGGAGATCGGCTCCTCCCGGAAGCGCGGCACCAGCGCGTCCTCGACCAGGCTGCGCACGTGCTCGTCGCGCACCTTCGACAGCGCCACGCCGACGACCTCGGCGGCCTCCTCGGCGACCCGACGCGAGTTGTCCGGCTCCACCAGCCAGTCCCCCACCCGCGAGGACACCCGCGCGCCGAGCACCCGCTCCCGCACGACCTCCTCGGAGAGGAAGTTCTCCCCGACGAACTCCTCCAGCCCCCGCCCCAGCTCGTCCTTGCGACGCGGGATCAGCGCCGTGTGCGGGATCGGCAGGCCCAGCGGGTGGCGGAACAGCGCGGTCACGGCGAACCAGTCCGCGATGGCGCCGACCATCGAGGCCTCGGCGCCGGCGTTGACGAAACCCCAGAACCCGTCGCGGTCGTGGGTGAGCACGAAGACCAGGGCGGCGAGCAGCAGCAGCCCCAGGGCGACGGCACGCATCCGGCGCAGGGCGTGGGCACGGCGTACGTCGGCAGCATGGTCGGCAGCGGGGTCGGCAGCGGCGTCGCCGGACGGGAAGGGCGCGGTGGTGGTCATCGCTGCAGAGTCTGGCGCACGCACCTGACAGACTGCCGCCCATGTCCGACCCCACCCCCGAGCCGACCCAGCAGCGCACCGTCATCACCTTCGGCACCTTCGACGTCTTCCACGTCGGGCACCTCAAGGTGATCCAGCGGGCCTCCGAGCTCGGCGACCGGCTGGTCGTGGGCGTGTCCGCGGACGCGCTGAACCTGCGCAAGAAGGGCCGCGAGCCGGTCTTCAGCGAGGGCGAGCGGATGGCGATCGTGTCCGCCCTCAAGCCGGTGGACGCGGTGTTCCTGGAGGAGAGCCTGGAGCAGAAGCGCGACTACATCCTCGAGCACGGCGCCGACGTGCTGGTCATGGGTGATGACTGGGCAGGTCGCTTCGACGAGTTCCGCGACGTGTGCGAGGTCGTCTACCTCCCGCGCACCCCTGCCATCTCCACCACGGCCCTGATCGAGAAGATCTCCGGCACGAGCTGAGGTCGCCACGAGCGGGACGGCCGGCACTGACGTACCGTCGGGGGTGTCCGCTCCCCCGTCCCCCCTCTCCCACCCCTGCCGGGTGGCACCCCTCGGAAGGTCCCCCCATGCGTCTGCTGGCCGCTCTCGCCTGCTCCTCGGCACTGCTGGTCGCCACCCTGGCGCCCTCGGTGACGACGGGTGCGAGCGCGGAGGAGCAGCCCACCGCCGCCCAGCAGGTGCTGGCCGAGGCTCGCGCGATGCTCACCGGCGGGTCCGGCGACGGCCCCGCGGCTCGTCGCTCGCCCGGCGCACCCGGGGCCCACACCTCGCGTGAGGCCACGCTGGTGCTGCGTGACCTGCGCGCGGCGCTGCCGAGGTTGGAGGCCACCGACCGCGCGGCCGCCGAGTCGCTGCTGGCCCGTCCGACCGACGGTCGCGCCGACCCCGAGGGCACCGGCTACACGACGAAGTCCCAGCGCCGCTGCCGCGGCCACTTCTGCGTCCACTACGTCACCAGCACCTCCGACCGGGCGACCAGCGCCTGGGTCGACAAGACGCTGAAGGTGATGAAGAAGGTCTGGAAGCGGGAGGTCGGCGACCTCGGCTACCGCGCCCCCCTGAGCGACGGCGCCCTGCCGAGCTCGCGCAACGGCGGCAACGGCAAGTTCGACGTCTACCTCGCCGACGTGGGTGCCGACCTCCTCTACGGCTACTGCTCGGCCGACTTCGTGCTGCGCAAGGACCGCACCCGCGCGGGCGGCTACTGCGTGCTGGACAACGACTTCAGCAAGGACCAGTACGGCGGCAAGCCGGGCAAGACCCTGGCGGTCACCGCCGCCCACGAGTTCTTCCACGCCATCCAGTTCGGCTACGACTACTACGAGGACCGCTGGTTCATGGAGTCGACGGCCACCTGGGTCGAGGAGCGCTTCGCCGACGGCGTCAACGACAACCGGCAGTACCTCGCCTTCGGGCAGGTCGCCGAGCCCGACACCTCACTGGACCTCTTCGAGCGGGGCGGCTTCGCCCACTACGGCAACTGGCCCTTCTGGGAGCACCTCTCCGAGCGGTACGGCGACGCGATCGTCCGCCGGACCTGGAACACCGCCCGCGGATCCACCTACTCCACGCGCGCCGTCGAGAAGGTGCTGGAGGACAGGGGCGGCTTCGCCAAGCGGCTCGCCGCGTTCTCCGCCGCCAACCTCACCCCCGGGCGCAGCTACCCCGAGGGCGACCACTGGCCCGCCCCCAAGCCGGAGGCGACCTGGACGTTCGGCCGCCGCACCGCCCCTCGCAGCGACGAGGTCGACGTCGACCACATGGCGTCGGCGTCGTACGTCGCGGTGCCGGACGCCACGCTGACCTCCGAGGGCTTCAGCGGTGCGCCGTACCGCCTGCGGCTCACCATCGACGGGCCCCGCGCGAAGACCGACCCGACGGCGTGGCTGGTCGTCCGCACGGTCGACGGCGAGTGGCGCAGCGAGCAGGTCGACCTCGACCGCAACGGCTCGACCACCGTCACCACCCCGTTCACCATCGAGAAGGTCGAGGCGGTCTCGCTGACCCTGGTCAACGCCTCCACCAGGTTCCGCTGCGACAAGGACACCCCGGACTGGTCGTGCTTCGGCATCCCGCGCGACCAGGACCAGCCCTTCGCCGTGACCGCCGAGGTCTACCAGCGCTGACCCCGCTCCCCCGGACCGCTCAGGTCCCCTGCCACTCACCCGATCGGATGGACTGGGCGGGCGGCGTCTCGGGAACCGTGTCCTCGCCCCCCACACCACGCCCGAGGAGAGCCCGATGACCCCCACCGGTCAGCCCGTCCCGACCGCCCTGGCCCGTCGCCGCACCCCCGCCATCGTCGACGGCGCCTCCGTCGCCGCCGCCGGCCTCGTCCAGGCCGCGCTCATCCTGGCCGCCCCCGCGGTCGGTCACGGCCTGGTGGCTGTCCGCTCCCTGCGCGGCTCCGGCCTGGACTGATCCCGCCCCGGCAGCTCCCTGAGCAGCTCCACCAACGGCGCCAGCACCGATGGTGGACGCGCCGCGATGCGCACCCACTCGGGACCCAACCCGGGGAAGGTGTCGCACCGACGCACCGCCACGCCGCCCGCACGCAGGGCCCCGTGCACCTCGGCGCCGGGACGCGCCAGCACGAAGGGCGCCGCTGAGGGCAGGTGCGGGACCCCGCACCGCTCCAGGGCGTCCTGGAGACCCACTCGCCACGACTGCACCTCGACCGCCCGTCGACGTCGCTCCGCCACCCCACGCTCGCTGCTGGTTGTCGCGACGGTGGCCGCGGCTGCGGTCGAGAACGACCACGGCGGACGCATCCGGCGCAGTGCGGCGACGGACGTCGGGTCGCCCACGAGGTAGCCGGCACGCACGCCGGGCACCGCCCACGTCTTGGTGAGGCTGCGCACGACCACGAGCCCCTCGCGGCGCTCCCCGGCCCAGGACTCCTCCTCCCCGGGCACCGCGTCCATGAAGGCCTCGTCGACCAGGACCACCCGGCCCGGCCGGAGCAGGGAGACGACCTCCTCGCGCGGGTGGAGGGTGCCGGTCGGGTTCGTCGGGTTGCCCAGAACGACCAGGTCGGCGTGCTCGGGGACCGCAGCCTCGGCGATCGTCCGCCCCAGGGGCAGGAGCACGGTCTGGACGCGGTGACCAGCCTGCAGCAACGCGGCGTGCGGCTCGGTGAACTGGGGGTGGACCACGACGGGGCGGCGCCAGGGACGGGTGCGCGCCACCAGCGTGAAGGCCTCGGTGGCCCCGGCTGTCACCAGCACCTCCTCCGCCGCGCGGCCGTGCAGCCGGGCCAGGATCCGTTCGGAGGGGTCCGGGTCGGGATAGGCCCGCACGTCGTCGACGGCCGCGCGCAGGGCCTCCCGCAGGAAGTCCGGTGGGCCGTGCGGGTGCACGTTGACGGCGAGGTCGAGGAGCCCGCTGCCACGGACCTCGGCGTCCCCGTGGTGCAGCAGACCAGGGTCGACCGCTCCCTCGAGCGCCCCCTCAGCCACGGTGCACCGCCGCGGCGAACCGCTCCGCCATCCACGGGTGCCCGGCCCAGTGGGTGTGCAGGTAGGAGGCGTGCAACGTCGGGCCGGCGAACCCCGTCGGCTGCCCGTCGACGACCCAGGCGGGTCCCGGACCTTCGCCCGTCCCGGCCCCCGGCGTCACCGCAGTGCGGTGGAACTCGTGGCCGGTCACCCGGTCGCCGGCCACGGTCAGCAGGGAGTCCCCCGCCGCGACGGCCTCCGGGTAGCGCAGCGTCAGCCGGTCGGTCATGGCCGCGTCCGCCGGCACGACCCCGGCCAGTGGCTCCCCGTCCAGGGAGCGGCACAGGTAGAGCAGTCCCGCGCACTCGGCCACCGTGGGCACCCCGTCGGACACGGCGGCCCGCAGCTCAGCCACCAGTGCGCGGTTGGCCGCCAGGTCCGCGGCGTGCACCTCGGGGAACCCACCTCCGAGGTAGATCCCGGCCGTGCCCGGGGGCAGCGCCGGGTCGAGCAGCGGGTCGAACGCCACCGGTTCGCACCCGGCCGCCCGCAGCAGCTCCTCGGTCTCGGCGTAGCGGAAGGTGAAGGCCCGACCGCCGGCGACCGCGACGACCGGCCGATCCCGCCCCGACTCACCGACCGGCGGCGTGAGCGGGGGCACCCAGGGCTCTGCCTCCAGGTCGGGGGCGGCAGCGGCCAGCTGGAGGACGGCGTCGAGGTCGACGTGTCTCTCCACGAGGTCCACGAGCGGGTCGAGCGCACCGGCCGACAGTCCTCGCTCGGCCGCCGGGACGAGCCCCAGGTGCCGCGACGGCGTCGCCACGGCCGAGTCGCGCGGGATCCGACCCACGACCGGCAGCCGCACCGAGGACTCGACCTCGGCGGCATGGCGCGCCGAGCCGACCCGGTTCAGGACCACGCCCACCACGGTGGTCCCGGGGTCGTAGGTCGCCATCCCGTGCACGACCGCACCGACCGACCGGGAGGCCCGGGCGCAGTCCACGACCAGCAGCACCGGGGAGCGGGTCGACGCCGCCACGTGGGCCGTCGAGGCGAACCCGTCGCCACCGACCCGGCCGTCGTACAGGCCCATGACCCCCTCCACGACCGCGACGTCCGCGCCGCGCGCCCCGTGCAGCAGCAGGGGTACGACCCGGTCCTCGCCGACTAGGTGCGGGTCCAGGTTGCGCCCCGGGCGTCCGGTGGCGAGCGCGTGGTAGCCGGGGTCGATGTAGTCGGGACCGACCTTGTGCCCGGAGACGACGAGGCCACGGCGTCGCAGGGCCGCCATCAGGCCGGTCGCGACGGTCGTCTTGCCCTGCCCCGTCGAGGGAGCAGCCACCACGAGCCGGGGCAGGTGGTGCGGGGCAGCCGTGGCCCCGTTCACCACTCGATCCCCCGCTGACCCTTCTGGCCGCGGTCCATCTGGTGCTTGACCTTCGTCATCTCGGTGACCAGGTCGGCTGCCTCCACCAGGTCGGGGTGGGCCCGCCTGCCGGTGACCACGACGTACTGACGCCCCGGACGGTCGCGCAGCGTCTCGACCACCTCGTCCACGTCGACCCATCCCCACTCCATGGGGTAGGTGAACTCGTCGAGGACGTAGAGGTCGTGCCGCTCCTCGGCGAGTGCGCGCCTGACCTCCGCCCAGCCCTCGGCGGCGTCCGCCGCGTGGTCGGTCTCGTCACCGGGCTTGCGTCGCCACGACCAGCCGGCCCCCATCTTGTGCCAGCTCACCGGCCCGCCCTCACCGGTCTCCTCGTGCAGCGCGCCCAGGCGCTCGAGCACCGTCTGCTCCCCGATCCGCCAGGTCGCCGACTTCACGAACTGGAAGACGCCCACGTCCCAGCCCTGGTTCCAGGCACGCAGCGCCAGGCCGAAGGCGGCGGTGGACTTCCCCTTCCCGTCGCCGGTGTGCACCATCAGCAGCGGCAGGTGGCGACGCTGCGCGGTGGTCAGGCCGTCGTCGGGGACGGTCAGCGGCTTGCCCTGGGGCATCAGTGGTGCTCCTGTCGGTGGTGGTCGGGGCTCACGCGGCGTGCCCGCGGACGAGTCCGTGCAGGGCGGCGGCGTCGACCGCGCCCAGGGCGAGGTGCTCCGCCGCCAGACGTGTCGCGAGCGTGCCGGCCAGACCCATCCGCATCGGCCCCGACTCGCAGTCGACGACCACGCAGTCCACCCCGGTGGCCGCGAGCCGATCGGCCGCGTCGAGGGAACGGCGTACGGCGTCGGGGCCGGCGGTCGCGCGACCGTCCGTGACCACCACGAGCAGCGGTCGACGGGCCCCGGCCCGACGGCGCTCCCGGTCGAGCACCCGGCCTGCCTCGAGCAGGCCCTCGGCCAGCGGTGTCCGGCCACCGGCGGGCAGCTCCTCGAGCCGAGCGGCGGCCACGTCCACCGACCCGGTCGGCGGCAGCACGAGGGTCGCGGTGTCGCCGCCGAAGGTGACCAGCCCGACGGTGTCACGCCGCTGGTAGGCGTCCAGCAGCAGGCTCAGGATCGCGGCCTTGACCTCGCCCATCCGGCGGCGCGCCGCCATGGAGCCCGAGGCGTCGACGCAGAAGAGCACGAGGTTGGCCTCGCGGCCCTCGCGCACCGCGACCCGCAGGTCCCCGGGTGCCAGGCGCAGCGGCCCGTCGGTCCGTCCGCGTGCGTGCTGGCGGGGTACGGCGGCGAGCACCGTCCCGAGCAGGTGCAGACCTCCCCGTGCCCGGGCGTCCGACGCGGCGACCGCGCCGACCCTGCGGCCGGTCGTCGACTCGGCGCGACTGCGACGGCCCGCGGAGACCCGGCTCACGCGACGGTTGGTGCCGCGCGCCTGGAGCAGGCGGGCGCGGAAGCTGTCCCCGGAGGAGACGGTCGTCCCGGCGGGCGCGCCCGCGGGTCGGGGCTGCCCCTCGGACCGGGACTCCTCCTCGCGCCGGGGTGGTGCATCCGGTGGGTGGTGCTGACCTGCGGGCTCCTCCCCGGCACCGTCCGAGCCACCGTCGGGACCACCGTCGGGGCCACCGCCTGAGCCACCGTCCGAGCCACCGTCGGGGCCAGCGTCCGGATCCGGTTGCTGGTCAGGACCGAGCGCCTCGTCGAGGGCCTGCTCGAGCCGTTCGTCGTCGGCCTCGGGGCTGTCGAAGGGGTTGCGACGGCGACGGTGCGGCAGGGCGAGTCGGGCGGCCGCCCGGACGTCCTCGCGGGTGACCTCGGTGCGCCCGCACCACGCCGCGTGGGCGACCGCGGTCCGTGCGGTGACGATGTCGGCGCGCAGCCCGTCGACCTCGAAGGCCGCGCAGACCTCGGCGACGGCGAGCAGCACCTCGTTGCTCAGGTACACCCCGGCGCGTGCGGCCCGGGCCGCCGCCACGCGGTCGGCGAGGCGCTGCTCGGCCTCGGCCCAGCGGGCGACGAACCCGGCCGGGTCGGCCTCGTAGGCCAACCGTCGGCGCACGACCTCGACCCGCAGGGCCGGGTCACGGGGCGCTGCGACGTCGACGGCCAGACCGAAGCGGTCCAGCAGCTGCGGGCGCAGCTCCCCCTCCTCGGGGTTCATCGTGCCGACCAGGACGAACCTCGCCGGGTGGGTCACGGAGACACCGTCGCGCTCGACGGTGGCGCGGCCGGTGGCGGCGGCATCGAGGAGCAGGTCGACGAGGTGGTCGTGGAGCAGGTTGACCTCGTCGACGTAGAGCAGGCCCCGGTGGGCCTTCGCGAGCAGGCCGGGCTCGTACTCCGCGCGACCGCTGGCCAGGACGCGCTCGAGGTGGATGGACCCGGTGACGCGGTCCTCGCCCGCACCGACGGGCAGCTCGACC
>Ga0310345_10001912_pt1 | contig 22005 bp, 17 predicted proteins | sample HC15DNA20500_MG_FD_204667 | JGI IMG/M metagenome (GOLD analysis project Ga0310345, IMG submission 204667) | Marine microbial communities from station ALOHA, North Pacific Subtropical Gyre - HC15-DNA-20-500_MG | ecosystem: Environmental > Aquatic > Marine > Oceanic | place: Pacific Ocean: North...
CTTCCGTGTTCGTCTCGGCGACTTCGCTGCGCTCGTCGCCTCTGGGGTGGCGCTTGGCGACTTCGCTGCGCTCGTCGCTTCCGTGTTCGTTTCGGCGACTTCGCTGCGCTCGTCGCCTCTGGGGGGCGCGGTGCCGCGTGGCGACTTCGCTGCGCTCGTCGCTTCCGTGTTCGTCTCGGCGACTTCGCTGCGCTCGTCGCCTCTGGGGGCGCGGTGCCGCGTGGCGACTTCGCTGCGCTCGTCGCTTCCGTGTTCGTCTCGGCGACTTCGCTGCGCTCGTCGCCTCTGGGGGGCGTGTGCGTCGCTCGTGGGAATTGATGCGGGCGGGGGAGTCGTGGGAATCTCCGGGGCGTGTCGGAGCGGCTCGAGGACGATGTCTCGGCGGAGGTGCGCATCGCGCGTCTCGAGCGGGCGCTCGCGCGGGAGCAGGCGAAGACGCGGGCGCTGGCGGACATCTCGAGCGCGCTGGGGTCGACGCTGGATCTGGACGAGCTGCTGGCGCTGGTGGCGTCGAAGATCACCGAGGTGATCGACGCCGATCGCTCGACCATCTACCTCCTGGACGACGACGGGGAGCACCTGGTGTCGCGGGTGGCGGAGGGGCAGGGGCGGAGCGAGATCCGGCTGCAGGTGGGGGAGGGGCTCGCGGGGTGGGTCGCGCGGAGCGGGGAGAAGCTCAACATCAAGGACGCCTACCAGGACGTGCGCTTCGACGCGGAGTGGGATCGGCGGACTGGTTATCGCACGCGATCCACGCTCTGCGTGCCGATGAAGAACCGGCACGGGCGGACGCTCGGCGTGGTGCAGGTGCTCAACAAGCGGCTCGGGCCGTTCACCGCCGAGGACGAGGCGCTGCTCGGGGCGCTCGCCGCGCAGGCCGCCGTGTCGATCGAGAACGGCAAGCTCTTCATCTCGGTCATCAACAAGAACATGGAGCTGCTCGACATCAAGGAGCAGCTCGAGAAGCGCGTGCACGAGCTCGACGTGCTCTTCGAGATCGCGACGGTGAGCGCGAGCGCGACCGACCCGGAGGACATGCTCGAGGGCGTGCTCGCGCGGGCGGTGCGCGCGATCGACGCCGAGGCGGGGGCCATCCTGCTCGCCGAGCCGAACGGCGACCTGCGCTTCCGGAGCGCGGTGGGCGGCGACCCGGAGGCGGTGAAGGCGCAAGTGATCCGGCGGGGGAGCGGCATCTCGGGCTGGGTCGCCCGGCACGGCAAGCCGCAGGTGGTCAACGACGTCGAGGAGGACGCGCGCCACGCGAAGGACATCGCCGACCGCGTCGGCTACCACCCGCGCTCGGTGCTCGCGGTGCCGCTCTCGTGGGAGGACGGTAACGGCGCGCTCGAGCTGCTCAACAAGCACGGCGGCAGCTCGCCGTTCACCGACGAGGACGTGCGGACCGCGAGCCTGATCGCGAACCACATCTCCACCGCCATCGGCCTCGCGTCGGCGCGCATGCGGCGCGGCAAGCAGGAGCGGCTGAGCACCATCGGGCAGCTGCTCTCGAGCGTGCTGCACGACCTCAAGACGCCGATGACCATCATCAGCGGCTACGTGCAGCTCCTCGTCCGGGAGGACGCCGAGGGCGAGCGCGACCGGCTCGCGGAGTCCGTGCTCCGGCAGGTCGAGCTCATCAACGCGATGACCCGCGAGACCATCGCCTTCGCGCGCGGTGACCGCTCGGTCTGGGTGCGGAAGGTCTACCTCCACAAGTTCTTCGCGGAGCTGAAGGACCAGCTCGAGCGCGAGCTCGAGGGGCGCGGCGTCGTCATCAACCTCGACCTCCGCGACAAGGGCATCGCCCGCTTCGACGAGCACAAGATCCAGCGGGCCGTGCACAACCTCGCGCGCAACGCCGCCGAGGCCCTCGGCGCCGAGGGCGGCCGCTTCGACATCACCGTCGACCGCGACCACCTCGACAACTCCCTGGTCCTGACCTTCGAGGACGACGGCCCGGGCATCCCGGAAGAGATCCGTCACGCGGTGTTCGACTCGTTCACCACCCACGGCAAGCAGGGCGGCACCGGCCTCGGCCTCGCGATCGTGCGCAAGATCGTCGACGACCACGAGGGGACCATCGAGGTCCAGAGCGAGCCCGGGAAGACCGTGTTCCGCATCCGCCTCCCCCAGGTCGCGGGAGAGTCCGGCATCCACCCCGCCGTCGCCTGAGCTGCGAACACCTCGGAGGCGCCGACTCGCGGGAAACGAGGAAAGGGGGAAGCGAGGAAGAGAAGAGACGCAGGCGACGCAACGGGGGCGCCGTGCGACCGACAGGCTCCCCATGGACCTCCGTGACCCGCTCACCGAGCAGATCATCTCCGCTTGCATCGAAGTGCACAGGTCCCTCGGGCCTGGCCTGATCGAGAGCGCCTACGAGAAGAGCCTCGCGTGGGAGCTCGAGCTGCGGCGCGTCCCCTTCGAGCGGCAGAAGCGTCTGCCCTTGAGCTACAAGGGCGTTCAAGTCGGCAACGTGTATCGCGCGGACTTCGTCGTCGCGGACGAGGTCGTGGTGGAGCTCGAGGCGTCACGCGGAGTGCATCCGGTAGACCTCGCGCAGGTCCGTACGTATCTACGGGTCGGCGGCTATCGTGTCGGCCTGGTGATCGCACGGCACGCGGTCACGCTGGGCCGGGGCAGCATCAAGCGCGTCGAGCCGTCGACCCGTAGACGCTAGCCTCGCTCTCACCGCCTCGTTTCCACCCTTCCTCGTTTCCAGGGAGTGGAGCGGCCGAAGCGCTGGCAGTCAGGAATTGGAGAGGACGGACCGGACCTCGCCCATGACGGCGCGGTAGGCGGTCTTGAGGTCTTCGCCGGCGTCGAGGCGCGCGCGGATGCGGAGGGCGAGGAGGACGTGGGTGAGCTTCTCTCCCTCGTCGCCGCCCGTGATGGCGATGGCCGGCTCGCGCTCGTCGCCGAGCGCCTCGGCCGCCGCCTGGAGCGCGTCGGCGTCGTGTCGCTCGGCGAGGCGGCGGGCTTCGGCGGGCTTCACGTGGGGGACTCGGGCTTGCCGAACTGCTCCTCGAGCAGCTCGCGGAAGCCCGCTTCCTTGGTCGTGGTGAAGCCGGAGACGAACTCGCCCTTACGGTAGAGACCGAAGTAGGGGAGGTTCTCGATGTTCACCGACTTGCGGGACTCGGGGGCGCGCTCGCCGTCGCAGATGAAGAACTCGACGTGCGGGTACTCGTCGGCGAGGCGCTTGAACTTGGGCTTGAACATCATGCAGGGGCCACACCAGCCCGCATAGAAGTCCACGACCGCCATGTCGGCGGCCTTCAGCTTCGCTTGGAAGGTGTCGTCGGTCAGCTCTTCGACGGCCATGCTCTCTCCTCCTGGGAGAAGGTGTGGAGCCATCCGCGCGGATGGCCACCCGCCAGGCTACTTGAAGTCGCGCTCGTTGCGCTCCTGGTCTTCCTTGCACCGGATGCAGAGCGTGGTCTCGGGGCGCGCGTCGAGGCGCTTGCGCCCGATGGGCTCCTCGCACGACTCGCAGATGCCGAACTCGCCGTCCTCGATCTTCCGGAGCGCCGTCTCGATCTTGTCGAGGAAGTTGCGCTCACGGCCGCGGAGGCGGAGGGCGAAGGACTGGATGTACTCGCTCGACGCGAGATCCACCTCGTCGGGCATCTCGTTGGTGTCGAGCGTCATGTCCTGCTCGAGGCTGTCCTGTGCGCTCTTCACGAGCGCGATGCGCTTCTCTTCGAGCACCTTCTTGAAGTGCTCGAGGTCCGCCGCGCTCAGCGGGTTCTCGTCTTGCTCGTCGGAGGACGCGGTTGCCGGAGTTGCTGCCATGTTGGTTCGCCGAGGTGAGGAGTGCCGAGGTGAGGAGTGCGCCGGAGATCAGGGTAAGGGATCAGGGGGGGAGGTGGGCACGAGAAATCGAACGTCGAGGTCTCGGTCCGTGACGGCTCCAACGTCCGTCGAGCGGACGAATTTAGAGCGCGGCCTTTCGCAGTCAAGCAACGCGCGACCGCGTCGGCGGGTCACGCCGCGCGCGGCGCACGGAACTTTCGATCGAACAGGCGGACGCGCCGGAGCAATAGGTCCAGGACGAAGAGCAACAACGCAAAGAAGAGCACCTTCGGCCAGAGCTCTTCGTGATGTCGGATGTGCTCGCCCTGCGGATCGAAGAGGTCCTGCACGCTCGGCTCGAACGCGCCCCCGGTCAGCTCGGCGGCGCGCGTGAGCAGCGAGACGTCGGGCTCGAGCGTGAGGTACTCGCGCGGGTAGGGGTTGGTCAGCTGGGCCGTACTCTCCGCGACCGGTCGCTCGTCGCGGCGGTGCTCGGCGGTGAGGACGAACGAGCCGAAGCGCTCGAGCGGGAAGCGCGCCTCGTAGCGTCCGGGCGCGGTCTGGCGCAGCGGGTGGTCCGCGTCGACGCGCTCCGCGCGCGGGGCGCCCATCGGGCCCTCGACGTGCACGGTGCTGTCGAGCCCGTTGAGGAAGTCGTCGCCCTGGCCGATGGCGTCGACCACCACGCGCACCTCGCCGTCGCGAACGTCGGCGGTCATGTCGAGCGTCTGGCGTCGTCGCTGGCGCATGTGCTCGCGCACGAGCTGCGCCCAGAAGCGCGAGTAGCCGGGCCAGCGGAGCCACTCCACCGACCAACGGTTCTTGACGTCGCTCGTCCACGCCATCGACCAGCCGAGGCCGACGCGCCAGCGCGCGAGGATGGGCTCGCCGAGGTCGCTCGTGAGGATCACCTGCGCGGGGCTCGGCTTCGCGCGGGTCGCGACGTAGCCGTGGAGATACGGCGCGCTGCGCAGGTCGAGGCCGCGCAGGAAGTCCGCCGGCTCGCTCACCGCGGGCTGGAAGTACTCCTCGACGATGTTGCTCCGCGCGACGGTGCTCGTCTCGCGCATGAAGATGCGCGGGATGTTGTGCGGGTCGGCGGTGAAGTAGCTGCGGCCGCCCCCGAGCGTCGCCACCTGCTGCAGCAGCGCGCGGTGCACGTCGCCGCCGAGGCCGACGGTGCTGACCGTGATCCCCTCGGAGCGCATGACCTGCGCGAGGTCCGGGATGCCCTGCTCCTGGGTGTTCCCGTCGGTCAGCAAGATCACGTGCTTGATGCGCGCGCGCGTGACCACGAGATCCTGGTAGGCCATGTCGAGCGCGGGGAAGATGGCGGTGCCGCCGCGGGCCTGCAGCCGCCCGATGTCGCGCACGATGCGCATCCGGTTGCGCGCGCTCTGCATGCGCACGATCCGGGTGGGCTGCGAGTCGAAGCCGACGACCGAGATGTAGTCGTCGGGGCCGAGCATCTCGGCGGTGGCGATGGCCGCCTCGCGCGCGAGCTGCATCTTCTGCCCGTTCATCGAGCCGCTCTTGTCGATGACGAGGGCGAGCGCGAGCGAGGGCTGGTCGCGTCGACGCTCCGCGTCCATGCGCACCGGCAGGAGCCGCTCGATGCGCGTGCCCTGCCAGCCGCCGAGCCCGAACGCGTTCTCCCCGCCGGCCATCAGGAAGCCGCCGCCGAGGTCGCGCACGTAGCGCTCGATCGCGTCCTGCTGGGTCAAGGAGACCTGGTCGGCGGAGACGTCGCTGAGCACGAAGAAGTCGAACCGCTCGAGCTCCCGCAGCGAGGTCGGGATGGCGCGCGGGCTGCGCACGTCGACCTCGTACTCGGCGGCGGTGAGCGCGCGCGCGAGGTAGGTGGCGCGGCCCGGGCTGCCCTCGACGTAGAGGACCGTCGGCCGCCCCGGGACCACGACGGTGGTCGCGAAGCGGTTGTTGGCCGAGAAGCGGTCGTCGCCCTCCGGCTCGACGGTGAGCGCGTAGGTCACCGGGCCCGCGACGCGCACGACCGAGCGCATCTCGATCACGTTCTCGCCCGGGGTCAGCGTGACGTCGCGGACTCCGTCGAGGCCGTTCAGGGTCTCGCCCTGGTAGAGCCGCACGCGGGCCTCGGTCTCGGCCGTCGAGAAGACGTGCGCGCGGACCGGGAACGGCTCGCCGACCTTGAGGCGCTCGGGGATGACCAGGTCCACGACCGCGACCTCGTTCGGCGCGCCCTCGGTGTAGGCGTCGGCGTAGAGCCGCACCCCGAGCTCGGCCGCGCGGCTCGCCTCCGCCAGCACGTCGCCTTCGGTCTGTCCGCCGTCGCTGAGCACGACCGCGCGCCGCAGGTGACCGGGCGGGAAGAGCCCGTAGGCGAGCTGCACCGCGGCCTGCAGGTTCGAGCCGGCCTCCTCGCCCTCGTGGCGGGTGAGCTCGGGGACCTGCTCGCCTTCGATCGGCACGACGCGGGCGCCGCGCGCGAAGGTCACGAGGCGCACGTCGTTGTCTCCGCGCGCGTCCATCGCCGCCTGCACGCGCTCCCGGGCGCGGTCGAGGCTCGCGCCGGTGACCGACTCGCTGACGTCGACGAGGAAGACGGTGCTCACCAGGGTCGCGTCGGTGGTGCGGGCGGGGCGCGCCAGGGCCACGCAGAGCGTCGCCAGCACGAGGCCGCGGACCAGCACGCCGATCCAGCGCTGGGCCCGGGGGAGGTCGGCGAGCGAGACGCTCAGCCCGAAGACGAGCAGCGGGGTGACGCCGAGCAGCGTCAGCCAGCGCGGCGCGAGCAGCTCGTAGCGCTCCCCCGACAGCTCGAACGTCAGCGCGTCCGGGCCCACCGACGTGAAGATCCACGCGGCGAGCGCCGCACCGAGGGCGACGGAGAGGCCGAGGCCCAGGCCGAGACGCGCGCGCCGGGACATCAGACCGTGATCCTCCGGTGATAGGTGAACCACTCGAGCAGGAGCGCCGCGAGCACCCCGAGCACCAGCATCGTCCAGATCTCGGTGCGCACCCCGGCGCGGCCGATGGTGGGCGGCGCGGCGTCCACGCCGCCGATGGACAGCTGCTCGGCCGGCTCGACGATCGCCTCGTCGCTCGGCCCGAGGTTCGCCGCGAAGACGTCCTCCTGGTCGCCGGCCCGCAGCGTGTAGAAGCCCGCGCGCGTCCCCGTGCACACCGCGCGACCGTCGACGATCGGCACGGTGGACTCGGCGCCCTGCGGCGTGATCAACCTCGCGCTCTCGACGCCCGCGGGGGCCGGCACGTGCCAGGTGTCGCCGGTCTCGTAGCTGGAGAGGTAGCCGGCGTCTTCCTGCACGAAGTGGTCGATGCTGTTGAGGAGGAGCAGCGGCCAGGCGACGCGCAGCGGCAGGTCGCTCCGGCGCACGTCGAAGAGCAGCGCGACGATGCGGTGGTCGTTGCGGGTGCCGGTGACGATGAGCGGCGCGCCCTCGTCGCCGGCGATGACCCGGTCGCCCTCCTGCAGCTCGACCTCGAGGCCGGCGGAGACGTTCACGTCGCGCAGGGCGGTGAACTGCACGAGCGGGTGATCGTGCTCGATGCGATCGAAGTAGGGGCGCTCGAGGGCGCCGGTGACCTCGAAGGGCCCCTGCACGCCCTCGGCGGGGACGGGGTGCAGGTAGATCGCGTGGGTGTCCGGCGGGGAGGGCGGCACCCAGCCGTCGAAGATGGTCACGTCGAAGCGGCCCTCGGCCGGGTAGTCGGCCGGGGAGACCTCGACGACGTCGAGGTACTCGTCGAGCAGCAGCGCGGCCGAGAGGTAGAGGTTGCCGGCCGTGACCGCCTGCACCCGCGCCCGGCGACGCTCGGGGAGGCGCGCGTAGGCGCGGTCGTCCGCGGGCTGCGCGTCGCGGGTCCCGTCGGCGAGGGTCAGCCGGGCCTCGAGCGTCCGGTCGGCGCCGGAGACGTTCTCGAAGAAGCGGCGGAGGCGCTCGCCGCCGGCCACCACGATGCGCTGCACGTCGATGGGCTCGCCGTCGCCGAGCAGCGACAGCTCCACGCCCTGATCCTCTTCGCCCGGGTTCCACAGCTCGACGAGGACCTGCGAGCGGCTCTTGTCGAGCGGGTAGCGGCGCACGCTGAACGCGGTGATGGCCACGTTGGGCCCGCCCTCACCGATCTTCGTCCAGGTCAGCTCCACGCCGGCCTCGGCCGCGCGTCGGGCCGCGTCTCCGCCTTCGCCGAGCACGCCGTCCGAGACGATCACCATGCGGGGCCGCGGCCGGTCGCGGAGCACGTCGAGCGCGAAGCGGAGCCCCCGCGAGAGATCCGCCGCGACGTCGGTCGGCGCGAGCCGCTCGAGGCCCTCGCTCAGGAGCATCGGGTCGCCGGTCAGCGAGGTGAGGGGCACGGTGCTCGCGTCCATCTGCGCGACGATCATCCGGTCGTCCGGGCCGAGGCCCTCGATGAGCCGCTCGACCTCCGCGCGTCCGGCCTCGAGGCGGCTCGGCTCCACGTCGGTCGCGCGCATGGACGCGCTCGCGTCGATCAGCACCACCGTCGTCTGCCCCTCGTCGCTCGCCCCCGCGTAGCGCGGGTCGCCCATCGCGAACGCGACCGCCGCGACGACGGCGAGCGCGAGCAGCCACGAGAGCAGCCGCTTGAGCGCGCTGAAGAGGCGGGTGGTCTGCTTCTCGGCGAGGACCTCCTGCCAGAGATGCACGAAGGGCACCTCCACCTGCCGGCGCCGGAGCTTGAGCAGGTAGAGCACCGTGACCGCGGCCGCGAAGCCGCCGAGCACGGTGAGCACCTCGGTGAGCGAGAGACCGACGAGCTCCATGTCAGCCCACGAGCCCCCCGCGGCGGAGGATGTCGAGCACCGCCTCGTCGAACGGCACCGAGGTCTCGAGCGGGTAGTACGGCACCTGCTTCTGGGTGCAGAAGTCGGCGATGCGCTTGCGGTACTTCGCGTGGGCCTCGGCGTAGCGCTCGAGCACCCGCGGGGTGATCGTCACCTCGCGCACCTCGCCCGTCTCGTTGTCGACCAGGCGCACGTCGCCGTGGAGCGGCGGGCGGACCTCGGCCGGGTCGAAGACCTGGATCACGTAGGGCTCGAACTTGTGGAAGCGCAGGGTGTTGATGCCGCCCTCGAAGCCCTCGGGGTCGTAGAGGTCGCTGATGAGGATCGCGACGCCCCGGCGCTTGTTCTGGGTGACGAAGGTCTTCATCGCGTCTGCGGTCCCCGTGCGCCCGTCGGCGGTGAGCGGGCGGAGGAACTCGAAGACCTTGAAGATGCGGTTCTTGCCGCGGGTCGGCGCGAGGCGGCCGGAGACCCCGCTGTCGAAGGTGACCACGCTGACCCGGTCGAGGTTGGCCAGCGAGATGTAGCCGAGGGCGGCCGCGAGGCGCTTCGCGTAGTCGAGCTTGGGCGGGTCGCCCACCGCCATCGAGCGCGAGACGTCGAGCAGCACGTAGACCGAGAGATCCTCCTCCTCCTCGTAGAGGCGGAGCAGGAGCCGCCCGGTGCGGGCGTAGAGGTTCCAGTCGAGGTGCCGGAAGTCGTCGCCCGGCGTGTACTGCCGGTGGTCGGCGAACTCGATGCCGGCGCCCGTCTTCTTGGAGCGACGCTCCGCGCGCGTGCGCCCCGCGACGAGGCGGCGAGAGACGATCGCGAGCACCTCGAGGCGCCGCTGGAACTCCTCGTCGAAGAGATCCCCGTCCTTCGACGCCTTCCTCGCCGTGGCCTCACCGCGACGACGGAGCCAGTCGAGCATCAGCCGGACGTTTCTTTCGTCGTCTCGAGGATGCGATCGAGGATCGCGTCGGTCTTCACGCCCTCGGCCTCGCCCTCGAAGTTGAGGATCATGCGGTGACGCAGGGCCGGCTTGGCGACCGCGCGCACGTCGTCGGTGCCGACCGCGAAGCGGCCGTCCATCAGCGCCTGGATCTTCGCCGCGAGCAGGCACGCCTGCGCGCCGCGGGGCGAGGCGCCGAAGCGCACGAAGCGCTGCACCATGTCGGGCGCGGCGTCGCGGTCCGGGTGGGTGCCCTCGAGGATCCGGATGGCGTAGTCCTGCACGTGCCGCGCGACCGGGACGTCCCGCGCGAGCGAGCGCATCTCGAGGATGCGCGGCCCGTCGATGACGGTCTCGAGGGTGGGCTTGTCGCTCCCGGTGGTGCGGTCGAGGATCGCGTGCAGCTCGTCGCGGCTCGGGAACGTGACCTGGAGCTTGAAGAGGAAGCGGTCGAGCTGGGCTTCGGGCAGCGGGTAGGTGCCCTCCATCTCGAGCGGGTTCTGGGTGGCGAGCACGAAGTAGGGCTGCTCGAGCGTGTGGGTCTGCTTGCCGACCGTGACCGAGTGCTCCTGCATCACCTCGAGGAGCGCCGACTGGGTCTTCGGCGTGGCGCGGTTCACCTCGTCGGCGAGCACGATGTTGGCGAACACCGGCCCTGGGCGGAACTGGAAGTCTTTGTGCCCCTCGTCGTCCTCCGCGATGATCGTCGTGCCGAGGATGTCCGAGGGCATCAGGTCGGGCGTGAACTGGACCCGGCTGAACTGCAGGTGCAGCGCCTCGGCGACCGAGCGCACGAGCATCGTCTTGCCGAGCCCGGGCACGCCCTCGAGGAGCGCGTGGCCGCCCGCGATGAGGCAGGTGAGCACGCCGTCGAGGATCTCCTCCTGACCGACGATCATCTTGCCGACCTCGCTCCGCACGCGGTCGAGGTCTTCCCGGAATCGGCGAACCAGCGCCTCGGGCTTCTTGTCTTCGTCGCTCATCGCGCTCCCGCGGCCGACGTCAGTCGCGCGGCCGGATCAGTTGGAAGTAGCGGCGCACGTAGAACCGGTAGCCGGGCGGGACCTCGTCCCGCTCCAGCACCTCCTCGGCGTGCCCCGAGTAGTCCGTGTACACGTCGCGGTAACCCCGGTCGGCGAAGCCGCGCTGCGCCGAGCCCATGATCACCTGGCTGCGGCTCGGCCCCTCGCCGTGCTCCCCCTCGACCCGCACCGTCTGGTGCTCGCCGCGCATGCGGGTGGGATCGTCGGCGAGCGTGGGATCGTGGCCGACGCCGGCGCCGTCGCCCGGGCGGAGCTGACCGCTGCCCTGACCCTGGCCCTGCTGCGACTCGCCCATGCCGGGGATCTCGAGCATCGCCGTCGGCTCGCCGTCGCCGCCGATCCGGAGCACCTGCTCCTGGCTCTCGCCCTGGCCGTTCTGGCCCTGGCCGCCCTGCTGCTGGCCCTGACCCCCGCCGGGCTGTCCCTGACCCCCGCCGGGCTGTCCCTGCTGCCCTTGCTGCTGCCCCGGCTGCTGGCCTTCCTGCCCCTGCTGGCCGGGGCCGACGACGCGCATGCCCTCGCCCTGGCCGTTGGCGCGGAGGACGAAGCGATCCATGCGGCCCTGGCCCTGACCGCCGCCCCGCTGCTGTTGCTGCTGCCCCTGACCGTTCTGCGCCTGCTGCTGCCGGGCGCGGCGGATCATCTCGCGGAGCTGGGCGAGCTGCTGCTGGAGGCGACGCATCTCCTCCTCCGACATCTGCTCGCGCGCCATGCGGTTCAGCTGCTCGGCGGCGCGCTCCAGATCCTCGGCGCTCTGCTGCTGCTGCTCGCGCTGGTTCAGCGACTCGGCGCTCTGCTGCAGCTCGCGCTGGAGCCGGTCGAGCTGGCGCCGACGCTCCATCGCCTCCTGGTGCTCGCGGCGCAGGCGGTCGAGCTCGCGCCGTCGTCGCTGGAGGAGCCGCCGCTCCTGGGGCGTCTGCTCGGCCTGCTCGCGCTGCCGCTGGAGGAGGCGGTTCATCTCCTCCTCGCGCTGCTGCAGCTGCTCGGAGAGATCCTCGGGGCGGTTGTCCGCCGCCCGCTGGAGCGCCTGCCGCAGCCGCTCGATCTCCGCCCGGCTCAGCTCCTCGTTCCGGAGGCGCTCGGCGAGCCGCCGCATCTCGGCCTCGGCGCGCTCGGCGTCTCCGTCGCGCAGCGCCTGGCTCAGCTCCTCGGCCACCGGGGCGCGCCGCATGTCGTCGCCGATCTGCTCGAGCGACTCGCGCATCAGCTCCGCGTCGGCCGGCCGGGTCCGGTCGAGGCGATCCTCGAGCTCGGTGATCCGCCGCAGCGCCTCGGCCCGATCGAGCCGCTCGTCGGCCAGGTCCTCGACCAGGCGGTTGAACTCACGGGCCGCGTCCCGGACCTCCTCGGGGGTGTCGGGCGAGTCCAGCAGATCACGCAGCTCCGACTCGTACGCGTCGAGCTCGTCCGCGTGGAGCTGCACCGGGTCGATGCCGCTCAGCACCAGCCGCTCCTCCACCACGCGCGGGACCTCGACCAGGGCCAGCAGCGCGACGCCGACGCCGACGCCGAGCGCGGCGAGCAGATCACGCGGGACCCGGAGCGGCATCGCCCGGCTCGCCGAGAGCCCGCCGGCGTGGGCGCGCGCGTCCTCGAGCGCCGCCTCCATGAACGGCGTGCGCTCCGCCTCTCGCGAGAACGCCACGGCGTTCGAGACCCGGTCGTGCAGGCCGTGCGCCCGGTCGAGCAGCTTGGCCGCGAGCAAGGGCTCGAGCGGCCGCAGCGCGCCGAAGAGCAGCCCCAGGACGGGCAGGGCGCCCGCGGCCCAGAGCCACGGCGCGGCCGCGCCCTCCGCGAGCGCCTCCGTCTTCACGAGCGCCACCACCAGCCCGGCGAGCCCGAGCCCGGGCAGCGCGAGCGTCGCCCCCGCGTCCAGCGCCCGCTGCAGACGGATCCGTAGCGCCGTGGCGTTCAGAGGGCGTCTCAGATCGTCGGGTAGCGTCATGCAGGGTCCCGCGCGTAGACGAACGGCGGGGCGAAAGGGTTCCCGGGAATCGTCTCGCCCAGTGTACCGCCGCCTGGTACCCCGTCGAGCGTCCTTCCGGCTATGCAAACGGATGCGAGGCGGCTCCGTCGCGCCTGCGCATGTCGAGCCCGCGCACCTCGTCACCCGCCTCGAACGACGCGCCCTCGGGGAGGTGGAGCAGCACGTCCAGGCCGACGAGCGACGTCAGGTCGGCGCTCCCCTGGGTCCGGTGCGGGTGCGCTCGGCCGTCCGCGTCGAGCCGCGCGCGGGCCAGCTCGTCGCGCCCCCTCGGGCTGCGCAGCGGCGAGGCCAACCGGAACGCGCCGCTCGGGCGGAACGGGCGCGGGTCGCCCTGCATCGCGCGGAGGGCAGGGCGCACGAAGAGCTCGAACGTCACCAGCGCGCTCACCGGGTTGCCCGGCAGGCCGAGCACGAGGGTGTCGTCGCGCACGCCGAACCGGACCGGCTTGCCGGGCTTCACCCGGATCTTCCAGAAGACCTCCTCGACCCCCGCGGCGCGGAAGGCGTCGTGCACGAGGTCGTACTCGCCGACGCTGACGCCGCCGGTCGAGAGCAAGACGTCGCTGCGGCGCGCGGCGTCGCGGACGCAGGCGGTCAGCGTGTCCGCGTCGTCGGCGCCGAGGGGCAGCAGCTCGGGCAGCCCGCCCGCGTCCCGGACCGCGGCGGCGAGCGCGTGCGCGTTGCTGTCCACGAGGCTGCCGGGCCGCGGCGCCTCGCCGAGCTCCCGCAGCTCGTCGCCGGTCGAGAGGATCGCGACCCGCGGGCGGCGCGCGACCGGCAGGAAGGCGTAGCCCTGGCTCGCGAGCACGCCGATCTCGCCGGCCTCGATCCGGGCGCCGGGCGCCATCAACGGCGCGCCCTCGGCGAGGACCTCGGCCCGGCGGCGCACGTGCTTGCCCACCGCCGACGACTCGCGGATCACCACGGCGTCGCCGTCGCGATCCGTGTCCTCCTGGATCACGATCGCGTCCGCGCCGGGCGGCAGCGGCGCGCCGGTGAAGATCCGCATCGCCGCGCCGGCCTCGAGCGCCCCCGGGGCCGGCCCGCCCGCGCGCGACTCGCCGCGCACCGGCAGCTCGACCGGCACCGAGGCGACGTCGGCCGCGCGCACCGCGTAGCCGTCCATCGCGCTGTTGTCGAAGCCCGGCACGTCCTCGCGCACCGCGAGCTCGGCCGCGAGGATGCGCCCCGCCGCCTCGTGGAGCGGCACCCGCTCGGTCCCGGTCGGCCGGACCCGGGACATGACCGCGTCGATCGCCTCCGCGATGGAGATCATCTCAGAAGTCCCGGCGGATGCGGAGCACGTCGGCGAGGTCGTGCTTCTCGGCGACGGGGGTGAACCGCGGGTCGAGCAGCAGGTCGTCCTCGCGGAGCGCGCCGGCCTTGTAGGCCGCGGCCATCGCCGTCCAGCTCGCGTCGACGTCGTCGTGGAGCTCGAGGTCCGCCTCCTGCGGCGGGTCGGGGGGCGGCGCGGGCTCGCCCGCCCGGATGGCCTCCCGGATCGCCTCCGCGGCGGCGCGGTCGTCGTCGTCGAGCGCCTGCGCCACCAGCTGATCGCAGAGGCGCAGCCAGGGCTCGAGCGCCTCGCCGGGCGGCGGGCAGACCTTCGAGAGCGCGTAGGCGACCCGCGACGGAGTCGTCTCGCGCAGCTCCCACATCGACTGGGGCGCGCGCTTGGCGAGCCGAGCGCCCGCTTCGAGCGCGTCGGCCGGGTAGCGGAGCAGGGCGGCGAGCTTCAGCGCCTCCCAGTCGGTCCACGGCACCGCCGGCACGCAGCGGCCGGCCCGCAGATAGCTCTCGAGGGACAGCTCGGGCTCGCCGCAGCGGCGGAGCGCGTGGGCCACCGTCACGTGCGCGATCGAGACGTCGGTCTCGATCTCCGCGTGGCGCTTGCCCTGCTGCAGGTACTTCTCGATCGTGAACGGGGCGGCGTAGTCCTCGGCGGTCCACTCGGCGACGCAGAGGCGACACCACCCGTCGAAGGTGCGGTGGATGAGCCGGCGCTCGCCGGTCTCGAGGTCGTAGTCGACGATCGGCCAGGTGTCGCTGACCGGCGCCGCGCTCCGATCGAACGCGAGGTAGCTGCCGGCCTCGGTCCGGTGGAACGGCAGCAGCAGCTCCGGATCGAGGAAGCTCACGTCCTCGTCTTCGGCGAGCGCTTTCAAGGCCGCCTCGATGGTGTCGCCCGGACCGGGAGCCGCCGACAGCAGCGTGCCGTTCGGCAGGCTGGCGCCGTCGAACACGCCGAGGACCAGCTTGAGGTCGGCGGGCAGCGGCGTCCCGAGCTGGTGCTCGAGCGCCGTCACCTCCTTGGCCAGCGCGGGACGGTGGGCCTGGACGGTCTCGCCGCCCTGGTGACTCTCCACCCACTGGATCAGCTCGCGAACGCCGCGGTGCATGGGTCACGACTGTACTATTTTTGACGCCGGATGGGTTCGTTCGGCTTTCTGGCGGCGGAGCAGACGCCGCGATAGCTTCGCGTCCATGTCCCCTGGTGCACCGTCCCCGGGTGCACAGTCCCCGGGTGCACTGTCCCGTGGCGCGTCCGCCGCGGCGGTCGTCGCCGCGCTCGCCCTCTGGGTGGCGCCCGCGCTCGCGCAGGAGGCGGAGGACGACGGGCTCGTGGGGCTGGTCGACGGGGACGAGTCGCCCGAGCTCCGGGCTCTGAGGCTGGCGGAGCAGGAGCTCTTCGGGGGGCAGCCGCTGACCGAGGCGCCCGACGCGGCCGGCGCGGTGCGGGTCTCGGACGGCCCGGCCGCCGTCACGACCGACACCCCGCGGCGTGCCCCCGAGCCGCCCCAGGCGAGCCGCGACCTGAGCTGGCTGCGCGGCCTGACGCTGCCGGACATCCCGGTCCGCTGGGACGAGCGGGTGATCCGCTACCTGGAGTACTTCCGCAACGATCCCCGGGGCCAGTCCTTCATCCGCGCCTGGCTGCGGCGGGTCGACCGCTACGGCCCGATGATCCGGCGCGTGCTCCGGGAGCAGGGCCTGCCCCGCGACCTGATCTTCGTGGCGATGGTCGAGAGCGGCTTCGATCCCACCGCGCGGTCGCACGCCGGCGCCGCCGGCATGTGGCAGTTCGTGCCCCGCACCGGTGAGGAGCTCGGGCTCACCATCGATCACTGGGCGGATCTCCGCCTCGATCCGGAGCGCTCGACGGTCGCGGCCGGCCGCTACCTCTCGATGCTGCACGATCGCTTCGGCACCTGGGAGCTCGCCTTCGCGGCCTACAACATGGGCTACGGCGCGATGCTGCGGAGCATCCGGAAGTACAACAGCAACGACTACTGGGAGCTCGCCCACCTCGAGGCGGGGCTGCCCTTCGAGACCAACCTCTACGTGGCCAAGATCGTCGCCTGCGCGATCGTCGCCCACAACCGCGAGCGCTTCGGGCTCGGCGAGCTCGAGCTCGAGGAGCCGATCCGCTGGGAGACGGTCGAGGTGCCGGGCGGGGTGTCGCTCGGGGTCGTCGCGCGGGCCGCCGGCGCCGACGCGCAGACCGTCCGCCAGCTCAACCCGGCGCTCCGCCGCGGGCGCACGCCGCCGGGCCGCGACTCGTTCGCGGTGCGCATCCCGCAGGGCTCGGGCGAGCGCTTCGCCCGCCAGTGGGCGCGCGTGCGCCCGAGCCACCCGGTGCATCGCCCGCAGGTCCTGCGCTTCGGGGAGACCCTCGCCGACCTCGCCCGCGCGCACGGCACCACCGAGGACGCCATCCGCGAGCTCAACGGCGTCGAGGAGGGGGAGCGCGTCGGCGCGGGGACCACGCTGCTCGTGCCCGAGGGCCGCCGCCGCGGCCGCGCCGAGCCGAGCGAGCCCCCGGTCATCGCCGTCCCCGACGGACCGCGGGCCATCGAGGGGCGGGCGCGGGTCTTCTACCGGGTCACCCGGGGCGACGAGCTCGCCGAGGTCGCGCGCTTCTTCCGGGTGCGCCCGGACGAGATCCGGCAGTGGAACGCGATCGATCCGAACGCCTCGCTCCAGAGCGGCATGTTCCTCCAGCTCTTCGTGCCCCGCGAGGTCGACCTCACCCGAGCGGTGGTCATCACCCCGGACGAGGCGCGCGTGCTCGTGATCGGCAGCGAGGAGTTCTTCGCCTACCACGAGGACCAGAACGGCCGGACCCGCTTCCGCTACCGCGTGCGCCCCGGCGACACCCTCGGCCACATCGCGCAGCGCTTCGGCCTCCGCGTCGCGTCGATCGCGCGCATCAACCAGATCGCCCAGAGCTCCACCATCCACCCGGGCGACGAGCTCGTCCTCTACGTCGAGCCCGACCGCGTCCCCCGCGAGTACCGGCCGGACGCCCTCGACGGCGACGCCCTCGAGCCCGGCGGAGAGGCCACCGCCGAGCGCACCGGCCCCGAGCTCGGCCCCCGCGAGGATGGAAGCGAGGAACCCGCTCCGGTTCCCCCCGACGATCCGAGTGAGCAGATCCCTGCTCCCTGACGCCAGCCTCCTTCCTCCGGACTCGGGGGAAACGAGGAAGGTAGGAAGGGAGGAAGAAGAAGAGGAAAGGTGGCGGGGCGAGCCGGTGGGCCCGACCCGACCCGGCCACCGGCGGCGAGCGCCCATCCCGCCGCCGCTCGGCTGACTCCTCCTCGCCTCTCGTCTCCCGGCTCCCGCTTCCCGGCCACAGCGGCCGAGGCGGAGGCAGCCGGCCGAGCCACGGCGAGCTGCCCCGACGTGCCCCATCTGCTCCGCTCCTCGCTTCCTACCTTCCTCCCTTCCCGCGAGTGCCCGGCGGGCCGTCCGGGGCTTCCCGCGAGTGCGGGAGGCGTGGGGGAGGAGGGAGGCGGGAGATCAGCTGCGGTAGGGAACGGTGAGGACGAGCGCGGTGATGTTGTCGGCGCTGCCCGCCATGTAGGAGGCGTCGACGACGGCGTCGGCGGGATCGGCGTTGGAGGTGAGGGCCCAGCCGATGGCCTCGTCGTCGAGGGCGTCGGTCACGCCGTCGGTGCAGAGCAGGAGGCGGTCACCGGGCATGAGCTCCTCGACCCGGAGGTCGGGCTTGGCGTCCGGGCCCTGGCCGAGGGCCTGGGTGATGATGTTCGAGAAGGGCATGCCGCGCTGCGACGCGCTGGTCAGCCCGGCCGCCTCCATCTCGGCGACGAGGGAGTGATCGCGGGTGAGCCGCTCGACCTCGCCGTCGCGGAGGCGGTAGACGCGGCTGTCGCCGACGTGGGCCAGGATCGCGCGTGAGCCCTGCACCGCGACGCAGGCGAGGGTGGTGCCCATCTTGGACAACGTCCCGACCGCGCGGCGGGTGACCTCCCGGTCGGCGATGCGGACCGCGAGGCCCATGCGCTCGAGGGCGACGTCTTCGGACTCGTCGAGGCCGAGGCCGCCCTGGCCGAGGAGCTCGAAGTAGGTCTGCAGGCTGGCGAGCGCGAGCTTGCTGGCGACCTCTCCGCCCTCGTAGCCGCCCATCCCGTCGGCCACCGCGTAGAGGCCGTGCTCGGGGAGCGCCACGAAGGCGTCCTCGTTGTTGTCCCGGCGGCCCGTGTCGCTGCGACCGTGATGCTCGATGCGCATGTCGTCCGCACCCATGCGAGCGACGTGCCACTTCTCGAGGGACAAAATGCTCCGGTTCGGTGACGTCGCGCAGAGGCTCGTTTTGGCTGCTAACCGCCTGAAATGATGGCGCTCTTGCGGCGAATCTCGGGTCGAGACGAGGGCGCCCGGGTTTCAGGACTGCAAACTGCGCCTTTCACCCCCGGCGAGGCAGGTAGCCACTGCCGCGACAGGCGGTCGCGGGTCGAGCTGGCGCGATCGCCGCCGAGTCGCTAGAGCGGCGATCAGTTTGGAGAGCCGAGGGATACGGGAGCGCGAGGGCGGTCAGGCGTGCTCGGGCGGGACGAGGCGATGCTAGGGCATCGCCGAGGAGCGACCGGGCGCGCCTGGCCGCGGTCCCGCCCCGCAGCGCCGGTGGTTTCAAACTGATTGCCGCTCTTAGCAGGCGACGCGGTTGCGGCCGCCGCGCTTCGCTTCGTAGAGCTTCTCGTCCGCGGCCTTGATCAGGCCGAGCACGTCCATCTCGCCGGTCAGCTCCGCGCAGCCGAGGCTCACGGTCACCGGGATGGTCTCGCCCTCGAACACGAAGGCGCGCTCCTCGATGCGGCGGCGCAGGTCCTCGGCGATCGAGGCGCCCCCGGCGAGCGAGGTCTCGGGGAGGGCGGCCGCGAACTCCTCGCCGCCGTATCGCCCGAGCACGTCGTCGGGGCGCAGTCGGCTCTTCACCAGGCTGGCCAGCTCCTTGAGCACGTAGTCGCCGGCGAGGTGGCCGTAGTTGTCGTTGATGTGCTTGAAGTGGTCGATGTCGAACATGACCACCGAGAGCGGGCGCTGGTGGCGACGGGCGCGCGGGATCTCGCGCTCCAGCGTCTCCATGAGATAGCGCTTGTTGTGGATCTGGGTGAGCCCGTCCACGATCGTCATGTTGTAGATCGTCTCGTGGTACTGGGCCTCGAGGTCCGTACCGGAGAGGAACTTCACGATCGTGTCGCCGATCTTGATCTGGTCGGCGCGCCGCAGCGGGTACTCCGTCACCTGCTCGTCGTTGACGTAGGTGCCGTTCGTCGAGTCGAGGTCGACGACGTACCAGTTCTGATTGCGCTTCTCGACCCGGCAGTGCCGCCGCGAGACGCTGTCGTTGTCGAGCACGAGGCGGTTCTCCTGCCCGCGTCCGACGGTCAGCGGCTCGTCGCCGAGCACGTAGCGCTTGCCGAACTGGCGCTGGTCGTTCGAGTAGATGACGACCAGACAATCCTGCCCGCTTCTCTGGGGCCGGAGCTCATCCAGAGGGGTGACGCGCGTCTTGATATCGGAGTCTTGCACGTGGGCTGTACCCCGCTCGCACCTAGAGGCTAAAAAGTGACGCCGCCTCCGTCAACGACGAGTTGACCCGCAAAGGCGCGAAATTACGTCCCCGAATCGGGGAAATCGCCGATTCCGGCGTGATCTCGGCCGCTTGAGCCGGTCGACGTTGTGCAGGTCTCGTGCACCTCGCCGTGGTAGGGTCCGCGATCGTGACGGGACGCGTGTTCCTGGCGGTCGCGGGCAACATCGGCTCGGGCAAGACCACTCTCACCCGCCGCCTCGTGGCCCGGCTCGACCTGAGCGGGCTCTACGAGGACACGGCGGACAACCCCTATCTGGCCGATTTCTATGGGGACATGCCCCGCTGGGCGATGGCGCTGCAGCTGCGCTTCCTCGGGCTCAGAGTCGCGCAGACGCGCGATCGGATCGCCCGCGGCATCGGCACCATCCAGGATCGGACCTGCTACGAAGACGCGGAGATCTTCGCGCGCAACCTGCACCAGCGCGGTGACATGGACGCGCGGGACTGGGAGACGTACCGGCTGATCGCCGAGCAGCTGCTCGACGGGCTCGACGCGCCGGACCTGCTCGTCTACCTGCGCCGCTCGCCCGAGAGCTGTCGCGGCAACATCGCCCGGCGGGGTCGCGACTACGAGGCGTCGATCCCGGCCGACTATCTCGCGGACCTCGGGCAGCGCTACGACGCCTGGTTCGAGTCGTACGAGCGAGGCCCGAAGCTCGTGGTGCAGGCCGAGGAGCACGACTTCCTCAACCGCGAGGACGACCTCGAGGCGCTGGTGGGCCGCATCGTGGAGGCGCTGCCGCAGCGGCCGCTACCCTTCGGATGACCATGCGCGCCCTGCTCGTCGCCCTCCTGCTGGTCGCCTGCGGCGGCGCCCCCCGGGGCCCGCGGGGAGCCGGCGAGACCACCGCGCTGGAGGGGCGGGTGACGTACGACGCCCGGCACCCGACCCCGCGCGGCGCGTCCGAGGCGATCGAGGTGCGCCCCGCGCGCCACGTCGATCTCGCGGTCCTCGACGCCGGCGGCCGCGTGCTCGCCGAGGGCCGGACCGACGCCGACGGCCGGTTCGCGCTCGACGCGCCGGGGGAGGCCGCGACGGTGCGCGTCTTCGCCCGGGTGCGGGTCCGGGGCCACGACGCCGCCATCGCCCGCGACGCCAACGGCGCCGAGACCCACGCGCTCGACGCGCCGATCGAAGGGGACGGAGCGCTCGCGATCCACGCGCGCGACCAGGACGGCGAGGCCGGCGCCTTCCACGTGGTCGACACGATGCTGCGCGGGCTGGACGCGGTGCAGGCCTGGACCGAGGTGACGCTCCCGCCGGTGTTCGCCTACTGGGTGCGCGGCGGGACCCGGGAGTGGAGCTTCTATCGCGGAGAGCGCCCCGCCGGCTCCGGCCGCTTCGCGCTCGAGCTGCTGGGCGGGGACCCCGGGCAGGCCTCCATCTCCGACACCGACGAGCACGACGAGGCCATCATCCTCCACGAGCTCGGCCACTTCGTGATGGACCGGCTCTCGAGCGACTCGTCCACCGGGGGCACGCACCCTCGGGGGGTTCGCGTCGATCCCGGCCTCGCCTGGGAGGAGGGCCGCGCCACCTGGTTCGCGCTCGCGGTGCTCGGCGCGCCGCTCTACCAGGACACCATCGGGGTCGAGCCGTGGGGCCGGCTCCGGGTGGACGCGGAGCTGGAGTCCGAGGAGGACGAGGTCGCGGGCTACGGCTCCGAGACGAGCGTCTCGAAGATCCTCTGGGACCTCTCGGACGGCGACGGCGTCCTGCCGGACGCGGACGCGGACGGCGTCGCGCTCGGGCCCGCGGTGATCCTGCGCGCGATGGCCGCCCACGCCGAGGAGCCGGGCGTGTTCCCGTCGCTCGTCAGCTTCCTGCGGTTCCTGGTGAGCGAGGAGATCGTGACCCGGGAGGCGCTGGCCGCGATGCTGACCCGCACCGGCGAGCCCACCGCGGAGCTGCTGCCGGAGGGCCCGCTGCCGTGGCCGCGCCCGGTGGCGTTCGGCGACGTGATCGAGGGGACCATCGACGGGATCTCCCAGCCCGCGCCCTCGGGCGGCGGGAACATCGCGATCTCCGGCTTCGACGCCATCCACAGCTTCCTGATCGACGTGACCGAGCCCGGCATGATCGTGGCGCGGCTGACCATCGATGGCACGGGGTCGCCGCAGGAGCGGAGCGACCTCGATCTGCAGCTGCTCGACCACGACGCGGATCCGATCGCGGTCTCGAGCCTCACAGGGCCGGACGAGCGGCTCTCCCACCTCGTGCAGCCCGGCGTGTACGTGCTCCGCGTCCGGGACGCCGGCCGGGGCAACCGCGCGGGCTACCGCCTCGAGGTCCTCTTCGAGACCCTCGGCGGCCGCCCGATCGCGCGCTGACTTGTCGGGCAGGGGCGGGTCCGCCCCCGCCCCCCCGCTGCGCCGGCACAACGGTCACCACTCCGGCTGCTCCGCAGCCTACGCGGTGACCGCTGCACCTGCTCCGCGGGGCCCCCCCTACCCACTATGTAGTGGCCGTGGCGTCAAGGACGGACCTCCCCAGCTGACTCCTGCAGACAGGGTCAGAGCGAGGAGGATGATGATCCGAGA
>Ga0310345_10001913_pt1 | contig 22005 bp, 18 predicted proteins | sample HC15DNA20500_MG_FD_204667 | JGI IMG/M metagenome (GOLD analysis project Ga0310345, IMG submission 204667) | Marine microbial communities from station ALOHA, North Pacific Subtropical Gyre - HC15-DNA-20-500_MG | ecosystem: Environmental > Aquatic > Marine > Oceanic | place: Pacific Ocean: North...
ATCATGCAACTCGAGCGTATCGCGGAGCTTCGAATTACGCAGATCGGCATCGATCAACAGGACACGCTTGCCCAGTTGCGCGAAGCTCGTGGCGACACCCACCGAGGAGATGGATTTACCTTCCGAAGGCACCGAGGAGGTGAACATAAGCACCTCGGGTGCGCCCTGCGGAGTGAGGAAGTTCATGTTTGTCCTCACCGTCGTATAGGCCTCGTTGATATGCGACGAACGCTCGGTAATACGGTCAATCATCGCACCCTCGGTGTTACGCGGGATAGCCCCGAGCAACGCTAGATGCAGACGACGGCGGACGTCCTCGGGATCTTGCAACGTCTGACTGAGGGCAACCTTCAAGTAAACCAAACCACCCGCCATCATCAAACTGGCGATAAGCGAAATCAGTACATTTTGGATCAGCGATGGCGCGTAGGGTTCAGCAGGAACATCCGCCTCGTCAATGATCTGAATATTGTTTTGTCCAGCACCAGACGCTTCAAGCTCTTTGAAGCGCTGAAGCAGCGCATCATAAATTTCTCGGTTCGTATCAACCTCTCGCTTAAGGATCCCGTAGCTTATTCCTTGCCCCTGCTGGCTCAGAAAGCGCTGTTTAACCTGTTCAACTTGATCACGGAGTTCCGCTTCTCTGATCCGTGCTGAATCAAGCAGACCGCGAGCCCCGCCGGAAATGGCGGAACGCAGTGAATTGACTTCCGCCTGTTTTTCTTGAACTTCAGGGTACTCAGGTCCGAAATTCGCGCGCAATACAGCTAACTCAGCCTCGGCTTCGCTCAAATTTGTCAGCAGTTGATTGCGCGGATCACCGCTGGGAAAATTTCCTCCAACCACCGCAGCCTGGGCACTGACACGATCTGCAACTGCAGCGGCGAGCGCCATATTAAGCGCCTGTAAATCCGCTCCAACAAGAGTTTGACCAGCGCTTTCCGAGCCGGTCTCACCACCAGCATCGAGCACAAGAATTTCATTGGCATTCGCGTATTCGACAAGTTCTCGTTCGGAATCGGAAAGCCGCTCCCGCAGCTCCGCAATTTGGCTCTGTAAGAAGTCCCGGGCCTCAATATTTGCACCAAACCGCTTTTCGTAGTTCGCAGTTACAAACTCCCGAACCCAAAGGTTCGTTATCTCAGCTGAAACTGCTGGATCGGGACTTGAAAACGTCACGTCAACAAGGCTTGACTGCGAGATCGGGCTGATGCCTACATTTTCGAATAGTATCGTTTGGATAATTCTGGCCTGCGGCTCTTCTTCTTCAATCCCAAATGCCTCGAGAAAAGCTTCATCCCTAGTGAGATTACCAGCGTCCATAACACGCTTGGCCATAAACCTAGAGACTAACAGCTCATATTGCGTATTGAGATATTGAAGCTCCGAAACTTTGCTGTCGACTTCGAGTGAGTCGAGATTGGTCACATCGGCTGTAACCTGAGAAACTTCCAAGCGCGCACTAGCTTGATACAACGGGGTGGCCAATAGCGTGATAAAGATACCGGTTAGGACGCCAAACGTGATTAGCCCCGCCAGCCAATATTTCAGGCCAACAGCCTCGTGCCAATATCGCTCTAGGTCGATCGCAAATGAGTATTTGCTGGAATCACGATCATCGAACAGTTCACGACGATCATCTCGTCCAACGACCTCATGAGACGCAAAATTGGGATTGTTCAACGTCCGATCCGATCAATAAGAATAGCAGAAGTCGAAAGTAAGGGCGCGAATCGCAAAATGCTGTCCAACCGCCTCCGACTTGGCGAATCGCCAACGATTACTATGTCATTTGGATATACAGTTGGATCTCCGTAATTTCCTCTCTGGATCGCCTGGATATTATATGCGCCGATATAGCGCTGCCCGCCCACGGTCCGTAGAATCAACACATCGTCCAATTTTGCATATTCCGCCAAGCCACCCGCCTGATTGACCACACGCAAAAGTGACTGTCGACCAAGCACCGGGTACTCACCAGGCTTATCAACCTCACCTCCCACCGATACTGTAGGGGGGGGAATTTCTTCGGGAATAACGCGTACTTGAGGGTTGAGCAGATAGCCGCCGCGCAGGAAGTTCGCGATCATGTCGGCCGCCTCATTGGGCGCCAACCCTTCAAGGTCAAGCAACCCCACAAGGGGAAAGGAGATGCGCCCGTCGCCATCCGTGAGATACTTCCCACTCAAACGTTCAGCACCCACCACTTCGATTTCGAGCGCTTCCTGGGGACCGATAACATACAGGTTCTCGATGCGAGGAGCCGGAAGCCCTTCCAGTTCGGCAATTTCAATTCCGGGCCCCTGACCATAGGTCCGATCCGTTGCGCACCCCGAAAGAGCAAGAGCTAGCATCAAACCGCTCAAGGCTAGTCTGAAATTTCCTACTGATCTTGTTGTCTTCATAACAAGCGCCTTAGCGCAACTCCGAAACGATGAAAGCAGCGTCGCCCCACAAACTCGCGCAGCAATCAAACTATCTTGCTTTGATATCACGCGCATCTCGCGAAAGGGCGAGCAAAAGCCAAATGGCAACTAGCTGAAAGAGCGGAGTTCTCAAGGGGTAATCCACTAAGGACGCAGCTGCGACAATCACAAAGATGCTCATCCAAAAGATTGCGTCGGCCCTCCGCGTCCGATGAAACAACATGGTGCCGATTGCCTTTACCATCCAAACGATAACTCCAGTCAAAAGCAACCCTGCGGGCACTCCTCCCTCGATAATAAACTGCGCCCAATCGTTATGCGCTTGATTGACATAATAAGGCATCAGCAATGCCGATGGCTCATAGATATGATATACTTGTTCAAAGGATCCGAACCCCGTCCCGAGCGCCCAATGGCCTACAAGCATCTCGCCAATCACCGGCCACAATGACCATCTCAAATCTTCAAGACTATCTCTAACCAGAATGTCACGAAAGGCTGGAGTTCGGTCAAGCGCCAGAAATGCGGCTGCCGTCAACGATACCAAAATGACCGGAATGGCCAATATCAGGCGAGGGTGCTGGTCAAACCACCGACCCATTGACCGCTCAGCGCGAAGCCCCCTGCGAGGGCGCGGAGACAAAGCGAGCATAGTCATTGAGACCAGAGTCGCGCCGATGACGGCTACGAAGCCAGCCCTAGACCCCCCGGTCAATACCACCAAAAGGATCAAGAAGAAGGCAGCAGGATAGATAAATCGCTCCCAAACCGCGCTCCGATCTTTACGAACCCTTAGACCGAGCAATGTCACTACCAGCATGGAACAAGCCGCGAAAACTGCCGCGTGGTTCTCGTTAGCGAAAACACCTACTACCCCGCCCCTGCTGGTCACTTCATAGAAATAGAAAACGCTCGATCTCCCCGTTACAATCTGGAGAAGACCAAACAGCGCGTTGAGAATGCCCAATCCTGCAACAATTCGCAAAAGCGTCAGAGAAGACGCGCGAACGGCCATTGCCAGCAATAAGCTGGCTGCAGGCACGACCAGGCTCCCGAGCACATTCCAATTCCGCATCGGAGTCAGTGTCAAGGGGCGCCAGATTCCTTCGAGACCTAGTGCGACATCCAATTCAGGAATGCCTGTGCGCCCCAGTAGACTTTGCCATATTCGAGCCGGTAACGGCACAAGTTGAAGCATGACGATCAGCGCAAAACAAGCAAACAAAGTGACGAGCGCGTACTCAGCCTTTAGCTTTTCCTTCGTTAGAAGAAAAAGTGATAAAACCAAAAAGAACGCGGATAGAGAGCGGAGCGGAACGATTTGGACTGCATCAAACCTGGATGCCCCACCCGTAAATGCCACCATGGCAGCCAAGAGCGCCAGTATGATCCAGCCCCTATTTAATCCTTCTCTCATTTCCCCCACCTGCACTCTTCGCTCGCCGCTACCAACCATCTTCGCTTTCACCTCGTCATTTTTTGCTGCGCAGCATTTGAATCGCCTTGGCGGTTTGCAAGTGCGTCAGGCATTTAGCAACGTCAGTGTCCACAGGCTTATGGCGCCTCGAACCCAGCAAGTTAGCTCTTTGACATCGTGCTCTTGCCGGAAGAGCGAACTGCCGAACACGTTATCGGGGGTTTATTGTGGTCTTTCAACGGTGAATTGGTTTCGTTTAGAAATCGCAAAAGACCTGTTACCGTCGAGTTTTTTAGCACGAGGAACTCCGATAAATTTGGCTTCAATAAGTCAAGTAAAGGATTCCCATGGCAACAAACAAGCAAATCGCGACGAACCAAGCCAATGCACAGCGGAGCACGGGTCCGAAAACGGAAGCAGGCAAAGCGGCTAGCTCCAAGAGTGCGGTCAAGCAGGGTGCTTGGAGCGGTATCGCGGTTGCGGAGCATGAAGATGAAGCGTTGTTTGAAATTTTGCTGGCTACACTGGTTAAGGAAAACGACCCGCCGACAGCGATTGCGCGTCAACTCGTCGAGCGGCTAGCGGTTATGTTCCGGCTTGAAATCCGCCTTGTGAAGGCTGAAGCCTTTGAGCCGAATGCCAATCGATTCAATGTACAGACGAAGGCTAAGCTCGATAAAATGATAAGCAATAATCCCTTAGGAAGCTTACCTCTAAAGCATCTTCAGGGCTTAAAAAAATTCTACCAATAGAAATCCGGCTGCTAGTGGGTAGATATCAAACCATGCTCCCCAAATCAGATTACGCAAACACTTAAGCAACTATAAATAGTGCAAAATCAGCGTCAGCAAACGACTGAAGTGATACCACCAACAGGTGTTACCGGCTTATGCTGAAGGCGGATCGCATTTACGTTATACGAAACAGCCAACCTTCTTAGGCACTGACTTACCTGTCGCGCACCTGAGATCGGGTGGCTGTTCTGCCCGACTTACCACACCAAAGTTATAGATCGTTGTCTCGAAACAATGACGGTCCGAAGAGCGATCAAGGAATCAACGCAGCGCTGTGACCTTTCCGTAGATCAGGTCGCGCCGTCCAGCAGCCACTCAATCCGAGTGGGGGCTGCGTAGGACCTGTTGAAGCAGGGATTTGATACAGGCACCATTATGCGGGCTAGTGGCAGGAAGTCAGTGAATGTGCTCGTGCGCTATGTTGAAAGGGCCGAATAAACGTAGGGACCTGATAGTTGTGTGGCGCCGCATCGAGCTACCAGAGCAGTTGCTGCAAATAATGCCCGTAGGCGTTCTTGCCGAACACCTTGGCCCTTGCCGTCAGCTGCTCGCTAGAAATCCAGCCATGGCCATAGGCAATCTCGTCCGGGCTGCCGGTTTGCAGACCTTGGCGCTCCTCAAGCGTTCGCACGAAATTGCCGGCATCAAGCAAGCTCGCATGCGTCCCTGTATCGAGCCAGGCATAGCCGCGTCCCATCAGACTCACTTGCAGTGAGCCGTCCTCAAGATAGCTGTCGAGAAGCGAAGTGATCTCAAGTTCTCCCCGCGCTGACGGCTTGACTTGCGCTGCTCGCTGCGGAGCGGAACCATCAAGAAAATAGAGCCCCGTTACCGCAAAATTCGAAGCGGGAACCTCGGGTTTCTCGACGATGGAATGGACCGAGCCATCTTCTGCAAAATCCACGACGCCATAGCGCTCTGGATCAGACACGCGATACCCGAACACTGTGCCGCCATCCGCTCGAGCGCTAGCGCCTTGCAACAGTTCAGGCAATCCGTGCCCGAAGAAGATGTTGTCGCCCAACACCATTGCCGATGGAGCCCCATCAAGAAATTTTTCGGCCAGCAGATAGGCCTGCGCCAGACCGTCAGGGCTTGGCTGTTCGATATAGGTCAGGCTTATGCCCCACTGGCTGCCATCACCCAGAGTGCGAATGAACTGGGCCCGGTCCTCAGGCGTTGTGATGACCGCAATCTCACGAATGCCAGAAAGCATTAACACCGACAGCGGATAATAGATCATCGGCTTGTCGTAGATGGGCAAAAGCTGCTTGGAAAGGCCAATCGTGACTGGATAAAGCCGAGTGCCGGATCCTCCGGCGAGAATGATGCCTTTGCGTTTCATCAGTATTCCTTGCTCAAGATTTGACGTACTGCAACTCTCAGATCGCTGCGCCAGTCAGGCCGCTCAATCCCAAACGCGGCATGCGTCGCACCACAGTCAAGCCGAGAATTGAGCGGACGGGTTGCAACCGTGGGGTATTCGCTCGTGGGAATAGAGTGCACTGCCACATTCCTGCCCGCTTCTGCGAAAATAGCACGGGCAAACTCTGCCCAAGATGTATCCGGCATGCCACTGAAATGGTAAGTCCCAGCCCTGGAAGGATCGGCACGAAGCTCACCGGCAATCTTCAAACAGGCAGCAGCAATCGCCCCGGCATGCGTTGGGCCGCCAATCTGATCTGCGACAACATTAAGCTCGCGGCGTGTTTCTGAAAGCTTCAACATCGACTTGAGAAAATTGTTGCCGTGGCTGGAGAACACCCAACTGGTGCGCAGTATTGCATATCGGCCACCAGCAGCAAGCACGCCCTCTTCGCCGGCGAGTTTGCTACGACCGTAAGCGCTAACAGGCGCAGGTTTATCGTTTGCTTTCCATGCAGCCTCTCCCGACCCATCGAACACGTAGTCAGTCGATATATGGACGAACGGAATGTCGCGCTTTGCACAGGCCCGCGCCATTGCAGCAGGAGCGACCCCGTTGATCTGCGTTGCCAGCGCTTCTTCTTCCTCGGCTTTATCGACTGCCGTGTAGGCAGCGGCATTGATCACTGCGGTAGGCGCGTGCGCTACAATCGCCGCTTCGCAGGCTTCTGGGTCACGTAAATCTGCCTCATCCCTACCCAATGCCGTGAGCTGCGATCGAGCGTGAAGCTCACAGGCGACTTGGCCTGTCTTGCCAAAAACCAGAATAGTCACGCCAAGTCTACCTCCCGGTTCCGAGCCTTTGGCCGACACCTTTTCGCTGCATCAACGGCCGCCACCAATCTTCATTGTCGAGATACCATTGAACCGTCCTCTCGAGCCCTTCTTCGACCGTCACCGAAGGACGCCAGCCTAGCTCTGTGCGGATACGGGTTGGGTCAATCGCATAGCGCGCATCGTGGCCAGGGCGGTCGGCAACGAAGGTGATGAGGTCGGCATAGGAGGCGCCGTCTTCGCGTGGGCGCTTCTCATCAAGGATAGCGCAAATCGTTTTCACAAGAGTGAGGTTCGAGCATTCATTCTCGCCCCCGATGTTGTAGGTCCGTCCGACCTCGCCCTTTTTGACCACGCTAAGAAGCGCATCAGCGTGGTCCTCGACAAAGAGCCAGTCGCGCACATTCGAACCATCACCATAGATGGGCAGCTGCTTTCGGTGCAGTGCGTTAAGAATAACCACGGGGATCAGTTTTTCGGGGAAGTGATATGGGCCGTAATTGTTCGAGCAATTGGTCACCAAAACTGGTAACCCATATGTTTCCGCCCAGGCGCGAACCAGATGGTCGGAGCTGGCCTTGGAGGCCGAGTACGGGCTGCGCGGATCGTACGGAGTGTCTTCAGTGAACTGAACCTCCGGATCGGGCGGCAAGGAACCATACACTTCGTCCGTGCTGATGTGATGGAACCGAAAGCCAGCGGGCTTTTCGTTCTCGATCCAGTATTTTCGCGCGGCCTCCAGCATATTGAAGGTGCCGATAATGTTGGTCTCTATAAACTCACCAGGGCCATCGATGGAGCGGTCGACATGGCTTTCGGCAGCGAGGTGCATGATCACGTCGGGCTTATGCTCTGCAAAAATCCGGTTCAGCGCGTCACGGTCGCGAATATCGGCATGCTCGAAGGAGTATCCAGGTTTGTCGGCAACCGACGCCAGATTGTCGAGGCACGAGGCATAAGTCAGCGCATCGAGATTGACGACGCTGTGGCCGCGACCAACGGCAAGACGGATAACCGCAGACCCGATAAAACCAGCCCCACCTGTGACTAGGATTTTCATATCGTTTTCTCGTAGTTGAAGGGGGATTCCCAGTCTTCGAATGAAACCGCTTGCGCGTCCTTGTCAGACAACTCGGGCGCTGTAGCGACTCCCCAGTCAATATTCAAACTGTCCCAGCGCACCGATCCGTCGCACTCAGGGGCGTAGTGATCGGTTACCTTGTATTGCACCTCGGTGTCGGGAGCGCAGGTAACAAAGCCATGCAAGAAACCCTTGGGAACGAGCAATTGCTTTCCGTTCTCTGAGCTCAGTTCTTCGCGCACCCACTGACCATATGTCGGAGATCCTTTGCGGACGTCTACCGCGACATCCATGATGACACCTCGCGTACAACGGACCAGCTTGTCCTGCGCGCGCGGCGGCGATTGATAGTGTAGCCCGCGCAAAGTCCCGACTTCGGCCGAGAATGAATGGTTGTCCTGCACGAAGTCCAACGCGAAAACAGCTTCACCAAAGCGCGAAGCGTTCCAAGTTTCAGAAAACCAGCCGCGCGCATCACCGAAGCGGCGCGGCGTAATCACCAGTACGTCAGGAATGTCTGTGGGTGTGATTTCCACTCTCAGTTCTCCAGTAGAGCAAAGTAGGATTCGGCAATCCGGTCCCAGGTGTATCGTCGCCGGGCGATCTCAAGCATCTCTTCGCCGATCTTGGTACGCGCCTCATTCGCGAGCGCCTCAACCGCTTTCCGAATATCGTCCGCTTCGCTGAAATACAGAGCCTTGCCTTCAGTTGTTTGCCGATTGAAGTCACAGCCGTGAGCGAGAACTGCAACGCCGAAATGCATCATCTCGACCAGGGCAGGGTTCGTTCCGCCAGCCGAATGGCCGTGCAGGTATAGATCGGCTCGGTTGCGGATCGCGCGCAGGCGGCCCGGCTCGTACACCGGATCGTGAATGATGATATTGGGGTGGCCTGCATATCGTGTTTTCAAGTTGCGACCGTACTCACTACGGTCCCAGTTGCCGACAAAGACAAGAGGATAATCCAAAGCGGCAAACGCCTCGAGGATCATATCAATATTGTTTTCCGGCTCGATCCTGCAAAGGCCCAGCGCATAAGATTCCGGCAGGTCTTCCAGCCCCGCATCATCGGGCTCATGATCAAGGACATGGTCGCCGCCATAGGGGATCATCTCGGTGTCGCGGCCATAGGCATTCTTGATGTAGTCAGCGATCGCCTGGTTGTCGGCAATGACCGTGTGCGATGCTCTCACGGCGACCCATTCAGCAAAGTGAAGATAGACACCGGCAAGGCCTCGCCACTTTTCGCGCCTCCATTCGATCCCGTCGACATTTGTGACGATCTTTAGTCCAGGCACCAGACGCAACAGTGGCAGCACAATCGCACCCGAAACTCCGAGCAGCAAAAGCCGCTTTCGCCCGCGCATGATCGCATCCAACAGGCTCACAATGTCATAGGGGATCGACTGAATGCCGTTGGCATCGAGGTTGACGTATCGCAGGCTGGCCCCTCGAAACTCGTCGGGCCGCACCTCGAACGCCTTTGACGAGCAATAGACACTCAGATCGACATCCAGCGCCTTTTCCTCTTGATACTTTACCAAGTTCTCGGCCAGCGTTTCGAAACCGCCATATGTGCCGGGAACCCCGACAGTGCCTAGGATCGCTGCTTTCATGTCAGCTCTTGGTGTTTTGGGCGATCATCAACTGCCCGATATACCGGAATCCCATCATGTGCAGGACCGCATCGACAGGCTTGAGCGCGCCATATGCAAGCCACTTCGAGCGCGTCACGAACTTACGCAGGGGATCGACAATACCGCGATTCTTGAACTCCCCGCCACGCATGCTTTCGGCCTCCTCCTTGCGGAATTTCAGGCCAACATAGTGACGTGTGAGATCGAACAGGCTGCTCTGCTCCATAGTCTTGAGCGGTTTGAGGCCGTGTCCTGCCGCAAGCTTCTCTAACGAGCGCGGTGTAAACCGGGAAAGGTGGTGAGGCGGAAAGTCGAGCGGCGGACGCCAGCTCATATCATTGTTCGGTGCGGAAATGATGAAATGGCCGCCAGGCTTGAGCAGCGCAATGCAATCGCTGATCACCTGCGTGAAATCGTCTAGATGCTCAATCACCTCAAACATCGTCACGACATCGAAACGGCGACCTTCGGCTAGAAGATCGGCTGCGGATTTGTTAGAGAGTCGATCACCAAGCGAGAATCGTTGCGCGCCATCGGCAATAGCCCTGCGATTGAAGTCCACGCCATAGGCATCAATGCCATGATCGCGCATCTTGCGGACGAAGAACCCGTCAAAGCAGCCGATATCCAGCACTTCGGCATCCTTGGGAGCGGTGCTCTCCATGAACGAGAGTGCCTGATTGTGGTGCCACAGAATGCGATCATCCACATTGGGATAGACAGCGATATCGTCGAGATAGTCTGTATCATCCTCGTAATCGCTGGACTGAACGACACCGTCGCTCTTGAACCGTTCATATCCGCATGCGCTGCACTGATAGCGCGCATAGTCCTTGTATTCGTCCTTGTAGTGCATGGGTTCTGCGCAACAAACGCAAGCGAAGCCGTTCATGTCGTTTATCCGTTCTTTACAGAGCAAGGCAGTAAGCTTGGATTGGGGGCGCGCTCTTGGCTATTTATGGCGATCCTGAGTTTCGGGCCAATTAAAATCGCTAGCCCAATGCTCGAATGACACGCGATTTGCAAGTCAGCCAGGCTGGCATTCGCTCAGCTCAACATCATGGCGCCGCTGCGTTGGCTCCGCTCTTGTAGAGGTTGATATAAAGGTCGACGATGTGGCGCGCGTGATACTTTCGTTCAAACAAGTCTTTGCTGTTGGCTTCCATCGCTTTATGATCGGCGGTTCGGAATTGAACAAGCGCCGAGAACAGTTCATCCGTTGATCGCGGCGGCACCATGTATCCATTCCAGCCATGTACGACTGTCTCGCGGCAGCCAGGCATATCTGTAGTAAAGATGGGCTTCCCCTGATACAGACCCTCGATCAAAGCCCGCGGCGTCCCTTCCCGGTAGTATGAAGGCAAGACCAAGGCCTCGACCGCGCTCATCACGGTCGGCAAATCGGTTCTGAACCCGATATATGCGATCCCCGGCTTGCTCATCCCATCTATGTCGGCCGCAGACAAACCGACCGTAGAGTCCTCGACTGTCAGCCCAGCATGCACAAAGGCGGAGTCATCATACTGGTCGAGATAGCGCAGCGCCGCCTCATAGAACTGAGTAACCCCCTTCGAATGCAACGCGCGAGCAGGAAACAGGAACAATCGGCGATTAGGCTCTATCCCGTGCTCTTCCAGAAGATACTGGCGAAACGCAGCCACTTCCAAATCTTCAACAACCGGCATTCCTTCCGGGCTTAGTCCCGATCCATTGGTCAGCCTTATGCGGTCGGGCGGAAGGTTCATGACTTCGCCAATCTCCTCCGCATCAGTCGCGTTCTGGAAAAAGATCACCTCGCAGCGCGCCGCCATCGCCCGGTAAAGCGCCAGCAGAGCTTTTCTCTTGAGCAATGTCACCGGGCTTGGATTGTCTTCAAACAGGCGACCCGCGCCAGTGACATTCGGAATGAAGCGAATGTCCTTGCGCTGGCGAAGAGCAAAATACGAAACTACATTGGCTCTATGCGTAAACGAATGGACGATCTGCGGGTTGATTGCGTCGATCAGTTTGCCGACCTGCAGAGACTGGATACGCAAGGTCCGAGGTGAGAGGCCGTCGCTCTCCAGGCCTCGCATGAGGTGCACGATCGCACCTCGGGACTCCATGTCTTTGACATAGGCCGGTGAATTCTGGCCCTCCCCGCACAGGACATGCACCGCATACCCTTCCGCACGAGCGGCGGCGATAAGGGGTTGCCTGAATACAGCGGCGCTCCCGGCAGTGTTTGAAGCAATGAGGAGAGTACTCAATGATTTACCTGACTCTATATTAATGGGGCTCTAGAAGAACACATCTATGGCCTAACAAGACTTGTAGGACTAATTTGACTCAGAGCGCTCGTATGAAAGTGGCGCACTTGAGTTATATTATTTGGAAATTGCGCTGGCCTCAAGCGTCGCCAAGAGTTTTTTCGAGGCACTTTCTGTGCTGTATCGCTCTTTAAACCTCTCATACCCGCTACCACCCATTTGAGCCGCGAGGTCAGGCGAGTCGAGAAGTGCGCTTATGCTACGGTACCAGCCTTCGGCAGAATCGACGAGAAAACCGTTTTGCCCATCCTGGACAATATAGCTGTTTTCCCCAACTGGGCTGGCGATAACGGGCAGGCCAACACCCATATACTGGATCAGTTTGAAGCCGCATTTCCCGCGCTCATAGGGGCTGTCGGGAAGCGGCATAATCCCAATTCTACCGCTCGCAAGCAGATCCAGCTCGGTATCCGCAGACCACTTACAGATCTCCACATAAGGCGGGATCTCACCGTTGAAATATGAGGCAGGAAAACCAATAAGTCGGATCAATGTTCCTCTCTCAGCATGGAGCCTTTCAATGGCGGGAAAGACCTCCTGCAGGTATGGGCCGGTCGACATCGAACCGATCCAGACAAGGTCTACGGTTTTGTCGGCCTCTTGCCCGATGCCCTGATACTTTGAGGCAGGTACAGTTGTCGGAATAAATGAAACGCGAGGTGCGCCCCATGCCTCGACTTGCTCTTTGAGATACTGACTGCCCACTATCACGTGATCTGCACCCGCAACGACACGCGCGATCTTGCCTCTCAGCATTTGGGTCAGTGGACCAAAATTGCGTGCTTCATAGCTATGCCAGATCGCGTCGTCATAATCGTAGATGATCGCAGCGTCGCCCAACCGCAGGAGCCGCTCCGTGAAGGCCGGAAGAAATGGGAAGGATTCCTTTTCGATCACGACTACGTCAGCTGTGCGCGTCAGCCAAACCAGGGCAAAAAACCGACGGACGAAGGCCTTTAAGATTTCAAAGTAGGCCACTTTCCCCGAGTATCGAGCGCAAAGATATGCGTCCGAGTAAAAGTAGCTTTGGGTGACTTCGTGCCCGGCTTCGCGAATTGCATCGAAATATTGCAGTGAGCGATATCTCGAGCTGGCTCCCATTGCCTCATGTCTCGTTAAGAATACCAGCTTCACAACCACATTCCAGCTTCTCTGCTTATGCCTGATCACTGCGCTCGCTGAGCATGAAGGTCCAGCATTTCGGGATTGTTTCACCCTTTAAAGAACGACTGGCCCATGCCAAGGGGATTTCAACACAAGCAACCTCTTTTGGAGAGACAGGATTTGGATATGCCTTCGCGCCGAAGTCTTTTGAAGGCGGGTGTGGCCACGTCCGGGGGTGTCCTTGCCGCAATCCTGCTTGCTCGTGGAGGTCTTTATGCGGGCAATGACGTAGACGATGCCCTAGAATCGGGGAACAACCGCGCGCCGCCGCAAGGCCCGCAGCTCGAATTTGTCAACGTAGCGGATTTCAACGCGATCGGTGATGGCGATTCTGCCAACGCTGAGGCCAACACCGAGGCAATCCAGACAGCGCTCAACACAGGGAAGAATGTTTTTCTCGGAGATGCGAGCGCAGTTTTCGCGTTAGCCGCTCCGCTCAAAATGCACTCCCAACAAAGGCTGTATGCAGAGGGGGCAACGCTCCTCGCCTCCCGGCGCATGTCACAAATCGTGATGGCAGCGGACGGGGTGACGATCGAAGGGGTCGCGTTTGACTGCAACAACACCCAACCGGAAAACGGTATTCCGATCGAGGCAAGCGGAGCCGTCTATGGGATCAGCATCCGCGACGTCTCCAACTGCATCCTCAGGAGATGCAGCTTCACGCGATACAAACGCGGTGTTTCGATCACGTCGAGCGCACGAGGCATAAAATGTGGCGACCATTTGGTGGAGGATTGCGAGGCGATCGCCGGTTTCACATGGCCAAACTGGCGCTCGGGCAATGAGCAGCACGGCGCCTATGTCGGCTCGGAAGCGCAAGGGGATGTGAAGTCGATCGCGGAGTATGGCAACGCTGAGCGCGAGGCGAACGACGTCAGTGATATCAGGTTCGTCAACTGGCGGGCCCAGGAAGGGCAATACGGCCTTGCATTGCACAGGTGTTCACGCATTTCGGTGCTGGGCGGCGAGTTTAGGCAAATGTCGCGAGCCATCTCCATCCAGCATCAGTCCAACAATGTCACTGTCTCCGGAGTTCTGGTCGAGAACACTGACAGTGCTGGCATCCACATGGCGCAAGGGGCCCACAAGATTTCAGTCGTGGGCAACCGGATATCCGGAACCATGTCGAACGATAATGCCGGCGTGCAGGGGTATTACGGTGTGCGCGAAGTGCTGGTCGCTAACAACATTCTCGATAGCAAGTTCGATAGCTGGGATGGAGGAGGGGCCGAGAGCCTCCGGGCGCCCGGGGCGGCCATTCGATTTGGCCAACAGGCACAAGGCATAACGATCAGGGACAACGTCATCCGCGGATTTCGCTGGGGCGTCCTGTTGAAGTCGACCATATACGAGGACGCGATCAAGCGTTCCGACCTCAACTACTATTTCACTGGCGTTCGGAACATTCGCGTTAGTCGGAACCTGATCTCCGGCGACTATTTTTCCGGTCGTAGTGGGTTCAAGCAGCCCATGCGCAAAAGCGAGACCTTTGGAGTGGTGGTCGCCCAGAGCGCGCCTTGGGAAGACATTTCACGCGGTGGCTGGAACATCGGCGACATAACCATCTCCGAAAACACCGTTTCAAACACGGGAACAGCCTATGCCGCGAGCAAAGTGGTAAGCAGAAAATGGGGCGTTGAGGCGGGTTTCGATGACGAAGCCATCCGATTGCAAGACAACGAAGCCTTTGATGCCGACCGGGACTACGAAGCTCTCGGCCCCATCAATCGACGGGCGGTGACAAGCTCTGGAAATTCTTGGGCTAACGAAAATTAGCAACCATAAAACTGCACGAATCCTGAGAGTTAACCCGGTTAGGGCAAGGGTACGACACCCCATTTCCCCCCAAAGCTCATCAGTCCATTGATCCAGCCAGAAAGATAGAATGAGGCAACACAGATCGCAGTAAATCCAGCGAGCGTTATGGCGTTTTGCTTGTAGCACGATGCCAAGAGTACAACTGGAACCGCAAGGAACTGCAGCAAACGACTGCTGACGGTCGCGACATCAGCAGTAAGCCAGTATACGAAAAAGCCGGCTATCACTGTGTAGAAGGCAAGATCGAGTTCGGGGCGCTTTTGCAGTTTTAGGCCCGGCACTGCCATCGCCAGAGCAAAAAGAATTGCGATTGACGTCGCCCTAAGCCCCCCTGAATCGGTTGCGGTTTCGATAGTGAGCGTCGCCCGTTCATTGGAAATACCCACTAGCCCGATGATGGATGAAGGGGGAACTAGCCCGAGTTCCGCCAAAACCTGACTTAGAGCCGCCCCTCCGAGTGCCAGCCAGTATCGATTTGCCAGCAACCATCTCAAGGGAATTCCGGCCAAAGAAACCATGGCCGAGATATGTATGAATGGTCCGACGATAGCCGCAGATATCGTTGCCGCCCTTTTCTCTTGGCTCCAAAGATGGATCACGAGAAACAGAAAGAGTGTTGCGGCGCCTGCCCTGAGCTGAACGACGTCGTGGAGCATCCAGAACATGGACGCGTATCCAAGCAGGGCCAGCACGCTGAACGACGTTATTCTTCCGATAATGTAGAATTTTAGGGCCAATGCCGCGCCGGCAATAGCCATAAAAGCCATATGCCCGTCTTGGAAAACGCGAACCGCTGAAAGCAGAAAATAATAGAGCGGGCTATGTCCAAGCGTATTCTGAAATTCTGCTTCCGAAAGCGGGTAAGTGAGCCGCAAATGTACGACATAGTTCCAGTCGTCAGGCGATGCGCCCCAGGGTCGAAACATCACCGCAACTGTCCACGCCGCGGCAAGCATCGCGTAGATCGATTTTCGAAAAAACCGGTCTGGCCTGAATATCTCAAGTGCAAGCGCCGCTAACAGCGTGACAATCTCAAGGGGCAGCACAATGGAATTAAGATAGGACATCCGGCGTTCGCATGTGGCGAAGGGTTACGAAGATCAAGCGTTTTCAAACGGCGTTTGTCAGCTTTGGCGGGTAGTGTGCGAAAGTCGTCAGCTCGCGGTGTGATTGCGTGCGCGGTGGCCACAAGTCTTCGACAGATAGCCAACCAGCAATCGGTACGCTTTGAGGGTCTGCATTGCTTCGTCAGGCTTAAGTCGGGCAATTGCCCGAACAATTCTCACGACCGGTTCAGTTGTCAAAGTAAAGAAGAGAACTGCCAAAAATTGAGCGCGACCAAAGTGCTTCCGGATGTATACGATGCGGCTTCTCAAAGAATAGAACAGCCGGAGAGCTTTCACATTTTCTGAAGAACCGCCGCCATAATGCATTGCTTCTGCATCGGCCAGGTACCAGCTCGCCCAACCGGCATCGCTGCTCCTCTTACTCAGATCCACTTCTTCAAAGTAAACGAAGAAGCGTTCATCAAATCCGCCCAATTCCTCGAATAAGGCACGGCGAATGAAAAAAAATGCCCCCATCACCTGATCTACTTTACGCGAATCCGAATGATCCCATTCAACCATTCTCGTTCCCCATTTGGGCAAAAGCTTGTCTAGCCCTGTCGCTCTGGCAATCAAATTGCTGGTGCTTGGAAAGCGCGAACTCGTCCTGGACAATATCGAATTGTCATCAAGGAGTTGGACGCCGCAAATACCAATTCTGCCACCCCGCTCCGAGCTCATAAATTCATGACACGCCGAAAGGGAACCTGGCAGTAGGCGTGCGTCAGGATTTAGAAACAGCAAGAAGTCAGCGTCACCGTTTGCCGCGCCGACATTGCATCCTTTTCCAAACCCCAAGTTTTGGCCTGTGCGGATCAAATGGCTGGATTCTCGGCTCTCGGCATATTCTTCAGAACCGTCTTGTGATCCATTATCGACAACCGTGACTGACGCGACAAGGCCCTCAGAATTCTCTTCGATGGAATCCAGGCAATTGGACAAGAATCGTCCAGCGTTCCAGTTAACAATAACAATGTCGATCATGACACGTCGTCGACCTCAGCACTACCGTTTTTGCCAAACCCGATGGCACTAGATCCGATTAGATAAACAATGGCCGCTGAACCCAACGCGACAGCAATTGCAACGGCAGGATTGACCGGCTCGACATTCAACAGGACAAGTGCGCACGCTCCGAAAACCACTAATGCGCACGCCATAAGAGCAATCATGGTTAGCATGCTACGGCTCATTTCGAGTGGCTTATGCGCCAGCGACATGACTTGCAACAAAAAGCAGGCTACTAAAATCATTGCAAACGGCAGCAGCCCGCCTGATATGCTCGCCGGAAATGGCTGGTACCAAGCCGCCCCCACAACGAGCAGCGCCAGCGCAGTAGCACCCGCAGCGATATAGACTGTAAGCGCAAAGAAGTGGGTCTTTTTGGCTCCGACGCGGTCACCACTATCAAATGCCGCCGACATGGTTGGATATGCCCAAATTGCGATCGCAGCATTGAGAATGCTGAACATTCGGTAATACATATCCAAGTTGGCTGATATCGCCCCAAATTCTGTTTCGCTGACTTCGCCCACCAACACCGATTTGCCGAGCACCAAAGGGAGACCTGCAAGAAGTAACCAACTTGCCGACAATGAGCCAAATTTGATCATATCGCTCGCCCAGCCCCAAGTCGGTAACGTGAACTTGATGCCCCGCAAAAGAAAGCAGAATGCAAGAAAAAAAGAAAATGAGAAAGCATACATTACACTGGTGTAAGAGAGTCCATCAACCAAATAATATAATAAAATAATAGTCAGCCCTAGCGAAGAAATGCGTAGAACCTCTAGAAATATAAGAGATCGCACTTTCTCCGACACTTGTAAGTTAACGGTCAAGGAGGAGTATAATACTCCAAACATTACAAATGAGAATCCTGCTGCCGAGTTGTTCCAGCCTCCAAAGAATGCATACCCAACAAGGCCTCCGATGAGTGCACCAAAGCTTGCCGCAAATACCGTAAGGCCGTTAAAAAGATCACCGGCGTTCATCTTGGATGATAAGAACCGATACATTGGTTGCGCGATTATTGCCCCGAATACCGTAACCGCAAGAAGCACGTAGCTAAAGAATAATGAGAAATGTCCAAATTCCTCGCTTCCAAGAATTTCGTAGAGTGCTGGGATAAGAGCAATATTAACTAATCCAGGAAACGCTTTGATAAAGCCAAACTGCGCGATTCTTAGCAATGATCTGGTAAACAGCATTTTGAGAGGCTTTCCTCGACTAACGGCGCCTTGATCGGCTGGCAAAAATTGAGGTTATCCGACGTGGAAGGCACGCAAGAGGATCGGCAAGAGGGCACTCTTACTGATATCCTTCTATCGCAGATCAATAGGCTTCATTGATCAACAAGATTGCGAGTTCAACTGGCTGAAGTTCGTTCCGGGACTGACGTGCTACCCTGATTGTTACCTTTCAGAGGTAGAGTCTCGCTCCTTCATGATTGATGTTTGATGGGATGGCAACGTGTCTTGGGGCATGCCCCCAGACACGTTCGCCGGCGATCTCGGCGGGGGTCTTCCCAACCAGTTTCGAGTGTGGTCTGACTGTGTTGTAGTCGTGTTGCCAAGCGGCCAGCACAAACCGCGCGTGGGCCAGCGAGGTGAACAGCGTCTCGTTGAGGCATTCGTCGCGCAGGCGGCCGTTGAAGCTCTCGACGAAGCCGTTGCCGCAGCGCCCCGTCATGTGGCCGTGTCGGCTCGTAACGGATCACCCTGCGGCTCACGCCAACCAGACGACATGCCCGACGCTCGCTCAGCCCGTGCTGCTTACGGGCATGAGTGACGGCTTCCCGCTTGGCGCCGGGCGTCACCAATTTTTTTGATGCCAGATTCTTCAGCACAACATTGTCGAGCATCGCCTCAGCCAGCAGCTTCTTCAGCCTACTGTTATCCTGCTCGAGCCTCCGCAGCCGCCGGGCATCGGACACCTCCAGCCCGCCGAACTTCGACTCCCATTTGTAGAACGTGGCCGAGCTGATCCCGTGACGGCGGCAAACCTCCGCCGTCGGCATCCCAGCCTCCTGCTCCTTCAATACCGCGATGATCTGCTCTTCACTGAACCTGCTTGGCTTCATTCTCGTCCGACTCCTTTGCGTCGGACTCTACCAAAAACCGGTTACAATTCAGGGGAGCACGTCCCCCCGCGCGATCTTGGTTGGTTTACAGCCACTTCCAAGCCACACATTCAATCTATGAGCTCCAACCTCATTTGGAACCGAAACCGGACAGCACAACCTTCACCGTCCTCAGGACGATAATTATGTCTATCCAGTAAGAGAGGTGTTTAATGTAATAGAAGTCGTATTGGAGTTTCTCGTTGACGTCTTCTACAGCGGCCACATGGCCCTGGTTTACCTGCGCCCACCCACTGATCCCGGGCCGAACGATATGACGGTACCGATAGAATGGGATCTCAGCTTCGTACCACGCTGAGAGGCTTACTGCCTCGGGCCTTGGCCCGATCCAACTCATTTCCCCGCGCAGGATATTGAATATCTGCGGCAGCTCGTCGAGCCTGGTCCTGCGCAAGAAGCCGCCCACCCTCGTGATACGCTTGTCCCCCTGCTGCGTGATCGAAAGGTTGCGATCTTCGCCGGCGTGCCCCTCGGTCATGGTGCGCAGCTTCAGGACGAAGAATTCCCTGCCACGAAATCCCATCCGGCGCTGACGGAAGAAAACGGGGCCATCGCTGTCGAGCTTGATCGCCAGCGCGCAAACAGCAACAACCGGGAGGATGAACGGCATGGCCAAGATGGACAGGCCGAGATCGATTGCCCGCTTCATCTTCTGATACGCAAAACTGGGGACCAGCGCGCCAAAACCGTTCTCCGACAGATGTTCGATCTGCACCTTCCCAGTCTCGGCCTCCCATACTTGTTTGTAATGGTAGATGGGCCGACCAGAAATGGCGGCTTCGGCGAGAAATCTCTCCCACTCCGGCTCGAGATCCGCATAGAGATCAGCGACGATGGCGCAATCCGGCAACCTGTCGAGAGATGGGCGCTGCAGCAAAAGGATCGGCGCGGAGCGCAGCTCGCCCACCAGATGCACCCGTCCACCAGGGACGAGATAGTACAGGAGACCCTTCGCTTTGGTACGAACCGCAGCGATTGCAAACCTGACCACGAGGACCGCGAAGAAGCAAGTCAGAATTACCTTGTTCGAGTATTCGAATCGAAAAACGGCAATAATGGCCACGAATACTCCGAACACGATCGCCAGAACTGGCAGGATCGATTTCGCTACTGCGACACCTGGAAAGAAGCGCAAGCGACGAAGGATGGCAAGCGAAACGCAAGCGCAGATTGTGACGCCGAGGACCGAGTTAACGACGACGGGCTGGGTCGCCCATTCAATAGCCCCCGCTGGATCGGAAGAAACACCTCCCTCGATTAGGGCCAGTAACATGAGTGGCAGCGCCACGCCGATCGCGAGAATGCATGCGATCTCGAAGCGAAAAGAGTGGAAAAGGCCGCGACGCACGATCGCAGGAGAAAAATTCACCGACACTGTATTTCTCCAGAACTTTTAGCTCTTACGGCCCGCTCTTTTCCAAGCTTAGATCAGAGACCAGATATCAGGTTTCGATTTTCATCGCTGGGCTCCGGTAGGGCCCCTTCTGCATCATCGCTCTCTAATGCATACTCGCCATCCAATTCAATGCCCAAAGATTCAGAGTAGATCTTGGTCAAACTCGCCATCCGCCGGAGTGGAAGAATCTTCGGTACCCCGATCCCGAGTTGGTGTCTAAATATCCGCGAAGCAATAAAGCCACAATCGCCTAAGCGCAGACCTCAAAGCCGATTGGAATTTACCTACCAAGTGCAGAGCGCGTCAATTTCGCGTCAGCATTGAAGGATTGGTAGATGCTATTTGCCAAGTGCCTCCGATGTCACTTCTGACGTGACCCCCTGATTTTTCCCCAGTCTCGATTAGAGTCCGGCCCTGACGGAAGGACGGACAACATGAAGCGAACGAAGTTTACTGAAAAGCAGATTATCGGGCTACTGAAGGAAGCGAGGCCTGCCGATCTGGCCCGTCGATACGGTGTATTAGAAGCGACGATCTACAACTGCAAGTCGCAGTATGGCAGGCTGGAAGTGTCCGAAGCCCAGCGGCTGAAGGATCTGGAGAGCGAGACCAGCAAGCTCAAGCGGCTGCTGGCTCATGCAATTCGGGATCAGGCAGCACTGAAGAAATTTCTTGCAAAAGAAGGTTTTGACGCTCGCCACGAAGTGGGAAGGTGTCGTGCATGTCCACGCGTCCCATGAAATGAATAAACGGCGGGCGTGCCGTGTGATCAATGCCGATCGCAAGAATGTGCGTTACCGTTCCACGCGGGACGACGATGCCTCGCTTCCTTGCCAATCCGATCTCGGACAGCCGCTCAGCTCAGGACCTCTGCATTCTAGCCATCCGGTACTGTCAGATCCGTAAGATATTTAAACCTTTAAACCGGGAGAATGACATCAACTGGGAATTGTTTCCAATGACAGCCCGAGATTAGGTGCAAGAATCATCTAGGATGTCACCACCTCCCGGTGCCGCCCAAGGCGAGGATAAGAACATCGATACAGGTGCAAGCTGCAAATCGGTTGATCATGCGACTTGGCGCCGGTTGCAACTCCGACAAACCGATCTGCCGAATTACATGCGAATAAGACACATATTAAATGGCTTGATCATAGCACTTAAGGCAGCTGATTCGGCCAATCAAATGGATTGACAGCCATGACAACGCTCGGCCGGGCATATTCTGGGTGGTGCCATCAGGGCTCACGTAATCAATACGGTCTTATACACGATTGAGATCGATCCGTTCGGGGGTTGCGGTACGCACACTCTTCATTTAAAGGGTGAATCGAATACGGGCGCGGCCGGCGTGTGAGATTCGCGTGTCGGTTACGAAACTGAATTCACTATGGAGAACAAGATGATTGCGAAGAAGATTCTCATTTCGGCTTCGGCTGCTGCCATGGCGTTCGCGCCGGTTGCTGCCTCGGCTGCTCCGGTTGCCGTCGAGCGTTCGTCGGCTTCGGCTAAGGACA
>Ga0310345_10001914_pt1 | contig 21985 bp, 18 predicted proteins | sample HC15DNA20500_MG_FD_204667 | JGI IMG/M metagenome (GOLD analysis project Ga0310345, IMG submission 204667) | Marine microbial communities from station ALOHA, North Pacific Subtropical Gyre - HC15-DNA-20-500_MG | ecosystem: Environmental > Aquatic > Marine > Oceanic | place: Pacific Ocean: North...
CGAACTCGAGGACGTATAGTCGTAGTAGCAATACATAGTCAACCTACCGAGATAGATCTCTTTCGCTTTTTCTGGCGTGAATTAAAACTTATTGGAGTTCGTGTCTACGAGCCTGAAGATTTTGAAGAGGCAATTAAATTAGTGACCTCTGAAAAGGTGCTTTTAGACCAGCTCATTACTAAGGTTCTACCACTGGAAGAATCTGAAACAGGTTTTCATGAACTCACACAAGGAGGCCAAACCATGAAAATTTTGCTTCAGTGTTCAACTAACGATTAGAGGAAAAACTATGAGCGTTCTGGATTTGTTTCGACTAGACAATAAGATTGCATTGGTCACAGGTTGCCGAAGAGGCATTGGACAGGTAATGGCTTTAGCTCTGGCTGAAGCCGGGGCAGACATCATTGGAGTCAGTCGGTCATTAGAAAGCACAGGATCTCAAATAGAATCTAATATTCTAAATTTAGGTCGTAAATTTAAAGGTTATGCTTGTGACTTTTCGAATCGATTAGAAGTTCAAGAATTTGTAAAGAAAGTAATTAACGATTTCCCAACAATTGATATTTTGGTAAATAATGCAGGTAATATTCTCAGGAAACCCGCAACTGAACATCCAGACGAGTACTGGGATGAGATTATTGAAACAAACTTAAACGCCCAATTTATTCTAAGTAGAGAAATTGGTAAGCGAATGGTAGAACGTGGATCCGGGAAAATCATCTTTACAGCTTCACTTCTAACTTTCCAGGGAGGTATTACAGTTCCAAGTTACGCAGCTAGTAAGGGCGGAATTGGTCAATTAACTAAGGCCCTGGCTAATGAATGGGCGGCTAAAGGCGTCCAGGTAAATGCAATAGCTCCTGGATATATTAAAACTGATAATACAGCAGCATTACAATCAGACCCCGTGCGAAATCCCGCAATTTTAGAGAGAATCCCAGCTGGACGATGGGGAGAGCCCGACGATTTTCGCGGTACTATTGTGTACTTAGCCTCGGCAGCCTCAAACTACGTTAATGGCTCTGTAGTTCTTGTCGATGGAGGCTGGATGGCAAGATGAACAAAGAAAAGTTATCCAACTAAAACTAAATTTGCGGTCTTCTTAAAAGCTAGGTTAAAACTAACGGAGGAACAAGCAGACATGAAACTTACCCTAGACCCCCTAATGCATTGTGACCGATCCCTTCCCGAAGTAACCCGTCTCGTTGCTGAACTGGGATGGAAAAACCTAGAACTTTGTTCACGAGATGACTTTTTTCCTGAATACTGGCCTCCGCGCCCTGACAAGAAGCGGGTCAGTGAATTCAAAACAGCCCTTGATGAAACCGGTGTAAGCTTAGTAACTGCCTTACTTACCTATCGATGGTCTAGTCCTAATGAGGAAGAACGTCTAGCTGCAGTACGTTATTGGAAGCGAGCTATTCCTATTCTTCTAGAACTTGAATGCCAAACAGTTAACACAATTTTTGATCGAGGACCATCACCTCAATCAACAGGTTATTTGGGTCCAGAAGCCACAGCAGAAGCTAGTGAAGTAGCATTCTGGAAATCCATGGAAGAACTGCTTCCAATTTTTGAAATGAATAAACTTCCATTACATATTGAAGCCCATCCTGATGATTTTGTAGAACAAAATAACCTGGCAGTCGATATGATCCGTTCAATCAATTCCCCCTGGATTCGATATCTATACTGCGCACCACATACTTTTTACCTTGGTGACGACATTGGTGAAATGCTTCGCTATGCAGCTCCAGTTTTAGCTCATGTGCATGTTGCCGACTCATTCAATCACAAAAGGGGTTGGCGTTATATTCTTAATCCTCCTGGCACACCTGCTCGGATTCATCAACACCTTGACATTGGAATGGGTGAAGTTGACTGGGACACCTTTTTCAAAACTCTTGCAGAAATTGGTTTTGATGGCATCCTAACTAGCCAAGTTTTTTGTTGGGACGGTGACCGGGCACTGGAATCCTCCCGTTTCATGCTTAAAAAAATTCAGGAATATTTAGCCAAATATTCTAAATAGGATAACCTGCTCTATAAGTATTAGTCCTTTATTTTATTAGATCTATAAGACATCATTGCTTAACTGCCAACTGTCGGTGGTACCTCTGGTGTCACTTGGTTACAATTATCTAAACAATTAACAGAATCTTGCAGGTACATTGGATCAAGATGAGCATATCTCATCGTCATGTTGATATTAAAGTGTCTCATCAGTTTGGAAACACTTAACAGACTCTTCCCTTTCATCACCATTCTTGAGGCAAATATGTGTCTCAGATCATGCCACCGGAAGTCCTGAATGCTTGCTTCTTTGAATAACCCAACCTTTTAATGTTGTTCATTCTCTATCCTCTCTTTATAAGTGCTGTAACTCCTAGTCGGTAAATGGGCAACCTTTGCACCATTTGAGAACAAGCTTACAGATTTTAAAAAAAGGGATCCTCTAGTAGAAAATAAAAAAAGCTTTTTATTTTTTACTACATCTATTGGTGGTGTATTTGGGTGTGTTACTGGATGGGAACTATTCTACATTTCTTTAGCATTAGGTGTTTCATTAGGATATCTAAGAGGTAGAACAGGGTTATCCTGATAGCTTTTCCATACATTGTTGATATAAGCCCTAGACCTCCCAGCAGTTTTAAAAATAATGGAGATGACTTTAAAAAGATCACTCTGGTATTCCTCTAACTTTACTCCTGCAAAATTATACCTGGCATCCTCAGACAGTTCCCATGCAGAACTATCCATTTTAAAATCATTAAAGAGTTGTATCACACTACTCATTATGCTGACTGCATAAGGGTCTGAGGGTCTACCTTTCTTGAAGCTTCCCTTATCAACCTCTTCTTTTGTGGCTTTGATGTACCTTAGAAATGACTTTAGATCTTCAGACAGTCTGGAGATTAATTGCTTATCACCTTTTGAGGCTCCATCTGCATACCAATATCCTCCAAATTTAGCTGTCAGCTCCCTGTTATAAAAAGGCTTGAGAAGAAACTGTTCAAGAATCTTTTCTTTCTTACTATTCCTAACATAGCTCCTGTGATGAGGAGAGGGTTTACTTAGGTCTACAGACTCAATGTGGTAAACCATCTCTTGTTCTTCTCCCATCTCCCTGAGAAGGGCAGAGGTGTGCCTTTCAAGATAGTTTAAATATTGGTAAACCTTTTGCTTAGGCACTTCATCTTCTTTTCTTTCCATCAGAGAAAGTTGCCTCTTGTACAAAGCAGTTAAAAATCTGACACCTTCAACAAAAGGAAAGGGAATCTCAACCGGATCATCACTCAGTACAATTGGATCCTTTGTCCACCCCAGATAACAGAGAGACTGAGACAGCTTGTGTCCATGATCTGTAGTAAGGTCTAATTTTTTCTCTTTGGAAATCTTTTTGAGATAGCTGAGATCCCTAGCCTCAAACTCAATGTCTTCTCTAGAGGGAAAGATTCCCTTCTTTTCTTTTGGAGCTTCATCTGGAGAAATTGGCAGGTCATCAAATGAACTACCAAGATAATAATGCTCAGGCTCTTTTGAGAAAGGATTCTTAGCAGGTTGTTCTTTTTTCTTTTTGTTGGGAACCATGCTTAATGATACTAGTCCCTGCCTACCCTTGCAATGTGAAGACAATTCCCAAAACAAAATAAAAATATATTTAGCCTTGTTGTAAAATCATAGAAACTGCCAACAACAAACAGGTAACACTATGAGGATTCTTCACTACCTCTTTAATAGCAATCCTCCTTCTGAGTGGATGTGGGAGTGTGTTTGGGCAGGATTATTCCAAGAAATCAGTTCAAGGATTGTTATCACTAACTAAACAGGGTGTTGTTGCTGCTCAAAGACATCCTAATGCTAAAGAAAGTAGAGATGAGTTAGCCAAGCAAATGACTCCTTCCCAGATTCAAGAAGCTCAACGACTAGCTCGAGAGTTCAAGCCCAAGAAAGAAAAATCCAAGAAGTAATTCCAATAACAAAACAAAAGCTGGAACCCCAATGAGGATGATAAAGCGGAAGTATTGACGGACAGGAAAACTGCCTAGGACTGCCTGATGGGCCCTCTCTCTCCTCTAGGGCTCCACGTATTACTTTGGTGAATCAATATAAACATCCCAAACACTGACACCAATAACAAGAAGAGCACCAAAAATAATAACAACAATCAAATACCCAAGCAGTGAACTCCAGTTGGGGCCAGCTTTATACATAGGTCTTGAATATGTATTAGGTCTTGAAACAGATTTTGTTTCATTCACTTTACTGAAAATAAAAATAGTCACAGCCACTAGTACAATTCCAACTAAGACATTAATTACAGTTGCCACGGTTATCTCCTCCTCTAGGATAGGAACTGTTTATCCATTAAGGTTCCTTCCCTAAACGGCAAAGTCTTATCGTAGTATTGATTAGGGTACTATTCGCTTTTCTGTAGGTTCAAAATATCATGGAATGAATTTTTTGTAAAAGGTATACCCACCTAGACTCTATTAAGTAGTTATACCTCTTGTTTGGTGCTTAGGTCCAAAATAACATGGATTTCTTTCTTTGTACAATTTCAGTCCTTCCCCAAAAAAATAAAAAATATTTTCAGGATTTGACGACCTTTTGAAAAGCAGATCAATTTTTGCGGAGGGCCTATAGTACTAGCGACAAGCGCAGAAAAAGGAGGGGGCACACCATGACAATGATTCTTTGTGTCACCTAAAAAGGTAAATTGACACACTTCTCTGCTATTTTCTGCAGATAAAATAAAAAGGCAGGTCTCTGTGAACCCTTGACTGGTAGGAATTTCTACAGCTCTGTGCTTACGAAGGATTAAACCTCCAAAATAGAAGTACCTAGACAAATATTCTTAAAACAGAAACGCAATACAATTTATTCCAAATAATGAATAATTTTTAAGATCTAAATAATTTTTCAAAACTTTAATTTGACAACCTTTTCAGCAAATTATGCGTAATACATTCAACAGCTTTATCATGCCCTCGAAGCCCATTAGTCCACTCAGTACAGCCCGTTGTAAATACTGTGCCTCCGCGTTCATACAACCCCATTACCGCTGCCCCAGATTCATAGGTAGGTATTGGGGAATTCTCACCATATAATGCTTCGTTGGCCAGCTGAACTGAATCATCTGCTTCAGAAAGCGCTGCTGGTGCCGTTGCAAGAATTTCAAAATTCTTAGGAGTCCCGTCAAAACCCGTAGGAATTGGCAATCCTTTTTCTATTTTAAAGTCACAACCATCACATTCATAACCCACAACTCGGTATTTACCACCCAATTGATCTCCCTGCCTTAAACCCGTTCCCTCAAATATCCAGTGATCTGACCGGTGAACCTTGTAGCTGCCATCAGCATCACGATATTGATCAAAAAAATCGTAGTACCCCCCTCGAGCAAAACTGACTCCTGTTAAATAGTTTTCTGGGCGATTGACCAAGTGGTGACACCAAAGGGTCGTTAAAAGATTCGAATTACTAGATCCATAATACGGATCTTTCTTGGGATCTTTCCAACAAACTAAAGCACGACCATTATCTTCACTCCGAACCTGCCACCAAAGATTATTTCCACTGAAAAAAATTAAGTTGCCTCCCTTCTCCACATAGTTCTCGATATGGTCACGCATGGGTGCTGACCAATACTCATCATGCCCCACACTCAAAACCACCTTGTAGTGTTTTAAGATTTCTGGATTAAATTCGAGGTCAGTGTTGACCGCATAATCAATCTCATAGCCTTCTTGTTCAGCCCAAGAAATAAAGGGATGCTCCCAGTTACGCCACCCACTCTCCCAAGAAGTAAAGCCGTCATAGACCTTAATTAACTTGTTTTCCAACTTAAGGACATAAGTAGTACCTGGTATTACTAAATACCAACGGGAATCTAACTGAGAAATTTGGATAAAACTATGGGGAGAAACATTAATACCCACTTTAAGAAAATTATCGCGTAAAGCATCAGAAATTACTCTTTGATTAAGGGTTTCGGAAAAGTTGCCATCTATATTGAACAGATAAATCCCATCCTCAAGAAAGCCAGCATAAGGACGATCAAATGAAACTCGATGGGTAGGCCCATCAGGTCCGCTATAAAGTGTATATCCTCCCCAACTATTATATGCATTGTCTGTATTAGTGGTTCGTTGAAGAAGGATTTTAGCCTTTTTTCCAGGGTGAGCAGCACGAACTATAAAGGCAATTTCACCGGTTATAGTTTGGTTACTTCCCTCTCCTTTAAGCATTACATTGTAATAACCCGAACTCCACTGGGAAGAAACACTAACCCTACAGGCAGGAGGCCAATCACAGCCATAGCTTGATGCTTGAACAGGTATAGGATGAGCAACACCTGTTAGGCCTTTCTTTTCCCACACTATTTCACGGGACATTCCTACCCTTCCAATCTCGATACTATATTTCGACATGTTGGTTGAAACATGAAGAGCAATATCTCCTCCTGCAGGAACACTTAACTGATCTGCATAGCCTTCAATAAATAATCGCTCTGTCATTTCCACCGTTTTCCTTAATAAGATCACCTAATCAGTTATACAACTAAAGAATGCTATGCGCCTGCTAGAAATGGAGTCCGTTGAAATCCCATCAGCAGTTCAGGACCATCTTCACTGATATGACAAACATCACCCAAAGGAACTACCATTTTCCCTGTATTGGGCATGCCAAATACCGCATGCATAACTGCAGTCATTCCAGATGCCAGAGGCATTTCATTAGTATCATCAAAGGGCACCGGTTGTTCACTGTAATCCATACCGATGCCATGCCCAATCCGTCCTCCTAAAAGTTCCAATCCATGGGGCGCAACGTGTTCACGAATGACTTGCCCAAGCTTGGCAATCGGCAATCCTGGCTTCATAATGTCCAGGGCCTTATCATGGGCTTCTCTAGTTACTGAACATAATTTATTCAGATCATCACAAGGTCGTCCTAAAGTTCCAGTTCTTTGCCCATGACACCAGTATCCTTTATAAACTACATATGAACAGCTAGCCATTAAATCACCGTTATTGAGGACTCTTTCGTGAGGTTTAATGTCCAACCGGGTATTGTTCCAATCGGGAGGAGGCCCCGAAGCCATCCAATACTTTGCGTGATCTGCTCCTTCTTTTCTTACTACTTGCTCCATCTCAGCAATGATCTCAATGCCTTTCATTCCAGGTTTAGCGAATTCGATCATTTTCTGATATCCCATGTCACTCAGTTCAGCAGCACGTCGCATGATTTCAACTTCAGCAACACTTTTTTGAGAGCGGAGCCTAGCTATCACATCATCAGCTTGCTTAAGCCGGCTTCCTAACTGCTGAGCAAGATTCTTATAAAAAGGATGTGGCATGGTATTGATTCCGACCACACCAATGTCCTCTTGAGAAAGTCCATTTTCTTCAAGAATAGCCAACGCTTGACCAGCAAAATCATTGGGTCCTTGGTCTGGGGAGTTTGATCGGTGTCCTGCAACAGCATTAGGATCTACAGCATCAACAAGTCGCATATCTTCAATTGGTGATACTTCTGCCGCCTGTTCAAACATAAATTGCATGCCAGAAGCTAAGAGAACTGGTGCTCCTTCACGGGGAACTACCACAACAGTTTCTACAATTCGGTCATCATTAGCCCAGCCAGATAAGTAGGACACATGACCAGTTTGTGCCCATTTATGCTCACGAGCTGGTGAATAAACCATTAAGGCTCCTAAATGGTGATCTTCCAGAAAATTTCTAACCTGTTGATAACGATCTTCAAACTCCTTCCTAGAAATCAACTGTTCTTTCATTGATAACCTCCTATTTAAAATGACGACGATCTGGAAGAAAGTATCGTTACACTATCTTCAGAGAAATTTAACTGCTTTTAAAGCCGAAAAAGGAGAATTAATAACCTCAGTCTTTTGATGAGACTTTTACCAGAAGACTTTCAGCATTAAGAAATTAAATCCTTAAGGGACTGGTGTGGCAACGAAAGAGATCTGGCCATCGGTTCACATGTTACATGGCCTCGAAATAAATTCACACCCAGAGCTAAAGCCTTATCTTGAGTTAGGGCCTTGTCAAGACCCATATTAGCTATTTTGGTCGCATAATCTATAGTTGTATTGGTAAGAGAAAAGGTAGAAGTTTGGGCTACTGCCCCCGGCATATTTGTAACCCCGTAATGAACAACCCCATGCTTTATAAATGTAGGGTTATCATGGTTCGTTGGTTCCATTGTCTCAATACAACCTCCTTGATCAACTGCAACGTCCACAATCACCGAACCGTCTTCCATCTGAGCTACAATATCTTCCTGAACTAATTGAGGAGCTCTAGCTCCTGGAATTAGAACTGCACCTATAACAAGATCCGCCTTACTGACTGACTGACGAATAGTTTCTGAATCCGAGTACAAAGTATTTACCCGGCCAGGAAAAATATCATCAACGGAGTTTAAAGTGTGTAGGTTAATATCTAAAATATCAACTTCAGCCCCTAGACCTACTGCCATTTTACAGGCATTAATACCCACTACACCTGCTCCAATAATTGTTACCCTTCCGCGTCTTACACCTGGAACTCCTGCCAGCAGAATCCCTTTTCCACCATTCTCTTTTTCCAGAGTCCCAGCCCCAACTTGAATCGACATTCTACCTGCTACTTCACTCATTGGTCTCAATAATGGTAGGGACCCATCCGGTTGTTGAATAGTCTCATAGGCCACAGCAACACATTGGGACTCAAGAAGTCTCTGAGTTAGTTTAGGATTAGCTGCTAAATGCAAATAGGCATAGATAATTTGATTTTCTTGAATTAATTCTATTTCGGACTCATCCGGTTCCTTAACCTTAACAATTAGTTTGGAACGCCCATAAATTTCCTCAGCACTGGCAACAATCTGAGCTCCAGCTTGATAATACGATTGATCATTTAATCCACTTCCTATACCGGCACCTTGTTGAACAAGGACCTGGTGTCCACTTTCAACTAGTTTTACAACACCAGCTGGTACAACTCCAACTCGATACTCTCTAACCTTCACTTCTTTTGGAATTCCTATAATCAAGGAAACATCCTTTCAAAAATTTATTTTAAAGCCTAAAACACTTCTAAAGAGAAATCATTTTGATTCTATACCTCTGTCCAAATGTTTCTTTTCAATTTTCCTCTAAATATAAGTCCCTGTGCAATGGCCCTGACATCTTTAACGTCTTCCCAGTTTATAGAGTATACATTTTATTTTCTCATACCCTTTATTTATTGCAAGAGTGCCAATGAAACACCAATATTGAGTCGGTCTTGCTGACAAATAATTTCTAATATAAACTACTTAATTCAGTAGCTGTTTTATGAATAAAGGAATCTGCTAATGTTATTTTCTTATTTTTTTAATAGTGATACTTTCATTAAGCCACTTAAGGAAAATCCATGAACAAAAGTATTGATGTAACTGAAGTTTGGAAGCATCAAGGTTACCTGACTGATCTAAATATTTTCTCTTCCCGTGAAATCCAAAAATACAGGGAACTTTTTGATGAAATGGAAAAAAATGAAGGCCAAGAAACCGCTGAAACTGGATTCCACAATCGACATTTTGAAAGTGAATTTATTTGGAGGTTATCAACTTCTCCAATAATATTGAGTCACGTTCAGTCACTGATCGGTTCTAATGTACTTTTACTGGGAACACATTTTTTCTGTAAATATCCCTCAGATTTACGAGGTGAAAAATTCATAGCCTGGCATCAAGATGTAACTTATTGGGGACTTGAGCCTCCGCTAGCAATTACGGCCTGGCTAGCCATTGATGATGTTGATCGGGAAAATGGTTGCATGCGTGTAATCCCAAAATCTCATAAACAAGGTATCCTTCAACACGGCAAATCGGACATTAAAGGAAATCTCTTAAGTATTAATCAGGAAGTCTCCCCAAACAGTTTCAGAGGGCAACAACCCGTTGATCTGACTCTCAAGGCAGGGCAAATGTCAATTCACCATGGATTACTTATCCATGGAAGTAACCCTAACGCTTCTAATCGACGCCGCTGTGGTTTAGCTATAAGGTTCATACCTTCAAAAGTTAGGCAAATCAAACGGAACTCGCTCGGAAAGTTTTATAAAGCTATACTCATAAGTGGTGAGGATCATTATCATCACTTTCCCCAGCAGCAGGTTCCATTTTTGAAATAATGAACCTGCGGTTAAAGGATTAAGTCATTTTCTCCATTGAGAATTAAAAGGAGTTCAATTAGTAGCATTTAACTAAGAAAAAGAGAGACTACTGCTCTTAAACTTATTTTTCAGAAAGTTTTTCTTAACTCGCACTGTTAAAAAGCATGATTAAACTATTCATTGCCAATAGCCTCTTTCAAACACTTTTATGTCAATAAAACATAAAACTGCAAAAAAAGATTCCTGTTTAAAAAATGACTCGATTGTTATTCTCTTCAAGGGAGGACGTTTGCCTTCCTGGCATCGTTTGTCGGATCGAGAAAGAAAAAATTATTCTCAAAAACACGTTAACCTGATGCTTTCAGTAAGCCAGAAATACTCTCTCCTGCATATGGAAGGATTTGTTCTACTAAGCCCTCAAATCCATTGGGAACGTTTCTGGCTTATTGAATTCCCTTCCCTGGAAGGTGCTGAAGCATGGATCAAAACAGAAATGGAACCGCCCTATGGCCGCTATGGATTTTACGAATACTATCTCTCAAGACGGAATCCTACAAAAACATTCAATAATTTCGTTGTCCAACCAGAGGGGTTGTTATCCACCGAACCTCCACTTGATCCACACCAAATTCCTCATCTGAAGGCAGACTATAACTCCACACTCATTTTAAATTTTCGACGGTGGCTGCCTGGTGCTGATGAAATTTCGTCAAAACTACGGGGTGACAAGAAGCATCAACTACTGCTCCAGTCAATTGCGCAACAGCACAATCTAATTCGTCTTGAAAAATTTCAATTGATTGCACCTCAATCAAACTTCCATGAAGTAAAGTTAGTTGAATTCCCAACTATCGAAGCTGCAACATTGTGGATGGAAGCAGAGACTAATCAACCTTATGGGCAGTTTAGACTCCAAATAATGCATCTGGCACATAGATGGGCACCCCAATATTTTCACAATTGGGTACCAAAAAATCTATGACTATATATAAAAAATACCTAATAGCGTCTAAAAGACAACTTACTCTTAGACTAATTTCTTTCCCAACGACTTGGATCGATTCCTGACCCTACTTTAGGCATATTATCTGGTTTATTCCCTCCACCAAAGTTCCAAATTCGAGTGTTTCTATCACTCATAAGTTTCTGCACATTTAAAGGAACTTTAGCCAGCTCTTCCGAATCCCATTTTTCTATTTCTTCGGATGGTCCTGCCCACGATGGTCGGTAGGCCAGTGCCAGCATTTCTCGGGCATAATTACCGACATTGGGATGATTGCCATGGAACACGTTCTGATTAATTAGGACAGCAGATCCGGCTTTGCATGGAACCATTACTTGCTCAGGATGCTCCTCATAACGAAGATACGGATTGCCATCATGGTGAAAACTAAGATGTGAGCGGGGAACTACCTTGAAAGGTGACACCTCGGGAGTTAAATCTTCCAAGTAATAGAGAACTCGGACCAATCGAGGGCAGCTCATGTTATAACCAAAGATTTCAGAACCCCAAGGTTGACCATCACAGTGCAAACTAATCCCAGGATGACCTGGTTCAGACCGATCATATGCATAGCTCATCAGAATAATCTGATCACCAAACAAAACTTGAAGAAATGATATGGTTGGAGGATGGGCAATAAGATTCGTTATTTGACCACCCCAAAATTGAATACTCGGCCTACCCTGCTGCTTATCACTATAATCACGACCAACAGTTTCAAATTTTTTGGTTTCAGATTTTAATTCCTCTATATGTTTCTCATCCAAGAGATCAGGTATTACTAGGTAACCCTCAACTTCTAGATGCTTTATTCTCTCTCCTACGGTCAAACTAGCCCAATCTTTGTCTATGATCTTATTCTTTTCTACCTCCATACCATTTAACTCCCTTTTTAATGATTCTGTAATAGTCTAAAAAATTCTTTTTAATGAAAATTGCCCTTTATTTGAAATATTATTCGCTGCTGCTCTTTGTCGTCAAGTAAGTTATCTCTGATCAAACCTAATTTGAATGAAAACAATCAAACATACTTACTAAATAACCAGCAGAACTTTGTATAAACTGCCTAAAGGTTTTTGGATTACAAGATTCTAATCTAGAAAGTACTTTTTTATATAATTGAATCTTTCTTAAGATATAGGTCCTCGACAATTACATTTAGTTTAGAGATAATCGCAGGAAAATTCCTTCTTAAGAAGAAATTTTTATTGAATTTTAATAATTATCCCAATTAAATCATTTCCTGCACTGCAATGAACTCTTTGACCTTTCAACCTTTGGTTCCAGTCTTTGATGCTAATATCGGTGTTGGCCATCGTCACGACCGCATTGCACCTTTCACTGATTCGTCCCAGCTCTTGGAAGAGATGGGTCGGCATGGAGTTTCTAGGGCTTTGGTTTACCATGTACAAGGAGAGACTAGAGGAGTCTTAAATGCCAACGAAACTTTATTTTCATGGGTTGAAAACCAACCATCACTCTACCCCCAATGGATGATCACCCCGAGTATTGATTGTCTAAAGCAGTTAGAACAGTTGCACTCAGAGAACCAAGTTTCCTGTGTTCGTCTCAGTAATACTATAGAATGTAAACTTCCTTTTGTAGAGTGGCTGTACAATGACCTCCTAGTTTGGCTATCTGAAAAAAAGATTCCCCTTTGGATATCTTTAGCCGACACCTCACCCCTAGAGATTATGGAAACTTTGTCCCACTTTCCTAATCTAGTCAGCGTCCTCGTTGGCGCACACTACTCGCACTCACCACTGATTAGACCATTTTTGCAACGATTACCAAACAGCTATATAGAACTTAGTCGTTTTGAAGGTTTAGGGAAAGTTGCTGAGCTCAAAACAGAGTTTGGTACTAAACGTTTTATCTATGGTTCCTTTTATCCAAGATATGCTATGGGACCAACTCTTTTCTTTGTTCATCAACTTGGACTGAGCCAAAGCGAATTGGAATCTTTTTGTGCAGGAAATCTTGAAAACGTTTTAGGAATGGAAACCCTCATATGATTGATGGAACAACCGTAATAGATTTTCATGGTCACGTAGGAAGCTGGGACTCTGTCGGAATGATAGATAATCCCACCATAATGATGCAGGCCATGGACTCCGTCAGCATCGACAAGAGCTGTGTCTTCAATATTTTTCACCCTGATGGAACAACCTCTAATAATGCCACTGCTGCTTTTGTTGCCAAGCACCCCGATCGTTTTATTGGTTTTGCATACGTGTCTCCAATAATGCCAGATAGGATGTTACCTGAATTAGAACGATCAATTGACCAGTTAAAACTGGCTGCAATTAAACTCTACCCTCATTATACTCCTTTCCCTCTAAACGATTCTATTTGGGATCCGATTTATGAGTTTGCCAATGAACGCGAGCTAACAATCATCACACACACTGGTCAAGAACCGACAGCTGCACCTAAATTCCTCATTGATATCGCACTGCGATTCCCTAAAGCAATATTTGTCGCTGGACATGCAGGAAACATAGAACCCTATCGTAGTCAGGCAATTAAGGCAGCCCAGAGTTGTCCGAATGTTTATTTGGAAACTTGTTCAAGTTTTCGTAGTCCAGGGGTCATTGAAAGACTAGTTATGGAAGCAGGGGCAGACCGTGTTATCTTTGGTTCAGATACACCTTTGATGGACCCAAGATGTCAGATTGGAAAAATCCTTACAGCAAAAATTAGTGACCAAGAAAAACGTTTAATCATAGGTGAGAATGCCTGCAGAATTCTTAAGCTATAAAATTTGTTCAGGCTATAGAATCGATAACTATTAACTAACTAATGATCTCGCTGACAACTCTAGCAGGAAACTCATCAGTTAAGCGCTCACTGCGTCCTTCACGCTGATAAATTAGTTTACGATGATCAAGGCCAAGCAGATGGAGGATTGTTGCATGGAAATCATGAACACTGACTGGGTTTTCAACAGCTCTATAGCCAATTTCATCAGTTGCTCCATAAACAAGTCCCCTTTTAATTCCACCACCAGCTAGCCATACACTAAATCCAGATGGCCCATGGTCTCGGCCCACCTCGCCAGTGACGGGCTTTTGGGCAATAGGTTGACGACCAAATTCGCCTCCCCAAACCACAAGGGTATCATCCAGCAAACCACGTTGCTTCAAATCCACTAACAATGCAGCAGCAGGTTTATCTGTCTTACCACAAGCATAATTAAGGCCTTTAGTAATTGAGGTGTGGTTATCCCATATTTGCCCCTCAATATAAACCTGTACTAGCCGGACACCTCGTTCTATAAGTCTGCGAGCCATTAAGCATCGTTTCCCATAAGAGGCCGTTTGCTCTTGGTTAAGCCCATACATCTCTTTGGTTGCTGCTGATTCCTTAGATACATCCAATGCATCAGAGGCAGTCAGCTGCATGCGAGCTGCAAGTTCATAACCAGAAATACGAGCCTCTAGTTCAGCTTCACCCGGATGTTTCTTAAGATGACTTTGATCCAGTTGTCTCAGTAGTGACTCTGATAATTTTGCAACAGGGTTGGGCCATTTTTCTTTTGGATTCAAGTTCAATAATGGAGAACCCGTTGAACGTACTCGAGTCCCCTGATAAACTCCTGGAAGATAACCTGCTTGCCAGTTTTGGATGTCATTGATAGGTAAACCTTTTGGGTCGTCCAGAACCACATAGGCTGGCAGATCTTGATTTTCTGACCCCAATCCATAAACTACCCATGCACCAAGTGAGGGCCGACCAGGAAACATACGGCCGGAATGCATAACAAATAATGACGACTCATGAGCCATGTGAGGTGTAAACATTGATCGAATCACAGTAATGTCATCTACCTGATTTGCCAGACGAGGCATGATTTCAGAAATCTCAATTCCAGATTCTCCATGTTTTGAGAATTTAAAAGGAGAAGGCATGAGTCCACCTGCTTCTCGGACAGCTCGGATTTCACTGATTAAGTCGCGACTAGGGGATTGGCCCGCATACTTCTCTAATGCAGGCTTTGGATCCAACAAATCTACCTGGCTAGGACCGCCATTCATAAATAGTTGGATAATCGATTTGGCCTTTGGTTCTAAATGCGGCTTCCTACTTTTAAGGTCAGCAATTTTACTTGACCCACCTGATTGCACAAGGTCCAAGGAAAATAAATCATTCGATAGCAAGTACGCTAAAGCAGCACCGTGAAGACCATCACCCACTCGTGAAAAAAATCCTCGCCGATTTAACAGAGAATTTCTGTGACTTAGAGATGAGCCTTTGTATAGAGATTTCATAGGACTTTTTCCTTGATTTTAGAATTATTGTCTTAAATTTAACAATGGGCTCAACAAAATTTAAGGTCATTCTTAAAGAAAAACTGTTTAGTTGACATATAGGAATTCTCCAGAATTCAAATAAGTATGACAAAAAGAAGATAATGCTAGCCAGCTGGCTCTACTATATATTGGCTGGGCAGGAATCTCTGACTGAAGATGTTTCTTCCATTCAAGAATTAACTTTTTGAGGACAACTAAAGCACTTGTCTTCTCCTCAGAGGAAGGAGATCGGGCTAATGTCAACAAATATACTCTTTCAACTTGTTTTTCAAGATTATCACCAACACCATCAATAATACGACCTGCCATGTGGCGTGAGCTTTCGTTAACTAGATCGCTGTTTTTAAGCTGCAAGGCCTGTGAAGAGACTATTGAGTGCGGACGTTTAAGGCAGTTTGGAACAAGTAGGGGAGCATCAAAAGCCTCCAACATAGAAATCGGCTTTGAACGCCTTTGCATTAGGTAAATGCTACGTCGATAACCTCTTTGCGTGGGTTTTGGTACAACTTCTCCATCTGGTTTAACCTCTAGCTCATCAGCAGGTCCGAAAGGCGTGACATCTAATCGACCTGCAATCTTCAAAATTGAATCTCTCAGAGCATCTGCATCAAGCCTTCTTAGTGGAAAACGAGACAAAAGAAGATTAGAGGGATCAAGCTCCTGTACTTTCTGACTAACTCGAGATTTTTGTCGATAGGCAGTAGAAGTTACAATGATCCGATGCAGTTTTTTAATACTCCAGCCATTCTTAACAAATTCTTGAGCTAACCAATCCAGTAACTTCGGATGTGATGGCCTTTCACCTGTAACTCCAAAATTGCCTGGAGTAGCAACCAATCCCCGACCAAAATGATTTTGCCAAACTCGGTTTACCATTACCCGGGAGGTTAAAGAATGACGAGGTTGGGTCAACCACTTGGCTAACGCCAGACGGCGTCCACTTGTTCCAGTATTAAAATTAGAATCTTGAATTTTATAATCAGAAACCCCATTTTTTAGCACAGATGGGACACCTGGATGCACCAAAGCGTTAGGGTTAGTATACTCACCACGTCCGAGAATTCGTGTTGGGGTTGGCTGGCCTCCCATATCAAACATTGCTCGAATCATTGGTTTTGACTTCAATTTTTTCTTTTGATCTTTAATCTGTTTTTCAATGTCCTCTGCTTTTTTCAGGAATTCATCAAATCTTTGCTTCAACTCTATGTCTGTTGCCTGAAGAGATGCTGAAAACTTATTTAGCAGATATTGCTGAATCCTGGTTCGTTTTTTTGGATCAATGGTTCTGGCCGCCTTCAGGTCTTTCTGGATAGTTTTTGGCAAAAGAGTCAGCTTTTCTTCAATCAGTTTTTCCCGTAGTGGTTGAGCCTGTTCTTCTAGCTGATTCTCCAACTGATCAATTTTCATTTGAATGGGAATATTGTAGGCTTTCATTACCTTTTCTTCATTTGGCAAGGTCACAGGCAACAAACGGCTATTCGATTCGTTGCAATTAGCCCCTACACCAATACAATCTACATTTGGTGATAACCAGTCAAATGGATCATAGGCTGTTTGAAAAATTGAGCTCATTCGATAGTAATCACGTTGTGGTAAGGGATCATATTTATGGTCATGACAGCGAGCACACGCTAATGTCAATCCCATAACTGTTGAACTAAAAATTTCGACTTGCGTGGCTACTACATCGAGACGTTCTGGAAGGTAGTTTTGTTCAGTACTGTAGGTTGAATCAGGACCCATACGCAAGAAACCGGTAGCAACTAACTGGTCAAGTTGTCTCTGTGTATAAGTTGTTGATGCTTTATAATCAAATAGTTCATCCCCAGCAATTTGTTCCAGTAGAAACTGATCATAGGGCTTATCATTGTTTAATGAGCGAATAACATAGTCACGATAACGAAAAGCATGGGGTCTAATCGTATCACTTGAAACGCCTCCTTCAGAGTCTGCATAACCGACTGCATCCAACCAATAGCGAGCCCAGCGTTCACCATAGTAAGTTGATTTAAGAAGCTGATCTACTAACTGTTCATAAGCTTTGGGACTATCATTCTTTAAAAAACGCTCAACTTCTTCTGGTGTTGGCGGAAGACCAATAAGATTGAAATAAATTCTTCTCATTAAGGTAAGACGATCTGCTTCAGGCGAAAAACTAAGACCTTTTTTTTCTAGTTGAGACAACAAAAAGATATCAACTGGATTCCGGACCCTGCTTGTTCCGTCAACTCTCGGCAGTGACGATCGCTTGGGAGGCTGGAACGACCAAAACTGTCGATCTTGATCACTAACAAGAGGATCTTTATCTGATAATTTTAAAGGGATCTCATTGTCACTTGGGGCACCTTTAGCAATCCATAACCGAAGCTTTGCTAACTCTGAAGAGGATAGTCCCCGAACTGAAAACTCTTCCTGGAGTTTTGTAGGAGGCATTTCCTGAGCCACAATTCGCTTTAGCAACAGACTTTTTTCTGGATTACCAGCAACGATAGCAGGACCAGACTTACCGCCCTTTAAAAGTCCTTCTCTGGTCCGTAAGTCAAGACCGGCTTCTTGACGTCTTCGTCCATGACACGGCAAGCATTTAGCTCCCAAGATACTTGCCATGATTTCTCGTTCACTAGTAGTAACCTGACTAGAATCATCCATTTTGATCCAGCGTCTAATGAGATCAATCTGTTTCTGGCTCAACTGCGACTGGCCCATTGGCATAGCCCCTGAGGTAATCAGAGTAAACAACTGACTTTCCATTGGCTTGTTTTGAATAATGACTGGTCCCGAATTGCCACCTTTTAAAACATCGTTTAGTGTTTCTAATGACAATCCTGCTTGTGATGTTTCAGAATTATGGCATTGATGGCAGTGGTTCTTGAAAATAGGAAGAATTTCAGACTGAAAATCAGGAGAGGATTCATTTTGGGCGAATGAAAAGGGATTAATGACTACCATCAAAACAATTATAAAAGGGACTAACTTTCCTTGGAATATTTCTCTATCAGAGTGTTGACTTTTCCAAATCATTCGCGAAACCTAACCTATATTGGTTAATAAACTATAAACTTTTGTAATTATAACATTCGTTAACACGGCAAGTGAAACTATACCTGTTTAGTAACCAAGCAAACAGCTATAATTCGATACCGTTTCACGATCTGGGCTTATGGAATTAAAGCCTCCTAGTGTATGATTCTGAAGAATGAATAAACTAAGAGAATTATCAGAACAGATTTAATTACTAAACTTATGTCAACCGAAATTCAAGACATCCTAAATCAACTCTATCGCGCCTGGTGTGGTCAGGATGCCCAACAAATAGTTCCAATTTCTGCAGATGGCTCCGAACGCAAGTATTTTCGAATATTGGGTAGTTCTTCACCAACTATTGGAGTATTTAACCCAGACTCCAAAGAAAATGAAGCCTTTTTAAGCTTTTCCGAACATTTTAAAAAACATGATTTATCTGTTCCTGAAGTTTTCCTTTCTAATCGAAAACGCAATATCTACCTGCTGCAGGATCTTGGAGACGAAACACTATTTTCTTTGTGTTCGAAACTCCGTCAAGGAGAGAAAAGCTCCAACCAATTGGTTAAGCTTTATCAGCAGGCACTTGAAATTCTTCCTCAGTTTCAAATTCTAGCAGGAAAGACCCTTGACTATAGTATTTGCTATCCCCGAAGTGAATTTGATAAACAATCTATCCACTGGGATTTAAATTATTTTAAATACCACTTTTTAAAACTCTCTCAGGTTCCTTTTGACGAACAAGGATTAGAGAACGATTTTAAACTTTTGGGTTCATTTTTGATGGAGGCAGATTGCAGGTATTTTCTCTATAGGGATTTTCAGTCTCGCAACATCATGTGGTTTAAAAATAGATTATTCTTCATCGACTATCAGGGAGGTCGACGGGGAGCCCTTCAGTATGATGTTGCCTCTCTTTTGATGGATGCAAAGGCAGATTTATCCTGGGAAGTAAGACATGAATTACTAGAACATTATCTCAAAGTTGTTGCTAATCTAATTCCACTAGATCACAAAATTTTTCTCAAGTACTATCTACCTTATGCACTTGTTAGAATTCTTCAGGCTTTTGGGGCGTATGGATACCGAGGACTTTACCAAGGAAAAACTCATTTTTTGCAGAGCATCCCCTATGCCCTGCGCACTCTAAAAGGATTGTTAGCCCAAGGTAACATTCCAATTAGTTTACCAAGCCTAACCGATACTCTAGAACGAATGACTGATTCTGAATCTTTATTCCAAGGACCTGCTGATGTAAATTCTGGTTTAACTGTACATATTCAGAGTTTTTCTTATAAAAATGGAATCCCTCGCGATAGAAGTAGTCATGGAGGTGGTTTTGTATTTGACTGTAGGATCCTCCCAAACCCTGGTCGGTTTCCTCAATACTCCCACCTAACAGGTAGAGATACAGATGTCATCCAATTTCTGCAAAAAAAATTGGAAGTAACACAGTTTATTAGTAATACCAATAAGTTAGTTGATCAAGCCTTAAAGCACCATCAAAGTCGCAACTTCACAGATCTGACAGTATCCTATGGCTGTACTGGTGGTCAACATCGGTCTGTTTATTGTGCGGAAAAATTAGCTGCTCGTTTGAAGAATAGGAACAACCTCAAGATTAATTTGAGCCATCGCGAACTGAAACAGAAAATATGAAAGCTATGATTTTGGCTGCAGGAAGAGGGACACGACTAAGGCCATTAACCCTTAAAAAGCCCAAAGCTCTTGTGGAGCTGAGAGGATCTCCTCTTCTTAATATTGTTATCAACCGTTTAGCTAGACAAGGATTCACAGAAATCATTGTAAACACCTATCATTTGGCCAACCAAATAGTTGATTTTATTGATAGGTATCAAAAAAATCCTCAAAACAAACACTTGAGGTTAGCGGTATCCCAAGAAGAACAATTATTGGATACTGGGGGAGGTGTCCAAAAGGCCAGTTGGTTTTTTGACGATGGAGAACCATTTCTCGTTCACAATGTTGATGTTATGACCGATCTTGATTTAAACCAATTAATGCTAGCACATCGAAAGTCGAATTCTCTTGCTACACTCGCAGTAAAAAAACGGGCCTCGAATCGTCAGCTCTTATTCAATAAATCGGGAAGATTATGCGGTTGGCAATCTCTTACCTCCAAAGAAATCCGGATGGCTAAACCCATTAAGGGTTCAGTCATCCCTCTATCCTTCATGGGTATCCAGATCATGTCACCCCATTTATTAGATCTAATACAATTAACCCCGCCTTTTTCTCTAGTGGATCTTTACTTAAAACTAACAACTGATGGACATCGCATTCGCAACTATAGAGGCGACAAATCTAAGTGGATTGACCTGGGAAGAATCAAACACTTTGAAACAGCAACCCATCTGTTCAATCAGGATTTTTTCAGTCAGTAATTAAATAGTCTTAAAAGAATTACTGAAGTTGATCAATCATAACCCGACCCACTAGAAATAACATAAGAATGAATTACATCGCCATACCACCATCTACATGTATGGCTTGCCCTGTAATATTTCTTGCTTCTTTTGAAGACAAGAACACAGCTAAATTACCAATGTCTTCCGGAGTTTGTTCTCGTTTAAAAGGTGCATTTTTATTGACCCAAGCTTCAAAGAGCTCACGAGCATCCATTCCAGAATCAAACTGATCATCGCCAGCAGCAACTAAGGGTGCCAGACGCTTCCAAAACTCACCCCAAATCATACCTGGACAAATGGCGTTTACATTGATATTAAACGGGGCTAGATCCTTGGCCACAATTCGGGTCAAGGTTAGTAGGGCATTCTTACCTGCTGCATAAGCTGGAACGATCTGAGGGTCACGCTTGGCGGCAATTGAAGAAATATTGATAATTTTTCCAAATGACCGTTCCATCATATGAGAAGAAACTGCCTTACAAAGAAAAAACGGTCCCTTGACGTTGATATTATAGTTATCATCCCACTCTTCTTCAGTTTGGTTAGTAAATGGCAGACCTAGCCGTTTTCCGAAGTGACCTGCATTATTCACTAGTATGTCAATTTTTCCAAAAATCTTCAGAGATTCTTGAATTAACAATTTACAATCTTTTTCAACAGTAATGTCCGATCGAACCGTTAATACGCTACAACCTAAATTCTTTAACTCTTTCGCCCGTATCTGGGCTGCCTCAAGGTTAATATCCGAGACAACAATGTCAGCACCTTCCTGTGCCAAACAAGTTGCAATCCCTCCTCCAACTGCTCCACCTCCACCAGTTACAATCGCTACATGATCTTTTAATCGCATAAAGATTCCTTTCAAAATATTTCAACTGTTCGTCACTCCGTAAAGGGTTTCAACGCACAAACCAACGAATAGAATAGTACCCCTCACTTCGTTCAAATTTAAGGGTGTATGGATTAAGAAGCAAGCGAGCAACAAAGCCATCAGTTCGGGCCATAAGCCATCCAAAATCCCAAGCCTGTGTTTTGTACTGAACGGGCACT
>Ga0310345_10001915_pt1 | contig 21973 bp, 18 predicted proteins | sample HC15DNA20500_MG_FD_204667 | JGI IMG/M metagenome (GOLD analysis project Ga0310345, IMG submission 204667) | Marine microbial communities from station ALOHA, North Pacific Subtropical Gyre - HC15-DNA-20-500_MG | ecosystem: Environmental > Aquatic > Marine > Oceanic | place: Pacific Ocean: North...
TCCTTGGCGCGGTTCTGGATAATCGCCTCGAGGCACCCGCACTCCTCGCCCTCATCGTGGTGGAAGCCGATGCAGCGGTCGTCGCTGCATCCACACTCGTCTCCGCGCCATTCGGTCTCCGGTACGCAGCAACGGTTGCCCGCATCGTCAGTGTCTTCCTTGAGCCATCCGCCGTAGGCGATCCAGTCGCGCACCGTGATACCTGTTGCCGCCAGGACGCGGCGGGCTTCACTGTTGAGCTTCGTCATCGGTGGCCTCCGTAGTCGAGCGGGATAGGAACAGTCTGGTAGCGGGTGCGCCTCCGCTCTGGGTCTTCCACAGGGGCTGTTCGAGTTCCGCGTCAGGCCGTTCGCTCGTGCGGCGCCCGGCTTCAAACGCCGAATCCACAGCCGCTCGCGTTCGCTCAGAACTGCTGGGCATCAGGTGCGTGTAGGTACGCAGGGTGAAGCCCGGGTCGCTGTGGCCGAGGTACTCCGACACCGCGCGAATCGATTCACCAGCATCGAGGAGTACGGACGCGTACCAGTGACGGAGGGCGTGCATGCCGTTGTCGCGTGATTGCTCGATGCCCACCGCGGCTTGGCCGGGCTTCCACAGCCGCGTGTTGAAGTAGTTGCGGTTGAGGGCTGAGCGTTCGCGTGTGGTGAGGATGAGACCCGCGCTCGCTTGTCTCTCCGCCTGGGGCATTCCCCACGGAAGGGTGACGCTGCGGCGCGGGTAGGTTGCGAGATGGTTGCTGAGTTCCGTCGCGACGCTCTGGGGCAAGGGCACGGTTCGGGTCTTTTCGCCCTTCGGGAGGCCAAACACCAGGCGGTTGCCTCCGAACACCTTGACCTGCCGCCTGACCTCAACGACTCCGCGGAGAAAGTCGACGTCTTCGACCGCGAGTCCGAATACTTCGCCTTGGCGTAGTCCCAGCCCCGATCCCAACGTGACTGCCATCCTGTATTGCGGTGGAAGCGCGTCGTGCATGGCGGAGACCCATTCGGTGGGCCAAGGCACCACCTTGCGGCGCGATGATGTAGGTCGCGACACAGAACTGGCCTTGCACGGATTCTTCGCGATCATGTCGTCATCGACAGCGGCCGAGAAGATGGCAGAGACGTTGGAGAAGATCACACTCCGGTAGGTCTCAGCCATCTCCATCGAACGTAGGAGCTTCTGGATTGTCGACGGTTTGATCTGGCGTAGTTCGAGGTGGCCCAAGATCGGGAAGACGTGGAGCCTGAGTCGGATCTCGGTCGCTTCGTATGTCAGCGGACTGAAGGTCCGACTTTCCAGCCATTCCTCGGCGTAGGTCCGAAACGACAGCTTCCCAGCGTCGACGTCGAGATACGTTCCCCTGAGCTTGTCCGCTTCGACGGTGCTGCGGAAGGCGACCGCCTCTGCTTTGCGCCTGAAGGTCTTGCGGCGCTGCCGGCCCTCGGGATCTCGGTAGTTGACGACATACCGGGGGCTGCCGTCATCGGCCGGCCTGCCGGAACTAATGCTCGCCATGGTCGTCCTCCGCGCAGTCCGACGCGGTCGCGAGATGCAATGAAGCGCGGCTAGCCCCCAGGCCCGACGTGATCACGGATTCTCTTCGAGCTGAACCGTCCAGTGGATGACGGTTGCTGCTCGCCAGCGCAGGTGTTTGCCGACACGGAATCCGGCAGGTCCGTAGCCCGTCGTACGCCAGGAGTAGATGGTCTGCTTGGTGACGCCCAGATAGGAAGCGACATCGTCGATATCCCACAGCTCCTGCGCGTCGACAAGCCTGGGTGACCGACTGCGGGCGGTTCCCCGACGTCGAGGGCCGAAGGTTCCTGGTTCGGCGGCCGGTACGTTCGAGTTCGTTGCCATCATCAAGCCCCTCCTTGTGGCGTTGACGGACGTTGGGTCTACGGGCACCTACGTCCGACGACGCGTCGGGAGCGATCAAGTTGATGGAACGGATCTGGCAAGGCCCCGACCTAGCCGCCCGGGGCAGGGTTGTTATGCCGCGCGAAGCGATGGCGCTGGTTAGGGCGACCGGAGTGCACCGATGCCGCCCGGCGGCCCCGACACGCGACAGCGAGGGATCCAGGATGACGGGTGGTGAGGCTGCCGAGATTTGTACCGTATTTGTAACCGACCAGCGGCCAACAACAGCAAACGCCGCCGAGTGACCGAAGGGTCGCTCGACGGCGTTTCTGCAGGTCAGCGGCTGTTTGTTGCGGTTGTTCGGCGTTGCTGAACTACCGCAGCCGGAGGCCCGGTTAGATGTCGTAATAGAGCTCGAACTCGTGCGGGTGCGGGCGCAGCTGCACGGGGGCGATCTCGTGCTCACGCTTGTAGCTGATCCACGTCTCGATCAGGTCGGGCGTGAAGACGTTCCCCACGGTGAGGAAGTCGTGGTCGGCCTCGAGGGCGTCGAGCACGGCACCGAGGCTGGTCGGCACCTGGTCGATCTCGGCCATCTCGTCCGGCGGGAGCTCGTAGATGTCCTTATCGATCGGGGCGGCGGGCTCGATCTTGTTCTTGATGCCGTCGACACCGGCGAGCATCAGGGCCGCGAAGGCGAGGTAGGGGTTCGCCGACGGGTCGGGGAAGCGGGTCTCGACGCGCTTGGCCTTCGGGTTCGACCCGGTGATCGGGATGCGGACCGAGGCGGAGCGGTTGCGCGAGGAGTAGACCAGCGAGATCGGGGCCTCGTAGCCGGGCACCAGGCGGTGGTAGGAGTTCACCGTCGGGTTGGTGAAGGCCAGCAGTGCCGGGGCGTGCTTGAGGATGCCGCCGATGTACCAGCGGGCGGTGTCGGAGAGGCCGCCGTAGCCGGTCTCGGAGTAGAACAGCGGGTCGCCGTCCTTCCACAGGGACTGGTGGACGTGCATGCCCGAGCCGTTGTCGCCGAAGATCGGCTTCGGCATGAAGGTGACCGACTTGCCGGCCTCCCACGCGGTGTTCTTGATGATGTACTTGAACTTCATCACGTCGTCCGCGGCCTTGAGCAGCGTGTCGAACTTGTAGTTGATCTCCGCCTGGCCGGCGGTGCCGACCTCGTGGTGGGCGCGCTCGACGAGCAGGCCGACGTCCTCGAGGTTCTTGACCATGTCGTCACGCAGGTCGCCGTAGTGGTCGTACGGCGCGACGGGGAAGTAGCCGCCCTTGAAGCGGGTCTTGTAACCCCGGTTGTCGCCCTCCTTGCCGGAGTTCCACCACCCCTCCTCGGAGTCGATGTGGAAGTAGCCCTCGTTGGGGCCGGTGGAGTAGCGCACCGAGTCGAAGATGTAGAACTCGGCCTCGGGGGCGAAGAACGCCGTGTCGGCGATGCCCGTGGTCGAGAGGTAGGCCAGCGCCTTGCGCGCGATGTTGCGCGGGTCGCGGGAGTAGGCCTCGCCCGAGATCGGGTCGTGGATGAAGAAGTTCAGCGCGAGGGTCTTCGCACGACGGAACGGGTCGATGTAGGCCGTCGTCGGGTCCGGGAACAGAGCCATGTCGGACTCGTTGATCGCCTGGAAGCCGCGGATCGAGGACCCGTCGAAGGCCAGACCGTCCGTGGCGACCGACTCGTCGAACGAGGACACCGGGACCGTGAAGTGCTGCATGATGCCGGGAAGGTCGCAGAAGCGGATGTCGATCATCTCGACACCCTCGTCCTTCACGTACTTGAGGAGCTCCTCGAAGCTCTGGAACATTCGTCCTCCTGAGGCCGTCCCAGCGCGGGGCAGCCGGCCGATCGGTGAAGAGTGGACAGCCCTCGGCGACATTGCCTCAGACTTGCGCCCCCACCCTAGGAGGGGCGAGGTTTCTCGACCGTATCGGAAGTGTTTCGCCGACGTAACAGCCTGTCCGGAAGAGGGGCGCTCCCGGACGGCTCCTAGGGTGTACGCCGTGAGCAGCTCCCCGCGTCCGTCCCCGGCGCAGTCCCCGGTCGTGCCCGAGGCGGCCTCGTGGCCGCGCCGCATGGTCGCGCTGGCCGTCGACTGGTTCGCCTGCCTGCTGGTCGTCGGGCTGTTCACGCCGGTGTACGGCGCCGACGCCGGCTCGGCCTCGGGGTTCGTCGTGCTCGGCGTGTTCGTCCTGGAGTCCGCGCTGCTCACCGCCACCATCGGCGGGTCCTTCGGCCAGGTCGCCACCCGGCTGCGCGTCGTCCGCGTCAGCGGCGAGTCCCGCCCGGTCGACCTGCTGCCCGCGGTGCTGCGCCAGGTGCTGGTCGCGCTCGTCATCCCGCCGCTGGTCTTCAAGCCCGACGGCCGCGGCCTGCACGACCTCGCCGCCGGCACCATCTGCGTCACTCTCCAGACCGCGCGCGGGGAGTGAGTCGTAGGCTCGGGTCATGCGCACCCGACTCGCCGCCCTGGCCCTGACCCTGCCCCTCGGCCTCGCGGCGCTCACCGCCTGCGAGGACGACACCTCCGCGTCGACGGACGCGAGCGTCGGCTCCGGGACCGGCGACTCCGGCGACGCCGGTGACTCCGGCGGCGAGCTGCCCGACGTCGCCGAGGGCGAGGAGATCAGCGCCGAGGAGCTCAGCGCGCTGATGATCTCCGCCTTCGAGAAGGCCACCACCGCCGACCTGGTCATGTCCATGACCGCCGGCGGCCAGGACATCGACGTGACCGGCCAGGCCGACTACACCAGCGACCCGGTCTCGATGCGCATGGAGATGTCGGGCATGGGCGGCACCGGCGACATGGAGATCATCGTCGTCGACAACGCGATGTACATGAAGCTCGCGGTGATGAGCGACAAGTTCCTCAAGCTCGACCTCGACGACCCCGACAACCCCGTCGGCGGCTCCTTCACCGGCCAGCTCGACCCGCGCGCGCAGGCCGAGGTCATGGAGCAGGGCCTGCAGACGGCGACGTACGTGGGGCAGGAGGAGGTCCAGGGCGAGACCCTCGACCACTACACCGCCGTCGTCGACTCCACCGCGATGCTCGAGCAGATGGAGGGCGCCGCCGACGTCGCCGGCCAGCTGCCCGAGACCATCACCTACGAGCTGTGGCTCACCGACGAGGGGCTGTTCCGCCAGATGGAGATCGACATGGGTGCGGTCGCCGGCGAGATGCAGATGCGCTTCGTGGACTGGGGCACCGACGTCGACATCGAGGCGCCCCCGGCCAGCGAGGTCACGGACATGTCCGACATGGCCGGGATGATGGGCGGGAGCTAGGTCCGATCGCGGGGGATCAGCGGCCGCGCATCTGGCCGCGCATGCCCTTCATGCTGGTCGGGATCGGACCCTTGGGCAGCGGCAGCGTGCCGCGGGTGGCGTCGAGCGCCTTGATCCGGTTGAGCACGTCGGTCATGTCGGCCGGACGCAGCTGACGCTTCATCTTCTGCAGGTGGCGCATCAGCTTGGGCAGCGGCACCTCGCCCTCGCCCCGGCCGCACACGACCTCGTGGATCGGCACGTCGGCGGCCACGCGCTCGTGCTTGCGGCGCTCGGAGGCCATCAGGGTGCGGACGCGGCTGGGCTGACCCTCGCCGACCAGCACGATGCCCGGAGGACCGACCACGCGGTGCACGACGTCCTGCTGCTTGGTGAAGCCGACGGCGGGGTCGACCTTCCAGCCGCGCTTGAGCACGTTGAGGGCCGCGGCGGCCGCACCGGGCTGGCCCTCCATCTGGGAGTACGCCGCCGTCTGGGCCTTGCGGCTGAAGACGATGAGGACCGCGAGCGTGCCGAGGAGCAGACCGCCGATGACCGAGAGGATCCACTCGATGACGCCGCTGCCGGGCAGGATCTTGAAGAGCGTGAAGCCGATGGCACCGGCGAGCAGGAAGGTGCCGAGGAGGACCAGACCGATGCGCGGGTAGGTGCGCTTGGTGATCCGGTAGGTCTCCGCGATCTGCTGGCGGCGGTTCATGGCACCGGGGGTGGCGGGGGTGTCGCTCTTGGCCATCGGTGGGGCAAGCCTCGTCTGCTCGTGGGGGCCTGAACGGGTCAGGCGGACGCACCCTGGCGCGCGTCCATCGCCTGACGGTACAGCCGACCGGCGCGGTAGGACGAACGGACCAGCGGGCCGGACATCACGCCGGAGAAACCGATCTCGTCGGCCTCGTCCTTGAGCTCCACGAACTCCTCGGGCTTCACCCACCGCTCCACGGGGTGGTGACGCACCGAGGGGCGGAGGTACTGCGTGATGGTGATCAGCTCGCAGCCGGCCTCGTGGAGGTCACGCAGCGCCTGGCTGACCTCCTCGCGCGTCTCGCCCATGCCGAGGATCAGGTTGGACTTGGTCACCAGGCCGAAGTCGCGGGCCTGGGTGATGACGTCGAGCGAGCGCTCGTAGCGGAACGCCGGGCGGATGCGCTTGAAGATGCGCGGCACGGTCTCGACGTTGTGCGCCAGCACCTCGGGGCGGGACTCGAAGACCTCGGCCAGCAGGTCGGGCTTGCCGTTGAAGTCGGGGATGAGGTTCTCGACGCCGGTCTCGGGGTTCAGCTCGTGGATCTGGCGCACGGTCTCGGCGTACAGCCAGGCGCCGCCGTCCTCGAGGTCGTCGCGGGCGACGCCCGTGATGGTGGAGTAGCGCAGGCCCATCGTCCGCACGGACTCAGCCACGCGGCGCGGCTCGTCGCGGTCCAACGGCTCGGGCTTGCCGGTGTCGATCTGGCAGAAGTCGCAGCGCCGCGTGCACTGCTCGCCGCCGATGAGGAAGGTGGCCTCGCGGTCCTCCCAGCACTCGAAGATGTTGGGGCAGCCGGCCTCCTGGCACACGGTGTGCAGGCCCTCGCCCTTCACCAGGCCCTGGAGCTCCTTGTACTGCGGGCCCATCTTGGCCCGCGTCTTGATCCACTCCGGCTTGCGCTCGATCGGGGTCTCCGCGTTGCGGACCTCCAGTCGGAGGAGCTTCCTGCCATCGGGTGCCGGTGCCTGTGCCACGGGCTCGACTGTACGCCGGTGGCCCAGGTCACCCCCCAATCGAGGGCGCCTGCGCGGGGCCCCCGTCAGGGGACGTCGCGACGCCGGAAGGAGACGACCGAGGCGCCGCAGGCCAGCAGCAGCGCCGAGCCGAGGTAGAGGCCGCCGTCACCGGCGGTGAGGGTGCGCTCGGGGTCGCAGTCGTCCGCGGGCCCGGCCGTGCCGAACCGGCACTCCGGGGCGATGGCGGACTCGTCGTAGTAGGTGACCTGCCCCTGCATCACCGCCATCACGTTCAGCGGGGGAGTCCAGCGCTGGGTGGTCTGCCCGACGATGCCCAGCAGCGCACCACTGGCGACCGCCAGGCCGAAGAGCACGCCCACGGTCGCGACGGTGCTGCGGAACAGCATCGTCAGCGCGTAGCCGCCCAGCGCCGTGGCCCCGGCGAGCACGCCGGTGCGCAGCGCCTGCTCGTAGCCGTCGCCGACCGCACCGTCGGCCACCGCGACGTCGCGCACGGAGGCCAGCGTCGTGACGCCCCACCAGTACGCCGACAGCACGGCCGTCGCCAGCAGCAGGCAGGTCAGCGTGACCGCGACGGCCTTGGTCGCCCAGACCCGTCCCCGGCGTGGCTCGAAGAGCAGCTGGTTGCTCATCGACCCGGTGTTCCAGTCGTGTCCCACGAAGGTCGTGCCCAGCAGCAGCACCAGCGCGAGCACCAGCGTGCTGGCGGCCAGGACGGTCCCGTCGAGCTCCTGCGCGGGCCTCAGCGTCTGGCGCCCGCCGTACCAGCCGGCGATCATCTCGCGGCACCCCTCCGGCTCGACCGCCTGGCCGGAGTAGTCGACGTACTGCTCCGGTCGTCGTTCGCAGCGGGCGACCTCGCGCTGCGCGTAGCGCTCCGAGAGCAGCGAGTCGATCTCGGCGTCGCTCATCGGACGGGTGTTCCAGGCGGTGGTGGCGAAGAGCAGCGCCGGCAGCACCACGACGGCCACGAGCAGCAGCAGGACGGCCCGGCGCCACCGCAGGCGCGTCAGCTCGACCAGCAGGCCCCTCATCGGCCCGCCTCCTCGTCGTCGACGGCGCCGTCGCCGTCGGCGTCGGCGGTGAGGGAGAGGAAGTAGGACTCCAGGTCCTGGCGCGAGGGGACCAGCTCGCTGACCCAGATGTCGCGGGCGGCGAGCAGGCGGGTGATGGAGGCGGGGTCGTCGGTCTCGACCGCCAGCACGGCCCCCAGCTCCTGGTCCGCGTCGTCCTCGAGGTGGACGGTGAGGCCGGCGGTGCGCAGCACTCCGGCGGCCGCGGCGGCGTCGGTGCACCGGAGCCGGTGGCTCGTGGCCGCGCCGAGCAGCTGGTCCACGCGGCCCGAGGCCAGGACCTTCCCGTGCCCGATGATCGTGGCCGCGGTGCACACCTGCTGGACCTCCGCCAGGATGTGCGAGCTCAGCAGCACGGTCGTGCCCGCCTCGCCGAGCGCGCGGATCGTGTCGCGGACCTCGCGGATGCCGGCGGGGTCCAGGCCGTTGGTCGGCTCGTCGAGGATCAGCAGGGCGGGGTCCTTGAGCAGCGTCGCCGCGATGGCCAGGCGCTGCTTCATGCCCAAGGAGTAGGTCTTGTAGCGGTCGCCGTGACGACCGGTGAGCCCGACCGTCTCGATCGCCGCATCCACCCGGGTGTCAGGGGCGCCGATCGAGCGGGACAGCAGCAGCAGGTTGCGACGCCCGGAGATGTTCGGCGAGAACTTCGGCGACTCGACGACCGCGCCCACGCGCCCGACGACCTGCGGCAGCCGCTCCGGCACGGGCTCGCCGAAGAGCCGCATCGTGCCCGACGTCGCCCGCGCCAGCCCGAGCAGCATGCGGATGGTGGTGGTCTTGCCGGAGCCGTTGGGCCCCAGGAAGCCGTGCACCCCGCCGGCCTCGACGGCGAGGTCCAGGCCGGCCACCGCGACCCGCGTGCCGCGACGGGTGGGGTACTCCTTGCGCAGGCCGTTGGTCTCGACGACCGGTCCCGAGAGGGTGCTCACCTCGGGACGATCTCACGCCCCCGGGCGGCTGAGGACCTCGACGCGCGGGCCGCCGACGGCGGCGCGACCCGGCTCGGGACGGGGCTCGTAGTCGGGGGTGGGGGTGTAGTCCTCCCACCGCAGCATCCGCTCGAGCTCGCGCTGCAGGACGGGGAGCACCTCGGTGACCGGCAGGTCGCGTCCGAGCTCGGCGGACAGCGAGGTGACGCCGGCGTCGCTGATGCCGCAGGGGACGAACCGGTCGTACCAGCTCATGTCGACGTCGCAGTTCAAGGCGATGCCGTGCATGGTCACCCCGCGCGAGACGCGGATGCCGATCGCACCGATCTTGCGCTCGGGTCGCTCGGGCGTCGCCCGCAGCCACACGCCGCTGCGTCCCGGGACGCGGGCGGTCTCGACGCCGTACGCCGCGCAGGTGGCGATCATCGCCTCCTCCATGCGTCGCACGAAGTCGACGACCAGCACGTGCTGGGGCAGGCGCACGATCGGGTAGGCCACGACCTGGCCGGGGCCGTGGAAGGTGATCTTGCCGCCGCGGTCGACGTCGATGACTGGGGCGCCGCCGGGGTCGGCCGGCCGCTCGTGGGGGTCGGTGCGCTTGCCCGCGGTGAAGGTGGGCGGGTGCTCGAGCAGCAGCACGGTGTCGGGTGCCTCGCCCTCGACGACGCGGGCGTGCACCTCGCGCTGGTGCTCCCACGCCGCGAGGTAGTCCACGGCCTGCTCGCCGAGCCCGACGATCTCGAAGGCGGTCATGGCGCGAGCCTACGCCCGACGGCTACGGGTCCAGCCGCTGCAGCCCCGCCTGCACGACCGCCCGCACGTCGGGGTCGCGGAAGACGAAGCCCTGGTCGAGCAGCGCCTGCGGGCGGGCGTTGACCGACCCGAGCAGCTCGGGGGCCATCGGGCCGGCCGCGACCTCGAGCACCTTGGCCGGGACCCGCGCGAACGCCGGGCGGTGCACGGCCGAGGCGAGGGTGCGGGTGAACTCGGCGTTGGTCGGGGTGTCGACGCAGCACAGGTTGACGGGTCCGTGGGCGTCGTCGTCGGCCGCGAGGTGCAGGACGGCTCCGACCCAGTCGCGCAGCGAGATCATCGGCATGTGCTGGGCGCCGCTGCCCAGCTTGCCGCCCAGGCCGCTCTTGAACAGCAGCGTGAGCGGTCCGAGCGGGGCGCTGCGTCGGTCCATCACGGGCGAGGTGCGGAGCACGACCACGCGGGCCCCGGCCTCGCGGGCCGCGTCGGTCGCCTCCTCCCACTGCCGCGTGACGGTGGTGAGCAGCGCGTCGCCGGTGCTCGGGGAGGTCTCGGTCAGCACGGTGTCGCCCTGCGAGCCGTAGATCGCGATCCCGTTGCCCGCGAGGTACGCCGCCGGCCGCTCGCTCTCGGCGATCGCCCGTGCCAGCAGCCGGGTCGTCGTCACCCGGCTCTCCAGCACGTCCTGCGCCCAGCGCTTGGAGTGCACGTTGCCGACCAGCGGAGCGCCCGCGAGGTTGACCACGACGTCGGCGGACTCGATGACCTCGCGGTCGTAGACGTCGGAGTACGGGTCCCACGTCGACTCACCCTCGTGCTCGGCCGGGCGGCGCACCAGGCAGGTGACCCGGTGCCCCTGACGCTGCAGGGCAGAGGTCAGGTGGGTGCCGAGGAACCCCGACGAGCCGGCGACGACGACGTGCAGTGACATGCCATCAGCCTGCCAGGGTGGCTCTCACCCGGCCAGGTCCCTCACGGCAGTCGCTCAGCCCGCCAGGTGCGACCAGCGGGCGGCCAGCTCCGACCAGGGGCCGGAGTCGGCGACCCGACCGTCGGTGAGCACCACGACCCGGTCGGCGCGGGCCAGGGCCGCGCACTTGGAGGTCGCGCCGATGACCGTGGCCCCCCGCTCGCGCAGGGTCTCCCACAGCTCGATCTCGGTCGCGGCGTCGAGGGCGGACGACACGTCGTCGGCCAGCAGCAGCTCGGCGTCGCAGGCCAGGGCACGGGCCAGCGCGAGTCGCTGGACCTGCCCGCCGGAGAGCCGGACGCCCCGGTGACCGACGAGCGCGTCGATGCCACCGGCCTCGGCGACGTCGGGACCGAGGCGGGAGGCCTCGACCGCGGGCTCGACCCGACGGTCGGGGTGGTCGAGGGCCACGTTGCCGCGGAAGGTCCCCGAGAGCACCCGGGGGACCTGCGCGACGTGGGCGACCCGACCCGGGCGCAGCTCGACCTCGGGGTCGGTGACGACTCGGTCGTTCCACCGCAGCTCGCCGGTGCTGCCGATCAGCCCGGCCATCGCGGCGAGCAGCGAGGACTTGCCCGAGCCGACCTGGCCCAGCAGCAGGACCAGCTCCCCGCCCTCGACCGTCAGGTCGACCTCCTCGGCGCCCAGCGTGCCGTCGTCGTGGAGCGCGGTGAACCCGCGCAGGCTGATCTGGCGCAGCGGTTCCCGGTCGGTCGGCGCCGGCGCGGGAGAGTGGCCGTGGACCAGGTCGACCCCGGGGGCCAGCTCCATCAGGTCGCCGCCGCCGGCGAGCTCGCTGGTCGCACGCATCCACGCCTTGGTGCCGGGGGCCTCGGTGACCACCGAGCCCGCGACGCGGCCGAACCAGTCGAACCCGCTGACCGCGTTGGCGACCAGCAGGGCGGTGGCCAGCCCCCATCCGCCGCCGACGAAGATCGCCCAGGCGGCGACGACGCCGGCCTGCACCATCACGATCGGGACGCCGTCGAGCAGCGCCTGGACACGGTGCTCACGCACGGCCGCGTCGACCCGTCCGCCGTCGACCTGGCGCAGGTGACGGTGCACGTCCGGGGTGGCGGCGGCCAGCTTCACGGTGCGCACCGACTCCAGCGTGGAGACCAGCGAGCGGCCGAAGCGGGCCCGCGCGGCGGAGGAGGCGGCGGCCGAGCGGCCCGCCACCCGACGTCCGAGCGAGGACGCGAGCGCGGAGATGCCCATGACCAGCAGCAGGATGCCTCCCGCGACCAGGCTGCGCGCGATGAGCGCGGTGACCAGGGCGATGAGCAGGCCGTTGACGAAGTCGACCCAGCGGTCGGCGTAGCGGGCGAACCGGTCGGCGTCCATGGCGCGGGCCACGACCTCGCCCGGGGGCGTGCGGTGCAGTCGGCGCTGCTCGGTCTGGCCCTGCAGCACGGCGGCGCGGACCCGGATCATCACCGCGACCCACCACCGCGGGTAGCGCCGGATGGCCGAGGCCAGCAGCAGCGGGCTGACCAGGATCGAGACGACCAGGGCGATGGTGAGCAGCCAGGGGGAGCGGCCCTGCTGCAGGTCGGAGACGACCAGGCCCCACAGCCACCCGGTCACCGCGCCGAAGGCGCCGGTGAGCGCGGAGAGCAGGAAGAGCCAGATGGCGACGAAGCCCCAGCGGGGCTCGACGCGCAGCGCGTTCCAGGTGCCGCGCGCCAGGCTGGGGATCGGGCGCAGGGCCGGGGGCGGCGGGGGAGTGCCGACCCGGCGCGCGCTGCCGATGCCCGTGACGTGGGAGTCGAGGGAGGAGTGCTGCGAGGACTCCGGCAGCTCCGGGGACGGCGTCAGGTCGGTCGAGTCGCTGGCCTCCAGCAGGCTGCGGAACGGGCCTGGCCGGGCGGCGAGCTCGGCGCGCGGCCCCTGCTGGACCACCCTGCCGTGGTCCATCACCACGATGCGGTCGGCCCGCTCGGTGGTGGAGAGTCGGTGGGCGACCAGGAGGCCGGTGCGACCGGTCAGCAGCCGGTCGGCCGCGCGCACCACGCGCGCCTCGGTGACCGGGTCCATCCGGGCGGTGGCCTCGTCGAGCACGACCACGTGGACGTCGCGGACCAGCAGCCGTGCGAACGCGACCAGCTGCTCCTCACCGGCCGACAGGGTCAGCCCGCCGGGGCCCAGGAGCGTGTCGAGGCCGTCGGGCAGACCGGCCACCCAGTCGGTGAGCGCCAGCTCGGCGACCGCCGCCTCGACGCGAGCCCGGGGGAGGTCGCCGAAGAGCGCGATGTTCTCCGCGAGGGTGCCGGCGAGGATCTCGGTGCGCTGGGTGACCACGCCGACGGACGCGCGCAGCTGCTGCAGGTCGAGCTCGAGCACGTCGGTGCCGTCGATGAGGACGGTGCCGCGCTGCGGCTCCACGGCGCGGGAGACCAGCGAGGCCAGGGTCGACTTGCCCGATCCGGTGCGGCCGACGAAGGCGCAGGTCGTGCCCGGCTCGATGGTCAGCTCGACGCCCTCGAGCGCGAAGGTGCCGGTGCCGTAGGAGAAGTGCAGGTCGCGGAAGCGCACCTGCGGCACCCGGTCGGGCATCGGCACGCCACCGGTCGGCTCGGGCACGGCGCCGAGGAGCGTGCGCAGCCGCAGCACCGCTCCGAACCCGGCCTGCAGGTCCGGGAGGTGCCGGGCCAGCTGGTCGACCTGGCCGACGAACTGGGTGGTGACCAGGAACAGCGTGATGAGCGCTCCGGTCGAGAGACGCCCGTCGATCACCAGGGCGACGCCCGCCAGCCCGATGGCGGCCAGCATCGCGTGCAGCAGGGTGCCGGTGCGGCGGCTGACGCTGCTCTCCATCGCCAGCACCTCGTCGAAGCGCTGGTGCAGCGTCGAGGCGAGCTCGGTGCAGCGGCGTACGACGTAGGACTGGCCCAGGCTGGTGCGCAGGTCGTCGCGGGCGGCCACGCCCTCCTCCATCGCCGCGGCGTGGTCGGTCCAGGCCATCTCCTCGATGACCTTGCGCCGCGAGATCTCCGGGAGCCGCGACTTCACGAACCAGAAGGTGACGACGGCGGTGACGGGGAAGAGCACGAAGGCCGGGGCCCACGTGAGGCCGGCGACCAGCCACAGCGGCCCGGAGGCCAGCAGGGTGCGCATCGCCATCCAGACGCTCTGGCGCAGCAGGCTGCCGACCTCGTGGGTGTCGTCGTCGACGCGGTCGAGGATCTCGCCGACCGCCTGCTCGCTGAGCTCGGCGAGCGGCTGCGCCATCGCGGCGTCCAGCAGGTCGCCGCGCAGCCGGCCCTCGGCCCGGTCGACCACGCCGGCCCACACCGTGCGCGCCACGGTGTCCACCAGGGCGCCGCCGACCACGCACAGGGCCAGCAGACCGAGCAGCCCGGTGGTGGGCCCGTCGGCCAGACGACCGGCCACGACGGTGCCCAGGCTGGTGCCGATCGCGGCCACGAAGGCGCCGAGCACGCAGGCCGCAGCGACCGGCCCCCGGAGACGGCGCCAGTCGATCGGCTGGCGGTGGTCGGTGGTGGGCAGGACGGGCTGGGTGGGCCGCGGGGTGGGCGGCGAGACGGTGCTGGTCACGGTGGGTCGAACCTACGACGACGGACCGACATCGCGCTCCTTGATTACGGTCCGGTCACGGCCCCGCCGGTCGAGACCCCGGGACGCACGACGGCCCGCCCGGGTCTCCCCGGACGGGCCGTCGTGGCGGTGCTGGTGGTGCTGCTGTTCAGTTCATCGACTGGGTCTCGACCCGCGCGTCACGCCCTCGCAGGCTCAGGCGTGGCGCTCGCTCGACCTCTTCGCGTTGCTCGGAGCAAGCTCCGAGCAGGCTCAGACCTCGAAGCTGCCCGACTCCAGGCGCTGCTTGACCTCCTGGAGGAACCGACCGGCGTCGGCCCCGTCGACCAGGCGGTGGTCGTAGGTCAGCGCGAGGTAGACCATGTGCCGCACGGCGATGGTCTCGCCGAGGTTCGGGTCGTCGATCACCACCGGACGCTTCACCACGGCACCGGGGCCGAGGATGGCGACCTGCGGCTGGTTGATGATCGGGGTGTCGAAGAGCGCCCCGACGCTGCCGAGGTTGGTGATCGTGAAGGTGCCACCGGACAGCTCGTCGGGACCGATCTTGTTGGTCCGGGTGCGGGCCGCCACGTCGGCGATCTTCTTGGCCAGGCCCGAGATCGACAGGTCGCCGGCGTCCTTGACCACGGGGGTCAGCAGGCCCTTGTCGGTGTCGACGGCGAACGCGACGTGCTCGTGGTCGTGGAAGGTGACCTCGCCCGCCTCGTCGTCGATGGTCGCGTTGAGCTTGGGGTGCTGCTTCAGCGCGTCGACGGCCGCCTTGGCGAAGAACGGCAGGAAGGACAGCTTCACGCCCTCGCGGGCCAGGAAGTCCGCCTTGGCGGCGTCGCGGAGGCGGGCCACGTTGGTGACGTCGACCTCCACGACCTGGGTCAGCTGCGCCGAGGTCGCCAGCGACTCGTTCATCCGGGTCGCGATGATCTTGCGCAGGCGCGACATCTTCTCGGTGGTGCCCCGCAGCGGCGAGGGGTTCACCGGCACCGGGGCGCCGGTGGCGGCCGGGGCGGAGGGGCTGCTGGCAGGCGCCGACGCGGCGGGAGCGGCGGGCTGCTTGGCGGCCTCCGCCGCGGCGAGCACGTCCTGCTTGCGGATGCGGCCACCGACACCGGTGCCCTCGACGGTGGACAGGTCCACCCCGTGCTGACCGGCCAGCTTGCGCACCAGCGGCGTGACGTAGCCGGCGCCGTCCCCGGAGCCGCCCGAGGACGAGGAGGTCTCCTGGCGCGGGGGCTCGGAGGCCCGGGCTGCGGGCTGGGACGGCGACTCGTCGGCCGCCGGTGCCGGCTCCTTCGCCGGGCTGGGCTGCTTGTCCTCGCTCTTCGGCTTCGGCTCCGGCTCCGGCTCCGGCTCCGGCTCCGGCTCGGGCTCCGGCTCGGGCTGGGACTCCTCGGCGGGGGCGGCGGAGCCGTCGCCGATGACGGCGAGCTCGGCCCCGACCTCGACGGTCTCGTCCTCGGAGACCTTGACCTCCAGCAGCGTGCCCGCGACGGGCGAGGGGATCTCGGTGTCGACCTTGTCGGTGGAGACCTCGAGCAGCGGCTCGTCGACCTCCACGCTGTCGCCGACCTGCTTGAGCCAGCGGGTGACGGTGCCCTCGGTGACGGACTCGCCCAGGGCGGGCAGCGTCACCGACGTGCCGGAGCCACCGCCGGACCCACCGCCGGACCCGCCGGAGGCGGCCGGGGCCTTCTCCTCCTCGGGGGTCTCGTCACCGGGGGGCAGGTCGCCGGTCTCCTCGGCGATCTCCTCCTCCTGCTCGGCCTTCTTCTCGGCCTCGCCCTCGTCGGCCGGCTCGGCCTCGGGGGTGGCGGAGTCGTCGGCGGAGGCATCGCCGGAGTCGTCACCGGAACCGGCGGACTCGCCCTCCTCGCCGATCATCGCGAGGACCGCACCGACCTCGACGGTGTCGTCCTCCTCGGCCTTGATCTCGAGCAGGGTGCCCGCGACGGGCGAGGGGATCTCGGTGTCGACCTTGTCGGTGGAGACCTCGAGCAGCGGCTCGTCGACAGCGACGGTGTCGCCGACCTGCTTGAGCCAGCGGGTGACGGTGCCCTCGGTGACGGACTCGCCGAGCGCCGGGAGGTTGACTTCGGTGGCCAATGCGGTTCCTTCGGTAGCAGGTGGAGTGGAGCTGTCCGGGTGGCTCAGCCGTGCGCGTGCAGCGGCTTGCCGGCGAGGGCGAGATGGGCCTCGCCGAGCGCCTCGTTCTGGGTGGGGTGGGCGTGCACGAGCGGGGCGACGTCGTCGGGGTGGGCCTCCCACGCGTAGATCAGCTGGGCCTCGCCGACCAGCTCGCCGACGCGGTCGCCGACCATGTGGACGCCGACGACGGGACCGTCGGTGCGGCGCACGAGCTTCACGAAGCCCTGGGTCTGCAGGATCTGGCTCTTGCCGTTGCCGCCGAGGTCGTAGGTCAGCGTCTCGATCGCGTCGTCGCCGTACGTCGAGCGGGCGGTCTCCTCGTCGAGGCCGACCGAGGCGATCTCGGGGTGGGAGTAGGTGACGCGCGGGATCGCGGACTCCTCGACCGGGACCGGCGCGAGGCCGGCGATCTCCTCGGCGACGAAGATGCCCTGCTGGAACCCCCGGTGGGCCAGCTGCAGGCCGGGCACGATGTCGCCCACGGCGTAGACGCCCTCGAGGTTGGTGCGGCAGCGCTCGTCGGCCAGCACGAACCCGCGCTCAATGGCGAGGCCCTGCTCGGCGTACCCCAGCCCGTCGGTGGCGGGGCCGCGACCGACGGCGACCAGGAGCAGCTCGGCCTCGATGACCGAGGTGGCGCCCTTGGCGTCCTCGACGGTGACCGCGACGCCCTCGGAGGTGCGCTCGACGGAGCTGAACCGGGTGGAGGTCTTGAAGGTGATGCCGCGCTTGCGGAACGCGCGCTCGAGGGCCTTGGAGGACGCGGGGTCCTCGGCGGCGACCAGCCGGGGCAGCGCCTCGACGATCGTGACGTCGGCGCCGAAGGAGCGCCACACGCTCGCGAACTCCGAGCCGATGACGCCACCGCCGAGCACCACCACCGAGGACGGCACGTGCTCCAGGCGCAGCGCGTGCTCGGAGGTCAGGACCCGCTCGCCGTCGACCTCCAGGCCGGGCAGGGAGCGGGAGTAGGAGCCGGAGGCCAGCACGAGGTGCGCGCCGGTGTAGGCGGTGCCGTCGACGGTGACCTCGCGAGGACCGGTCATGGTGCCGGCGCCCTCGATGACGGTGATGCCCCGTCCCTTGACCAGGCCGGTGAGGCCCTTGAACAGCCGGGCGACGACGCCGTCCTTGTAGGCGTTGACGCCGGCCATGTCGATGCCCTCGAGGGAGGCCTTGACCCCGAACCTCTCCGAGTCGCGTGCGGAGTCGGCGACCTCGGCCGCGTGCAGCAGCGCCTTGGTGGGGATGCAGCCGACGTGGAGGCAGGTGCCGCCCACCTTGTCCTTCTCGACCAGACCGACCGTGAGGCCGAGCTGGGCGGCGCGCAGGGCACAGGCGTAGCCGCCCGACCCGGCACCGAGGATGAGCACGTCGAAGTCGGTGTGTCCGGGAGTGTGTCCGGCGTCGGCCACCATGGTCCTTTGCGTAGGGGTGTGCGGGTGACTCCTCGTGGGAGTGCGGTCCATCTTTGCACTACTGCGACGACAGTCCACACCTGCCCGAGGGTGGGTCGGGCAGACTGGAGGCATGGGACTGCTCGACCGCTTCCGTCGTGACCGTGGTCCGCGCATGCGCGGGCCGGCGAAGGACGGCTACCGCACCGGCTCGACCCGGGTGCGCGCCGCCGACTCGACCGACGTCGAGCACCTCACGACCTGGGTCGGCGCCCGGCGCGGTGTCGAGGGCTTCGTCGAGCCGCGCACCGCGGTCAGCGACGTCACCCTGCTGCTCGTCGCGCACGACGGGGAGTGGACGCGTCGCCGCGTGCCGTCGGTGAAGTGGGCCCACGAGTTCTGCAACCGGGCCCAGGTGCCGTCCTACGACGCGGCCGTCGTCGGCGTGCCGCAGCGCATGCGCGACTGGAACCGCCGCCAGCGCGAGGCCCAGAAGCAGCAGGCGCGCGACCTGGACTCCTGAGCCCGACTCCTGGGCCCGACTCCTGAACCGGCTCAGTCCGCCAGCGAGCGCGCGAGGTCGACGAGCGTGGCGACGGCGAAGCCGGTGCCGCCGCTGGTGACGTGACCCGTCGGTCCGCCGCTGGCGAAGGACGGGCCGGCGATGTCGACGTGGGCCCAGGGCCGGCCGGCGGTGAACTCGCGCAGGAACGCGCCCGCGAAGAGCCCCCCGCCCCAGCGCACCCAGTCGTGCTGGGCGAGGTCGGCGATCTTGGAGGAGGTGATCCGCTGCTTCATCTCCTCGGGGATCGGCATCGGCCAGCACGCCTCGCCGGCGGTCTCGGAGGCGGCCAGCACCTGGGCGACGACCTCCTCGCTGCCCATGACACCGGCGACCTGGTCGCCGAGCGCCACGACCATGTGGCCGGTGAGGGTGGCGACGTCGACGATGAGGTCGGGCTCGACCTCGGTCGCACGCACGAGCGCGTCGCCGAGGACGAGACGGCCCTCGGCGTCGGTGTTGAAGATCTCGACGGTCGTCCCGCCGTACATCCGCAGGACGTCGCCGGGGCGCGTGGCCGAGCCGGAGAGCATGTTCTCGGCCATCGGCACGAAGGTGGAGACCTTGACCGGGAGGTCGAGGCGGGCGATGGCCAGCGTGGCCTGGACGACCGCGGCGGCACCGGCCATGTCGGACTTCATCTCGTGCATCGAGCCGGCCGGCTTGATGCTGAGGCCGCCGGAGTCGAAGGTGATGCCCTTGCCGACCAGGGCGAGGTGCGGGGCGTCCTTCGGCAGGCCCTTGGGGGCGTAGGTGATCTCGACGAGCCGCGGCGGGGCGTCGGAGCCCTGCCCGACGCCGAGGATGCCGCCGTAGCCGAGCTCGGCCAGCGACGCGTCGTCGTGGACGGTGAGCGTGAGCTTCTTGCCGCGGCCCTTGGTCAGCGGCGCGGCGGCGGCCACCACGGCGTCGGCGAACAGCGGGGGAGTGAGGTCGCCCGGGGGCGTGTTGACCCAGTCGCGGCAGCCCGAGACGGCCTCGGCGACGACCTGGGCCTGCTCCAGCGCGGTGACGACCTCCTGCTTGCGGGCGCCGGGGCTGAGCACCACGACCTCGCCGGGCCCGGTGGCCTCCGACGCGGTGTCGCGCTGGTAGGTCGTGAAGCGGTAGCCGCCCAGCAGCCACCCCTCGGTCACGGCCCGCACCTCGGCGGCACCGGGCGTCGGCAGGGCCAGGGCGACGGACGCCGCGTTCGGCACGGCCCGCGCCGCGGCGCCCGCGGCCCGGCGCAGGTCGGCGGTCGAGGGGGTCGCGCCCAGGCCGACGAGGACCAGCATCGGGGCGTTGATGACGCCGGCGGTGGGGATGCGGGTGGTCTCGCCGAGGCTGCCCTTGAGCGACAGCGAGGACAGCAGCGGCCGCAGCTTGCGGCCGTAGGCCTTGCCCACCTCATCCCCGCCGGGAGCCAGGTCGACCCCGGAGTCCTGCGCGACCACTCCCACGACGACGGCGTCGACCTTGGTCTTGGCGGGGCTGGCACTGCGGAGGATGAACGAGGTCACCGCCGCAGGATAGCCAGGGCACCACGCTGCGCCCCGACGTCACCCCGAGCCCGCCGAGCCGGCGCATCAACACGCCGGCTCGGCGAGCGGGGCGCTGCGATAGGTTCGCGCCATGACGCTGGAGGACCAGACCGACGGCCCGCTGCTCACCTCTCCACTGCACGCCAGGCACGAGGCCCTCGGCGCCAAGCTCGCCGAGTTCGGCGGCTGGTCGATGCCGCTGGAGTACGCCGGTGCCGGGGTCGTCAAGGAGCACACCGCGGTCCGCGAGGCGGTCGGCGTCTTCGACGTCAGCCACCTCGGAAAGGCGACCGTGACAGGTCCCGGGGCCGCCGAGTTCGTGAACTCCTGCCTGACCAACGACCTCGGCCGCATCGGCGTGGGCCAGGCGCAGTACACGCTGTGCTGCGACGACGAGACCGGCGGCGTCGTCGACGACCTGATCGTCTACCTGCGCGCCGACGACGACGTGCTGCTGGTGCCCAACGCCGCCAACACCGCGGAGGTCGTGCGCCGACTGGCGGCGGCGGCGCCCGAGGGGGTCGAGGTCACCGACCGGCACCGCGACCTGGTCGTGCTCGCGGTCCAGGGGCCGCAGTCGGACGAGGTGCTCACCGCGCTCGGCCTGCCCGTCGACCACGACTACATGGCCTTCTCCACCGGCACCCACGACGGTCACGAGGTGACCGTGTGCCGCACCGGCTACACCGGCGAGCGCGGCTACGAGCTGGTCGCGCCCAACGCCGCGGCCGAGTCCCTGTGGGACGCGCTGCTGGCCGCCGGTGAGGAGCACGGGATGCTCGCCTGCGGGCTCGGGGCCCGCGACACCCTGCGCACCGAGATGGGCTACCCGCTGCACGGCCAGGACATCTCCCTGGACATCACCCCCGTCGAGGCCCGCCTCGGCTGGGCCGTGGGCTGGTCGAAGCCGGCCTTCTGGGGCCGCGAGGTGCTGACCCGGCAGCGCGAGGAGGGTCCGCAGCGCGTGCTGCGCGGCATCGTCGCGACGGGTCGCGGCATCCCGCGCCCGCACATGCGGGTCATGCTCACCGCCGACGTCCCGGTCGGCGAGGTCACCTCGGGCACCTTCTCCCCGACGCTGCGCAAGGGCGTCGGGCTCGCCCTCGTGGCCGCCACCGTCGCCGCCGACGCCGAGGTGTCGGTGGACGTGCGGGGCCGCCGCGAGGTCTTCGCGCTGACCAAGCCGCCCTTCGTCGACCCCTCCGTCCGGGAGTCCTGACATGAACCTGCCCGAGCAGCCCTCCACCTTCCGCGCCCCCACCGCAGCCGAGCGACCCTGGTGGTGGCGCCTCGAGGACGCCTCCGGCACGGAGGTGACCCTCGGTGCCGACGCCCCGGCCGACCTCGTCGACCAGCGCTTCACCAGCCAGGCCGACGCGGAGTCCTGGGTCGGTGAGACCTGGGCCGAGCTGGCCGAGCACGGCGTCGACGCCGTGACGCTCTTCGAGCTGGAGCGTCGGGTCTACGGCCCGATGTCGCTGCACGCCTGAGCACCTCGACCTCGTCGGTGGCAGTGGTGGGGACGGATCGTGGCGCGCGGCCGGACTTCGAGGAGTACGCCGCCGCCCGCCGCCCCGACCTCGTCCGCCTCGCCGTGCTGCTCGGTCACCCCGCGGGGCACGCGGCCGTGCTCGCGGACCGGTCTCTGGTGCGGGCGCAGCGGTCCTGGCGACGCCTGCGCGAGGAGCACGACCCCGATGCCGGCCTGCGGGACCTGCTGCTCGAGGAGCGCCGGGCCGCCGTCGCCGCCGGTGAGGCGTGGTGGCGGTCTCCGTGGGCCGAGGAGCAGGCTCCCCTGTCCGCGTCGCTGCGTGCGGACCTGGACCGCGTTCCCGTGGACGCTCGGGCGCGGCTGGCCTGGGCCGCGCTGGGCCGCTCCGACGTCGACCTGCTGGACGCGACCGACCCAGGACTCCTCGCCTCGCTGACGACTGCCGTCCCGGGCCTTCCCGTGCCCCCGCCCACCGGCGCCGTACCTCCTCGGCGTCGGGGACCGGTGCTGCGCGTCGCAGCGCTCGTGGCGGCCGCGGTGGTGGTCGGCGGACTCGTCACGGCCCTGCAGCCCGACCCGCCGGCGCCCGACCCGCCGACGTCCGAGCCGGCCTCGGCACGGGTCGCCATCACCCCGCTGGACTCCAGCGAACCGGTCTCCTGGTACGCCGACGGTCGCCTCCGCATCAAGGAGGTGGGGCAGGCCGAGGTGTCGG
>Ga0310345_10001916_pt1 | contig 21967 bp, 18 predicted proteins | sample HC15DNA20500_MG_FD_204667 | JGI IMG/M metagenome (GOLD analysis project Ga0310345, IMG submission 204667) | Marine microbial communities from station ALOHA, North Pacific Subtropical Gyre - HC15-DNA-20-500_MG | ecosystem: Environmental > Aquatic > Marine > Oceanic | place: Pacific Ocean: North...
CGCAGCCTGGATCTTCTCGTCGGCCACCGTGCCGGTGCCGAAGGTCTCCACGAACACACCCACGGGCTGCGCCTTGCCGATCGCGTAGGCGACCTGGACCTCGCAGCGGCGGGCCAGGCCCGCGGCCACGACGTTCTTGGCCACCCAGCGCATCGCGTACGCCGCGGAGCGGTCGACCTTCGAGGGGTCCTTGCCCGAGAACGCGCCACCACCGTGACGGGCCATGCCGCCGTAGGTGTCGACGATGATCTTGCGCCCGGTCAGACCGGCGTCACCCATCGGACCACCGACCACGAACGTGCCGGTCGGGTTCACCAGCAGGCGGTAGCCGTCGGAGTCGATGTCGAACTGCTCGAGCACCGGGGCGATCACGTGCTTGGCGATGTCGGGCTGCAGGCGGGTGTCGAGGTCGATGCCGGCCTCGTGCTGGGTGGAGAGCACCACGGTGTCGACGCGGACCGCGCGGGCCTGGTCGTCGTACTCGATGGTGACCTGGGTCTTCCCGTCGGGACGCAGGTAGGGCAGCGTGCCGTCCTTGCGGACCGCCGTGAGCCGCTCCGAGAGCGTCTGGGCGATCTTGATCGGCAGCGGCATCAGCTCGGGGGTGTCGTCGCAGGCGTAGCCGAACATCAGCCCCTGGTCACCGGCGCCCTGCTTGTCCATCGCGTCGACGGACTCCTCCAGGCGCGACTCGTAGCCGGTGTCGACGCCCTGGGCGATGTCACCGGACTGGCCACCGATCGCGACCATGACGCCGCAGGTCGTGCCGTCGAAGCCCTTGTCGGAGTGGTCGTAGCCGATGTCGAGGATCTTCTGCCGCACGATCGACTTGATGTCGACGTAGCCGGTCGTGGTCACCTCGCCGGCCACCACCACCAGTCCCGTGGTCAGCAGCGTCTCGACCGCGACCCGCGAGTGCGCGTCCTGGCGCAGCATCTCGTCGAGGACAGCGTCGCTGATCTGGTCGGCGATCTTGTCCGGGTGACCCTCGGTCACGGACTCGGAGGTGAACAGGCGTCCCGTCATGCGGGACAGCCTAGACGGCGGCCCAACGTGCGGTGACGCGGTCCCATATGGCGTGGGCGAGGGCGCCCTTGGAGCCGTGCGGGACCTCGACGTAGGACCCGTCGGCCTCGAGGATCACGGCCTCGTTGTCGGGGCTGCCGAAGACCGCTCCCCCGCTGACGTCGTTGACCACGAGCAGGTCGCAGCCCTTGCGGGCGAGCTTGGCGCGGGCCAGGTCGAGGACCGAGCCGGTGGCGTCGCCGGTCTCGGCGGCGAACCCGACGACCACCTGGCCGGCCACGGAGCGCTCGGCGGCCAGCTCGCGCAGGATGTCGGGGTTCTGCTCCAGCTCGATGGCCGGGGCCGAGCCGTCCTCGGCCTTCTTGATCTTGGCGTCGCTGCGCGCGAGCGGGCGGAAGTCGGCAGGGGCGGCTGCCATCACGACCGCATCGGCACCGGCCGCGGCCGTCAGGACGGCCTCGCGCAGCTCGGCGGTGGTCTCCACGGGCACGACGTCGACCCCGGCCGGGTCGGCGAGCGCGGTGTTGGCGGCCACCAGCGTGACCTTGGCGCCGCGGCTGGCCGCCGCCCGGGCCAGGGCGTAGCCCTGCAGCCCCGAGGAGCGGTTGCCGAGGAAGCGCACCGGGTCGAGGTACTCCCGCGTGCCGCCGGCGCTCACCACGACGCGGCGTCCCTCGAGGTCACGATCGGTCTCGCCGTCGCGCTCGAGGACCTCGCGGCAGAACGCGAAGACCTCCGCGGGCTCGGGCAGCCGGCCCTTGCCGGTGTCGGCGCCGGTCAGTCGACCCTCGGCGGGCTCGACGACCAGGACGCCGCGCTCGCGCAGGGTGGCGACGTTGGCGCGGGTGGCGGGGTGCTCCCACATCTCGGTGTGCATCGCCGGCACCAGGACGACCGGGCAGCGGGCCGTGAGCAGGGTGTTGGTGAGCAGGTCGTCGGCCAGGCCGTGCGCGGCCTTGGCCAGCAGGTCGGCGGTGGTGGGGGCCACGACGACGAGGTCGGCCTGCTGACCGATGCGCACGTGCGGCACCTCGTGGACGCGGTCCCAGACCTGGTCGCTGACCGGCTTGCCGGACAGCGCCGACCACGTGGGCGCCCCCACGAACTGCAGGGCCGAGGCGGTCGGCACGACGGTGACGTCGTGGCCGGACTCGGTGAAGCGGCGCAGCAGCTCGCAGGCCTTGTACGCCGCGATGCCGCCGCCCACGCCCAGCACCACGCGGGGCCGGTCGGCCGCGACGTCGTGGGGAGCGCCCTCAGAAATCGCAGAGAGCCGCTCCCCCGTCGGGGAAGCGGCCTCAGCGGTGGTGCGTGGCTCCGTCACAGGCGGAGCGTCACTCCAGACCGGTCGCAGCGTCCGCGGCGGCGGCCTGGGCGGCGGCCTCCTCGGCGGCGAGCTCGGCGGGGTCGACGTGCTCGCAGGTCAGGAGGTCCTCGTTGATCTCGCGCAGCGCGATCGAGAGCGGCTTCTCCTGCACGTGGGTCTCCACGAGCGGACCGACGTACTCCAGCAGGCCCTCGCCGAGCTGGGAGTAGTAGGCGTTGATCTGTCGGGCGCGCTTGGCGCCGTAGAGGACCAGCTGGTACTTGCTGTCCGTCTTGGTCAGCAGGTCGTCGATCGAGGGGTTGGTGACGCCCTCGGCGGCGATGTTGGGAGCAGACACAGGTCTGGCGTTCCTCACGAGTCGTTGGACAAAGATGTGGACCCGCGGGGCGCCGGGACGGCGGCCTCGGGGTCGAGCATCATCAAGGTTACCAAGTCGTCGGCGGCGGCACGAACTTCGTGGTTGACGATGGCCACGTCGAACTCCGGCTCGGCGGCCAGCTCCTCGCGTGCGGTGACCAGGCGACGCTCGCGCTCCTCCTCGGTCTCGGTGCCCCGGCCGACCAGCCGGCGGACCAGCTCGTCCCACGACGGGGGCTTGAGGAACACGAACAGCGCGTCGGGCATGGTGCGACGCACCTGACGCGCCCCCTGCAGGTCGATCTCGAGCATGGAGGGTCGTCCGGCGCGCAGCGCCTGCTCGACCGGACCGCGCGGCGTGCCGTAGCGGGCCGCCTTGTGCACGACCGCCCACTCCAGCAGGTCGTCGTCGGCGACCATCCGGTCGAACTCGTCGTCGGAGACGAAGTGGTAGTGGACCCCGTCGACCTCGCCGGGTCGCGGCGCGCGCGTCGTCGCGGAGACCGAGATCCACACGTCGGGGTGCGAGTCGCGCACGGCAGCCGCGACGGTGCCCTTGCCGACGGCCGTGGGGCCGGCCAGCACGACCAGCCGGCTGCGGCGCTGCTGCTGCTCGGGGTGGTTCGGGGCGCTCACGCCGAGGTGCCGCCGAACTCCTTCTCGAGGGCGGCGACCTGCTTGGTGCCGAGCCCGCGGACCCGCCGGCTCTCGGCGATGCCGAGCCGCTCCATCACCTGGCGGGCGCGGACCTTGCCGAGGCCCGGCATCGACTGGAGCAGGTCGACGACCTTCATCTTGCCGATGACCTCGTTGGTCTGACCCTCGTGGAGCACCTCGACGATGGAAGCGCCGGAGTTCTTGAGGCGGTTCTTCACCTCGGCCCGCTCCCGTCGAGACGCTGCGGCCTTCTCGAGTGCCGCCTGACGCTGTTCGGGAGTGAGTGGTGGGAGTGCCACAGGTGGTCGTCCTTCGACTGCGAGTGCGAGATGGGAGCACGAGATGGGGTGGGCCTGAAGTGGGCAATCTAGTCAGAACTCTCAGAGCCCGGCAAACGTCCCGCCACTCGACGGTCCCGTGGTCCAGTGCTCTGCGGCGTGCTGTGCCGCGGGGTCAGAGGTACAACGGCGTCTGACACACGTCCCGGGCCTGGGTCTCCACCGACGCCATCGACTGGGCCGTCTCCGGGCGCACCAGCTCCCGCGCGGCAGCATCGATCGCGGTGCGATCGGCGGGGTCCAGCCCCTCCGGCGGGTCGTCGCGGTCGTAGTCAGCCGGGTCCACCCCGGCCTCGTCCAGCGCGCGCTGCAGCGCCTCGAGCCGGCCCACCACCTGCTGCCACTCGTCGGCGATGTCGGACGGCGCCGCGTCGCGCAGGTCCCGCAGCTCGGGCAGCACGTCGAGCAGGGCGTCCGGACCCCCGGCGGCGACGGCCTCCCCCAGCGCCGCCTGGTGCTCCTCGACCCGCTCGCAGTAGGTCTCGTAGGGGTCCGACGAGCAGCCGCCGAGCCCCAGCAGGAGGGGCGCGGCGACGGTGAGCCCGAGCAGCACGGGCAGCGGTCGGGTCACAGGTCGGCCAGCGCCTCGTTGGTGCGGCGTACGGCGTCGGCCATGGCCCCGGCGTCGGGGCCGAGCCGCAGGACCTCGCGCGAGGAGCTCGGCAGCACGTGCCGAGCCTGCGTGCCGAAGATCCGCGCGATGTCGGCGACGGTGCCACCCTGGGCACCGAAGCCGGGTGCGAGCACCGGGCCGTTGAACGCCAGGTCGGCGGTGGTCGAGCCGATGGTGGCGCCCACGACCGCGCCGAAGGAGCCCAGCGGCTCGGCGCCCTCGTTGAGGCGGGCCAGGTGCGAGAGCACGCGGTCGGCGACGCGCTCCCCCGGGGCACTCCCGCCGTGGTCGTCGGTGAGCGCGTGCTGGACCTCCGGGCCCTCCTTGTTCGACGTCAGCGCGAGCACGAAGACCCCGGCGCCGTGCCGCTCGGCGGTCTCGACCATCGGGTCGAGCGACCCGAAGCCGAGGTAGGGGCTGGCGGTGATGGCGTCGGAGGCCAGCGGCGAGGTCGGGTCGAGGTAGGCGTCGGCGTAGGCCTGGGAGGTGGAGCCGATGTCGCCGCGCTTGACGTCGAGCAGCACCAGGGCGCCGGCGGCACGGGACTCCGCGATGACCCGCTCGAGCACCGCGACGCCGCGGGAGCCGAAGCGCTCGTAGAACGCCGACTGCGGCTTGACCACCGAGCACAGCGGCGCGACGGCCTCGACGACGGTGAGGGCGAAGCGCTCGAGCCCGGAGACGTCGTCGGGCAGGCCCCAGTCGTGCAGCAGCGCCGCGTGAGGGTCGATGCCGACGCAGAAGGCCCCGCGCCGCTCGACCGCTGCGTGCAGCCGGGCTCCGAACGGGGTGGGGCGGTCCTCAGGGGTGTCCGTGGTCGTGTCCGTGGTCATCGGGCTCATGCTCCCTCATCGGGGTCCAGGGCGGCGGCGAGCCGCACGGCGGTGGTGGGGTCGTGGAACAGGGCGGAGCCGACCTGGACGGCGACCGCACCCAGGCGCAGGGCGGTGCGTGCGTCCTCGGCGGTGCCGATGCCCCCGCAGGCGATGACGTCGCACTCGGCCCCCGCCGCGTCGAGCGCGGCGCGGGCGTCGGTGACGCAGCGCAGGGCAAGCGGCGAGACCGCCGGCCCGCTGAGCCCGGCCGGACGACCGTCGGGCAGGGACGCCGGCAGCGCACCGCCCAGCACGACCGCCCCGGCGCCGGCGTCCGCGGCGACCTTGACGCTCTCGGCGACCCGGACCGGGTCGGGTCGCAGCTTGGCCAGCACGGGCACGCCGCGGGGCAGCTCGCGCAGGACCGTCGAGACAGCAGCGCCCACGTGGAAGGGCTCGCGCGCGTCGAGGACACCGAGCTCGGCGGCGTCGGGCACGGCGAGGTTGACCTCGACCGCGCTGACGCCGGGGGCCGTGGCGAGACGGCGGGCGACCTCGGCGTACTCCCCCAGGTCGCGCGCGACGATCGAGACGACCACCCGCGCACCCTCGGTGAGCAGCCACGGCAGCTCGGTGGCCAGGAAGACGTCGAGCCCGGGGTTCGGCAGGCCGGTGGCGTGCACCAGCCCCGCCGGCGTCTCCGCGAGCGTCGGGCCGCCGGCGCCGCGACGGGCGTCGCGGCTGATCGAGCGGGTGGTGAAGGCGCCGTACGTCGAGAGCGGGGCGTACGCCGACAGCTCCCGGCCGGTCCCGCCGCACCCCGACGCCACCAGCACGGGCGAGGCCAGCGTCAGGCCGGCGACCCGGGTGCTCATGCGCCCGCTCCCCCGGCCAGGTCGTCCCAGCGGACCCGGTCGCCGCGGACGACCGGACCGTCGGTGCAGGCACGGGCGGTCCGGGCCACGCCGTCCTCGCCCACCACGGGCACGGGGCAGCCCAGGCACAGGCCGGTGCCGCAGGGGGTGCGCTGCTCCAGCGCCACCTGGCTCCAGGCGCCGTGCTCCTCCGCGGCCAGGGCGGCGGCGTGCAGGGTGGGGGCGGGTCCGGCGGCGTAGACGACCGCGGCACCGGAGCGGCGCAGCGCCTCGGGCAGCACCTCGGCCACGGCTCCGCGTGCCCCGACCGAGCCGTCGCCGGTGACGATCGTGACCGCGCGGGCGGTGCGACGGGCCTCGAGCGCCGACAGCAGGTGCGCCTCGTCGGGTGCGCCGAGCACCAGGTTGACCGGGCAGTCGCGCTCGCGCAGCCGCTCGGCCAGCGCGAAGAGCGGCGCCGCGGCGTAGCCCTCACCCACGAGCAGCACGGGCACCGGCTCCTTCGGCAGCGCGAACGGGCGACCGCCGAGCGGCCCGGTGACCTCGACCCGGTCACCACGCTGGCGCGAGGCCAGCCAGCGGGTGCCCTCGCCCCGCGGCTCGACGACGAGCGTGACCGTGGCGGCGTAGCCGCCCAGGGGGCGCACCTGGTGGATCCAGAAGGCACGGCGCGCGAGGTGGTAGCCGCCGGTGCCGACCGAGACCGCCACGAACGCTCCGGGCCGGAACCGCTCCCCCACGCCCGGTGCCACCAGCGTCACGTGCTGGAAGGCACCGATCCGCTTGGAGGCCAGCACCTCCGCGGTGACGTGGACGGGACTCATCGGCGGCACATCCGGCGGGTCAGTCCTCCAGTCCGCGCACGATGCGGCGGGGCCAGCCCGGCCCCTCGTAGATGAAGGCGGTGTAGCCCTGGAGCAGGTCCGCACCCGCCTCGAGCCGGGCGCGGGCGTCCTCGACGGTGGTGATGCCGCCGACGCCGACCAGGGTCAGGCCTGAGGTCTCCCGGTCGCCGATGCGCCCGCGCAGCCGTCGCACGACCTCGCAGGAGCGCTGGGTCAGCGGTCGGCCCGAGACGCCGCCGGCACCGATCGCCTCGACGTCGGTCGCCGGGGTGGCCAGCCCGTCCCGGGAGATGGTCGTGTTGGTCGCGATGACGCCGTCGAGCACCCCGTCGCGCCGCCCCGCCAGCGCCATGTCGGCCACCGCGTCGACGTCCTCGTCGGCGAGGTCCGGGGCGATCTTGACCAGCAGCGGCACACGACGGTCGCCGGTGGCGGCGTCGGCCACCCGGCGTACGTGCTCCAGCAGCGGCTGGAGCTTCTCGACCGCCTGCAGGTTGCGCAGGCCCGGGGTGTTGGGCGAGGAGACGTTGACCACGAGGTAGTCGGCGTACGGCGACAGCAACCGCGCGCTCGTCTCGTAGTCGGCCTCCACGGCCGCCTGGTCGTCGTCGGGGACGACCTTGGACTTGCCGATGTTGACGCCGAGGACCGGGGCGTCCGCACCGGGGGCACGGGCCGCCCGCCTGCGCAGCCGCTCGGCGACCGCGTGCGCCCCGTCGTTGTTGAAGCCCATCCGGTTGAGGACCGCCCGGTCGGCCGGCAGCCGGAACAGCCGCGGCTGCGGGTTGCCGGGCTGGGCGAGCCCCGTGACGGTGCCGATCTCGACGTGCCCGAAGCCGAGCGCCCCGAGCGCGTCGATGCCGACCGCGTTCTTGTCGAAGCCCGCCGCCAGCCCCAGCACGTGGGGGAAGCGGAGGCCCACCGCCTCCACCGGCGACCCCACCGCACCCAGCATCGCGTGCGTCGCGCGCAGCACCGGCGCCCCGAGACGCACTCCCCGGAAGCCGAGGTGGTGCGCCCGCTCGGGGTCGATCCGGGTCGCGACGTGGGTGAAGAGGTGGTCGTAGAGCGTCACCGAGCAGCCCACTCCTGCAGGCTGCGCACCCCGATGTCGCCGCGACGCATCGCCTCGATGCCCTGCACGGCCGCGCCGAGCCCCTGCACCGTGGTGATGCACGGGACGTTGGCCATCACCGCGGCGGTGCGGATCTCGTAGCCGTCGAGGCGGGCGTGCCCGCCGCCGGCGCCGTAGGGGGTGTTGACGATGAGCTGGATACGGCCGTCGCGGATCAGGTCGACCGTGGTCGGCTCCCCGTCGGGACCGACGCCCTCGTAGTGCTTGCGCACGACCTGGCAGGGGACGCCGTTGCGCCGCAGCACCTCCGCGGTGCCCTGGGTGGCGAGGATCTCGAACCCGAGGTCGGCCAGCACCTTCACCGGGAAGATCATCGACCGCTTGTCCCGGTTGGAGACCGAGACGAAGACCTTGCCCGAGGTGGGCAGCGGCCCGAAGGCGGCGGCCTGGCTCTTGGAGAAGGCCGTGCCGAAGTCGCGGTCGAAGCCCATGACCTCGCCGGTCGACTTCATCTCCGGGCCGAGCACGGTGTCGACCTGCGAGCCGTCGGCGGTGCGGAACCGGTTGAACGGCATCACGGCCTCCTTGACCGCGATCGGCTGGTCGCCCGGCAGCGTGCCGCCGTCGCCCTCCTCGGGCAGCACCCCGGCCTTGCGCAGCTCGGCGATCGACTCGCCGAGCATGACGCGCGCCGCGGCCTTGGCCAGCGGGGTCGCGGTGGCCTTGGAGACGAACGGCACCGTGCGGGAGGCGCGCGGGTTGGCCTCGAGGACGTAGAGGATGTCCGAGCCCAGGGCGAACTGGATGTTGAGCAGTCCGCGCACGCCCACGCCGCGGGCGATGGCCTCGGTGGCCTCGCGGATGCGCTCGATCTCCCGGTGGCCCAGCGTGATCGGCGGCAGCGCGCACGAGGAGTCACCGGAGTGGATGCCGGCCTCCTCGATGTGCTCCATGACGCCGCCGAGGAAGAGGTCCTCGCCGTCGAAGAGCGCGTCGACGTCGATCTCGACCGCGTCGTCGAGGAACCGGTCGACCAGGACCGGCGCGGCGTGGCTGATCAGGCCGGCGGCGACATACTTCTCGAGGTAGGCCTCGAGGGCGTCGTCGCCGTAGACGATCTCCATGCCGCGACCGCCCAGGACGTAGGAGGGGCGGACCAGCACCGGGTAGCCGATCTCGGCGGCGATCCGCTGCGCCTCGGCGTACGACGTCGCGGTGCCGTGCTTGGGGGCGACCAGGCCCGCCGCGGCGAGCACTCGCCCGAAGGCGCCGCGCTCCTCGGCGAGGTCGATGGCGTCGGGGCTGGTGCCGACGATCGGCACCCCGGCCGCGGCCAGGCCCTGGGCCAGGCCGAGCGGCGTCTGACCACCGAGCTGGCAGATGACCCCGGCCAGCGGACCGGCGGCCTGCTCCGCGGCGACGACCTCGAGGACGTCCTCGAGGGTGAGCGGCTCGAAGTAGAGGCGGTCGGAGGTGTCGTAGTCGGTGGAGACGGTCTCGGGGTTGCAGTTGACCATGACCGTCTCGTAGCCGGCCTCGGACAGCGCCAGCGAGGCGTGCACGCAGGAGTAGTCGAACTCGATGCCCTGGCCGATCCGGTTGGGACCGGAGCCGAGGATGATCACCGCCTCCTTCTCGCGCGGCGCCACCTCGGTCTCCTCGTCGTAGGAGGAGTAGTGGTAGGGCGTGCGGGCCGCGAACTCGGCCGCGCAGGTGTCGACGGTCTTGTAGACCGGCCGGATGCCCAGGGCGTGGCGCACGCCGCGGACGACGTCGGCGCTCATGCCGCGGATCTTGCCGATCTGCGCGTCGGAGAAGCCGTGCCGCTTGGCCTTGCGCAGCAGGCTCGGGGTGAGCTCCTCGGCTGCGGTGACCTCGACGGCGATCTCGTTGATCAGCGCGAGCTGGTCGACGAACCACGGGTCGATGGCGGTCGCGTCGAAGATCTCCTCCGGCGTCGCGCCGGCCCGGATCGCGTCCATGACCTTCTTGAGGCGACCGTCGTGCGGGGTCGCGATCTCGCGGAGCAGGGTCTCCTTGTCGAGGTCGACCCACTCCTGGGCCCAGTCGAAGACGGCGTCCTTGGACTCCAGGGAGCGCAGCGCCTTCTGCAGGGCCTCGGTGAAGTTGCGGCCGATGGCCATCGCCTCACCCACCGACTTCATGTGGGTGGTCAGCGTCGGGTCGGCCCCGGGGAACTTCTCGAACGCGAAGCGCGGGACCTTGACCACGACGTAGTCGAGCGTGGGCTCGAAGGACGCCGGGGTCTCGGCGGTGATGTCGTTGGGGATCTCGTCGAGGGTGTAGCCGATGGCGACCTTCGCGGCGATCTTGGCGATCGGGAACCCGGTGGCCTTCGAGGCCAGCGCGCTGGAGCGCGAGACGCGGGGGTTCATCTCGATCACGACGATGCGGCCGTCGACGGGGTTGACCGCGAACTGGATGTTGCAGCCGCCGGTGTCGACGCCGACCTCGCGGATGACGCCGATGGAGATGTTGCGCAGCCGCTGGTACTCGCGGTCGGTCAGCGTCATGGCCGGCGCCACGGTGATCGAGTCACCGGTGTGCACGCCGAGCGGGTCGACGTTCTCGATCGAGCAGACGATGACGACGTTGTCGGCCTTGTCGCGCATCACCTCCAGCTCGTACTCCTTCCAGCCGAGGATCGACTCCTCCAGGAGCACCTCGGTGGTCGGGCTGGCGGTCAGGCCCTGGCCGGCGATGCGGCGCAGCTCGGCCTCGTCGTAGGCCAGGCCGGATCCCGCGCCGCCCATGGTGAACGACGGGCGGACGACGACCGGGTAGCCGAGGTCCTCGGCGCCGGCGAGCGCCTTCTCCAGCGCCGCGGCGACCTTCTCCTCCTTGCGGGCACCCGGGGCGAGGTCCTCGCCGTTGCAGATCACGCTGCGCGCGACCTCGGCACCCCACTCGGGCAGCAGGCCCTCGACGATCCGCTTGAACTGCTCGCGGTTCTCGCCCTTCTCGATCGCCTCCACCGAGGCACCGATCAGCTCGACGTCGTACTTCTCCAGGGTGCCGGCGGCGTGGAGGTTCATCGCGGCGTTGAGCGCGGTCTGGCCACCGAGGGTGGGCAGCAGCGCGTCGGGACGCTCCTTGGCGATGACCTTCTCGACGAACTCCGGGGTGATCGGCTCGACGTAGGTCGCGTCGGCGAACTCCGGGTCGGTCATGATCGTGGCCGGGTTGGAGTTGACCAGGATGACCCGCAGGCCCTCGGCCTTCAGCACGCGGCACGCCTGGGTGCCGGAGTAGTCGAACTCGCAGGCCTGGCCGATGACGATCGGGCCGGAGCCGATGACCATCACGGACTTGATGTCGGTGCGCTTCGGCATCAGAGACCACCCTCCATGAGCGCGACGAAACGGTCGAAGAGGTAGGCGGCATCGTGCGGGCCGGCCGCGGCCTCCGGGTGGTACTGGACGGAGAACGCCTTGAGGACACCCGGCTCGCCGGTCGAGCCTGCCGAGGCTCGGAGCTCGAGGCCCTCGACGACGTCGTCGTTGAGGCAGACGTGGCTCACGCTCGCCTCGCCGTACGGCGTCGTGGTGCTGCCCTCGAGGGGCGCGTCGACCGCGAAGCCGTGGTTGTGGGCGGTGACCTCGACCTTGCCGGTGGTGCGGTCCATCACCGGCTGGTTGATGCCGCGGTGGCCGTACTTGAGCTTGTAGGTCTCGAAGCCCAGGGCGCGGCCGAAGAGCTGGTTGCCGAAGCAGATGCCGAAGTAGGGCAGGCCCCGCTCGAGCGCGCCGCGCAGCAGCTCGACCTGGGCGGTGGTGGCCGCCGGGTCGCCGGGCCCGTTGGAGTAGAAGAGCCCGTCGGGCTCCACGGCCAGCACGTCCTCCAGCGAGGCCGTGGCCGGCAGCACGTGGACCTCGATGCCCCGCTCGGCCATCCGGTAGGGCGTCATCGTCTTGATGCCGAGGTCGAGCGCGGCGACGGTGAGCTTCTTCTCGCCCTGCGGCGGGACGACGTAGGCCTCGGCGGTGGAGACCTCGCCGGCCAGCTCGGAGCCGGCCATCTCGCCGGACTCCTTGACCCGCGCGAGCAGGGCGTCGGCGTCGGTGGTGGTGCTCGAGATCCCGACCCGCATCGCACCGCGCTCACGCAGGTGGCGGGTCAGGGCGCGGGTGTCGACGCCGGAGATGCCGACGACCCCCTGGTCGCGCAGCTCGTCGTCGAGGCTGCGACGTGCACGCCAGCTGCTGGAGACCCGGGAGGGGTCGCGGACGACGTACCCGGCCACCCAGATCTGGCGGGACTCGGGGTCCTCGTCGTTGACGCCGGTGTTGCCGACGTGCGGCGCGGTCATCACGACCACCTGGCGGTGGTAGGACGGGTCGGTCAGCGTCTCCTGGTAGCCGGTCATGCCGGTGTTGAAGACGGCTTCGCCGAAGGTCTCACCCTCGGCTCCGAAGGCCTCGCCGTGGAAGGTGCGTCCGTCCTCGAGGACCAGGATCGCCGGCGCCGGCTGCGTGGGGGCATGCGAGGGCACGCCGTACCTCCTTCTCCGCCTCACGGGACGGTGGTTAAAGGATGTTCGAGCGGGCCCGAGACTATCAGCGGCTCACGCGACCTCGCGATCCCCGTCCACCACGGGCGCGCCCGTCCGGTCCTGCCGTGCCGACGCCAGGCGCAGCCGCTCCGTGGGCAGGCAGAAGAAGTGCCGGCGCACGCAGCGCACGCGGGCGTGCTCGACGGGGCCGTCGGTGCTCGACCACACCTCGCGGCCGACGATCTCGGCGGGGGCGTGGCACTCGGGACAGGTGGTCAGCTCCATGGTGGTCTCCCTCGGTGGCCGGCTGTCCCACCCAGCGTGCGGGGAGGTTGTTACCGAGAGGTCACCGAGGGACGCAGGTCACAGGTGTGCCCTGTCACAGGGAGCGGCAGGGCACCCGGTCGGCCTTCACTCCTGCGAACGGTGCCGCGTGGCCCAACCGCTGAACACCGTCATGGTCGTAGCGGCCGCCGCGAGGACTCCCCACCCCGCGTCGCCGGTCAACAGGCTCACGACGACTCCGCTGACGGCCCAGACCATGGCCACCAGCAGCAGTCCGCCGGTCGGGGTCCCCCACCAGCCGGAAGGACGCGAGCGGAGCCCGGCCCAGTAGCGTTTCAGCGGTGGTTGCGGCACTACCTCGGGCCGGTCCACCGGCGGGTGCGGCAGGTGCACGGCCTCGTCGACGACGCGGTCCAGCAGCTCCACCGCCCTCGCCCCCTGCCGCCAGCGCCTCGGGTCGATGGTGATGCCGTAGCCGTCGGACCGCACGACGTGTCGCAGCCCGTCGCCGTAGGCGAACATGCCGACCACCTCGTCGGTCCGGACCACCAATGCCTCACCCGCACGCGGATCGACCATCTGGACGTGCTGGTCGTCGACCCGGAGCCGGGAGACGTCGGCCGGCCAGTCGATCGAGCGGAAGCTGTCGGACGACGGCTGGGGCTGCGTCGGCCGGAACCGCAGCATGGGCATCGGGTCGTCCCACGTGGTCGGGCCCGGCACGCCGAGCAGCAGGGTCTCGCGCAGCTGGGTCACGGATTCGGCGACGTCGGCAGTGGTCATGTCCGAGACTGCCTGCAGGTGCGCCTCCGGCGTCGTCACGGGTCGCCCCTGGAGATGCTCGACCGCCGCACGCATCGCGAGGCCGGACGCCTGGTAGGGATCGCCCATCGCCTGGACCGTCGCCTCGACGACGTCACGAAGCGCCTCCTCGGCCGGCCCCTCCGACGACAGTCGCTCGAGCATCCCGATGACGGTGTCGACCAGGGTCGGGTGCAGGCTCGGCTGGACGTCCGAGCCGGCCAGCAGGACAGCGGTCCCGGCGTCTGCGTGCTCGTAGCTCGACCACGGGGCGTAGGCACCAGCCGATTCAGAGCGCAGCAGCTGGCGCAGCTCGCGCTGGAGCAGGTGGGCGGCCATGAAGCCGGCACCGTCCCTCGCGACCGTCCCCGACAGCACGAGCCCGGCGTTCTCGACGTACCCGGCGGGGAGCGTGTCGTCGCAGGGCACCGCGGTCGGCAGCGGAGCCGGGCCAGGCCCGCCACCGGGCTGTCCGTCGCGCGGTTGCACCAGCGGGAGTCGTAGCGAGGCGGGAGGAGGCCCGTCCAGCACCAACGCGGCGTTGGCTCGGTGGAAGCGGGCAGTGGCGAGCTCGACAAGCCCGGTCTCGGTGGCGCGACCCAGCCCGGGCTCGTCGTAGCTGACGAGCCCGAGCCCGCGGGCGCCGTACCGCCAGCCGAGCGCTCGGCCGGCAGCGGAGGCGCCGCGTACGTCAGCCTCGGCACGAAGGACCGACGCCTCGTGGTCGACGCGCTCGAGGCGGGGCGCTGCGAGCCATCGGCAGACCTCCTCGAGGTGGGACACCACACCCTCGACGGGTCCGTGGACGTCGAAGGTCGTGACCGTCCCGCCGACCGAGCCGTTGACGTGCAGCGCCCCGGACCCACGTCCCTCGAGCACCAGGTGCTCGAGTAGGTGGGTCCAGCCCGAGGTCGTGAGTGTCTCGTCGACCATGCCCTGTCGGAAGACCAGTGCCGCAGCAAGGGTGGGCCTGCCGGTGTCGACCCAGAAGGTCGGCACCCCGTCGACGTCGGTCCGCTGCACTCCGAGCACGCCTCAACGCTAGGTGGAGCCGTGTCCCGGCCCTCATCCGGGTGCTCGACCCGGCCCTCCCGACTGCACAGCACGGAACACGGCACGAGGCACGGCACGGCTGGTCGCTAGCCTCGCGGGCGTGGACCAGGTCGGAGTCGTGGCGGTCGTGGTGGTGGCGTACGGGCTGGTGTCGCGCCTGCTGGAGCGCACCCCGCTGACGGTGCCGCTCGCCTTCACGGCGGCCGGGATGGCGGCGGGCGGGTTGGGCCTGGTCGAGCAGGACCTGAGCGGTGGGCCGGTGCTCACGCTCCTCGAGCTGACGCTGGTCGTGGTCCTCTTCTCCGACGCGGCGCGCATCGACCTCGGCGCCGTACGCCGGACGGGCGGGACGATCCCCCTGCGCCTGCTGGGCCTCGGCATGCCGCTCACCATCGGGCTCGGGGTGCTGGCCGCGGCCGTGCTGCTCGGTGGGCTCGAGGTCTGGGAGGCCGCGATCATCGCGGCCGTCCTGGCGCCCACCGACGCCGCCCTGGGCCAGGAGGTGGTCTCGAGCCCCCTGGTGCCGGTCCGCATCCGACAGTCCGTCAACGTCGAGAGCGGCCTCAACGACGGACTCTCCGTCCCGTTCCTCACGCTGTTCGTCGCCCTCGCCGTGGAGGAGGCGGGCGAGGCGTTGGACTGGGTCGGGTTCGCCGGCCAGCAGATCGGCCTCGGGGCCCTGACCGGCGTCGTGGTGGGCCTCGCGGGTGGCACCGCCCTCGAGGTGGCCGACCGCCGTGGGTGGGTCACCGCCCCCTTCCGGCAGCTGACGGTCGTCGCGCTGGCGGTGCTCGCGTGGGCCGGCGCCGACGCGGTCGGCGGCAACGGGTTCATCGCCGCCTTCGTCGCCGGGCTGGCCACCGGCGCGGTGATCCAGGACAGCGGGGACGACCTGCTGGAGTTCACCGAGGACGAGGGCCAGCTCCTCACAGCGGTCGTGTTCTTCGTCTTCGGGGTCGCGGCCCCCGGTTTCCTGGAGGCGGTCTCCCCCGCCGTGGTCGTGTACGCAGCGCTCAGCCTGACGGTGCTCAGGATGCTCCCCGTGGCGATCGCGCTGCTGGGGTCGGGGCTCCGGCCGTCCACCGTGCTGCTCCTCGGCTGGTTCGGCCCCCGGGGCCTCGCCTCGATCATCCTGGCGCTGGTCGTGGCCGAGGAGGCACCCGGCCTGCCCCACCTCGACGTGGTGATGGCCGCGACAGCCCTGACCGTGCTGGCCAGCACCGTGCTGCACGGGGCGACCGCGCGGCCGCTGGTGCAGCGCTACGGCCGCTTCGTCGACCGCCTGCCGGCGGACGCACCCGAGCTGGCGGCGGCCGCCGACCTGCCCGTGCGGGGGTCGCTCAGCGACCCGCCCGGATGATCACCCGGCTGGGGAACTCCTGGGCCCGCGCGCACGTCGGACCTGACATGCGCACCTCCCTGCTGCTCCTGGTCCCCGCGATGCTGCTGCCGGTGGCCCTGCTGACGGCCTGCGGTCCCGGCGACGACCCCGAGACCGCCTCCGATCCCGCTCCCGAGGAGCCCGTGACCAGCTCGACCGGGCCCGGTTCAGAGCCCGGTTCAGAGCCCGGTTCCGAGCCCGAGGTGGAGGTCACCGGGACGTCGAGCGGCCCCGGGCAACGGGCGCTGGAGTCCTCCGGCGGCGCCAGCGCCACCTGGGTCCCGGAGGACTCGCGACTGGTCTACGTGACAGAGCTCGGCTACAGCGGGTGCGCACCGACCGCCCGCCTGGCGAGCGAGCAGGGGGTGCTGAGGCTGGTGGTGACGCCGTACGCCGGACCCGACATGTGCACGATGCAGGCGACCCACTACGCCGTGCTCGTCGACGGGCTCGACGACGCCCCGGCGCGGCTGGAGGTCACCGACCTCTCCGGCACCTCCGAGGTGGAGGTGCAGCGCGGCTGAGGCGCCTCGCCCCCACGCGGACGGTCCTCAGCGCTGCTGACCGCGGCGGGTGCGACTGGTGGCGGGCGCCGACCAGGGGTCCTCGGGCCACGGGTGCTTGGGGTAGCGCCCGCGCATCTCGGCCCGCACCCCCGGGTAGGCGTTCGCCCAGAACGACGCCAGGTCGGCGGTGACCGCGAGCGGGCGCCCCGCGGGCGAGAGCAGGTGCAGCAGCACCGGCACCCCCGCCAACCGAGGGGTCTCGCCCCACCCGAAGCACTCCTGGAGCTTGACCCTGAGCACCGGCTGCCCCGAGGCGTCGGCGTAGTCCACCGTGTGGGTCGACCCGCTCGGCACCTCCAGTCGGGGCGGCGCCAGCTCGTCGAGCCGCCCGGCCTCCGGCCACGGCACGAGCGCCCGGAGCCCGGAGGCCAGGTCCGGGCTGTCGGTGGTGAGGTCCAGCCAGGTCGCGGGCTCGACGAGCAGCGCCTCGTCCGAGACGTCGGGCCACGGCTCCCCCAGCGCCCCGTGCACGAACGCGAGCCGCGCCCGCATCGCCTCGGCGGCCGGCGTCCACGGCAGGACGCCCAGGCCGTCCCGCCCCAGCCCGGCTCGTACGGCGTCGGCGGCCGTCGCCGGGTCCGGCCGCGGCATCGGGGTGCTCGACAGCTCGATCGCGCCCAGGCGGACCACGCGTCGGGCACGCAGCCGGCCGGCACGCCAGGTCACCTCGTCGGACTCGCTGCGCCGGGCTGCGGCGACGCGCAGTGCCGTCACCTCGTCCAGGACGGCCGCGGCCCGGATGCGGGCCTCCCTCTCCCCCGGTCGGCGCTCGACGTCGGCCACCGCCAACCACTCCTGCTCGGCCAGCGTGCTGTCGGCCAGGCGGGCGCCCGTGCCGCCGACCATGACGAACCGCCCGTCGGGGCGGCGGCGCGCGACCCGGTCGGGGTGGGCCAGCGTGACCACCAGGGCGACGGCCGTGTCGAGGGAGGGTGGTCTCGACGCCCGCTCCTCGCTGGCGCTCGTCGCTGCTCGACCACCGGACAGGGCCCGCTCCTCGCTGGCGCTCGTCGCTGCTCGACCACCGGACAGGGCCCGCTCCTCGCTGGCGCCCCGCGCTGCTCGACCACCGGACCCGGCCCGCCCCTCGGCCAGCCGCTCGAGCCGTCGCACGTCGGCGGCCCAGCGGCGCGGCTGCTCGTGACGGGCGCGACGCAGGCCGGCCACCAGGTCTCCGCCGGGAGCGGGCAGGTCCTCCTGGAGCATCGCGACGACCTCGGCGGCCAGGCGGGGACCGACCTCGGCCGCCCCGTCGAGGAGCGCCCGGGCCAGCCTCGGGTCGGCGGGCACGTCGGCCAGGGACCGGCCCCGCTCGGTGGCGCGGCCGTCGTCGTCGACCGCGCCGAGGTCGCGCAGGGTCAGCCGGGCCGCGTCCAGCGCGGCGGCCGGCGGTGGGTCGGGGAGCAGGAGCCCGGCGGCGTCCGGCGTGCCCCACACGGCGAGGTCGAGGGCGAGCCCGGTCAGGTCGGCGACCGCGATCTCGGGCGCCGGGTGCGCGGCGAGATGGGAGTGGTCGGTCTCTCCCCAGCAGCGGTAGGCCGTGCCCGGGCCGAGCCGTCCCGCGCGGCCGGCCCGCTGGTCGGCAGCCGCCCGGCTGACGCGGACGGTGACCAGGCCGCCGAGGCCGCGCGCCGCGTCGTACCTCGGCTCGCGGGAGAGGCCCCCGTCGACGACGACGCGCACGCCCGGCACGGTCAAGGAGGACTCCGCGACCGCGGTGGCCACGACCACACGTCGCCCCGCACGCTCGCGGAGGGCGTCGTCCTGCGCCGCAGCGTCGAGACGGCCGTGCAGGGGCAGCACGTCCACCCCGTTGCCGGCGAGCGCACGGCAGACCCGGTCGACCTCGCGAGCGCCCGGGACGAAGGCCAGCACGTCGCCCTCCTGCTCGCGCAGCGCCCGGCGGGCGGTGGCGGCGACGTGGTCGAGGAAGGCGGGCGTGACCCCCCGCTCGTCCACCGGCAGCACCCCGGCGGGCGGCGGAGCCCAGACGGTCCCCACCGGGTGCAGCGCTCCGGGGACGTCGACGACCCCGGCCCCACCGAGCAACGAAGCGAACCGCTCGGCCTCGACGGTGGCCGACATCGCCACCAGCGACAGGTCCTCGCGCAGGGCGCTGCGCACGTCGAGCAGCAGCGCCAGGAGCAGGTCGGAGTCCAGGGCCCGCTCGTGCACCTCGTCGAGCACCACGGCCGCGACCCCGTCGAGCCCGGGGTCGCCCTGGAGACGGCGCAGGAGCAGCCCGCTGGTGACGACCTCGATGCGGGTCGAGGACGACGTACGCCGGTCCCCGCGCACCGCGTACCCGACCGTCTGCCCCACCGGCTCCCCGAGCAGGTGCGCGAGCCGGGACGCGGCGGCTCGGGCGGCGATCCGGCGGGGCTGGGTCACCACGACCCGGCCGCCCCCTCCCGGTGCGACGGCGAGCGCCACCGCAGGCGGGACCAGCGTGGTCTTGCCGGACCCGGGCGGGGACTGCACCACGGCGGTGCCCGTGGCGCGCAGCGCCTCGGTCAGCGCCGCCAGCCCGGACCGGACCGGCAGGTCCGGCGGCTCGTCGAGCAGCCGGACCAGTGGGTCGACGGGCCGACGGCCGGGCGAGGTCAGACCAGCGCCCCGTCGAGCACCGTGGCCCGGCCCCGCAGGAACGTCGCCCGGACGGCGGCGCCGAACGTGCGGCCGTGCCAGGGGTTGTTGCGCGAGAGCGACACCGAGGCGTCACGGTCGACCGTCAGGTCGGCCGAGGGGTCCACGAGGACGATGTTGGCCGGCGAGCCGACCTCGAGGCCGCGCCCCTGTCGGTCGAGCCCGGCGATCGCGGCGGGCGTGGTCGACATGACCCGTGCGACGTCGGTCCACGACATCTGGCCGCTCTCCACCATCACCTGCGCGACCACGGGCAGCGCGGTCTCCAGGCCGAGCATGCCGAAGGCGGCATCGACGAAGGCGTGCTCCTTGTCGTGCCGGGCGTGCGGGGCGTGGTCGGTGGCGACGGCGTCGATCGTGCCGTCGGCCAGCGCCTCGCGCAGGGCGAGGACGTCCTCCTGCGGCCGCAGCGGCGGGTTGACCTTGAAGGTCGGGTCGTAGCCGGCGAGCAGGTCGGTGGTCAGCAGCAGGTGGTGAGGGGTCACCTCGGCGGTGACCTGGATGCCCTGGCCCTTGGCCCAGCGCAGCACCTCGACGGTGCCGGCGGTGGAGGCGTGGGCGACGTGCACACGGGAGCCGGTGTGCCGGGCGAGCATCACGTCCCGGGCGACGATGACCTCCTCGGCGACCCCGGGCCAGCCGGGCAGCCCGAGCCGACCGGAGAGCTCGCCCTCGTGGCAGCACGAGGTCGGGCCCGCGAGCGACGGGTCCTGCGAGTGCTGGCTGATGACGCCGCCGAAGGCGTTGACGTACTCCAGCGCCCGTCGCATGACGCGCGGGTCGGCCACGCACTTGCCGTCGTCGGAGAAGACCCGGACCCGCGCCCGGGACCGGTGCATGAGACCGAGCTCGGCGAGCTCCTCGCCGGCCAGGCCCTTGGTCACCGCGCCCACGGGGTGCACGTCGACGAGGCCGGCGGCGACGCCGAGGTCGTGGACCCGCTCGGCGGCCTCCGCGGTGTCGGTGACCGGGCTGGTGTTGGCCATCGCCAGGACGGCGGTGAACCCGCCGACGGCGGCGGCGCGGGAGCCGGTCACCACGGTCTCGGCGTCCTCACGGCCCGGCTCGCGCAGGTGCGTGTGCAGGTCGACGAGGCCCGGCAGGGCGACCAGTCCGTCGGCGTCGACGACCTCGGCGCCGGTGCTGTCGACCGACCCGATCTCGGTGATCACGCCGTCGACGACCAGGAGGTCGCCGGTGGTCTCCCCCAGGAGCGAGGCGCCCCGGACGACGAGCTTCGTGGGCGTCGCGCTCACGCGGCGCTCCCTTCCCCTGCGAGCAGGTGGTAGAGGATGGCCATCCGGACCGCGACACCGGCGGAGACCTGGTCGAGGATCAGCGACTGCGCGGCGTCCGCGGCGTCGGCTGCGATCTCCAGGCCGCGGTTCATCGGACCGGGGTGGCAGATCGGGACGTCGGGGCCCAGCAGGGCGAGCCGGTCGCGGGTGAGGCCGTAGCCGACGGTGTACTCCCTGGGCGAGGGGAAGAACCCACCGCTCATCCGCTCCTTCTGCACCCGCAGCATCATCACGGCGTCGGCGGTGGGCAGCACCGCGTCGACGTCGTACGACGTCTCGAACCCGGCCGCGCGGCTCCACTCGGTCACGCCGCTGGGCATCAGGGTGGGCGGGGCGACGACGGTGACGCGGGCGCCGAGCTTGGTCAGGCACAGCACGTTGCTGCGGAAGACCCGGCTGTGGGTGAGGTCACCGACCATGACCACGTGCCGGCCCTCGAGGCTGCCGAGGCGGCGTTGCAGCGTGTAGGCGTCGAGCAGGGCCTGCGAGGGGTGCTCGTGGGTGCCGTCGCCGGCGTTGATGACCGAGGCGTCCACCCACTGGCTGACCTGCAGGGCAGCACCGCTGGCCGAGTGGCGCATGACCAGGGCGTCGACGCCCATGGAGGCGATGGTCAGCACGGTGTCGCGCAGGCTCTCGCCCTTGGAGGTCGAGGAGCCCTTGCCGGTGATGTTGATCGTGTCGGCCGAGAGCCACTTGCCCGCGATCTCGAAGGAGGACCGGGTGCGGGTGGAGTCCTCGAAGAAGAGGTTGATGACGGTGCGGCCGCGCAGCGCGGGCAGCTTCTTGACGTCGCGACGCTGCACGTCGTGCATCTCCGCGGCGGTCGCGAAGATCTCAGCGATGTCGTCGGTCGTGACGTCGTCGATGGAGAGCAGGTGCTTCTTCACGAGATCCAGACCCCCTCGACGTCGTCGAGCTCGGAGAGCCGGACCGCCACCCGCTCGGTGCGGGCACTGGGGAGGTTCTTGCCGACGTGGTCGGCGCGGATCGGGAGGTCGCGGTGGCCGCGGTCGACGAGCACGGCCAGGCGGACGACGTCGGGGCGACCGATGTCGTTCATCGCGTCCAGGGCGGCGCGCACGGTGCGCCCGGAGTAGAGGACGTCGTCGACCAGCACGACCGTGCGACCGTCGATGCCCCCGGCGGGGATCTCGGTGTGCTGCGGGCCGCGGGCCGGGTGCTTGCGCAGGTCGTCGCGGTACATCGTGATGTCGAGGCTGCCCACGGGCACCTCGACGCCCTCGACCGCGGCGATGCGCTCGGCGACCCGCTTCGCCAGGGGCACTCCGCGGCTGGGGATACCCAGCAGCACCAGGTCGGCGGCGCCCTTGTTGCGCTCGAGGATCTCGTGGGAGATCCGGGTCAGCGCCCGGGCGATGTCGCGCTCGTCGAGGACGACCCTGCCCTCGGGCTCTGCTGCCACGGGGGCCGTCGAGGGGGCGTCGGGCTGGTCACCGGTCTGGTCACCGGGGTGGGGGGTGGGGCTGGAAGGC
>Ga0310345_10001917_pt1 | contig 21958 bp, 17 predicted proteins | sample HC15DNA20500_MG_FD_204667 | JGI IMG/M metagenome (GOLD analysis project Ga0310345, IMG submission 204667) | Marine microbial communities from station ALOHA, North Pacific Subtropical Gyre - HC15-DNA-20-500_MG | ecosystem: Environmental > Aquatic > Marine > Oceanic | place: Pacific Ocean: North...
TGACGAGCGCGGCTTGGCGGGCCGGGTGGCGATCAGCTCTTCGGGCAGGTCGAAATCGAAATCCGAGAGCTTCATCGGCGTCCTCAGGTCAGGTCGGTGGCGGCCTCCGGAAGAGTTCGCGGAACAGGCCGGGGGTGAGTGCGGAGAGCGGGTTGACCGAGACCTGCGGGTCCTCGGGCGTGCCGCCCAGCGTGTAGTTGAAGCCGATCAGCCCCTCGCCGGGGCGGGTCAGGAACGATCCCAGCGAATTGACGAGGTAGAAGGGCGAGACGACGCCTTGGAAGGCCATGCGTCTGGAAGCGAGGCTGTATCTCCCGTCGAGGGAAATGCCAAGACCCGGCCCGGTGGCGCTCGATTGCGTGATCTCCAGCATGTCTGGGCTCAACCGGAAATCGGCCAGGATCCGATCGAAGGCAAGCCCCTTGCCATCGAGCTGCTGCAGCAGTCCCACCACCGAGATCGCGTCGAGAAGCTGCGCCATTGCAGGTGCATCACGCACCCGGAGCCCGGCCACGTCGAGATCTCCGGTGTAATGGCCGGGCCGCCCGTCCGGCAGCAGCGTCAGGTCGAGCGCGCCACCGGTGGCGGTGCCGTAAAGCCCGGCCGAGCGCAGCACCGCGCCCGCATCCGGCCCGGTGACGCGCACCGCCGTGCCGGCATCATCGGGCACCACCAGACCCGAGACCGGTGCGCCGCCATTGACCCGCGCATCGAAGCGACCCGAAAAACCGCCGACGGTCGAGAACCGGCCCCGCAGCGCGGTGAGCGCCACCGCGTCGGTGACGCGCAGCCGGTCGAGCGCGAGGCTGATCGGCCCGCCCGCCCCGCCGCCGCCTTGGCCGAAACCGGCGCGTCGAAGATCGACTGCGCCGCCAGTGATCTCGAGCCCCACCGTCTCGCCCGGGCCGCGCCCGACCAGATCGGCGCTGACGTCGAGCCAGTCCGACAGGCGCACCCGCTCGAAGCTGGCGCGCTCCAGCCCGCCATCGGGGCGCAGCCGCAGATCGCCGCGCGCCGAGAGACCGCCCGCGTCCAGCGCGATCCGGTCGATCCGCGGCGTCTCGCCCAGCCGCCCCGCGATCTCCAGCTGCCCGGTGGTGCCAGGCGCCACCGACCAGCCCAGCGCCGGAATCGACAGGCCGAGCCCCCTGAGATCCGTCGAGAGCGTGACCTGCGGCGGCGCGTCCCGCGCCAGCCGCATCGCGACCTCGCCGCGGCCACGGCCTGACAGGGTGCCCTCGGGCAGCGCGATGCCGAAGGTGTCGAGAAAGCGCTGCGACAACTCGACCGTCCCCTCGAGCCGCGCCGTCCCACCGGATGCGCCGAGCGGCTGGCGAAAGGCCACATCGGCCGGAAGCCCGTCGATCGTCACCGGCCCCTCGACCTCGAGCGCCTCGGGCCCGGCCCTGAGCGCGAGGCGATCGGCGGCGACGCGGCGCTCCGGCACGATCGCCGTGCTCGACACCTGGTCGAGCGTGCCGGTCACGGACCAGGCCACCTCCTCCGGTGCGACCGGCCCGCCCAGCGGCAGGGCGACGCGGGCGCTGGCCCGGCCCCGCCCCTCGATCAGATCCACCGGCTTTCCCGCCCTCTGCAGGAACCGGAATGGCGGCTGGTCGATCAGCGACAGCATCGCCGTGACCGTGCCAGCGGCCTCGATGCCGATCTCGGCGCCGGGGCGCGGCCCGCCCAGCCGGGGAATCGTGAAGCTGGTGCCCGCGAGGTCGACGCGGCCGCCCTGCGGCGCCTCGGCCACGCCTTCGGTCAGGCTGACGGAAAAGGTGCCGTCTCCTATGCTGGCATAGCCTGCCCCGCCAGTGATCGGCGGCAGCCCGTCGAGCGGGCGGATCGTGGCGCTTTCGAAACCATGGCTGAGCGCGATCTCGAGGTCCTGCCCCGGCGACCGGCGCAGCGCCGCCGTCACGTCGCGCAGCGTGGCGGCGGGTATGTGGTTGGCGATCCAGTCGCGGGTCCCCGGCTTGAAACCCTCGGGCCAGTAGGCGAGCAGGCGGTCGCGCGACAGCGCAGCGGCCTGGACATCGAGCGCGGCGCGCCAGCCTTCAGGGGTCGAACCGATCGCGCCGCTGCCGCCGATCCGGGCGCCGCTGGCGGCATCGGTGGCACCGAAGCCGCCGATCTCGAGCTCGAAGGGATCGGGGTGCAGCCGCAGGTCCGACCAGACCTCGCGCAGCGCCACCGCGTTCGGCAGCCCGGCCCCCGCCGCGAGCGCCACCTCGTCGAGCCGCATCTGCGCCACCAGCGCGCCGGGCCAGCCCGCCTTCACCTCGCGCAGCCAGGCCTGCCCCTGCCCCTCTACGCGGCCCAGCTCGCCCATGGCGGAGATTCGCTCGAACGCGATCCGGTCCTCGGCCGGGTCGAAACGCAACGCCAGTTCAGCGCGCTCGAAGCGCAGCGGCTCGGCGCCCTCGCCCGGCGCCAGCGCGCCGGCGCCGATCCGCAGCGCCGCGCTGAACGGCCCTGGCGTGCCATCGATGCCGATCCGGCCGCGCAGCCGCGCCGAAAGCGGGGCGTCGAGAACCGACAGGAAGGACAGCGCCGGATGCTGCGTAGCGAGGTCGCGGCTGGCCGCTCCCTCGATATTCATCCGGACCTCGGCATCCCGCGCGCCTTCGGCGCGGTCGTAGCCGAGGGCGAGATCGGTGACCTCGCCGCCATCGGCGCGCAGCGTCATCTGCCCGGCGAGCCGCATCCCGTCGCGCAGATCGAGCGCGATCCGCCCGTCCTCGGCAGTCCAGTCGCGCCCCGCGCGGGCATCGGAATAATTGACCGCCAGCCGCCGCGCCTCGATCCGCTCCAGAGCGTCGAGCGCGGGCCGGTCCAGCACCGCGTCGATGCGCGACAATAGCCCGGCCAGCCCGCTCGTATCCGGCTGCTGCGCCGGGGCGGATCCGGGCGCGGCGCGCTCGAACCGCACCTCGACCCGGCCAGCCGTGTCGCGTCTGAGCCCGATCTCGGCCTCGGTCAGGATCACCTCCTGCGCCAGCACGGAGCGCTCGAAGAGCAGGCCGCGCGGGCTCAGGAGCGCTTCGATCCGGGGCACCCGGGCGAGCACGGCGCCCTCGGCATCGTGCAGCACCGTGTCCCGCAGCGCCACGCGCGGATGCAGGTCGGTGCCGAGCGTCAGGGCGATCGCGCCAAAATCGATGCGCCCCCCGGCCAGCATGGTGTCCGCCTGCGCCTCGATCCGCTCGGTGATCCAACTCGGCGCCGTGATCGTCTGCCCGATCAGCAACAGCCCCAGGCCGAGAGCCAGCGCCACGGGGAGCGTCACCAGCGTCAGCCCGAGTCCGAGACCGAGGCGCAGGCCTTCCGCCAGCTTCAGCCCGCGCGCCCGGCGCCGCGGCGGGCGCGCGGGAACCGTCGCCGCCACGGCCGGGCGGGCGCGCCGGTCGCGCGGGCTGATCGATCGATGCTGCAAGTCGGGCCAAGACCCCTTGATTTCGTCGGCCCCAGCGTAGATCCCTTGCCCCCCGAGGGCCACCGCCGCCCGTTCACGACAGCGAGGATGCGCCATGAGCGACACGATGACGGCCACCCTGCCCGAGCCCGGCCAGAAAGCCCCCGATTTCAGGCTGCCGCGCGACGGCGGCGAAGAGGTGCGGCTCTCGGCCCATTTCGGCGCGCCGGTGGTGCTCTATTTCTACCCGCGCGACGACACCTCGGGCTGCACCAAGCAGGCGCAGGGCTTCACCGAACTGGGCGGCGATTTCGAACTGTTGGGCGCGCGGGTGCTCGGCGTGTCCAAGGACAGCGTCGCCAAGCACGAGAAGTTCCGCGACAAGTACGGGCTGGGCGTGACCCTGCTGTCGGATGCCGAGGCCGATGTCTGCGAGCGCTACGGCGTCTGGGTCGAGAAGAAGATGTACGGGAAGACCTTCATGGGGATCGAGCGCACCACCTTCCTCATCGACGCCCAAGGCAGGATCGCCCGGATCTGGCGCAGGGTGAAGGTGGCGGGCCATGCCGAGGAGGTTCTCGACGCGGTGCGCGCGCTGTGAACCGGACGCTCACCGATCTGGCGGTCAAGGTGCTCTCGACCGCCGATGGCCGCCTCAAGACCGCGCGCAGCCACGCCGCAGCCAAGGCCTGGCGCGACAGCCGCGCCGCCGGTGCGCCGCTGGAGATCGGCCGCGCCCTGCCCCCGGACCGGCCGGCCCGCCCGGACCGGCCCGAGTTGCTGGCCCCGCGCGAAATGCCCAAGCGCCGTCCCGGCTCGGAGCATGGCCGGATCGCGCTGATCCACGCGGTGGCGCATATCGAGCTGAACGCGGTGGACCTGCATTGGGACGCGGTGGCGCGCTTTGCCGCGACGCCGCTGCCGATGGGCTATTTCGACGACTGGGTGCAGGCGGCGGACGAGGAATCGAAGCATTTCAACCTGCTGTGCGACCGGCTCGAGGCGCTGGGCAGCCATTACGGTGCCCTGCCCGCGCATGAGGGCATGTGGCGCGCCGCCGAGGACACCGCCACCGACCTGATGGCGCGGCTCGCCGTGGTGCCGATGGTGCTCGAGGCGCGCGGTCTCGACGTGACGCCCGGCATGATCGAGATCTTCCGCAAGGCGGGCGACACCGACACCGTCGCGGCGCTCGAGGTGATCTATGCCGAGGAGGTGCACCACGTCTCCTACGGCTCGAAGTGGTTCCACTTCCTGTGCGGGCGGCACGATCTCGACCCCGCGCCGCTGTTTCGCGACCTCGTGCGGCGCCATTTCCATGGCGGGCTCAAGCCGCCTTTCAACGAGGAGAAGCGCGCCGAGGCCGGGATCCCGCCCGATTTCTACTGGCCCCTGGCCGAGGAGACGGCACGGCGAAAGGGCTGAAAACCAGCCCTTTCGTTGCCCGGACGCCACAGTGTGACACAATAGTCCTTTCGGCGATATCTTGCCGTTTTTCGGCCTTCTCCGCGCCCGCGGCCCGGGTGGCAGCCCAAAGATGTTGCGACAGGGGGGAGGCCCCGCTAACACCACGCACGCGGCACTCTCGAAAAAGAGAGGCTGTGACCGGGACAACACGGGGACGGACGGGTGCGCATCAAACTGGCACAGAAACTTCACGCGGCGCTGGAGCGCCGGTTTCCCGAACGGCGACTGTTTCTGCGCTCGGACACCGAGACCCGGTTCATCAGGCTCCACCCCTCGACCCAGCTGATCGCCTGGACCGGCGCGACGCTGGTGGTCGGCTGGACCATCACTGCCACCGCGATCCTGCTGATGGATTCGATCGGTTCCGGCAATTTCCGCGCCCAGGCGCAGCGCGACCAGATGATCTACGAGGATCGCCTGAACGTGCTTTCGGCCGAGCGCGACCTGCGCGCCGCCGAAGCCGCCGCTGCGCAGGAGCGGTTCTCGACCGCGCTGGCCCAGATCTCGACCATGCAGAGCGAGCTCTTGGCCTCCGAGGACAAGCGCCGCGAGATGGAGACCGGGCTCGAGGTGGTGCAGGCCGCGCTGCGCCGCACCATGATCGAGCGCGAAACCGCCCGCGACGCCGCCGAAGAGTTGAAGCTGGCCCTGGCCGAGGGCGGCACCCTGCCCGGCGGCGCCGATGCGGCCTCGGTCGAGGGCACGCTCGACATCCTGTCCGGCGCGCTGGCCGAAACCGCCGAAGAGCGCGACCGCATCGCCGAGGATGCCGAGCTTGCCTTCGAGCAGGCCAACGAGATGCAGCTTGAGCTGCGGCTGATGACCGAGCGCAACGACGAGATCTTCCGCCAGCTCGAAGAGGCGATGACCGTTTCGGTCGAGCCGCTGGGCGAGATGTTCCGCGCGGCCGGCATGGACCCCGACGCGATGATCAGCAAGGTGCGCAAGGGCTATAGCGGCATCGGCGGCGGCGCGCTGACCCCGATCCAGTTCTCCACCATGGGGGCCCATGCGGGCCACGCCAACGACAATGCCGAGCGTGCCAACGCGCTGCTCGACAAGATGGACGAGATCAACCTCTACCGGATCGCCGCCTCGAAGGCGCCCTTCGCCGAGCCGGTGCAGTCTTCCTACCGCTTTACTTCTGGCTTCGGCCAGCGCTGGGGCCGCCTGCATGCGGGTGCCGATTTCGCGGCGCCGATCGGCACCCCGGTCTATTCCACCGCCGACGGCGTGGTGGTCAGCGCCGGCTGGGCCTCGGGCTATGGCCGGCTGATCAAGATCCAGCACGAGTTCGGGATCGAGACCCGTTACGCCCACCTCAACAAGATCAGCGTGAAGGTCGGCCAAAGGGTATCGCGCGGCGAGCGGATTGGTGATATGGGCAACTCCGGACGATCGACCGGGCCCCACCTCCATTACGAGGTGCGCGTCGGTGGGACTCCCGTCAATCCCATGACCTACATACGAGCTGGAAAAGATGTTTTCTAAGAGCAAGATCAACGAGCCCGGACCCAGGACAGCCGAAGGGAACCCCCAGATGGACGCCACCACCAAGCCCGCGCAGCCGCAGGGATCGCAGGACTACCGTCCCGCCGCACCCAAGGCGAAGCCGCCGGCATCGGTGCTCTCGGCCGACCTGCACATCAAGGGCAACGTCAAGACCACCGGCGACATCCAGGTCGAGGGCCAGATCGAGGGCGACATCCGCGCGCATCTGCTGACCGTCGGCGAAGGCGCCACCGTGCGCGGTGAGCTGGTCGCCGATGACGTGGTGATCAACGGCCGGATCGTCGGCCGGGTGCGCGGTCTCAAGGTCCGCCTCACCTCGACCGCCCGCGTCGAGGGCGACATCATCCACAAGACCATCGCGATCGAGAGCGGTGCGCATTTCGAGGGTTCGGTGCAGCGTCAGGAAGACCCGCTGAACACCACCGGCGCGCCCAAGCCGCTGCCGAAGCCGTCCGTGGCCGAAGGCGGCCACGACTGAGGCCGGTCGCGGGATCGACGGATAGGGGCGTCTCGGGAAACCGGGGCGCCCTTTTCGTATCCGGCTAGCCGTAGAGGAAATTCGCCGCGAAACGCGCCCGCAGCGGCGGCAAGGCGGTGATCAGCCGCGCCGCCGCCAGCGTCGCTGGGCGGGCCAGCCGGCCCTTCGCGGTGACCACGCGGCGCATCCGCTCGGCCCCGGCGATGATCCGGCGATCCGCGGCGCGGCGGGCTTCGGAATAGCCGTCGATTCCGCCGCCCAGGAGTCGTTCGGCCAGGTCGCAGGCATCGGCGATGCCGAGATTCATGCCGCGTCCGCCGGCGGGAGAGTGCGAATGCGCGGCGTCCCCCGCGAGCAGCACCCGCCCCTCCCGGAACCGCTCCGCCATTCGCAGCGCCACCCGGAACTGGCCCCGGTCGTGCAGATGCGCGACCCGTACGCCGAAGGGCTCGGCCGCGAGCGCGTCCTCGGTGTTCGAGATCATCCGCACCCGATCCCCGCCCAGCGGCACGACGGCGGCAACCCGCCCCTCGGGCAGCAATGACAGCGCCACCCGGTCGCGATGCGGCCAGCCCGGCGCGTCGATATCGGCGATCGACCAGACATCCGGAAGACGGTGCCCGGGATAACCGATTCCCGCCGCCTCGCGCACGAGGCTGCGCGTGCCGTCGGCCCCAACGAGCCAGTCGCCGCGCTCCTCCCGACCATCCTTCAATGTGATGCGGACGCCTTGGGGGTCTTGGGCCATGCCGACGATCTCGGCGCCGCGCCGCAGCGTGCCGCCGTGACGTGCCAATGCCGCGGCGAGGACCGCCTCGGTGCGGTCCTGCGGCAGGCCGAACATGTAGCGACGGCCGAAACGCTCGGGCCGGGCCGCGCCGAAATCGAGCCTGGCCCAGACCCGGCCGCCGCGATGAAGGATCAGGCCTCTATAGGTGACGCCCTCGGCCAGCAGCGCCTCGGTCACACCGGAAGGCTCCAGACGATGCAGGCTTTCGGGATTGATGCCGACAGCGCGCGACAAGGGAGAGGGCGCGTCTCGCGCCTCGAAGACCGTCACCTCGATGCCACGCCGGGCCAGTTCGACCCCGGCGGTCAGCCCGGTGGGTCCGGCGCCGCAGATCAGCACCTTCATCCTCAGCCCTCCCGCCCCAGTCTAGGGGCGCGGGGTCGCGACGGGCAAGATACGGGACACGTGAACGCGGGCCGAGAGGGCGGGACCGGGGCTCCGCCCCGGACCCCGGCGTATTTAGGGAACAAAGTCGGGGGCGGCCTCAGTCGTCCGAGGTCGCCTCGGCGCGGCTCTTGCCGGAGACCTGACCGGCCAGCGTCGCGGCCATGAAGCCGTCGAGATCGCCGTCGAGCACGCCTTGGGTGTCCGAGGTCTCGTGGCCGGTGCGCAGGTCCTTCACCATCTGGTAGGGCTGGAGCACATAGGAGCGGATCTGGTTGCCCCAGCCCGCGTCGCCCTTGGCGTCGTGCTGTGCGTTGATCTCGGCGTTCCGGCGGTCGAGTTCCATCTGGTAGAGCCGCGACTTCAGCGCCTTCATCGCGATGTCGCGGTTCTGGTGCTGCGACTTTTCCGAGGAGGTCACGACGATGCCGGTCGGCAAGTGGGTGATCCGCACCGCCGAGTCGGTGGTGTTGACGTGCTGGCCGCCGGCGCCCGAGGAGCGATAGGTGTCGACCCGGATGTCGGAGGGATTCACGTCGATCTCGATATTGTCATCGACCACCGGATAGACCCAGACGCTCGCGAAGGAGGTCTCGCGCGTGCCCTTGCCGAAGGGCGAGATCCGCACGAGACGGTGCACGCCCGACTCCGATTTCAGCCAACCATAGGCGTTGGGGCCAGAAATCTTGTAGGCGACCGACTTGATGCCCGCCTCGCCGCCGGCCTCCTCGGACTGCATCTCGACCTCGTAGCCGCGCTTCTCGGCCCAGCGCACATACATCCGCTGCAGCATCTGCGCCCAGTCGCAGGCCTCGGTGCCGCCGGCGCCGGCATTGATCTCGAGGAAAGTGTCGTTGGCGTCGGCCTCGCCGTCGAGCAGCGCCTCGAGCTCCTTGGCCCCGGCGGTCTGGCGCAGCGCCTTGAGCGCGGCCTCGGCCTCAGCCACGACCTCCTCGTCGCCCTCCATCTCGCCCAGCTCGATCAGCTCGACATTGTCCTTCAGCCCCTGGCTGATCTGGTCGTAGGTGCCGATCTTGTCGAGCAGCGACTGGCGCTCGCGCATCAACTTCTGCGCGGCGGCGGGATCGTCCCACAGCGTCGGGTCCTCGACCCGGGCGTCGAACTCCTCGAGCCGGTGCGCCGCCGTCTCGCGGCCCATGCGCTTGGCCAGCAGCCCGAGCGACTTCTCGATGGCGGCGATGTTGGCTTGCGTCTCTGCGCGCATGATCGGCTCCTCACTCGGCCTCGAAGGCTTTGAATTGTGCGGCGTGATAGCGCGCCCCGCGCGCCCCGGCAAGCGAGGCGCGCGAGAGCGTCGCTCAGTAGAGGCCGCCCGAGGAGAGCGTGCCGAAGCTCGCCTTCGGGCCGACGGTGGCGGTGTTGCCGGTCGAGGTCTGGACCTTCTTGGCCGGCTTGTTGCCGCCCGCCTCCTCGTAGAGCGGCAGATCGCCCGACATCTCGAAGCCGCCATCGAAAGTCACGCCGAACAGCGGCTCCTCGCCGATGCGGAAGCATTCGGAGATCACGTTGTCGCCCGAGGCGCCGTCGGGCAGGCGCGCGCCCGAGAAGCGGTCGATCTTGATGAACTGGCACTCGTCGGGGACCGGGAACTCGGTGCCGCCGAAACGCTCGATCGCCTCCCTCATGAAGCTCTCGAACACCGGGCCGCAGATGCCGCCACCCGAAGCGCCCGAGCCAAGCGAGCGCGGGTTGTCGTAGCCGATGTAGCAACCCGCGACGATGTTCGACGAGAAGCCCACGAACCACACGTCCTTGGCATCGTTGGTGGTGCCGGTCTTGCCGGCGATCGGCACCGGCAGGTTGATGCCGCGCGCGGTGCCGCGCTTGACGACCCCTTCCATCATCGAGGTGAGCTGGTAAGCGGTGACCGCGTTCATGATCCGCTCGCGGTTCGATTGGATCGTCGGTGCCTTGCCCGCAGGCAGGTTCGGGAGCGAGCAGTCGACGCAGTTGCGCTGATCGTGGCGATAGAGCGTGTTGCCGTAGCGATCCTGCACCCGGTCGACCAGCGTCGGCTCGACCCGCTCGCCGCCATTGGCGAACATCGCATAGGCCGCGACCATCTTGAACAGCGTCGTCTCCTGCGCGCCCAGCGCGTTCGACAGATAGGGGCCGAGATCGTCATAGACACCGAACTTCTCGCCGTAATCGGCGACGGTATCCATGCTCACCTCCTGCGCGAGGCGGATCGTCATGATGTTGCGCGACTGCTCGATGCCGGTTCTCAGGGGGGTCGGCCCGTAGAACTTGTTGGAGGCATTCTGCGGTCGCCACATGCCCTGCGGCGTGTTGATCTCGATCGGGGCGTCGACGATGATCGTTGCCGGGGTGTAGCCGCTGTCGAGCGCCGCCGCGTAGACGAAGGGCTTGAAGGAGGAGCCGGGCTGGCGCATCGCCTGGGTGGCGCGGTTGAACACGCTGTCCTGGTAGGAGAAGCCGCCCTGCATCGCCAGCACCCGGCCGGTGTTGACGTCCATCGCCATGAAGGCGCCCTGCACGCGCGGCGTCTGCCGCAGCGTCCAGCGAATGAAGCTGCCGTCGTCGTCGGAGGTCATCCGGCGCACCAGCACCACGTCGCCGCGCTCGAAATTCTCGGCGAAGCTGCCGCGCATCCATGAAATGTCGTCGCGCGGCACCACATGCGGCTCGGAGCCGTCATCGGCAAGCCCCTCGATCCCGAGGCGCATCTCGCTCTCGCCGAGCTCCATCACCACGGCCGGGTACCACTGGCTTTCCAGCGTCACGTCGCGCGGCACATCGACCTCTGAGAGCGCCTTGCGCCAGGCCAGTTCGTCGTCGAGCGCTTCGACCGGGATCGACTTGCCGGTACCGCGCCAGCGGCCCAGCCCGCGATCGTATTGCTCGAGCGCGCGCTGCAGCGCATGCGCCGCCTCGACCTGCAACGGGCCGTCCAGCGTGGCGCGGATCGACAGACCGCCGCCGAAGAACTCGTCCTCGCCGAACTCGGCCGAGAGCTGGCGGCGCACCTCGTCGGTGAAGTAGTCGCGCGGCGGCAGCGCGGCGCGGAAGCTCGCGATATCGCCCGACTGCACCGTGTCGAGGGTCAGGCCCCGGCCCTCGCGATAGGCGGCCTCGTCGATATAGCCGTCCTCCCACATCCGGCGCAGCACGTAGTTGCGGCGGTTCACCGCGTCCTCGTATTGCCGCACCGGGTGCAGGTTGCCGGGGCGCTGCGCCAGCGCCGCGAGATAGGCGGCCTCGCCCGGCTCGATCTGCGACAGCGGCTTATTGAAATAGGTCTGGGCGGCGGCGGTGACGCCGTAGGAGTTCTGCCCGAGGAAGATCTCGTTGAGATAGAGCTCGAGGATCCGCTCCTTGTCCATCGCGCCCTCGATCCGCACCGCGAGGATCAGCTCCTTGATCTTGCGCTCGATGGTGCGTGAGCCGTCGAGCAGGAAGTTCTTCATCACCTGCTGGGTGATCGTGGAGGCGCCGCGAATGTCCTCGCCGCGCGAGCGCACCGCCTCGACGCCGGCGGCGACGATGCCCTTCACGTCGAATCCGGAATGGACGTAGAAATTCTGATCCTCGGCCGAGACGAAGGCATGCTTCACGAGATCGGGGATCTCCTCGGCCGGGGTGAAGAGCCGCCGCTCGGTGGCGAACTCGTCGAGGATCTTCCCCTCGCCGTCATAGACGCGGCTGATCGTCGGCGGCGTGTACTGCGCCAGCGTCTCGTAGCTGGGCAAGTCGCGGCCATAGACATAGAAGATCGCGCCGAGCGTCAGCGCCCCCATGGCGAGGCCGAGGGTCAGCATCGAGAAGATGCCGCCGAGGAAGGACATGATGAAGCGCAGCACGATTGTCTCCGGGAGGAATGAGGGGCTTATAGGCAAGCGCCCGCCCGGGGTCAAAAGCGCAGGGCTTGAAATCGGCAGCAAAACGCCCGAAAGCGGGGTCACGCTTTGGCGAGGGGATTGCGCTCTCGACAGCTGGCACCCAAAAGGGCGTACATGATGGCAACCGACACAACCCCTTCCCGCCGCGCCACGCCGGACGACGTGATCGCGACCTATGACGCCGTCGGCCCCGAATGGGCCAAGGCGCGCGACCGACGCCTGATCGAACGGCGCTGGGTCGACAGGATGCTGGCCGCGGCGCCGCGCAATGGCGGCCGCCGCCGCGTGCTCGACCTCGGCTGCGGCTCGGGCGCGCCGATCGCGCAATACGTCGCCGATCGCGGCGCCGAGGTCACCGGCGTCGACGCCTCGCGCGTGATGCTGGGCCTGTTCCAGAAGAACATGCCGCGCGCCCGCGCCTTCCACCACGACATGCGTGGACTGCGCCTGTCCGAGAAGTTCGACGCGATTCTCGCCTGGGACAGCTTCTTTCACCTTTCGGGCCCCGATCAGCAGTCGATGTTCCCAACCTTTGCCGAGCACGCGGCACCCGGCTGCGCGCTGATGTTCACCTCCGGCCCCTCGGCCGGCACGGCGATCGGCGACGTGGCGGGCAAGCCGATCTTCCACGAGAGCCTGAGCCCCAAGACCTACAAGGGTCTTCTGGAGATGCACGGATTCAAGCCGCTGGCCTTCATCCCCGAAGACCCCGATTGCGGCATGCACTCGGTCTGGCTGGCCCGTTTCGACGGCCTGCCGCGCGAGGAAGGCCCGAAGCCCGCCACCAAGGGCTGAGCTTCGGCCTCGGCATGGTTTCACGGCCCGCGCATTACCGCGCGGGCCGTTGGCGTTTCAGCGTCGCCGCAGCGGCGCGCGTGCGGCCTCCTCGGCCGCCCAGTTGCGCAGCCCCGCGACGAGCCCCGCGACGATCCGGGCGCGCGAGGCCGGATCGACGAGTCGGGCCCGATCCCCGGCATTCGACAGGAACCCCACCTCGACCAGCACCGAGGGAAAATCGGCGGCATTGAGCACCGCCAGCGGCGCGCTGCGGCGTGGCCGCGAATTGAGATGCGCGCCCGCCGCGCCGAGCGAGGCCACCAGCGCCTGCGCCAGTCGTTCGCTCTGCGGCGCGGTGTCGATCCGGGCCAGATCCATCAGCGCCGTGGCGACCCGGTCGTCCTGACGGCTGAGATCGAGCCCGGCCAGCAGGTCGCCGCGCTGGTGCCGCTCGACCATGCGCCCCGATGCGGTGTCCTGCGCCTCGTCCGAGAGCGTGTAGACCGAGCCGCCAGAGGCCTCGTCTTCCTCCAGCGCGTCGGCATGCAGCGACAGCAGCAAATCGGCCCCCGCCGCCCGGGCGATGGTCATCCGCTCGGATAGCGGCACGAAAGCGTCGGCGTCGCGGGTCAGCACCGCGCGCATGTTGCCGGAACGGTTGATCGCCTCGACCGTCTCGCGCGCCAGCTGCAACATCAGATCGGCCTCGACCAGCCCTTCGCGCATGGCGCCCGGATCGACGCCGCCATGGCCCGCATCCACCGCCACCACCAGCGGTCCTGTCTCCGCCAACTGCGGCGGGGCCAGCGTCTCGCCGGCCGGATCGGCGGGACGTGCGCGTTCCGCGAAGGCCTCGGCGCTCACCGGCCCCAACGCGACGCGCAGCCGCGCCGCGCCCGAGGGCTGTGCCCGCATCTCGGCGCTCTCGACTGCCAGTGGCTCGGCCAGGTCGAGCACGAGGCGCGACCAGCCGGGCCGTCCGCGCCCGAGCCGCAGCGCGCTGGCGCGCGTCCCCGACAGCAGCGCCTCCGGGTCGGTCCCGGTCCAGTCGACCTCGGCGAAATCGAGCACGAGCCGCCGCGGTCCGTCGAGTGTGAAGACCCGCCACGGCACCGTCTGGCTCAACGCCAGCTCCAGCTCCAGCCCCCGGCGCGTATCCGCAACATGGCTCTCGGCGGCGTCGAGCCGGGCCAGCCCCGAGAACTCCTGCGCCGAGAGCGGCCCCGCCAGTAGCAGTGCGAGGCCGATCCCTTTCATCTTTCCCCAAATTCGCATACCCGGCCTGCCCCGGGCATCGTGGCGGGGCCTCATGCGGCGCCCGCCTCCGCATGGCCGCGAGCCGCCATGAAGCGGGCGAGCCGCAACAGCCCTTCCTCGATATCGGCGGTGGAGCGGGCATAGGAGAAGCGGATCCAGCGATGCCCGTCCGCCGGGTCGAAATCGAGGCCTGGCGTCACCGCGACCCCTGCCTCGTCGAGGATCTCGGCGGCGAAGGCGCGGCTGTCATCGGTGAAGGCCGAGACGTCGGCATAGACGTAGAACGCCCCGTCAGGGGGCGCGAAGCGGGTGAAGCCCGCCTTGGGCAGCCGCTCCAGCATCAGCGCGCGGTTGGCGGCATAGACGGCGGCATTGGCCTCCAGCTCATCGGTCGCGTCCATGGCGTGCAGCGCCAGCCGCTGCGAGGCGTGCGAGGTGCAGATGAACATGTTCTGGGCGATCCGCTCGATGCCGCGCACATGCTCGGGCGGCACGATCAGCCAGCCGACGCGCCAGCCGGTCATCGAGAAGTATTTCGAGAACGAGCCGATCACATGGGTCTCGTCGGTCACTTCCAATGCCGAGACCCCGCGCCCGCCGATCCCGTGATAGATCTCGTCCGAGATCAGCGCGGCGCCGCGCGCGTCGCAGGCCTGCGCCAGCGCGCGAAGCCCGTCGCGATCGAGCATGGTGCCGGCCGGGTTCGAGGGCGAGGCCAGCACGAGCCCGTCGAGCGCGTGACGCTCGATATCCTCGGGCACTGGCTGCATCCGGTTGGCGAGCCGGGTCGGCATGTCCACCGGCACCATGTCGAGCGCCTTGAGAATCTGCCGGTAGGAAGGGTAGCACGGCGCGCCCAGCCCCACCCGGGCGCCGGTGTCGAAGAGCTGGGTGAAGCTCAGCAGGAACGCACCCGAGGCGCCGGAGGTCACCACGACCCGAGCCGGGTCGAGATCGACCCCGTACCATTCGCCGTAATGCCGGGCGATGCGGGCGCGCAGCTCCGGCAGGCCCAGCGCCACGGTATAGCCCATCGGTCCCGCCGCCATCTCGCGCGTCAGCTTCTCGACCGCCTCGCGTGGCGCGCCGGTACCGGGCTGGCCCACCTCCATGTGGATGATGTGCCGCCCCGCTGCCTCGGCCTGCCGTGCCGCCTCCATCACGTCCATCACGATGAAGGGATCGACCTCTCCGCGCCTTGAGTTCCGCATGCCCTGCTCCCTAAGGTTTGGCCGGGTTGTGCCAATGCCGCCCCCCTGCCGTCAATGGCCCGTGCCTTCCCGCGCGGGAACTTGGCAGGGGGACGATGATGTGATCTGCACGGCCCGACACGAGGAAAGGACATTCCAATGCTGCGCTCGCTCATCCGCGCCCTGCCCGTCACGCTGGCGCTCGCCGGCCCCGCCGCCGCGCTCGATCTCGAGGCGATGACCGATGCCGAGCGCGATGCCTTCGGCGATCAGGTGCGCGCCTACCTGCTGGAGAACCCCGAAGTTCTGATGGAGGCGATCGCCGTGCTCGACCAGCGTCAGGCCGAGGCCGCGGCGCAGGGCGACAGCGCAATGATCGCGAGCCATGCCGAGGCGCTGTTCGAGAACGAGGGCGACTGGGTCGGCGGCAACCCCGATGGCGACATCACCCTCGTCGAGTTCATGGATTACAAATGCGGCTATTGCCGCCGTGCCTTTCCCGAGGTCGAGGAGCTGGTCGAGAGCGACGGCAACATCCGCTACATCCTCAAGGAGTTCCCGATCCTCGGCGAGCAGTCTCTGATGGCGTCGCAATTCGCGCTGGCGATGCGCGAGCTCGAGGGCGACGAGGCCTACAAGCAGGCGCACAACGCGCTGATGACCATGCGCGCCGACGTCTCCGAAGGCTCGCTCGAAGCGCTGGCCGAGAGCCTGGATGTCGATTTCGAAGCGGTTCAGGCGGAAATGGACAGCCCCCGCGTCGCCGGGATCATCGCCGAGAACCACCGGCTGGCGCAGGCGATGCAGGTCAGCGGCACGCCGAGCTTCGTCATGGGCGACCAGATGCTACGCGGCTACGTGCCGCTGGCGCAGATGCAGGAAATGGTCGCGGCACAGCGGGCGGAGTGAGCGCGCCGCATTTCCATGAGGCCGGGCGCGGTGACGTGCCAGCCATCCTGGCGCTGCTTGCGGATGATGACCTCGGGCATGGTCGCGAGAATGTCTCGCTCGAGATCTATCTCGCGGCTTTCGACAGGATGAAAGCCCAGCCGGGCAACCTCATCATCGTCGGAGAGAAGGAGGGCGTCATAGTCGCCTGCTACCAGATCACGCTGATCGACGGTCTGTCCCGCGGCGGCGCGCGGCGGGCACAGATCGAGGCGGTACGGGTTGCCGCAAACTGGCGCGGCGCCGGGATCGGCCAGAGCCTCATGCAGGATGCCGAAGCACGGGCCCGCGCGGGGGGGTGCGCGCTGATACAGCTCACCTCCGACCGGGCTCGCAATGCGGCGCATGGCTTTTACGAGGGGCTGGGTTACAGCCCCTCGCATCTGGGATTCAAGAAGTCGCTCTAGCGCCGGTCGGAACGTCAGCGCGCGATATAGGCGACGCGGCGGGTGTCGGGCTCGACCACGACCTGCTGGCCGTTGATATTGGCATAGGCCAGCATGCTGTCGGGGATCGGCGTGAGCACCACGGTTTCGGGCAGACCCGCGCCAAGCACCACCTCGCCATCGAGATAGATCGGATCGATCGGGTTGTCGTTGAGATAGGTGATCGCGCCGTCGGTGATCTCGAGGCTGGTACCTTCGGCTGAGGGATCGGCGGCGATCACCGCGCCGTTCAGGGTGACGGTGCCATCGGGCAGCGTCGGATCGTAGGTGACCGTGGTGATGCCTGCCGCATCGGCGTTCTCGTAGATCACCACCGGCGTGGTCTCGACGATGGCCGTGAGATAGCCGCCCGAGGCCCAGCCGGTCACGCCGTCATGTGTGACCTCGCACCAGGTCGCGGGGTCGAGGCAGCCCGCTACCTCGACCGGCTCGCCCTGGGGGATCATGCCGACCACCTCATAGGCGGGACCGGCCCCGGCTCGGATGTTGAGATCGACCGTCGCGTTGGCGGTGGCCTGCGCGAAGGCGGGAAGCCCGAGTGCGGTGAGCGCGCCCGCGGCAGCGAGTGTGGGTATCATGCGGATCATGGATGGTCTCCAGATTGCGGGGCCGACATGGCCCGCGCCTGTTGCCGATGAAACGCCGGCGCGCGGCAGTTCGATCCCTCGTGCCGCACATGCCGGGAGATATGTGGCCGATCCGCCATGCCCGCCATTTCGCATGAAAAAGGGCGGCCCGAAGGCCGCCCTTTCGAAAGCTCACAGGTCCGGATCAGCGGACGATGTAGACGATCCGGCGCTCTTCCGGCTCGACCAGAACCGGGGTGCCGTTGACATAGAGGTAGCTGTACTCGGCCTCGGGGATCGGGTTCAGCTCGACCTCCTCCGGGATGCCGGCGCCGACCACCACTTCGCCCTGAAGGATCACCGGCTCGACCGGGTTCTCGCGGACATAGGTCACCACCTGGGAATCGGGGTTCAGCGCGTCGCCCGCCGCGGCACCGATGATGCCGGCGCCGATCACCGCCGCCGGGCCGCCGATCAGGGCCGCCGCGGCACCCGCCGCCGTGGCCGCGCCCGCGATCGCCGCGGGGCCATCATTGGCCTCGTTATCATAGGTCACGGTCTCGATCTCGAGCTCGGTGCGGTTCTCGTAGAGCACGACGGGCTCGGGCGCCTCGGCCATCTGCACGGTGAGGTAGTCGCCATAGGCCCAGCCGGTGGTGCCGTCGAGCGTCACTTGGCACCAGTTGGCGGTTTCGAGGCAGCCCTCGACCATCACCTCGCCATCGGCGGGGATCACGTCAACGATCTCCATGTCCGGACCGGGGCCCGCACGCAGGTTCAGCTCGGTCACCGCGGTGGCGGTGGTGCCGCTTGTCGCGGTCTCGGCGTTAGCGGTGGTTTCCGTCGTCGCGGTGGCCTCGGCCTCGACGCCTACATTCGCGCCGGCCTCGGTATCGGTGTCGACCGTGACGCTGGTCTGGGCAAACGCCGGCATCGCGGCCACGAGCGCGGCAGCAGTCGTCATCAGAAGCGATTGCTTGGTCATGTCTCGTTCTCTTCCATTGCATCAATCGCGCCACCCGCTGTGGCGCTGCTGGACAAGAAACGATTTCGGGCCTTTCGGGGTCCGTGCGGTTTGGCGATACCGCCTACAAAACATGCAACTTTCCGCCGACACATCGGCGGGAACATACCGTTCCCGCCGGACCTCGCGTCAAGCTATTCGGCGGCCTCGGCGGTGGCCTTGTCGCGGGCTTCGATCTCGGCCGCCTTCGCCTCGACCTGCTCTACGATGTGGTCGATCATTTGGTCGTTAGACATGCGGTGGCTCTGCTTGCCGGCGAGATAGACCATGCCGTTGCCGGCACCGCCGCCGGTGAAACCGACATCGGTCATCAGCGCCTCGCCAGGCCCGTTGACTACGCAGCCGATGATCGAGAGCGACATCGGCGTTTTCACGTGTTCGAGCCGCTTTTCCAGCGCCTCGACCGTCTTGATCACGTCAAAGCCCTGCCGCGCGCAGGAGGGGCAGGAGATGATGTTGACGCCGCGATGGCGCAGGCCAAGGGATTTCAGGATCTCGAAGCCGACCTTCACCTCCTCGACCGGATCGGCCGAGAGGCTGACGCGGATCGTGTCGCCGATTCCCATCCACAGCAAGTTGCCCATGCCGATGGCGGATTTGATGGTGCCCGACATCAGACCGCCCGCCTCGGTGATGCCAAGGTGGATCGGCGCGTCGGTGGCATCGGCCAGCTGCTGGTAGGCGGCGGCGGCGAGGAACACGTCCGAGGCCTTTACCGAGATCTTGAACTCGTGGAAGTCATGATCCTGAAGCAGCTTGATGTGGTCGAGCCCGCTTTCGACCATCGCGGCGGGACAGGGCTCGGCGTATTTCTCGAGCAGGTGGCGCTCCAGCGAGCCCGCATTGACGCCGATCCGGATCGAACAGCCGTGGTCCTTGGCGGCGCGCACCACCTCGGCCACCCGCTTGGCATCGCCGATATTGCCGGGGTTGATCCGCAGGCAGGCCGCGCCCGCCTCCGCTGCCTCGATCGCGCGCTTGTAGTGGAAATGGATGTCCGCGACGATCGGCACCGGGCTTTCCGCGCAGATCTCGCGCAGGGCGCGGGTGCTGTCCTCGTCGGGCGTCGAGACCCGCACGATGTCAGCCCCGACATCGGCGGCGCGGATGATCTGGTCCAGCGTCGCTTTCACGTCGCTCGTGTCGGTGTTGGTCATCGTCTGGACCGAGATCGGCGCATCGCCCCCGACGGGAACGCGCCCCACCATGATCTGGCGCGATTTGCGGCGCTGGATCTCGCGCCAGGGCCGGACGGCGTGAAGGGACATGGGAAACCTCTCGCGGATCAGGGCCGCGAGGCGCGTGACCTGCGCGGCATCATTCGGTTGGCGCGGCTTCGGCGACCCGCACCAGCTTGGCCAGATCGGAGTCGCTCTCAAGATCGGCAACCTGATAGCTGGCGGTGAGATTGTCCACCGACAAGGCTACGTTGGACGTCACGGTGCCGGCATCGCCGACGGGGCCGTAATGCTGTTCGCCCACGGCGAAGTAGACGGCCCCGGATTCTCCGACCCGCAGCGTCGGTGCGTCCTCGAGCGCCGGCACCTCCCACGAATCGCCACCGTTCATGATGCCCTCGTAGAGCGTGGTGCCATCGGCCGATTTCACCCGCACCCAAGCCGGGCGCACGGCGACCATCTTCACGGTCGGGGCCGGATCTTCGGTGACACGTACCGACGGTCCCTCGACCCCGGCTTCGGCAAGGGCGAGTTCGAAATCCGGGATCGTGATCGTCGGCAGCTCGACGGCGTCCAGCGCGGCGAGCATCGGGCTTGGCCCTTCCGGGGTGGTGGTGGTTTCGTCCTGCGCGACCGCGACGGGAGCGTCCTGGCCGGGGCGACGCGGCTGGGTGACGAGTGCTGCGATCGGGCCGTCACGGGGCGTCATCACCGGCACGTCCAGCGCCTGCGGCCGGTAGAGACGGTCGAGCACCTCGGGCGCGGCGGGTGCCAGGGCAGCCAGCTCCGTCGCCGAAGCCTCGCCCGTCTCCGGACGACCCCCGCCGGCAAGGGGATCGACCTGCGCGAGAATCGTGGGCGTTTGCTCCACCGGGGCCAGCCGCACCTTCTGCACCTCCTGCAGGATCGACCAGCCGCCATAGCCGAGGCCGCCCATCAGCAGCAGCAGCACGGCGACCGAACCCAGCGCGCGCGGCTCGAAGCCGGCGAGGATGCGCTCCGCCGGGGGCAGGAACGGCGTGGCGCTGTCGGAGAAGATGTCCTTGCCGAGGCTGGTGCTTTGGGCAGCCTTCTTCGGCCGCACCGTCGAAGCTGCGGCGGACATGCCATGCGCGGTGGTGAAGCCGGATTCCCGGCAGAAGGTCTCGTAGGCGGTGTTGGGGTCCATGCCGAGATAGCGCGCATAGGAGCGCACATATCCCGCGATGAAGCCGGGCGTGTCGAAGGCAGTGGGATCGGAATTTTCAATCGCGGCGATATAAGCAGCCTTGATCTTCAGCTCGCGCTGCACGTCAAGCAAGCTCTTGCCCAAGGTCGCGCGTTCGCCGCGCATCAGATCGCCCAAGCGCAATTCGAAGGCATCGAAACCCTTGGTTTCGGCCTCCTCCGTAGCGTTTGCACGCCTGAAGCTCCGCCCGATCATATCGAGTGTTCCCGTTACTGCCCGCCCCCGGTTACCGACCGGGGCTGTGTCTGGGCACAACTCCCGGGAGGTCCTGAGGTTCATTCTAACATGGGGCGCGGGCTACTGCACCGGGAGATATGCTTAACCTGTCAATTCGGCGCGATTCAGCGCACAATGTGACCACAACCCATCCAAGGCGCGGACCAGCGCATCCATTTCGCGCGGACCGTGCAGCGGCGACGGCGTGAAGCGCAACCGCTCCGTGCCGCGCGGCACGGTGGGGAAGTTGATCGGCTGCACGTAGATGCCGTGATCGGCGAGCAGCATGTCGGAGATCACCTTGGTGTGCACCGGGTCGCCGACCATCAGCGGCACGATATGGCTGCCATGGTCGAGGATCGGCAGGCCGAGACCGCGCAGTCGGGTCTTGAGGATCTTCGCTTGGGTCTGGTGCTGGTCGCGCAGATCCTGATCGGTCTTGAGATGCGCGACGCTCGCAGCCGCCCCGGCCGCCACGGTGGGCGGCAGCGAGGTGGTGAAGATGAAGCCCGGCGCATAGGAGCGCACCGCATCGACCATCTTGGCCGAGGCCGCGACATAACCGCCGAGCACGCCGTAGGCCTTGCCCAGCGTGCCGTTGATCATGTCGATCCGGTGCGCCAGCCGGTCACGCTCGGAGACGCCACCGCCGCGCGGGCCGTACATGCCGACCGCGTGCACCTCGTCGAGATAGGTCAGCGCGCCGAATTCCTCGGCGAGATCGCAGATCTCGGCGATCGGGCCGAAATCGCCATCCATCGAGTAGATCGATTCGAAGGCGATCAGCTTCGGCACGTCGGGATCGTCGGCTTCGAGCAGCTCGCGCAGATGCGCGACGTCGTTGTGCCGGAAGATCCGCTTGGCGCCGCCATTGCGGCGCACACCCTCGATCATGCTCGCGTGGTTGAGCGAGTCGGAATAGATGATCAGCCCGGGAAACAGCCGCGGCAGCGTCGACAAGGTCGCGTCGTTGGCGATGTAGGCGGAGGTGAAGAGCAGAGCCGCCTCCTTGCCGTGGAGATCGGCCAGCTCGGCCTCGAGCCGCTTGTGATAGACCGTGGTGCCGGAGATGTTGCGCGTACCGCCCGAGCCCGCGCCGACGGCGTCGAGCGCCTCGTGCATGGCCGACAGGACCGCAGGGTGCTGCCCCATGCCGAGATAGTCGTTGCCGCACCAGACGGTCACCGGCGACTCGCTG
>Ga0310345_10001918_pt1 | contig 21951 bp, 12 predicted proteins | sample HC15DNA20500_MG_FD_204667 | JGI IMG/M metagenome (GOLD analysis project Ga0310345, IMG submission 204667) | Marine microbial communities from station ALOHA, North Pacific Subtropical Gyre - HC15-DNA-20-500_MG | ecosystem: Environmental > Aquatic > Marine > Oceanic | place: Pacific Ocean: North...
AATTCATTATCGATTCTTAATGTGAAATCGTCCCTTACAGTCAGGAAATCTTTTTTTGATTCCGCTATTAAAACATTTGACTCGTTATTAATTGAGCCGAGGAAAGTAATTGGTTTCATGTAGAAGTATTTTAACTCTCTTAGGACGAAAAGTCAACTTTCATTTCGAAGTCCTTTAATTCCGCATCTACAGAGCCAAGCTCGGTCGAATATGCTTGTATCGAGAACTCATACGCTGTATATGGATTTTCAGAATTGTAATTCGCAGTCATATGTTTACGAGTATTTGTGCATTGGTAACCCGACGTGCCACATTCAGTATATAAACCATCGTCAGGATCCTTTTCAGAATAATCTACATTTGGTTTTCTGCTAAATTGGCCCAACAACTCTATTCGTATTTTTAGATTTACTTGCCTTACTACTCCTTTATTGGTATCGCTTCCTTTGGGATATTCTTTTTTAAAAGACACATTTGTTACATTTTTCTTATCGAGAATTTGCCGAGTGTCACCGTTAGCCTTAACAGATATATCGCAAAATGCTGTAGACGCATCTTCGTCTGTTAAAGATTCACCATAAATAGCAATAGACGCAGAGTTTAGAGTCAGGTCTTTTTCGGGATTGAAAGTTTTCTTCGTCCCTCCAACTCTTGGGTTTCCAGAGAATATGCTCACCGGAACAGCTACTCTGCTAAAGTTTAAATTCTTTTCTCCATATATAGTTTTAATATTTCCTCGCGCAGCTAATTGTCGAGCAGTATCATTGACGTCGAAATGTTTTTGATGCAGCAAGGTGTCAAAAAAGCCCACAACTATGTTGCTCTTTTTTGCATTCATTTTTTCAGGAAGCGGCGCGGAAACTATACCCAGTATAGGATCTATTGTTAAATCTTTCAAAAGAAAAAAGAATCTATTCACTTCCATTAATCTTGTCTGGTCGTCATAACTAAAAGGTTTTTTTTCTACTTCAAATATTTGTTTAGTATCTGCCCTGTCTTCCGGTATGCTGATTTGTTCATTGGCTAAAACGAATGGTTCGTCGGCGTAATATAAAACCAACCCCTTTATATCTTGAAAATAAGTATTAAATATGTCTACGGTATTTAAATATTTTTTTCCATTTTTTTCGCTTACATTAAACTTCACCGTTAAGTTCCCGTCATTTGTTATTTTGGGTTCAAGTAAATAAGGTATCTTTAAATCATACGCTTGGGCTTGGGTAATATCGTTGTCAGTGTTTTTATCGTTATATTCGTCTAGCATGATCAAGCTGCTTGGCGGCTCAAGTCTGACTTCGAGGATGTCATACCCATAAGGTTCTCTTCTTACGGTTGTTTTATCCAAGTCTTTGGCGACCTTAAAGTCTCCTTCGGAATCATCTAAGATACCGTTGTATAACTTGTTTCCAGCGCTGGTGAAACCGGTCAAGGGATCATACGCTTCGACCACAATATCGAAGTCTCTTAAAGGAATCATTTCTTCAGTTAAATGTTCCGTTGTAACATAGGTGTTGGTCGGTATATTGGCGATGTCTCTAGCGGAGCTTTTTACAGCGTCAAGGCTATTTGCTTCTGAGGGAAACTCAAATGTTTGGTATCTAGCTATGTCTCCCAGCGGAAAAAGATAATAAATTGTTCTACTGGGCGTATTGTTAGGGCTTACTTTCCTGATGGTAATTCTTGATTTGGCGGAGAAGGTTGTTTGTCCAATTGGCGTCGACTTAATAAAGGCTCGATAATTAAAATCAGGAGAATGTTCTCCCCGAAGTGTGACCTTGGCTCCTCCTTCGACAACCTTACTAGGAGTAGTTTCGTAGCCAGCTTTTACTCCTTCTGCTGTAAGGCCGTAAATACTTACGCTTTTATCCAGACTAACAAAGTCGCTTTGAACACTTGTAACGATGTAAGGTTCCTGCGGAAAAGGATCACCACTGCCAAAATCTAAACCAAGGGTGTTTCCGGGGTAATAAACAGGACCGCAACGATCCCCGTCCATGCCTCTTTGGGACCAAAGACTAAAATAATAGCTGCCGTTCGCTTGAGCGTCTAGCGTTATTTTATAGGTTTTGTATTGTGGTATCTTCTCTCCGTTTTTATCTAATCCAGTTAGATATCCTCCCGTTCCCTTTTCCGAGATAGTATGCCCGTCAATTTCGAATACTTGTCCGTAAAAAGATACAATAGATTCTTTTTTCTGAAATTCGAAATCTGTGGAGATGAAGGGATTTCCGTATTTGACAATAACTATGTATTGTTCATAGGGGATGTAATTATCGTTTTCGTCTTTCGGTGAATCCCAAAGAAAAATAATCTCTCGTCCTTTTATTGCACTGTCTGACATAATGTTATTGTTCTGGATTGTCTGATCCGAAGTGACTCCATGTTCCTCGTAAATCTCCTCTGGCTACAGAATTCGCATAGTTCATGTCATTAAGTTCAAGGTGTAGGTTTACAATGGTTTCCAAGGTAGATTCTTCTTTATAGATTTCAGTGCTCCTTGGATTAGACTCTAGTACTTCGGCTAGTAGAGTTAATCCATTCGCCCCCCAATGGGACCCAAATATTTCTTTAGAGCTAAGCAGTAAGTCACCGTCTTCCATCCCGATACCCCAATGACTTGTATCTCCGAGGTGAGTAGGGAGTCTTAAATGAGAGGGAGGCGTAATTGTTTCATCAGTAGAATAAGCGTTGAAGCCGTTTAAGAAAATGCACTGTTTTTCTCCAACGTGAACTTTATTTCCGTTCAATACGAGAAGTTCTCCGGGATATTCGATTTCTGTACCAGCTGTTCGAGCTGTGTAATATAATTTTGGCAGCTTGGTTCTCGGAGGTTTAGCAGTGAGCTTTACCGATGTTCCTGTGTAACACTTGGGATCCGGTTCTGTATTATCGCCAGCTTTAAGTATGTCTTTTAGATTCAACGCAAAAGCGAAACTATAGCCTACTTGATCGTGACAACCGACGTTAGGATCAGTGTTTGGATGATCAGGATCGGACGAGGGACTTAAGCTGACATGAAATACAGAGTATTGTCCTTCTTTTATATAATTAACCCAATCATTATAATTTTCCTCCCCCCCAGCGTCTCCGTACTTTTCTGTTAGCCAGTCTGTAAAAAATTTGTTGTTGACTTCGAAAACCGTTGTAGGAAGTATCGGATCAAATTCAATAGTTCTCATATGCGTAGTCGGACTACAAAAAGCTAAACCCTTTACTTCTGACGAGTTGATTGTAATTGATTGTGTATTCGTCGAGTTTCCTTTGATTCCAGCTAAATAATTAAGGTTTATATCTGCTAACGGATCATTATTTATCCCATCTCCTCCCTCAGAGAAGGGTTTTAATTGTGAGCAATTGCATCCCGGAATGTATGGTGCTTGTCCGTTTTTCGGCAGATTAGAGGCCGTATCTTTTATATGATCAAAATAAACATCCCTCATATCATAATGATCTACGTTGAACTCGGGAAGCCCCTCTAAAGGGACGCCTAAAAGATTACCGTAGTCGTCTAAATGTTCATCCTCTGGGCTTACGTAAAAATTTGGAAATTGATACAAGTCGTGTCGAACAGTTAGTGTGTATAGCTCGTTTGGAATAGCGCTCCAGAAAACTGCTTTTTGAGGTGAAATATCTGCAGTTCCCGGGAAATCCCCCTCTCCAGCTTTGATGGCTTCGGCAGTAAGATCATCGAGATCATGGTGACCGCCGTGCCAGAATATCTGATAAGTTCGACCTAAATCATTGGTATCTTCTCCGTTTTCGTCTTTTATATATTCATTCTTATGCGGAGGCTGGCATTTATTAGCTTCCTCTCTTTGCCATATCGGGTCTTCAAAGTCTGTGCCCCTGAATTCAGGTAAACCGTAACAGGCAGGGACCACGTGTGGCCCACGGTTGTTTAATACATTTAATTTTTTTCCTTTTTCATAAAGGCTATCATATCCTGAATTACTTTCTTTATAATAACCTCTAATTGTGTAGCATTCGTCGTTTTCTGCAGCGAAATAATTTTTGCCGACGCCTAAGCCTTGATCTTCTGTCCACCATATTTCTTTACAAATTAAAAAAACATCTCCGTAGGCGTCTTTTTTGTCTTCCCAAGTATAACCACCGCTCTCAGGGGCAAGACAATCCAATTCTTCGTAATAAGCGTCTAAGGCTTTTTCCATTTTACCTGCTTCTTCGTCCTCGTCGTAATCCGGGTTAGGGCTGCCGTCTTTATTTACCTCTGGAACGGGGGCTACATTTACTTCTGAGCCTCCTGCTACCATTTTACCAATAGACCTGCTCCTTGAGAATGAAGCTAACATTTCTCCTAATATTCCAGCTTCATATGCTTGTTCATCAGTTATCTCCCTTAACTTGTATCGACCTGCTACTTGATAACTAGGCGTGAAGGAGTCAAAATTCATCGAGAGCTTGAATTTCAATCTGATAAATTCTTCATCAAGGGAGGGAGGCTCGGGTAACTCCCATTCCTTTGGGGGTGGACAACAGCAGTCATCCTTAGAGCCTTTTCTTAGAGCATTCTCAGCGGCCATTTGCTTTCTCTCCTCGACCGTGGCTTCTTCCCACTTTACCCTATTAACACTTTCGCTTTCCTTATATGGAAACGTCCAGTCTGCGCATTTTGCGCCCTCTCTCCATTCAGCAAAACAAGATTGTTCAATATCTCCGTCAAGTCTAGGATTTGTTTGCCCTCCCATAATAGTTTATCCTCCTATGCGCGTTCTTGCCGCGACTGAATTATGTCTTTCTTCCCATTCCATACATTCTTCATATGTAACGTTGTCGTAACAATTAACTTCAAAGTCAGGATGACCTTCCTCACCGCACCTGACACAACAAGATCCCAACTTTGTTGGATTTTCTCCGTCTTCGTTACAGTTAGGATCCAATTCCCAACCTACGCTTACATCACCATCTCCTGTCGAAACCATGGTATCTATACAGTCGTCAATGGGATCTTTGACGCTTCCATCACAACAATACTCAGGTGGTCTACTATCTTCTCCGCTAATTCTGGGATTAGAAGGATCCATACAAGGACCGGGCGGAGGCTTCGGCGTGACGCCTCCTCCGATGTCGGTCGCTTCGTATTTTATTGGTGAGTATTCTAGAGCCGAAATGTCATACTTCTTTTCATTTTCTTGGATGTTGATGACCCTGTATAATTCCGAATGTCCCGAAGAAAATTCTTCGTCCATGGTATAATTCTGAGCAAAAGTAATGTCCGAATCCGCGGGTTCAATAGCCCAGATTAAGTTAGCTCCGTCTGGATTCTCGTATCCGGCGGAGTAATCGATTGGTTTTCCTGCAGCTAAATCCCCCATTATGGATGCCGTGTTATAACCTGTAACTACATAGTTCTCAAAGTCCAACCCCGATTGTATTTGGTTGTCAAAGAAAATCTGGGTCACTATCCCACTACCGCTAATTGAGTATTCAGAGCTGTAATCTCCGGTGTGTGGAATAGCTTGGAAGCCGCTAAAATAAATTGTTTGTATTTGATTCCTTCTTATTTCAGGAATATCTGCAGACGTTAAAGCTTTGTCAGTGTTGGATGAGCTTACTGTTATATCTTCGATTATTTTCTCGTCAGTCGATTTTGTATAATAATGAGTTCGGTATAGGTTAAAGCCAAAGTCTGACGTCGAAGTACTGGTTGAGCCAACTTGTGTGCTTGTTGGGGTAATGGGTGCAGTTAGTTCCAGTTTTAAAGTGGTTACTCCTGCTGGTTTAACGAACCCTTGCATCTCCGTTCGCCAAAGTCCTCCGAATTCCCCCCCTTGTACGACTCTTATTCGAGGAGTACATCCCACAACAGCCCAGCAACTGTTTTCTCCTCTTCTTTCATCTTTAGCTATTTCTCTTATTTCTTCAGTACTACCGTTTTCTGCATACCAATCCAAACACGCCTTAAGGTCGGCATTCTCTCGAGTGCTTGTGCCATGTATATTTCCGTGGGTTGATTTGGCGATGGCTTTACTGTAATTTTCACCCGGAAGCCCTTTAGCTATTGTAAATGGTGGGTTTTTATCGTATTGAATATATTTAGTATCATGTATCGTTACCTCTGCTTCGTTGCTATCAATATAATAAAGTCTAAACCTTACCGGAGATCTATATGAAGGTAGGATATACATGTCGAACTTAGCTTTAGCGCCATCCACCGTATAATTTCTTACAGTTTGGAAAGAAGCGTCAGGATTGTCGTTCCAAGTAGGATTGGGAGGATCACCGGGACCAGCGCTCCTAACTTCCCAACCAGCATTTGCTGTTGTAAATTTATATTCGTTTTCAAACAAATTTTCAGCTGGATTGAGGGGCAATTCTACCTCGCTTTGCGACGGAACTATTGTCGCAGTTCCGCTTTCGACACATTCTGGCGGGGTTATTTGAGTGGGTTCAAAATAACTTGTGGGAGTCAGAAGGTTAAGTTTGTATTGTTTGTTTGGAGTAAAATGAAGAGGCTTGTCAATAATGATGGAGTTGCCCGTAACGCGATAGTCCCCGCTAGCATCAGCCCTAGGAAAATAGGAGGAATTAACACCAGAAGGTATTATTCCGGCCGCAGCTTCCTCAACCTTCAAGGTCCTCCCTGCTAAATTTCTATCATTTCTAAATTCGTCATAAATACTAATGGTATCCCCGGGCCGCATATACATTCCCTCCTGACCGGCAGTAAAAGCGACTGATTCTGTTTCAAGTATTTCACTTTTTAGTATCCAATGCCCAAACCTACTTGCCTGTGCTTCGCTGGTGCAACCAATGGACGCGGTTTCAATTTCCCTTATACCGTATCTTTGTATCCCTATCTGATCTTCTGAATAGGATATAGCGGGTTTATGCATGTTGTTCTTATCCGCGTATCTTACTATAGCTACAGTGTGCCTTGCCTTTTTCGCCGAGGAACTATAGTTAAACATTCCCTCCGCAACATTAGATGTGTTAAAGTGGTAGATGGGGTCTCTGGGTCTATCCTGAGAAACGTATATGTTACCGAAAGCGTAATACACTATGGCTCTAAAGGCCGAAGCCATATCATTTATTACCTTGTAAGCTTCCTCTCTGGAGGTAATAATGTGGTTTAGCGTGAATCTAGGTTCGACTCCTCCCTTGCCGTCAGAAACGAGAATATCGCAATATTGAGCTATTTCGTATAATGTCCATTTGTCAACAAATTGTTTGTCAATATATTCTCCCAGTCCGTACCTGTTGTTCGTTATCAGATCGTAAAAACACCAAGCAGGGTTGTTACTCCATTCTTTTTTAGCTTTAAAACAACCGTCCCAAATTTTGAGGGTACCATCCTCTTCCTTTAGATATGCTCTCTTTATCGGATCGTAGTTGTTTGGAACTCTGACTTTAAGAAGCTCCGTATCGTAGGCTCTAGAGGGAATTCTGGAAAAGAATTCTGCGCTAAACTTGGAATAGGCCATCGCACAGTAAGGATACCTTATTTTAGAATCATACATCTCCACTATGGAATCAACATAGCTTTCGTTTTGCAAATGAGTATGAACCGAATCGGGCGTAAGTCTTATTATTCTTACTTCCCAACCGTTAAAGTATTTATATTTATCGCTTGCGCTTATGTTAACCCCGGCTTTATGAGGATTGTTTATGTTATTTGTGAAATCTATATCTACGCTTCTTACGTACGGCTGCTCCACTCTGCCAAATATTACATCATCAATATCTGGTGTTTCGCTCCATGGAGGGTTCATTAAATTCTGAAGTATTGTCTTTGTGGTAACGTCTCCTTCTGTAGCTTTAAAATGTCTAGTGTCGTATACGGGACGAGTATATATTTGATAATGGATTTTCCTTGCTCGCATGTCTCCCGCTCCAAACGGATCCTGTTTGCCCCTTTTGGCTGTCTTTTCGGGTTGAGCGAAGAACCCTCGTTTCTCTTCATTTCCTTTCCATGAATCACCGTCGCCACCTATTTCGTCCCCCCAGTCATCTTGGATTTGTTCCATTAGTCTGGGAACTTTTATATTTACCCTAATCCCAACACATTCTTTATTGTTTATAATATATGTTTTAGAATTTCTATCTATAGTACCTGACAAGACAGGAGGCTGCGCAGATTTCTTTCCTAAATAATATCCCGGTTCAGTGCTTTCTATTTGCACTTTCCCATCCGAATCCGTTACTCTTTTACTTACTAATTGCAACGAAGGCCCGAATAATCTTTCTCCTATGCTTCTAAATACGCTTAATTCAAGAGGCGTTCCCCCTTTTAGGTTTTTATCGAATGCCAAATTGGAATTAAGAGCGGGCACTTGTCCTTGCGGCTTACCATCTGTCCACTCAATGTTAATTTCTTGAAAGTTATAAAATCCCTGCTTGTCCACCACCGGGGTTTCGTTCCAATAAATGGAGCGAAGGAAGCCGAGCTCCTCCGTGCAGGCCCCTAATTTGTCTACAGCTTTGTAGGGGGTGAAACTGGAACTTGTATATCCAAGATCCCCTATGTTTCCTTGGAACATGTATTCTCCGGAAACTATTCCCTGTATTCCTCCCTCACACAAAAGATCAACTACATCAATGTGAGACAGGGAAGTGTAAAGGCCGGTATCGAGTGTACCATCTACATATCTCGCTACACCTAATTCATCGAATACGGCTTGTCTCGGTTCTGCTTGATCCTTTTTGCCCATTATGGTTTTTCTGGATCTCCTTTAGGTAATTGTTCCAATAACCAAGTTTCTATCTCGCCTTTAACTCTGTTAAAGCACGTTGTATTATTGTACTTTAATACTATACCGTTAGCGTCTCTTTTTATCTTACCATTTTCATCTTTTTCAGGATCACAGTCTTTAAAATAAAATTCTAAAGTTTTCTTATAAGTCGCCGAAAGTCCATCGTATTGTTTTTGTCCTTCCGTTCTTCCATCGCTAGTGTACTCCGGCCATGGGTGTGCAAAATCGATTGATTCAGCCGCAACATCAATTTGGGTTGTGACGTAATCATCGCCGTCCCTTCTCAAAAAAGTTTTCGGTTTTGACACCCCAGCGGTACCTTCTGGGCATTGATCGGCAGTTTTAGTTGTCCATGCGGCAATACGATCACGCATTAAATTTTCGGACGCTGTTCTTGTTGTGGTGAAGACATCATTTTTGTCCTTGGTAATGAAACCGCCTGCGCCGCCGCTATCTCTATAATCTAAACCATAGTTTTCTAGACCCCAATGTTGTCCTCCTCCTACGTTTCTGACAAGATCACTGGTGTTCATTATGTTGCTATTTGACACATCGAACGTTTCGATACTAGATTGAATAACCTGACTTCCCACCACTAGTCTTCCGTATCCTATAAATACTGGACCACCTTCTCTCACGGTATTTTCCGGGCCGGAAAATATATACGAAGCCCTTCCTCCGCCCTCTATTTCCCTAAAATCCCCAAACTCCGGCATTGGAGTAAGTAGATTGGCAATGCCAGCCGCCATTAAACCCAAGCCTCCAGCGATAAGCATCATTCCCATCTGAGTTGTGGCCCCAAAAGTGAAAACCCCGAGAACTATTAGGATTATTCCTGCTATTATCGCGAATATATCCTTCGCGTCCGCACCCTCAACAATGGGTACTATGTCGATGCTTCTCAAATCTTGATATTCCCTAACTAATTCGGAGGAATTTAATCCCTCCTGAGTGTTTATGTCTTTTTCCTCATCATACAAAAAATCTTTTTCATTTATTAGCACTCTGTACTTTATATTTTTTTTGTCGTTTTTAATCAGGTTTTTGTAAAGTTTCTTGCTTTGTGATTCGAGTGCGCGCACAGCTTCGCCAACGGAAGATACGGCAAGGTTCCAAACTTCCCTACCGACTTGCTCTGCCAATACTCCGTGTAATTTAATTTCTACTAATTGATCGTTCATTTTACATACCTGTACACATCCATAAGTTTAGAGGAATAGAAAGCTCCGAAATCCTCAGTTGTGGGATATCTGTTCGCCGGGTGATGATGAATTTGCCCATTACCCAAATAAATAGCCCAATGATCATAAGTTCTTACAACCCTAGACTTGAAAATAGAAAAACATAGTATGTCATTCTTTAAGAACTCATTCCTATTGCTAGGGTAAACTTTTTTAAATTTATTATTCACCTGCAGGACTTCTTCTATTAAATTAGGGAACCTTTCATTCCAGAGAGCGTTTCTGGCCTGAAATTTTTCCGGAATAAAGGTATCAATATTCAAGTTTTCCTTTAGGTAATCTTTAACTAATACAATACAGTCAGAAACACCCCATTTGAATTCTCTGCTAAGGTTGCTCACTCCGTTTCTTTTGTAGTCGAATAGATGGAAGGCATCAAATTGAGTATTGTATAATACATAATTAAGCTCGTGCTTTTTACTGTTTTCCTTGTCGGTCTGACTAAACTCCTGATTTTCGCTAGTGTGAGAATGGTAGGTAGCTTCTATCTTTCCGTATCGAGTAGCTCTTACGTAATCCCTAGGGTCGATGGTAAAAAAACCTTCCTTACTTTCAGCTAAGTTTCTGCATCGATGTACTTTAAGGTCGAACTTGTTTTTATTGGAAGTTAAAAGCCCGCAACACTCGCTTGGAGTTTCTTCCAAGGCGTGTGCTTTTATTTCTTCTCTGGTTTCTTTTGGTAGCCTTCTCATCTTAATGTTTGGTCGAGTCTGGTGGCGTTTGGAAAGCCTCCATACTGTAATTCTCCTTCTTTAAAATCTTTATTATCGCCTATTACAGCGCTCCCTCCACGCCCCCATCTTTTCCTGCAACCTTGCAGGGTTTTTGAGCACATATCAGCTATCCAATACTCGAAGTTTGGGGGCGCGTATTTCAAATGATGACTTGCCTTGTCGATCGTGCCGGGGATTTTTTCTCTAGCCACGAAATAATATTTAATATTGTTTTTTACTACGAAAACGTAATCTCCTTTTAAATAGCTTTTTCCAGAACTCCATTCGCCCTTATTCTTAAGGGTTCTAACTCCGAGTTTAGTTTTTATATTTTCATCTGACAAGGTAGCTACTGGGGGTGCGTCGTCTAGCAGAGAAAGTTCGCTGTCTCTTATTTCGCATTTAGCTAAAAGCCTACTAGTTGTGCCGGGACCGGCTATTTTTTGGTTAGCCACATCACTAACATACAAGACGCAGGATTCACCCGATAAGTACGGATCATTAAATGTGAGTGTGTCACCTACCGCATATCCAAGCCCACCCGAAACCCAAGTGAAGGTTGGGATTCCCCCGCTGTCCGTAACTACAGAAAAAAGCGCACCCGTTCCGCTTCCAGTAGTGGATGCCTGTGCAAATGCTGAATGACTTTGGCTCGCCCCCCAAGCACCAGATGTTAATGACTTCGACCAACCAGACGAAGTCACGGATGTTTGCACTTCCGGCTTGAACGTTTCGCTTTCTTTTTGCTCGTAAAAACATCCACAGCCCCTGTAGGTAAAACCGCATTTTTTAGACAAAATAACCCTTCTTGGAAGCTTTATGCCTTCCACATCTATCAACGCGCTTAGCTCGTACTCTAAATTTATTTTGTTTTCGTTTGACTTTCTTTCTATATAGAAAATATCCCTTGGGAATTCAGCGTAAGGATCGGGTTCGTATTGATCTGGAAAATTAGATTCGTAAATACCTTGTTTTCCATCTATTTGACTAATGCTGGAGAAATTAGCTTGATCTAAATATTTGGCAAAAGTTCTGATCCTTGTCACTTTAGCGCCAACGATATCTCCGTATTTGTGTATAGCTCTCCTTAAGATAGATAAAGCTTGTATTCCTTCTTCTTTTTGCGCAGTCATTCTTAATACTGGAGTAGGCAGCGTTCCTCTGGAGCTTATGTCGAATCCTTCCGCTTGAATTGGGGCAGGAAAATATGTTTTCCCTTGCCAGATTATTAAAGAATTAAATACTTTTATATTATTGTGAAACCTTAAAATATCTTTCTCTGATGAATCAGTAGAAAAATTTATTCCCACTTGCGATCCGTCGTCAACCAAGCTAGATTGAATACCTTTGGTTGCTGTAGTCATATCTATCTCGAATAACTCCATTAAACTAGATGGGGTGAGGTTCGTAGCCTCGTACATCAGGGATTTAATTGACTTACGAGCTTGTTCTTTATCAAAAATATGATAGTCGTCAGGCATTATGTATTAACTTGAACAAATTCTGCAGATATAGTATAGTTATTATAGAACTTAAATTCACTTCTCCAACCTCTACATACAAAAAGCTTTTTGTATCCTCCGATCTTAAGGTCATTGTGAGGTTCGGGCAGATCTTCGAAGACGAACGATTCAACGCTTTTTCTACTCTTCAAAAAATGATTTATAGCTTTAGCCTCTTTAATATCTCTTAGCTCAAAAGCTAAGGATACCGTAATTAGATCGTTAAATATACCGTCTTGGAATCTTTGTTCGTATCCGTTTCCAAAAACGATATTATTTGTCCTTGGTTCGTGAGCTATTCCTATATTATAAGAAGGTTTCCAAATGAATTTAGGCTTTATTTTTTCGCCGACTCTCGTTATCCCACCCCATGCAACCGAATCTGGGGAAGGTTCTAGAGTGTTATTGTTGGATGTACTGTAGTAATAATCGGCTTTTTTGGGTATTTGAGAAGAGGTAAAACGCTCAAAAACGACAACTATATCGTCTTTTGCATATTTAGAAGTGTTGTTTCCCTCGTTTGGGTCACTCCATTCCGAAATATTGTATATACTATTTTCGTCAGCCATTTTTCCTTATACCTTTTCAAAATATTACACTAAAAAGTGTAAATATATGTAATGCTGTCAAGAATAAGGAGAGAAGGACAAAGGTTAACGGTTAATGGGACTGGAGTAAACGCTATACAAAGTTTATCTTTCGGGTATCAGTCTACCGCGCAGCCAATTACCCCTCTTGGCTTATCTCAGGTTGTTTATGCCCCAAGTGCTCCCCAAACAGCCACAATTAACACTAATTCGTTACTGGTATATGATGATTTTTTCATAAATTTTACTGGAGAAATGCCTTTTAGCGGACAGGTTGATTATAAAGACCAGAACGTGAAGTTTACCGAAGCTTACCTTTCTTCATATTCTTCCTCCTGCTCGATAGGGGAAATACCGTCCATAGGTATGCAGGCGGACATTTTCGGGGAACTGGGAACCGGAAGTTTCTTTGATTTCGGAGCTACAACTCCTCATGATGAGGAATTAAAGATAGCTGGATATAACTCGATTGATATTAGTTTGGATGAGTTCTCTTCGAACAGGGTAAATAGTTACTCTTTGGATATTGGGGTTCCTAGGTCTCCCGTATACGCTTTTAACGACAGAACTCCCTCGGAGGTTGTATCCAATTCTCCGTTGTCCGTGTCTTTAAATTTTAATATTGAACCTGATGATTATAAAATAAAGAATATGAGATTCGTGCCAGAAGAAACCGTTTTTAGGAACGTCAGGGTAAGGGTTAATAAGAATAATTCGACAGAAAAAATTCAAGATTATCTTTTTAATAATCTTCTTTTAGTTTCAGAACAATACAGCGCAGACAATAATGGCAATGTAGGAATACAAATGAGCCTACAAGGAACAATTTTGAGATAGGTGTAATTTGTAAGATGGCTTCGATTCGTTACGACAAAATCCCCTTAATTCTGGAATACGATGGTAGAACAGAAAAGGTATTGGCGTATGACTGTTCGTTAAACGAAGAGGCTACTCTTCAGCCTGCTTACTCCATAGGGAAACAGGGGATAGCTGAGCAGACTCCTGCGGGAGCCAGAAAAGCTAGCGTTTCTTTTTCTTACACTCCGGTATTAACGGGATATGCGACAGTAGGGAATGAATTCAACATAATAAACGAAGCCGCAAGAAAACAAAAAATACTGAAAGGAACTCAAGCAACGGAAGTTGCTATAAGGTTTGGAGGAATTAGTGGAGAAGGGTTGTTGGAGTCTTATTCTGTTTCTCTCGAACCTTACGCTCCGGTTACCTGCAATGTTAATTTTCTATTACTTGGTTCAGGGGAGAATATTCCCGTAAGCGGAGAATTAATATCGCAAGATCAAGCACATAAGCAGGCGGATTTAGCGTCAGACGTTGGCCATACGGCTTACTCTGATTTTATGGCGGGAGAATCTCCGGCCACTATAACTAGCGATAACCAAACGGGTGTTTTGACTTCCGTAAACTATTCTATAAATTTTAATTACGAACCAGTTTACAAGCTTGGGCAGGAATTTCCGTCCACTTTTCTCTACCATTCAGCAAATGAACGAGCCGAGATAAGCGAAAACACTTTCGAAACAGGAATAGCGTTTACAGGTAAAGCAGAAAATTTTGATTTGGAAATAAAAAGCTTGGATAATAAAACAGCAATGAGGATAAGAATGACGAGGCCGATAGTAAAGGATTCAAGGTTAAGTATCTCTGCCGGAGACATAGCGAACACCTCCAAAACACTCAACAGTTTTTACTAATGATTTTCGCCGCTAAAAATACGAAATTAAAACTTAATGAAGTTGATATCCTAGCTTCTCAATGCACGCTTGACGTTGCTACTTCCATTAACCCTAGATACGATGCTGGAGATAGACATACAAGAACGTATTTCGCGGATAATGGGTTAGGCTCAAGTCTTACGTTCACTCATTACCTTACGGGAAGTTTGGATAAGATAAAAACTTTCATTTCAGAGCAGGGAGAGTTGATCGGCTCTGATAATCGCAGCAACGAAGGGCAAATCATATCGGGAAGCTTTGGGGGATTGACCTTCACAAGTGGATATCTCGCGAGCTATACAATAAGGTTCGAACCGAATAGACCTGTTACGGCTAATTCGACAGTAGTTTTTTATGATGATTTAGACGGTGAATTCACCCAAAACATAGAACCTGTCGAAGAAGAATCCATTCTTAATTGTAAAAACATAACTTTCGAAAATACATCAACAGAAGAAATAGGAGAGATTAATGATTTTATTTCAGCTTCTTATAATTATACCTCTGATGTAAGACCGGTGTACTCTGCAGGAAATACTGTTCCCGATAGGATATCTTTCGGAAGAAAGAGTGTCGCGATGGGAATTCAGGTAGATAATCCCACGGGGTATCTGCATTACAACGGAATTACAGCTAACTTTAAGATAAACCTATCTAATCACGAAGGAAATGAAAGTGTAGAAAATTTTACGTGCTTCGGAACATTGCAATCCAGAGCGATACAGGCTAGAGCAGGAGATAGGGTAAATCATCAATTGGCTGTAGTTTCTCACAAACATACCGTTCTAGCAAAGATCTTTGGTATTACTCCAACCACGAGACCCGATATTAATGAGGGGATTTATCCCCCTCTGAACCTAAATTAATATGCCAGTATTTTATCCAAATTCAGGTTTTTATATTAGCGGGGAAAATTTAGACTCTGTAAGTAAGGTTAGATGGGGAGACGTAGATATAGGAAGGGAGAAGATTCTGATAGATGGAACTACGGGGATAAGTGGGGTAATGCCTCCGAACGCTCAAACGGATATTGTTTTTTTTGTAGAGTCTGACGGTACGGTTACTTCGTTGGGGGAACAGCAAGTAAGGTTAAAGGAGGTAGACCAGATAACTGTAGGCTCTCTGAATGTAACCTCCGGAAATGCAAATGATATAGTACCTGTAACTGGGAAAAATTTCTATAGAGTAACTAATGTAAAGTTTGGAAATTCCGAAGCTAATTTCTTCTTAAATTCTCCTAGTGAAATAGAAGCGATTGTTCCTTTTGGTGCTGAGTATGGTAGTGTAACGGTTTATTCTTCTGTGAGGTCAGGAGAAGATGATGTTTATGGAGAGAAAACATTCTATAATAGCGGAGCATCCCCGAACAGTTTTACTACGCTGTCAGAAATAACTTCCATAAATCCAAATCAACAAATTTTTGGTGAAAGCATAACTATTTCAGGGAATAGCTTGAGCTCTGTTACAGGAGTTAGGTTTCCTGACTCCAACATCGTTAATCCCGCTTCTCAAGTCTCAAATAATTCCTTTACTGTAGAAGTTCCTACTGGGAAAACTAGAGGAGCGTTGACATTGCTTCTAGAGGGGGGGCTGTCCAAGACTCCATCTAGCACGAGTAATACATTCAGTCATATAGCTCTCATAGATAACGTGCCGTCGGTGGTAGTTGGGGGCAACCAGATACTTTTACAAGGAAGAAATTTCCACACCGGGCTTCTTTTTAATCAGGGGAATAGTTTAGTGAAGGTAGACTTTAGCGGGGTAACTGTTTCCGGATTTAAGGTTATAAGCCCAACGCTTATAGAGGGTAAGGTTCCTTCGAATTTAGAAACAGGTGAAACTTTATTGTCTCTTTTCGACGAAATAGGGGGAATATACCCCTCAGGTAAGACGATAACGGTAAGTGGGAATTTGCCTGTCATAAATAAAGTGAGACCAGATTACGGAATCACCGGAACTATTGTTAATATAGAAGGAAGAAATTTAATTGGAATAAAAAGCGTTACTTTAACTAGCGAAAAGGATTCAGGTAACTTTGCAAAAATAACAGGATCGAGTATTACAGATTCTTCATTGGGAGACTTTACGCAGGTTGCTATACCTACAGGATTGCAGTCCGGCTATAGTTCCGGAGAGGGTCGTTTCGCTTTAAATGTGGAGGTTAGCGGTTCATTTGGAGTTTCGAATAAATTAAGTAGTGGGTATTTGATTATAGGAAGACCCGTTATCGAACAAGTTTCCGGGGGTGTTGATGCTACTCGTCAGCCAAGAGAGTCTGGAGCTTTGTCCGGAATCAATTTGCTTCGAGAATCTCGAGTGCAGATGTTTGATTCCGTCGACGAAAGCAGCATGGGTTTCGTTTCAGTTAGAAATACTTTTATAAACGCAAGCGGAGATTATGAAAAAGTTTCGTTTCTTTTTCCAGAGTCTTTCTCTTCGACTGGGGTAAAGTTAAAGGTGTCAAACTTGGGAGGAGTAAGTAATTTCTCCGACTCAATCCCCGTCTTTAAAGAGCCGGAGATTTCAGGTTTCGCTCCCGCTTCTGGCGTAGCAGGTACATCTGTTTTGGTAAGCGGTTACTTTAGTGGATTGAAGGAAGATACGGTAAAGGTAGGGACCGTTAACGTAAGCAATTTAATTTTTAATGAAAATACTGGTTTATCATTCGATTTTCCTCCTAATGCTACATCTGATTTTATTAATGTGGAAACAAGTGGAGGGACAGCGCAGTCTAAAACTAGATTTTCGTTACAGCCCGATATTCCTATAATAACAGGCTTTGATCCTGACGCGAATTCGCCTTTGGATTATTCTGTTTTCTCTAAGAATCAAAAGATAGATATACTGGGAAGCAATCTTGGCTTGGTTAATCAGGTACTTTTCTATGATAAAAACGGATTTGATACTCTCTTGACTTCTCCGGACTTTTCATTTCGATCTTCCAATAAGATTTCTGTTTTTCTGAAAGATACAGCAGCCAGCGAAGATGTTAACAATTTATATTTAAGTGGTAACGGTGGAAAGATAAGGTTGCAGGATAGGTTTTCTAGGCGTGTCACGGGTAGTCAACAGTTCAGGATAGCTGAGTTCTCTGGGACTTCTAGCAGCTACGCTGCTTTCGGCGAGGAATTATCTTTTAGTGGAAAGTTTTTCTCAGGACTAAATGCAACATTTAAAGACGAAAGCGGGATTAACGTACCCGGAGAGTATCAATCAACCACAACGATTTCGAATACTGGGTATACTTTCAGCACAAAGGTACCGAGGGATATTGTTGGTTCGGAGATTTTAATTTCAGGAAACAATAACAAATCTATACATACGACCACTGGTCAGTTTTTTCCTTTGCCTACTATCACTGGAGTTAGTGGAGTTAGCGATTTTTCTTTCGGGATTGGGGATAATTTTCAAGTCACGGGCGTAAATTCTTTCGGTGGTTTTCAGTCGGGTGATGCAGTTGTTGGAATAACGGGAGACGGCGAGCACTCTTTCTTTGGTATTAATTCTTTTTCCAGAGCGATTGATTCTAGTGGGGAAAAAGTGTCAGTTTTTGATTTGAATGTGGGAGATAATTTCACTGGAAGCGGGCAGCTATTTATTATGAGTCCTTGGGAGGATTACAACTCAACGAACTTTAGTTTCCCTTCCTCCAAAACCAATGAAAATATCAATAAAATTTTAACCGATGATTTTTATACTATTGTTTACCCTCAACCTATTATTACGGGTATAGCAACAGGCAATAAATTCAATGAAAGAATATCTGGTTTTATAAGCGGAAATAATCTTTCTCCTGTCACCGGCGTATTCTTTTCTGGTTCAGGAAGCGGAGTATTGCATCAGGCATCAAGTTTTAAAGCTTCATCTAATACTTTATTGCAGTTTGCTCCGCCTTTTGGGGCTTACGGAGCGATAGGAGACGGATCTACCGGTTCCGCTCTAACGGGTTCGGGGTATTTGATTGTTAAATCTCCGCAAGGAGATGTAACAAGTGAAGATTCTTTTGGGCAAATAGAACTTATTCAGCCAGTTTCTTTTGACAGCTTTAGCCCTCTGGAGGGTATAACCGGCTCAGATGTTTATTTAATTGATAATCTTACCGCAGGTCTTGGGGGGTCATTGCTGCATACTTCTAAGGTTACTTTCGAAACTGTGGATCATGCTGGAGAGGCCGATTTTGTTATTGACTCACGAGCAAGAGTTACCGCTACCGTTCCTCAGTTTTCGATAGCAGAAGGCCAAGACGCTTTAATAACTATTCATGGGGTTCTTACTGATAAAGTAACGTCGGCAAACGTTCTGTCTTATTATCATCCCGATAACGATAGGTTTACGGTAGTTCATGATTCTCCGACAGTTCAGTTTAATGTTTTAAGCGGTAGGGTTGCTCCAGAGGTGGGGTCAAGTAGGTCGGCAATATTTACAATAGTAGAGAGCATAGACGGAATTGATTATTACGTGACGAAGATGATTAATCCGGATGGCAAAGAGGTAATCATTAATACTGAAACAACATAAAAATAACCACCGACTTTCGCCGGTGGTTAAAATGAGCTTTTGTTTCTACTACTCTCTCAGCTAGGAAGCCTGAAACCTACTGCATAATTAGAGATAGTGTTAGTTTTGTAACCACTTAATTCTAAGACGAAGTCATTTCGGACTTCTCTTTCCTTTTCGAATTAAGTATTTTATGTTATGCGGGGTTTGTACTTACTCTTTCTCGGGTTAGGACCCCTACCTACCGTTTATTTGAGAGGAGTGAAAAATGTTTTCGCTTTCTTTTATTTTAGCCCATTGTTTGCTTTTATCAAACGTCCAGAAATCGATATCCGCTAAGTACTTTGCGTATACGACATGGTTCTTAGCTCCGGTTCGGTCGGCATTTTCGGCTTTATTACAATGTTCACAGGTAAAGGTGTTGGTTTTCTTATCTCTTGAACTGTTTGCCTTACTCAAGTCCAACCAGCCGCAATGTATGCATCTCCGAGAAGTATAATAACTCGGAGCGAGAATATAGGGAACCTTTCTTTCGATGCATTTATCAACAAACAGTTGCTTCAGTTTGTCTTGACCGAAAGTACCGAGCTCCTCTCCCATAGCGACAGTGTCAATCGCCAAACCGTAAGATTTTGATACTGCGTAATCTAGAATTGAATCTATAATTCCTCTTTCTTTACCGGGAAACCGAGAAGTTTCTATAAGATTCATATGTTTTTCGTGGAGTTTTTGAATCTCCAGCCTTACGGGTGTCCGTTGCTTGGATCGAACTTCTCTTTCTGAAATCTTTTTGTGAACCTTAACGATCTTGTTTAAAGATTCAATATGTTTTTCGAGAGCCGAGATAACTGGGTATGATTTTTTGGATATTTTTTCCTGCCCGAAGACATCTTCAGAAAAGTATATCCAATTTTCATTAGACTTATTAAAATCCAACCCGATAAAACCTTTTGGATAATAATCAAATTCAACCGGAACATCGACGCTTGCCACTATTCTGTCAGGTTTGCCTTCCTTGCCGAATACAATTGTCCCCCCAAACTTTTTTTCGATATTTACGTGTTCAATGTATTTTAAGGCGTTGTTTTGAATCCCCTTACACTTGGAGGATTTTCTGTACCTGACAATGGATTTGGTTCCATCTAGGTTTTTTACTTTCAGCTTTCCATTAATTTTATTTTTATAAAACTCGAAGAAACCATCTCCCATTACTAGATTATCACTTCTTACGGCGATAAAATTGGGAAGTTTACCCTTGTTTCTTTTCTTGTAGCCTTTGTATTTTCTCAACTGTCCGGCAGTAAACATTCTTAACTGTGTCGTAACCTTAGATTTTTCATAAGGAGAAAAAATATCAGACATGAATTCTTTCATGAAATTAGACGTAGTTAACTTCTCTCCATCAGGGAGAGCTTCTCTGTGGATGTAGACATCGTTAAATGATCCATTGATATTAATTAAAATATTGTCTCTTATTAGAGACGATATTCTTTCGTTGATCTGGATCATCAGGGGGTGAGTCTGCTTCCTGAGATTAGAAAGCCCGTTCTTGTCGGCGATAATTAGTTTTATCGCCTTTTTTACATTAATTGTCATAATAATAGTGACTCTAAAACCCTTTCTCTATGCGAGAACCGTTCTCAATTGAAACGATTTCAAAGTTTCACTGGGGTTATTATGACCGAAGAAAAGATTTTGTCTAATCTTTTTTAAATTCTGCTTTCTTTGTTCCTCTCCAATCGGGAAATTCAGTTCTTCCAAAGCCGGGACCATAAGCTGTGAGAAGGTGAACGGTCGAACCATGTTTGACAAATACTTGCCCCCAATCTTCAAATTTTAATCCGGGAATATCCATTTCGCTAACATTCATATACACGCCGTTAGAGATTAAAATGTGATCGTTGTCTCCGGCATCCATACATCTTTGCGCCATATTGATGCCGTGACCACTGACGTTGGGGTTATTATTTATGTCTCTTACGGGTACAACTGGACCCGTATAAAGACCATTCCTTAAGCCTATGTCTTTGCTTTTATAGCATTTCTTACCTACGTCGACAGCACATTTGAAAGCGGCATGAACGCTATTGAAAAATACGAGAGCCATTCCGTCTCCGGTTGGAAGAATAATCAGTTTCCCTTGTCTTTGTGCTTGTTGGTAGCCTTGTGTTCCCTTGACGATAGCTATAAGGTCGTCCATCACTTTCTTCTGCATGGGGGTACTCTTCTTTGAGTACCCCACAATATCCATGAAGTATGTGTAAGATTCACAAGGGCTATCATATGTAATAGAGTCACCCTTGCAGGTAAATGGATCCTCTCCCCATTTCCATTTAATGACCCTAGATCTTTTTAAGCGCTCTTCTTCTTCTTTAGCTTTATCGGCGGCTTCTTTTATGAGGGCATTTCTTTCTTCATGTTCTTTCTTCGACGCTTCTTCCCTTGCCTGCCTGTCGGATTTAGATTCTGTCATTTTGCCCCAGAGACTGGTGGGAGCCTTTTTAGAGTCTTGGAATTCCATGGACTTGTGTTCTTTAGGTTGATTGCTCCCTACTTGCACAGTAGACGTGATGCTTGGTTGTTTTTTGTAGTTTCTGTTGAGGTTCTTTTTACATCCTTTTAGTTTTAGATAATCAAGAAATTCTTCGCTTCCATTATCCGAAGCGATCTCGTAGGGGTTCAACTGGCCATCATGACATGACCCGTTAGGGTTGGCCTTGTGTTCAAACAGTATCTCACAGATATCTTTGTTTCCTAGTTCGACTGCGTAGTGAAGAGGCATCCAGCCTCTGTTGTCTCTTCCGTTTATTTTGACGCTTTCATCTTCAATAAGAGATTCTATTTCGTCTAGGTCCTCCATTTGAACAGCTTGATGGAGATTCATTTCGTTTCCGTAAAACTTACCTCCTTTTTTCTTAAAATTTGCTAATATCTTGGTTCGGTTAGGTCCTTCGGCTACGTCCATAG
>Ga0310345_10001921_pt1 | contig 21942 bp, 24 predicted proteins | sample HC15DNA20500_MG_FD_204667 | JGI IMG/M metagenome (GOLD analysis project Ga0310345, IMG submission 204667) | Marine microbial communities from station ALOHA, North Pacific Subtropical Gyre - HC15-DNA-20-500_MG | ecosystem: Environmental > Aquatic > Marine > Oceanic | place: Pacific Ocean: North...
AACGACACCTTCCCGACCGCGATGCATGTCGCCATCGCGATGCAGGCCCGCGACGTGCTGCTGCCGGGGCTGGAAAAGCTGGCCGCCGCGCTTGAAGCGAAGTCCGAAGCCTTCAAGGACATCATCAAGATCGGCCGCACCCACACCCAGGACGCGACCCCCTTGACGCTGGGCCAGGAATTCGGCGGCTACGCCCACCAGGTCCGCAAGGGGATCGAACGGGTGAACGCCTGCCTGCCCGACATCCACGAGCTGGCGCAGGGCGGCACCGCCGTCGGCACCGGGCTGAACACGAAAAAGGGCTGGGCCGAGATGGTTGCGAAGAACATGGCCGAGATCACCGGCCTGCCCTTCGTCACCGCGCCCAACAAGTTCGAGGCGCTGGCGGCGCATGACGCGATGGTCATGTTCTCGGGCGCGCTCAAGACCGTGGCGGCCTCGCTCTTCAAGATCGCCAACGACATCCGCCTGCTGGGATCCGGCCCCCGCTCGGGTCTGGGCGAGCTGATCCTTCCCGAGAACGAGCCCGGCTCCTCGATCATGCCGGGGAAGGTGAACCCGACCCAGGCCGAGGCGCTGACGATGGTCTGCGCGCATGTCATGGGCAACGACGCCGCCGTGGGCTTCGCCGGATCGCAGGGCCATTTCGAGCTGAACGTCTACAACCCGATGATGAGCTACAACGTCCTGCAATCCATGCAGCTTCTGGGCGACAGCGCCTCGGCCTTCACCGACAACATGGTCGTGGGGATCGAGGCCAACGAGGCCCGGATCGAGAAGCTGATGAAGGAATCGCTGATGCTGGTGACGGCGCTGGCCCCGACCATCGGATACGACAACGCGACCAAGGTGGCGAAGACGGCGCACAAGAACGGTACTACCCTTAAGGAAGAGGCGATCGCCCTCGGCTTCGTGGACGAGGAGACGTTCGACCGGGTCGTCCGCCCCGAGGACATGATCGGACCCAAGGACTGACATGGAGCAGCCGGTCAACCTGAACAGGTTCCGGAAGGACAGGGCGCGGGCCGAGAAGAAGGCCCGCGCCGATGCGAACGCCGCGAAATTCGGCCGCACCAAGGGGCAGAAGGCGGCGGAGAAGGCCGAGGCCGACAAGGCGCGCCGCGCCCTCGACGGCCACAGGCGCCCCGACGAGGGCGAATGAGCCGCCCGGTCAAACGGTCCCTCACCCTGCACCAGCACCGCACCTCCGTCACGCTGGAGGACGACTTCTGGCAGGCCTTCCGCGAAATCGCGGAAACACAGGGCAAGGGCATCAACCAACTCGCCACCGAAATCGACGATGCCCGCGACCCGGACATCGGGCTGGCCACCGCGATCCGGCTGCACATCCTGCGCCACTACCGGAAGCAGAACTAGGGAACCGCCCGCCCGCCTGACCGTTGTGCCCATCAACCACAACGGAGGACGCGATGCCTGACGGTTCGAGATCGCACCTGCCCCCAGAAGACATCCTGCGGGAGGATGACGTCGCCCGCGCCGCTGAACTTGACCGGCTCGAATGGCTGGCGCGGCGGATGGACATGGCGTTCCGCCTGCCCGGCACCGGGATCCGGATCGGGTGGGACAGCATCATCGGCCTCATCCCGGGCGTCGGCGACGTCGCTGCCGTGGGACCTGCGGCCTATATCATCTACCGCGCGCATCTCATGGGCGTTCCCCGCAGCACCCTGGCCCGTATGGGCGTGAATGTGGGGATCGACTGGGCGATCGGCTCCGTCCCCCTGCTCGGCGATGTCTTCGACGTCGGGTTCAAGGCGAACTGCCGCAACATCGACCTGCTGCGCAAGACGCTCAACCTGCCTCAAGGTAAGCCAGTCACACCTGCCATGTGATTGACGCAACACCGCATTTGAGGTAAATCGCCGTCGGGATCGGATTGCGCACACGACGCAGGGCCATACGGGCCTGATCCACAGACGCGGCGGGCCTGATGTGTCCGTCAACCACGGACGCACATGACCACATTTTCTGATCTGCAACTGGACCCGAAGGTCCTCAAGGCAATTTCCGAAGCCGGGTACGAAATCCCGACACCCATTCAGGCGGGGGCCATCCCCCCTGCCCTTCAGGGAAAGGACGTGCTGGGCATCGCCCAGACCGGCACCGGCAAGACCGCAAGCTTCACGCTGCCGATGATCACCATGCTGGCCAAGGGCCGCGCCCGGGCGCGGATGCCGCGCTCGCTCGTGCTCTGCCCGACGCGGGAACTGGCCGCGCAGGTGGCCGAGAACTTCGACACCTACGCCAAGCACGTTAAGCTGTCGAAGGCGCTGCTGATCGGCGGCGTCAGCTTCAAGGAGCAGGACGCGCTGATCGACAAGGGCGTCGACGTGCTGATCGCCACCCCCGGGCGTCTGCTAGACCATTTCGAACGTGGCAAGCTGCTGCTGACCGGCGTGCAGGTGATGGTGGTGGACGAGGCCGACCGAATGCTCGACATGGGCTTCATTCCCGACATCGAACGCATCTTCTCCCTCACCCCTTTCACCCGGCAGACCCTCTTTTTCTCGGCCACGATGGCGCCCGAGATCGAACGGATCACCAACACCTTCCTCTCCGCCCCCGCGCGGATCGAGGTCGCCCGCCAGGCCACCGCGGCCGAGAACATCACCCAGGGCGTGGTGATGTTCAAAGGCTCCCGCAAGGACCGCGAAGGGTCCGAGAAACGGCGTGTGCTGCGCGACCTTATCGAAGCCGAGGGCGAGGCACTGACCAACGCGATCATCTTCTGCAACCGCAAGACGGATGTGGATATCGTCGCGAAGTCCCTCAAGAAATACGGCATGGACGCGGCGCCGATCCACGGCGATCTGGACCAGTCGCAGCGGACGCGGACGCTGGAAGGCTTCCGAGAAGGTACGCTGAAGCTGCTGGTCGCGTCCGATGTGGCGGCGCGCGGGCTCGACGTGCCCTCTGTGTCCCACGTCTTCAACTTCGACGTGCCCTCTCATGCCGAGGATTACGTGCACCGCATTGGTCGCACCGGCCGCGCCGGACGCAACGGCAAGGCCGTGATGATCTGCATCCCGCGCGACGAAAAGAACCTCGCCGACATCGAGAAGCTGATCGAAAAGACGATCCCGCGGATCGACGTGCCGAATGCGCCCGCCCAGCCCGAGACCGACGCCGAGGACGACGCGCCGCGCGAAACCACCCGCACGCGCAGCCGCACCCGGTCGCGCCGCAAGCCCGAACCGGAGGCGGCACAGCCCGAAGCGGCGAAGCCCGAAACGATCGAGCCGACCGAGCGCGTGGAAGCCGCCGAACCGCCGGCCGAGACCGAAGACCGGGGCGAGAGCAACCGCGCGCGCGATCGCGGCGGACGCAGCTCCCGTGGCCGGTCCAAGGGTGACCGGGGCGGCGATGTCGTCGGCATGGGCGACCACATGCCCAGCTTCATCGCGCTGAGCTTCGAGGAACGCAAAGCCTCCTGACGGGGCCTTTGCGTTCAATTCGCAGAGTTTTCCACCTCTTTGGCGCGCGGCTTCTTTACTAAGTGTAAAGGATCGCGCGCCTACCCCTCGTGCCGCGCTCATGGTTGCACGAGGCGATGTCATGCTCTCTTCCGCCGCTTTCGCGGACACGAACCGCCGCCGTCACACGCGGTATCCGGTCGATCTGGCCTGCCAGGTGACCTTCACCGACCGGACGCTGCACGCGCGCGTGCGCGACATCTCTCTTGGCGGGGCGCGGCTGCACATGCCGCTGACCGCGGCGCATTACGATTTCGACAGGCTCACCACGCTGGACATCCGCCGCATCGGGCTGGTCCGGGTGCGCTGGCGCTGGTCTGAGGATCATCTCGTCGGGGTCGAATTCGCCTCCCCCGACCTGATCCGCCAGTCGCTGGCCCGTGTCATCGCGGAACAGGCGGGCGCGTGATCAGGCCGAGAGCCGGCTGATCACCACGGTCACCTCGGGCTTCTTCCCGATCTCGTCATTGGCGCTCTGCCGCACGACGCGGCGCAGCGCCTCTTCCAGCTTGTCGTCGTCCGCCAGTGTCTTGGCACCGGCCCGGCCGAGGAACTGCGACAGGTCCTCTTCCAGCACGTCCTGCAGCGGCGCGTTGGAGCGGCCGGTCTCGGCCAGCCCGCGCACGTCGCACCAGGGATCGCCGAGCGGTTCGTCCTCTTCGTCGATGACGATCGTGACCGTGACGTGCCCGTTCAGCGCCATGCGGATCCGGTCGCGGACGATGCCGTCCAGCGCGCCGATCCGGACCGACCCATCCAGGTAGGTGCGCCCGGTCTCGACATATTCCGCGACCTTCGGCGCGTTGCCCGACAGGTCCAGCATGGTGCCGTTCACCGCGACCACACCGGGACGGCCGAGTTCGTCCGCCAGCTTCGCGTGTTCGCGCAGGTGCCGGTGTTCGCCGTGCATCGGGATCACCATCTGCGGATCGACGATGCGATGGATCTCCATCAGGTCGGGGCGGTTGGCATGGCCCGAGACGTGATAGAGTCCGTCGTTCTCGTCGACCACGTCCACGCCCTTTTCCGAAAAGGCGTTCATGATGCTGATGACCCCGCGTTCATTGCCCGGGATGGTCTTGGACGAGAACAGGAAGGTGTCGCCCTCCTTCAGCTCGACGCCCAGGTACTTGCCGCGCGACAGCTGGGCCGAGGCGGCCCGCCGTTCGCCCTGGCTGCCGGTGACGATCAGCATCAGGTTCTCGCGCGGGATGCTGGCAGCGTCCTCGGGCGAGACGGTGGAGGGGAAATCGGCCAGCACGCCGGTCGACACCGCCGCCTCGATCATCCGCCGCATCGCGCGGCCCATCAGGCAGACAGAACGGCCCGCACGCACGCCCGCCTCGGCCAGCGTGCGCACCCGCGCGACGTTGGAGGCGAAGGTGGTGGCGACCATCATCTCGGGGACCGAGGCGACCAGCTTGGTGATCTCTTCGCCCAGGCTCGCCTCGGACCGGCCGGCGTGGCGCGAGAAGACGTTGGTCGAATCGCAGACCAGCGCCTTCACCCCCGGCTTCGACACCTCGGCCCAGAGGTCCGGGTCGTAGGGTTCGCCGACCAGCGGCGTGCGGTCGAGCTTGAAATCGCCGGTGTGTATGACCCGCCCGTCCGGCGTGTCGATCACCAGCGCCGAGCTTTCCGGGATCGAATGCGACATCGGCAGGAAGCCCACCTTGAACGGCCCCGCCTGCACCTGCTCGGGCCAGGCCGAGACCACGCGCACCGCGTTGTCGCCGATGCCGTATTCCGACAGCTTGCCGCGCGCGATGTTCGCGGTGAAGGCGCGCGCGACGATCTCGGGCGCGCCGAGCGCCTCGTAGAGATGGCCGACGGCGCCAACGTGGTCCTCGTGCGCGTGGGTGATGAACACGGCGTCCAGCCGGTCCTTGCGCTCCTTCAGCCAACTCACGTCCGCCATGATGAGGTCCACCCCGGGGGTGCTGTCCATGTCGGGAAAGGTGACGCCGAGGTCCACGAGGATCAGCCGTTCCTCGCCCGGCGCGCCGTATCCGTAGACATAGGCGTTCATCCCGATTTCCCCGGCGCCGCCGAGGGGGAGGTAGATCAGTCTCTCGGCGGTCATGTATTCCCCTGAGCCTTGTTGTAATCATGGATGACCCTGAGCCCGTGCAGGGTCAGGAATTCATCGAATTCGTCATAGAGCGTGTCGCCCTGCTGAAAGAGCGGCGCAAGTCCGCCGGTCGAAATGATACGCATCGGTTTATCATATTCGCCCCGGATGCGGTCGCAGATTCCGCGGACCAGCCCGACATAGCCCCAGAACACGCCCGATTGCATGCAGGCAACCGTGTTGGTCCCGATAACCTTCTGCGGCTTGGTCACATCGACGTGAGGCAGCGCCGCGGCGGCTTCGTGCAGCGCCTGCAGCGACAGGTTCACGCCGGGCGCGATCACCCCGCCGACATAGGCGCCGTCCTCGGCCACCACGTCGAAGGTCGTCGCCGTGCCGAAATCCACCACGATCAGGTTGCCGCCGTAGCGTTCGAAGGCGCCGGCGGAGTTCACCAGCCGGTCGGGGCCGACCTGCGTGCCCTCGTCCACCCGGGGCGGCACCGGCAGCAGGCATTCCGGCCGGCCGACCACCATCGGCCGGGTGTTGAAATAGCGGTCCGAAAGGACGCGCAGGTTGAACACCACGCGCGGCACGGTGGACGAGATGATGACCGCGTGGATGTCCAGCGGGATCTTGTGATGCGCCAACAGGGTCGACAGCCAGACGTAGTACTGGTCCGCCGTCCGCTGATGCTCGGTCGAGGTGCGGAGGGTGCAGAGAAACCGCTCGCCGTTCCAGATCGAGAAAACCGTGTTGGTATTGCCGCAGTCGATCGTCAGCAGCATCGCCCCTCTCCTCTTCAGGCAAGCTCTAGAAATACACGTCCGCCGCCGCGATGGCCTGACGGCCCTGCGGGGTCTGCAGGATCAGGCGGCCCTGGTCGTCCACCGTTTCGAACACGCCGGCGATCTCGGTCTTGCCGGTGCGCGCGACGATCTCCTCGCCCAGCCGGGCGGCGCGGGCAAGCCATGCCTCCCGCACCGGGCCGAACCCATATTGGGCGAACCGCGCCTCGTGCTCCGCCATGGCGTGGGCGAGCGGGGTCAGAAATTCCTCCGGCGCCACCAGAACGCCGGTTTCCGCGGCCAGCGCGGCCGGCCGCACAGCGCCGTCCGGCAGGCTCGCCGGATCCGGCGCTTCGGCCAGATTGACGCCGATGCCGATGGAGACACCGGCGAGACGGCCCTGCCGCTGGATGCTTTCCAGCAGGATGCCCGCGACCTTGCCGCCGTTCAGCAGCACGTCGTTTGGCCACTTCAGCGAGAAAGGATCGGTCCGCCTGGTGACCGCAACGAACGCGTCGTAGAGCGCCAGCGAAGCGGTAAAGCTGCGCAGGGCCGCCCGGTCCGGACCGCCCTCCTCGCGCAGCACGAAGGTGGCGGCGAAGTTGCCGGCCGGCTGCTGCCACGCCCGGCCCCGGCGCCCGCGCGCCGAGGTCTGGCGATGCGTGAAAATCCAGGCGGGCCCCGGCAGTTCGTCGAACCTGCGCTCGGCCTCGTTCAGGGTGCTGTCGGTCTCCTCCAGCACCAGCCGGGCGTGGCCCGGGGGCCAGCTCGCCCCGCCTCCGGCTCCGGTCAATTGACCAGCGTCAGCGCGGCGGCTTCGGCCGCGGCCTCGACGCCGAACATGTTCACGATGCCGATCAGCATGATCGCGGCCGAGGCCATGAGCATGGTCCAAAGCACCGGCGAGCGCCCGGTCTCAAGCACCGCGCCTTCCTTGCCGAAGTACATGTAGAACACGATCCGCAGGTAGTAGAACGCGGCGATCGCCGAGGCGATCATCCCCGCCACCGCAAGCCAGGTCAGCCCCGCGTCCACCGCCGCGCGCAACACCCAGAGCTTCGCGAAGAAGCCCAGGAGCGGGGGCACGCCGGCCAGCGAGAACATCAGCAGAAGCAGCGCGAAGGCCCGCCCCGGCTGCACCCGGGCATAAAGGTTGAGCGAGGCGATATCGACCACCGGCTGCCCGTCGCGTTCCATCGTCAGGATGAAGGCGAAGACGCCGATGTTCATGGTGACGTAGATCGCCATGTAGATCAGCATCGCCTGCACGCCCACGACCGTCCCCGCCGCGAGCCCCATGAGCGCGTAGCCCATGTGCGCGATGGAGGAATAGGCCATCAGCCGCTTGATGTTGGTCTGCGAGATCGCCGCGACCGCGCCCAGGAACATCGACAGAAGCGACAGCAGCGCGAGAATCTGCTGCCAGTCGCCGACCACACCGCCGAAGGCGTCGAACATCACCCGGCCGAACAGCGCCATGGCCGCGACCTTGGGCGCGGTGGCGAAGAAGGCGGCGACCGGGGTCGGCGCGCCTTCGTAGACGTCCGGGGTCCACATGTGGAACGGCACGGCCGAGACCTTGAACGCCAGCCCGCAGATGATGAAGACGAGGCCGAACAGAAGGCCCAGCGACACCTGCCCGTCGCCCGCCGCAATGATGATGCCGGAGAACAGCGTGGTGCCCGAGAAACCGTATACCAGCGAGGCGCCGTAGAGCAGCAGGCCCGAAGACAGCGCGCCGAGGACGAAGTATTTCAGCCCCGCCTCCGTCACCTTGGCGTTCTCGCGCCGGATGGTCGCCATGACGTAGAGCGCGAGCGACTGCAGCTCGAGCCCCATGTAAAGGGTCATCAGGTCCCCGGCAGAAACCATGACCATCATGCCGACGACCGACAGGACCACGAGCAGCGGGTATTCGAACCGCAGCATCCCGCGGCGCAGCATGTATTCCTGCCCCATCACCAGCACCGCGGCGCCGGAGAACAGGATCACCACCTTGGCGAACCGGGCGAAGCCGTCGTCGATGAACATGCCGAAGAAGGCGACGCGCCCCGCGGCTTCGCCGTAGACGAGGATCCAGAGCCCGACCAGCGCCATGACGAAGGCGGAGACCCAGACCAGCAGCGAGGCGGCCTTGTCCTTGGTCGTGTAGACCGCGCCCAGAAGCGCCGCCATCGCGTAGAGCGACAGGATGATTTCCGGAAGGATGACGTTCAGATCAGCCTGCATCGTCTCGGGGCTCCGTCAGTGCGAGGCCGCGACCCGGGTGGCCTCTTGGCCTCCCGCGGTGGCGGTTTCGTAATTGGACACCAGCGCCTCGGTCGAGGGGCCGATGATATCGGTCACGAGGCTCGGATAGACGCCGAGCCAGATTGTCATCACCACGAGCGGGGCGAAGATCGCCTTTTCGCGGAAGGTCATGTCGTTGATCGTCTTCAGGCTTTCCTTGATCAGGTCCCCGAAGACCACCCGGCGGTAGAGGTATAGCGCATAGCCCGCCGACAGGATCACGCCCGTGGTCGCCACGGCGGCGACGATAGTGTTGACCTGGAAGATCCCCATCAGGGTCAGGAATTCGCCCACGAACCCGCTGGTCCCCGGCAGGCCGACGTTGGCCATGGTGAACAGCATGAAGATCATCGCGTAGGCCGGCATCCGGTTCACCAGCCCGCCGTAGGCGTCGATCTCGCGCGTGTGCATCCGGTCGTAGATCACGCCGACGCAGAGGAAGAGCGCACCCGAGATGAAGCCGTGGCTGATCATCTGGAAGATCGCCCCGTCGACGCCCTGGTTGTTGGCGGCAAAGATCCCCATGGTCACGAAGCCCATGTGCGCGACCGAGGAATAGGCGATCAGCTTCTTCATGTCCTCCTGCACCAGCGCGACGAGGCTGGTATAGACGATGGCGATCGCGCTCATCCAGAAGACCAGCGGCGCGAGTTGGGCCGAGGCTTCGGGGAACATCGGCAGCGAAAAGCGCAGGAAGCCATAGCCGCCCATCTTCAGCAGGATCGCCGCCAGCACGACCGAGCCCGCCGTCGGCGCCTGCACGTGGGCGTCCGGCAGCCAGGTGTGGACCGGCCACATCGGCATCTTCACCGCGAAGGAGGCGAAGAAGCCCAGCCACAGCAGCGTCTGCATCCCCGCGGCGATCCGAATCCCGAGGAAGGTGAATGGATCGGAGGAGAACTGGAAGCTCAGCAGCGTCTCGATGTCGGTGGTGCCCGAGGCGGCGTACATCGCCACCATCGCCACCAGCATCAGGACCGAGCCCGCGAAGGTGTAAAGGAAGAATTTGAAGGACGCGTAAATCCGGTTCTTCCCGCCCCAGATCCCGATGATCAGGAACATGGGGATCAGCCCCGCTTCGAAGAACAGGTAGAACAGCACGAGGTCCAGCGCCATGAAGACGCCGAGCATCAGCGTCTCCAGCACGAGGAAGGCGATCATGTATTCCTTCACCCGCGTCTTCACCTCCCAGCTGGCCGCAATGGTCAGCGGCATGATGAAGGTGGTCAGCATGACGAAGAGAACGCTGATCCCGTCCACGCCCATCTTGTATTCGAGGTTGAGCAGCCACTGGTGCTCTTCCACGAACTGGAAGCCGGTGTCGTTCGGGTCGAAGCCGAACAGGATGAACAGCGATACGATGAAGGTCAGCGTGGTGGCGATCAGCGCCACCCACTTGGCATTGCGCTGCGCCGCCTCGTCCTCGCCGCGCAGGAAGATCCCGAGGATCAGCGCCGCGACGGCCGGGATGAAACAGGTGATCGACAGAAGGTTCGACATTAGTCCGCGCCCCCGATGGTCATCCAGGTGATGAGGATCGCCGCGCCGATCACCATGGCGAAGGCGTAGGTGAAGATGTAGCCGGTCTGCGCCCGGCCCGCGAGGCGGGTAAAGAAGGGGATGATCCCCATGGCCAGCCCGTTGATGCCGCCGTCGATGGTCTTGCCGTCCCCCTTCTTCCAGAAGAATCCGCCGATCCAGAACGCGGGCTTCAGGAAGACGAAGTTGTAGAGCTCGTCAAAGTACCACTTGTTCAGCAGGAACAGGTAGAGGGGCCGCTGCGCCGCCGCCAGCTGGCGCGGGCGCTCCGGGTTCACGATGTAGAACCAGTAGGCGGTCAGCAGGCCGATCAGCATCGCCACGAAGGGCGAGACCTTGACCCAGACAGGCGCATGGTGCGCGTCGTCCATCACGTGGTTCTCGGGCGCCATGTAGATCGCCCCCTGCGGCGCGATGCCGGCGGCGTGGGACGGCACGGCATGTGCGCTGTCCGCGGCGCTGCCCGCCTCGGCGTGTCCCGGATCCTCGGTCACCGCGTCCAACGCGCCTTCGGCGTCGCCCTCGGCCGCCTGTTCGACCGCCGCACCGAGGCCCTCGCCGTGGCTGTCCTCGGACGCCGCGTGATGCGTCGGGATGCCGAAGAAGGCGTTGACCCTGTCATGGCTGCCGAAGAACGATCCGTACCAGACCATGCCGGAGAAGATCGCGCCGATGGCCAGCACGCCCAGCGGGATCAGCATGACCATCGGGCTTTCATGCGCGTGTTCATGGGTGTGCCGGTCACCGCGCTGTTCGCCGTAGAAGGTCAGGAAGATCAGCCGCCACGAATAGAAGCTGGTGAAGAGCGCCGCGATGACCAGCATCCAGAAGCCGTAGCCGCCCAGGGTGCCCGCCCATGCGGATTCGATGATCGCGTCCTTCGACAGGAACCCGGCAAAGCCGATGTGGGTCAGCGGGATGCCGACGCCGGTGATCGCCAGCGTCCCGATCATCATCGCCCAGAAGGTATAGGGGATCTTCTTCCTCAGGTTGCCGTAGTTCCGCATGTCCTGTTCGTGGTGCATCGCGTGGATCACCGACCCGGCGCCGAGGAACAGCATCGCCTTGAAGAAGGCGTGCGTCAGCAGGTGGAACATCGCCGCCGAATAGACACCCACGCCCGCGGCGACGAACATGTAGCCCAGCTGCGAACAGGTCGAATAGGCGATCACGCGCTTGATGTCGTTCTGCACGAGGCCGACGGTCGCCGCGAAGAAGGCGGTGGAGGCACCGATGAAGACGATGATGGATTTCGCGTCGGGCGCGAATTCGACCAGCGGCGACATCCGGCAGATCATGAAGACCCCCGCCGTCACCATGGTCGCCGCGTGGATCAGCGCCGACACGGGGGTCGGGCCTTCCATCGCGTCGGGAAGCCAGGTGTGCAGCAGAAGCTGCGCCGACTTGCCCATGGCACCGATGAACAGCAGCAGGACAACCACCTCGGTCGCGTCCCACGAGATGCCGAGGAATTCGAGGTTGATGCCGGCCAGCGCCGGCGCCTCGGCGAAGATCGTGTCGAAGTCGATGGAGTCCGTTAGGAAGAACAGCGCGAAGATCCCGAGCGCGAAGCCGAAGTCGCCCACCCGGTTCACCACGAAGGCCTTCATCGCCGCTGCATTGGCCGAGGGTTTGCGATAGTAGAAGCCGATCAGCAGGTAGGAGGCGACGCCCACGCCCTCCCAGCCGAAGAACATCTGCACGAGGTTATCGGCGGTCACCAGCGCGAGCATCGCGAAGGTGAAGAAGGACAGGTAGGCGAAGAAGCGCGGTTTGTAGCTTTCGCCGTCGCGGAAGTTCTCGTCATGCGCCATGTAGCCGAAGCTGTAGAGGTGCACGAGCGCGGAGACCGTGGTGATCACGATCAGCATGATCGCCGTCAGACGGTCGAGCCGGATCGCCCATTCCGTGGTCAGCGTGCCGCTCTCGATGAACGGCATGATGGAGACCTTGGTCAGTTCCCCGTCGAAGGTCAGGAAGACGACCCAGGAGAAGAAGCAGGCGACGAACAGCAGGCCGGTGGCGACCCACTGGGCGCCCCGCTCGGTCACGATGCGCCAGCCGAAACCCGCGACGAGGGCGCCGATGAGCGGCAGGAAGAGGATGAGCTGCAACATGCCGTCAGCCTTTCATCACGTTGACGTCTTCCACGGCGATGGTGCCGCGGCTGCGGAAGAAGCAGACGAGGATGGCAAGCCCGATGGCCGCCTCCGCCGCCGCGACGGTCAGCACGAAGAGCGTGAAGACCTGCCCGGCGAGGTCGCCGAGGAAGGCCGAGAAGGCGACGAGGTTGATGTTGACCGACAGCAGGATCAGTTCGATCGACATCAGCAGGATGATGACGTTCTTCCGGTTCAGGAAGGTCCCGAAGATCCCGATGACGAAAAGCGCCGCCGCAACGGTGAGGTAATGCTCCAGACCGATCATGTGCGTTCCCCCTTCAGCTTCCGGCTCTGCCGTACGCCGAGGACCACGGGCACGAAGATGCCCGCGAAGAAGATGGCTATCCAACTGGCTATGCTCATCGCTGTCCCATTCCTCCCCCTTTTGCGGGGGTCTTTCCTTGTCCGGGCCCGTGTGGGGCCCCTGTTCTTGATCCGGGGCGGCGCCCCGGCCCGGGTGGGCCTAGAGCCCCTGCCCCGGTTTCACGTCCTTCAGCTCCATCGCCTTCTTTGGATCGCGCCACATCTGCTGCAGCACGTTCTGGCGCTTCACGTCACTCCGGTGGCGGACGGTCAGCACGATGGCCCCGATCATCGCGACCAGCAGGATCAGGCCCGCGAGCTGGAAGATCAGGAAATACTGTTCATAGAGGATCAGCCCGAGCGCGGCGGTGTTCTCGATCCCGAGCGGAGTGATCGCCTGCCGCGCGGCGGCGGCGGTCTCCGCCTCGGCCCAGGAGCCGTAGACGAGGCCGAATTCCATCATCAGGATCACGCCGACCAGCAGCGCGAGCGGCATATATTTCGCCATCTCCGCCTTGAGCTGGGCGAAATCCACGTCCAGCATCATCACCACGAAGAGGAAGAGCACGGCGACCGCGCCGACGTAGACGATGATCAGCAGCATCGCCACGAACTCCGCGCCCAGCAGGACGAAGAGCCCCGCCGCCGACAGGAACGACAGGATCAGCCACAGCACCGAATGCACCGGGTTCCGGGCGATGACCGTGAACAGCCCCCCGACCAGCACCGAGACCGCGAACAGATAAAAGGACAGCGCCGCGATGGTCATTCCTCATCCCCTTCCATTTCGTCCATGACCTCCTTGGCGAGGGTCCCCGCCTTGGTCACGGCCGGCACGCCGGCGAACATCGTCATCTGCGCGATGGCCTCGGCGATCTCCTGTTTCGTCGCGCCCGCCTCGATCAGGTGGCGGACGGTGACGCGCAGCTGGCTTTCGGCCACCGCGCCCTGCATGGTCAGCCCCGAGAGGACGAGGAAGAGCCGGGTCTTGCTGTCCAGCCCCTCCTTGTTGAAGGCCTTGCCGAAGGCGACCTCCATGAACTCCTTGGGCAGCGTCGGCCACATCGCCTCGAACGCCTTCGGATTGAAGTTCTCCAGCGCGGGGTTCATGGCCTTCGCCATGGCATGCGCCTGCTCCATCATCCGCTCGAACGGGTTGAAGGGATCAGCCATCGGCGCCTCCCCGGGCGATATGTCCCACGCGGGCGCTCATCTGTACGGCGCGTCGATTTCGAGGTTGCGCGCGATCTCGGCCTCCCAGCGTTCGCCGTTGGCGAGCAGCTTGGCCTTGTCGTAATACAGCTCTTCCCGCGTCTCGGTGGCGAATTCGAAATTCGGCCCCTCGACGATGGCATCGACCGGGCAGGCCTCCTGGCAGAAGCCGCAGTAGATGCACTTCGTCATGTCGATGTCGTAGCGCGTGGTCCGGCGCGAGCCGTCCTCGCGCGGTTCCGCGTCGATGGTGATCGCCTGCGCCGGACAGATCGCCTCGCACAGTTTGCAGGCGATGCAGCGCTCTTCCCCATTGGGATAGCGGCGCAGCGCATGTTCGCCGCGGAACCGGGGGCTCAACGGCCCCTTCTCGTGCGGGTAGTTCAGCGTGGTCTTCGGCTTGAAGAAGTACTTCAGCCCCATGCGGAACCCGGCGAGGATGTCCGTCAGCAGAAAGTAGCGGGCGGCGCGACCGTAGTCGATGCTGGCCATTTCAGCCTCCAATCGCCCAGCGGGTCCAGAACCCGCCAAGCACTTCGAATTTTGCAAGGAACGCGACGATCACGACCCAGGCGAGCGACAGGGGAAGGAAGACCTTCCAGCCGATCCGCATGAGCTGATCGTAGCGGTAACGCGGCACCACGGCCTTCACCAGCGCGAAGACGAAGAAGACCAGCAGCATCTTCAGGAACATCCAGAACGCCCCGTCCGGCAGGAACGGCACCGGCGAGAGCCAGCCGCCGAAGAACAGGATCGAGACGAGCGCGCACATCAGCACGATGGCCACGTATTCGCCGATCATGAACAGCAGGAAAGGCGTGGAGGAATATTCCACCTGATACCCGGCCACGAGTTCGGACTCCGCTTCGGGAAGGTCGAACGGCGGGCGGTTGGTCTCGGCCAGGCACGACACGAAGAAGAGCACGACCATCGGCAGGTGCGGCAGCCAGTACCAGTTGAACAGGCCCCAGTCGCCCTCCTGCGCCAGCACGATGTGGCTGAGGTTGAGCGAACCGGTGGAGATGATGACGCCGATGATGATCAGCCCGATCGACACCTCATAGGAGATCATCTGCGCGGCGGACCGCAGCGAGCCGAGGAACGGGTATTTCGAGTTCGACGCCCAGCCCCCCATGATGACGCCGTAGACCTCGAGCGAGGAGACCGCGAAGATGTAGAGGATCGCGACGTTGATGTCGGCCAGGATCCAGCCCTCGTTGAACGGGATCACCGCCCAGGCGATCATCGCCAGCACGAAGGAGGTCAGCGGCGCCATGAGGAACACGGCGCGGTCCGCCCCGGCGGGGATCACCACTTCCTTGGTGATGTACTTGATGAAGTCGGCAAAGCTCTGCAGCAGCCCGAAGACGCCCACCACGTTGGGCCCCCGGCGCAGCTGCACCGCGGCCCAGATCTTGCGGTCGGCATAGAGCAGAAACGCCAGCGCAACGAGCAGCGGCACGACGATCAGCAGAACCTGTCCGATGACCAGCAGCAAGATGCCCAGAGGATGGTCGGTAAAGAAGCTCATTGGTCCCTACATCCTTTTCATACCGTCGGAATCTTACGTTCCGTGCAGTCTGCGACAGCCACTTCGGCGTCGATGGTTTTCAGCCCGTCCGGCAGCGCCGCCGAGATGGTATAAACCGCATCTGCCAGCCAGAGGCCACCCTCTTGAGCGACATTTGTGCGCAAATGTCTGGCAAATCCGTAGCCCCTGATCAGGGCGTATTGCGCGGCCGCGCATTCGGCGTAGGCGGCGACGTCGGCCTCGTCCCGCGCGCCGCGCATCTTCACGTGGAAGTTCACCAGATCGCCGTCCAGCAGCCGGGTTTCGATTCCCTCGTAGACCGCGTTCGGCGGCGGCGGCGCCTCGGCCCGCTGGGCGGCCAGCGCCATCGCCTCCGCCGGGTCGGGCCCGGGCGCGCAGGCCGCGAGCGCGGCCGTGGCGAGGGATATGAGAAGCACGCGCCTCACCCTCACTCGGCCGCCATGGGCGCCTGCGCGCGGGCCTTGGAACGGGCCGACAGGTCGGCCATCACCTCGGACGCGCGGGCGATCGGGTTGGTCAGGTAGAAGTCCCTGACCGCGCCCACGAAGGAGGCATCGCCCAGCGTGCCGGTGTCCAGCGGCTGCCACTCGTTCTCGGGCACCTGGTCGATGCCCTTCAGGTGCGGCACCGCCTCGATCAGCGCGGTCCGCAGCTGCGCGAGGCTGTCGAAGGGCAGCTGTTCGCCCACCTCGGCCGACAGCGCGCGCAGGATCGCCCAGTTCTCCTTGGCCTCGCCCGGCGCGAACCCGGCGCGCAGCGCCAGCTGCGGGCGGCCCTCGGTGTTGACGAAGAGGCCGTTCTCCTCGGTCCATGCGGCGCCCGGCAGGATCACGTCGGCGCGGTGCGCGCCCCGGTCGCCGTGGCTGCCCTGGTAGATCACGAAGGCGCCTTCGCCGATCTCGACCTCGTCGGCGCCGAGATTGTAGATCACCTCGGCCCCGTCCAGCGCGGCCTCCATGCCGCCCTCGGTCACGGCGCCCACATCCATCGCCCCCACGCGGCTGGCGGCGGTGTGCAGGACCAGAAGCTTGCCGTTGCTCGCCTCGGCCACCTGCATCGCGGCGGCCAGCACGGCGGCGCCGTCGGCCTCCCGCAGGGCGCCCTGCCCGACCACGACGACCGAGGGGATGTCCTTGATGTCGGCGAACTCGTGCTCCGTCACCTTCTGCAGCGCGGCCCGGTCGGTGCCCATGTGCCGGTAATCGTAGGTCAGATCCACCGCCTCGCCGATCATCGCCACATGGGCGCCGTTCAGCCAGGCCTTGCGGATGCGGGCGTTCAGCACAGGTGCCTCGGCGCGCGGGTTGGTTCCGATCAGCAGGACGTGCTGCGCATCGTCCAGATCCTCGATCCGCGCGGTGCCGACATAGGCGGAGCGATTGCCCGCCGGCAGCTTCGCCCCGTCCGTCCGGCATTCGACCGAACCGCCGGTCGCCTCGACCAGCGTCTTCAGCGCATAGGCCGCCTCGACCGAGACGAGATCGCCGATCAGGCCGGTGACCTTCTTGCCCTTCATCGCACTGGCGGCGACCGACAGCGCCTCGGGCCAGGTGGCGGGCTTCAGCCTGCCGTCGACGCGGACGTAGGGCCGGTCGAGCCGCTGGCGCCGCAGCCCGTCCCAGACGAAGCGCGTCTTGTCGGAAATCCATTCCTCGTTCACGCCGTCATGGTTGCGCGGCAGGATGCGCATGACCTCGCGCCCCTTGGTGTCCACGCGGATGGAAGAGCCGAGCGCATCCATCACGTCCACCGTTTCCGTCTTCGAAAGTTCCCAGGGCCGCGCGGTGAAGGCGTAGGGCTTCGAAACCAGCGCGCCGACAGGGCACAGGTCGATGATGTTGCCCTGCAGTTCCGAGTCGAGCGTCTGGCCAAGGTAGGAGGTGATCTCCGCATCCTCGCCGCGCCCGGTCTGGCCCATCTGCATGATGCCCGCCACCTCGGAGGTGAAGCGCACGCAGCGGGTGCAGGAGATGCAGCGCGTCATGTGCGTCTCGACCAGCGGGCCGAGGTCCAGATCGTCCACCGCGCGCTTCGGCTCGCGGTAGCGCGAGAAATCGACGCCATAGGCCATCGCCTGATCCTGCAGGTCGCATTCGCCGCCCTGGTCGCAGATCGGGCAGTCCAGCGGGTGGTTGATGAGCAGGAACTCCATCACCCCCTCGCGGGCCTTCTTCACCATCGGCGAATTGGTCTTGATGACCGGCGGCGCGCCCTCCGGCCCCGGTCGCAGGTCCTTGACCTGCATCGCGCAGGAGGCGGCGGGCTTCGGCGGGCCACCGACGACCTCGACAAGGCACATCCGGCAGTTGCCCGCGATCGACAGCCGCTCGTGATAGCAGAAGCGCGGCACCTCGATCCCCGCCTGTTCGCAGGCCTGGATCAGCGTCAGCGCCGGGTCCACCTCGATTTCCTTGCCGTCGATGACGATCTTGCGAAGGTCAGCCATGTCTCACTTCTCCTTCAGAAAGGCGCCGATCTGGCTGCCTTTCTCCATTTCCTGAGTGCCGAGCGTGCAGAGATCCGCATCGCTTTCGGGGTCGAGCCCCTTCGCCCGCACATAAGCCTCGCCGCGCTGGCGCATCCGTGCCTTTTCGGCGTCGGAGCGCACGTAGGCGCGGATTTCCTCATCACTGTAGCCCAGCTTGCTGGCCTCGGATTTCAGGTCCCACAGGTAGCCCAGCCCCTTCAGCGTGCGCGGCGCGATTGCCTCGCAGCGGTCGCTGATCTCGATCGCCAGCGCCACCCAGAGCATCTTGTCGTCGATCTCGCGCACCTCGCGCAGCGGCGTCTTGGCCGCGGCGATACCGCCGAGCGCGACCGCCGCGGCCGCGGCGAAAACGATGGAGCGGCGCATCCGCATCAGGCGCCTCCGTTCCCGGTCAGACCCATCCGACACACTCCCCGCTCAGCGTCAGGCGTCCGTCGACAATCCGCAGGCTCTGCTGCGGCACATCGGGCCCGAGGTCCCATTCGATATCCGTCAGCCCGTAGTTCCGCAGGCAGTAGGTGTTCGCCTCGTAGCGCCCGGCCTCCACCGCGCCCGCCAGCCCGCGGTCGAGGTTGCCGACGCTCACCACGAACCGCTCCGGCCGCGCCTCGTCTTCCGAGACGCGGGCCGAGTAATACTGACCGTCGAACGCCTGCCGCTCGCCCGACAGCGCCCGCGTGCCGTTCTGGATGCTGGCGCAGCCCGCCAGAACGCCCAGAATGACCAGTCCCCCAACCAGCTTCATGCCGCCTCCCCGCACCGATGAGCGATCCAACCCCGTGCCTTGACCTCGTCCCAGCCGAAGGCATGGTCCGTCGGTCCGTGGTCCGCCAGATGATCCAGCCGCGCCTTCGCCTCCGCAATGGTCGGCCGATGCCCGGGCGCCACGTGCCAGAGCACCATGCGCGGGCCCGCGTCCTGTTCGGCCGCGTCGTACCATTCGCCGCGCCGGGCGTAGTATTGCCGGTGCACCGTGTTCCAGACGAACCGGCCGAGCGCATCCGCGTCTTCCCACACCGACAGGGTCGAGGCGGTCCGGGGATTGCCCCCGAGCACGCCGTCCGACTCGGTCTGCGCCGCGTCCATGTCATCCTCGCCCGTCATCCAGACGAAGCCGGGGCTGCGCTGCGCCACGGCGTTCACCTTCTCCAGCCCGGCGACGAAGTCCGCGATGCGCGGATCGTCCCAGTCGCGCCGGAGGATTCCGATGTTGAACTCGGCGATATGATGGGCCGGGGCGGTCACGTCAGCGCGCCGCCACGGCGCTGACGCGCCCGGTCCGCTTGGCCTTGATGCGATCTTCGATCTCGCCGCGGAAGTTGCGGATCAGGCCCTGGATCGGCCAGGCGGCCGCATCGCCGAGCGCGCAGATCGTGTGCCCCTCGACCTGCTTGGTGACGTCCAGCAGCATGTCGATCTCCTCGACGCTGGCGTCGCCGCGCACGAGCCGTTCCATCACCCGCATCATCCATCCGGTGCCTTCCCGGCAGGGGGTGCACTGGCCGCAGCTTTCGTGCTTGTAGAACTTCGCCAGCCGCCAGATCGCCTTCACGATGTCGGTGTTCTTGTCCATGACGATCACCGCCGCGGTGCCGAGGCCGGATTGCAGCTCTCCGCGCAGGTAATCGAAATCCATGATTGCGTCGCGCATCTTCTCGCCGCGGACGCAAGGAACCGAGGAGCCGCCGGGGATCACCGCCAGCAGGTTGTCCCAGCCGCCGCGGATGCCGCCGCAATGCTTCTCGATCAGCTCCTCGAAGGAGATGCTCATCGCCTCTTCCACCACGCAGGGATTGTTCACGTGCCCCGAGATCGCGTAGAGCTTCGTGCCTGCGTTGTTCTCGCGCCCGAAGCCCGCGAACCACTCCGCGCCGCGTCGCAGGATCGTCGGCACCACGGCGATGGATTCCACGTTGTTCACCGTCGTCGGGCAGCCATAAAGCCCCGCGCCCGCCGGGAACGGCGGCTTCATCCGGGGCATCCCCTTCTTGCCTTCGAGGCTTTCCAGCAGCGCGGTTTCCTCGCCGCAGATGTAGGCGCCCGCGCCATGATGCAGGTAGATGTCGAAGCCCCAGCCCGAGCCGCAGGCGTCCTTGCCGACCAGCCCGGCGTCATAGGCCTCGTCGATGGCCATCTGCAGCGCCTCGCGCTCGCGGATGTACTCGCCGCGCAGGTAGATGTAGCAGGCATGCGCGCCCATGGCGAAGGAGGCGATCAGGCAGCCCTCGATCAGCGTGTGCGGATCGTGGCGCATGATCTCGCGGTCCTTGCAGGTGCCCGGCTCCGACTCGTCCGCGTTCACCACGAGGTACGACGGCCGCCCGTCGCTTTCCTTGGGCATGAACGACCACTTGAGCCCGGTCGGAAACCCTGCCCCGCCACGCCCGCGCAGACCGGAGGCCTTCATGATCTCCACGATCTTGTCGCGCCCCAGACCGATCAGGTCCTTCGTCCCGTCCCAGTGGCCGCGCACCTGCGCGCCCTTCAGCGTGCGGTCGTGCATGCCGTAGAGGTTGGTGAAAATGCGGTCTTCGTCCTTGAGCATCACGCTACCTCGGCCCGTTCTCGTTCAGTTGCTGGCGCAGGCGCCAGATTTGCCAGATGACCACGAAGACCCACAGGAATGCGGCGATCGCGGCCATGTCGATCAGGAAGACGTATCTGGCCTCCCAGCCCATCCACGGCACCAGCGCGGTGCCGACCAGCCAGACGACCATGGTCACGGCGATGACGACGGCCGCGATGCGCCCCTTGCGGGCCATCGCCCGCTCTGCCGTCTGCCTGTCGTCCCGGTTCATCGTTCAAGTCACTCATCTCTGGCGGAGAGGGCCTTCGCCTGCCCCACCCAATCGTCCCGTCCGGCGCGGCCCCGCAGCGTCGGCACCTGCGCCTCGACCCAGGCCAGGTTGGCCGGGGTCCATGCGGCGATCTGGTCGTAGTGCCAGACCCCCAGATCGTTCAGCGCCTCCGCGACCTTCGGTCCGACGCCCTGAATCGCCTTCAGATCGTCCGCCTGTCCGCCGCGCGGGGCGTCCAGAAGCGCAGGCTCCGCATCCTCGGCCGGCGCGTCGTAGGCCACCGCGCTCGTCGCGGCGGTCGAGCCGCTCTCCTGCGCCTCGTCCCATTCCGCCGTCGCGGCGTCCGTCGGCGGCATCGAGGCCGCCCCGCCGCTGCCCGGCTGCGCCAGAGCGGCCGATCCGCCCGAACCCGGCGCCGGCGCCGCCCGCGGTGCGGCCACCGCATCCGGCGACTGCTCCGCCGCCGTGGATCGCGCCGCGCTCCTGTCGCAGATCGCCTGCGTGAGCGCGAGCCCCGCGGCGATGACGGCGATCAGACCCAGCACCTGCGCCAGAAGGCCGAAGAGGACCATGTCGAACAGCAGATAGGCGAGGATGCCGACGACGATCGCGGCCGCCCAGCAGGCGAGCCTGCAGCGTCCTTGTCCCGTCTGCCATTCCATCGTCGCCATCGCGGTCAGGTCCGCCTCCCGTTCCCGTTACGCGCCGGACGGGGGGGTGTCGTCGCCCCCCGAAGACAGCGCCTTCGCCTGTTCGACCCAGCCGTCGCGGCTGACCCGGCCCTTGAAACCTTCGAGGTTCTCGTCGACCCAGGCGATTTCCTCGTCGCTCCAGCCGGCGATCTGGTCGTAGTGGAAGACCCCCATCGAATGAAGCTGCTGTTCCAGCTTCGGCCCCACCCCGCGGATCCTTTTCAGATCGTCCGGCTGCCCGCCGCGCGCCTCGCTCAGCGTGTCGGGTCGGGTGGTGGCGTAATGCGGCGGCTCGGACATGCCCCCGCCCGGTTCGGTTGCGGCGCCGCCTTTGGGCCCGCTTTCGATCCCTTCGCGATCCTCGGTCGAGGTGCCGCCGCCCGCGGGGGCCGGGTTCTTCGGCCCCTCTTCGTTGCCGGCAACCTGTTCGTCGCCATGCGCCTCGGGGCGGCCGGTTTCCTCGGCCTGCGCCTCCTGCTCGGTGGCGCCGGTCTCGTCGATGGGCGCGCCCTTGGCGGGACGCGGCTCGTCTTCCTTCAGCTTCTCGCCGTTGC
>Ga0310345_10001924_pt1 | contig 21913 bp, 20 predicted proteins | sample HC15DNA20500_MG_FD_204667 | JGI IMG/M metagenome (GOLD analysis project Ga0310345, IMG submission 204667) | Marine microbial communities from station ALOHA, North Pacific Subtropical Gyre - HC15-DNA-20-500_MG | ecosystem: Environmental > Aquatic > Marine > Oceanic | place: Pacific Ocean: North...
GGGGCGACAGTGACGCCATGCAGCCCGGCGCCTGGACCATCGCGATTGGCAGTCCCTTCGGGCTTGGCGGCACGGTGACCGTTGGCGTGCTCTCCGCCACCTCGCGTGATATCCGCTCAGGGCCCTATGATGACTTCCTGCAGACCGACGCCTCGATCAACTCCGGCAACTCCGGCGGTCCGCTCTTCAATGACGCAGGCGAAGTGATCGGGGTGAACACCGCGATTTTCTCGCCCAGCGGCGGCAATGTCGGGATCGGCTTCGCCGTGCCTGCGAGTACCGCGCAGGACGTGGTGGCACAGCTCATCGAAACCGGCAGCGTGGAAAGGGGCTTCATCGGTGTCAGCCTGCAGGGGATCGATGACAACCTCGCCGAAGCCCTGGGCCTCGAGAACGCCAACGGTGCCATCGTGATCGGTGTCGAGCCTGGCAGCCCTGCCGCCTCCGCAGGCCTGCAGGAAGGCGACGTGTTGCTGTCGCTCGACGGCCAGGAGATCGAAGACCCCCGCGGTCTGACGCGCAGAGTGGGCGAACTGGCACCCGACACCACCATTTCGCTCGATCTCCAGCGCGACGGACAGGAGCAGACAATCGAACTGACCCTGGCCGAACGGGAGACGCAAGCCAGCGACACAAATGAAGGGCCGGCCGTGGAAAGCGGCGTGCGCATGGGGCTCGGCCTTACAGCAATCCCCGAGGTCGTGCGCCGCGAGCTTGGTCTTGCGGAAGGCATCGGCATCATGGTGCAGAATGTTGCACCCGGAAGTGCCGCCGCCGAGGCCGGGCTGGTCCAAGGCGACATCCTGACGAAAGCCGGGGGCAAAGACATTTCGAACCCGCAGGATCTCATTGACGCCTGGAAGTCGGCCGTCGACGCTGAAAAGCCGCTGCTGGTCCGCGTGCTGCGCAACGACCGGTCGCTGTTCGTGGCCGTCGATCCAGCAAACGCGCAGGAGTAAAGGGTCATGAGGACACGAGAGCGGCAGGGCCTACCCCGCCGCTCTCGGCGATAATCGCTTCTTGCTTCGTCATCCCGAACTCCCCTGATTCCAATAGATCTCTGGGCGACCTTTTGACGGCGTGAAGCTGACCAGCATTAAGATGACCGCTCTCAAACGGGTTCCGGGAAGAGGCCGCATGGACAATGAACCGCACCGCGATCCGGATCACTCGGATCGCGTCCACAACGCCGCCGAATCCGATGCGGTGAACGAGGCCAGCAAGCTCTCCGCACGGCTCGTCTATCATGTGGTGCTGCGCGAGGGCGAAGAGGAGTTGGAACGGCCCTATACATCCCTGGCGTGGTCAGGTGTTGCCGCAGGAGTATTGATCTCATCCTCGATTATGGCCGAGGCGATCTTTGCCGCGCGCTTGCCCAAGACGTCCTGGAGTTCTCTTGTCTCCGACATCGGCTACACATTCGGCTTCCTGCTGGTGATCCTGAGCCGGATGCAGCTTTTCACCGAAAACACGATCACGACCGTGCTCCCCCTGCTTACTCGGCGTGACCGTGCCACAGCCTCCGCCGTGGCACGGCTTTGGGCCTTGGTGCTCGCAACCAATCTCATAGGTTGCGTACTGGCCGCGGCCTTTTTCGTCTTCACGGCTGCTCTGCCGGTCGAGGTTGCGGCTGCCATGGCTGATATCAGCCGTCATGCGGTTTCCGCCGGGGCGGGAGAAAACTTCATGCGTGCGATCCCGGCGGGGGTACTGATTGCCGCGCTGGTCTGGATGACCTCCTCGGGCGACCATGAGAACTTTCTGATCATCTTCGTCTTCACATGGCTGATCGCGGCGGGCGACTTCCAACACGTGATCGCCGGCACGGTGGAGATGGCGTATGCGGTGCTGTCAGGTGACAGGGAGTTTTGGTCTCTCATAGGAAGTTACCTGCTACCCGTATTGGCGGGCAACATCGTGGGTGGCACCTTCGTCTTCACCCTGACCGCCTGGGGTCAAGTAAGTCAGGAAGTGAAGACCGGTGGATGCTAGAAGCAGCCCGGTGGGCCCGGTCGCGATGACCGTTTCGGTTTTCGCGCCTGAATGGTCGGGCCGGGCAGAATGTTTTTACCGGATGGACAAAGACTTAAAGAAGTCTTCGTCATATGCGACGTCTGCCCTGATCGCGGAGCACTGGTTGCGAGCATGTCATGGAGGAGGATTCTCAATGACGATCATCTCGACCATCAGCCAGCCGCTCGACCAGCTCTGGCAAGCCGCGCAGAATGCCGCAACGACAGTCACGACCGCAGCGAATGAGCCGACCGCATCGAGTGGGTCCCAAAGCTCGCCCGCAATCATTGTCGATATCTCTGGGTCTTCGAGCAGCGGCTCCACCAGCCCGACGACGATGACGAAGGCGGAGCAGGAGGCCGCGAAGAAGGCACTCGAGGCGCAGGAAAAAGCTGCCAAGGAAGCGGCTGAAGCCCAGGCCAAGGCCGACAAGGAGGCCCTCGAAGCCGCTGAGAAGGCGGCCAAGGAGGCCGCCGAGGCCGCCAAGAAGGCCGCGGAAGCTCAAGCCAAGGCCGACAAGGAAGCTCTCGAAGCCGCCGAGAAGGCGGCCAAGCAAGCCGCCGAGGAAGCTGAAGATCTCGCCAAGGCTGAGGCCAAAGCAGAAAAGGAGGCCATCGAGGCCGCTGAAAAGGCCGAGAAGGAAGCCCTTGAAGCTGCCGAGAAAGCTGCCAAGCAGGCTGCGGAAGAGGCCGAGGATATCGCGAAGGCCCAGGCCAAGGCTGACAAGGAAGCGCTTGAAGCCGCCGAGAAAGCGGCTGGAGAGCCCTCTGAGAGCCAAGGTAGTGCCATTGCCGGCCCTGCCGGAGCAGCCGCAGTATCAGGGAAAGACAGCGGTAAAGCCGTTGGCTCAGATGAAAAGGCCGCAGTAGCCAGCAAGGCCTCCGAGAACTCGAAGGCATCCGAGCGAGCCGGACCGAAGGAGAAGGGCTGGAACAAACTGAAAGCAGACGCCGAAGTAACCGTTGCAGCTCGTCCTGATATAGTCCCAGAGCCCGAGGAAGAGGTCGAGATCGCCGTCTCCAAGGCAGCTGCCGAGTGGGTACAGGCCGCGATGATGAAAGAGGCCCTTATCTCCCTGATTGGTAGCACCGACAAAGTGGGTATTACGCTCAAGCCTATCGAAAACGCCACGACGGAACGCGCGAGCAGCTCCTACGCGGCCCCTGCTCCAAGGCTGGATGCAGCAGAAGCCAAGCAACGCGTATCGGTCGCTGCTTGATATGAGGAGGGGTCGAAGCGCTGGTGTTTTGACCCCTCGTTCTGTCGGCCATTAGCCCGGCAGGCGAGTTTGAGAACGGCGTTGAGAAAGTCGGCCACGGCTGCGGCGGGGTGACCCTGCTGCGGGCGGCGTAAAAGGCGTCCTCCTTTACCCAGTCTGGAGGCAGGGAGGGCGGGAAGATTTCCACCGTGGACTTGTAGTATCGCATGGATCGACCGGCCTGGCTCAGCAAGGGCGCCACCGGCAAGGGGAGTGAGGGCGAGGGCGGTCCTTTCGGTCAAATATCGGTAAATCGCCGGACCCTGTCAGGCCCGGCGCGCTGGTGCATATGGGAAGCGGCGTTCGGCCGGGGTCAGGCGGCGCAATCGAGGAAGCCGCGATAGCCCACTCGCAGGCCCTGCTCGAGATGGAAGGTCATCTCGGCCTCGGCGCGGCGCAGACTGCTGCCGGTGTCGGTCCAGTCGGCGCCCGGGTCGGGCATGACGGAGACATCGACGCCTTCGGCCGCGAACCGCGCGCCGTCATCCAGCGTCTCCGCCGCGACAGGCGCGCCGGCGACGAGCGGGATCAGTACGCCAGACAGCTTGATCGCGCCGTTCTCGCCCGCCATGGCCAGCACCGGTTCGCCCTCGTTGGTACGGCGAAACTCGCAGGTCGCGTCGCGTTCGAGCGCGGTTTCGATCTCCTCGGGGGTCAATCCTGCCGGGTCCAGCCCGGTCAGCTGCACCGAGCTCAGGGCCTCTTCGACGGTACCTTCCTCGGCGGGGGCCTCGGATTCGCCAAGCGCCGGGTCGGTGGCGATGCCATTCGCCTCGATGTCGGCAATTAGATGGCGCATCTCGCCGATTTCCTTGCGCTGCGCGGCAATGATCTCGTCGGCGAGCTTGCGCACCCGCGGGTCCGCGATCTGGGCGCGCTCGGAAGTCATGATCGCGATGGAATGGTGCGGGATCATCGCTGCCATGTAGCTGGTGTCGTCCACCGTCTTCTGGCTGCGGATCAGCCAGAGCGTCACGCCGAAGACCACGACGGCACTGGCATAGATCGCGATGTTGATGGCCTTTCTGGCATACATCGACAGCATGAAGCTGAGCATGATCACCGCCATCGCCGCGCCCATCAGCAGCGCCATGTAGGTCCGGGTTTCGCTGAAGAAGACATGCTCGAAGGCGTAGGTGTTGATATACATCAGCCCGAACATCACCACCGTCGAGGTCGCGATCATCGCGGCGAAGCGCCAGTAGGACATGAGGACCACCTTTCCCGTCGGGCTCTCGGAATCTCATGAGACAAGGGGTGTTGCCGAACTGAGGTTCCGAAATGCCGACGAGGCGCATGTTCACAGCGGCCGTTCGGCGCTTTTGCGGTGAAGATCGGCCAGGGGCTGCGAGCGGCCGAGGCAGAGGTTCTCTCGATCCGTCCTTGGAGGAAACCTGCCAGTGCCTTCGTGACAGCACTTGATATCCGATGAGCGGGCGAAAGTCTCGAACAGCAATGCAGGGTCGGTGAACGACCACGGTGTCGAGCCGCACGAGGAATTCTCTGCCGGCGCGAAGATCTGGATCTTTCCGAAGATGGGCGACACCGACGGCACGGACCGGCACTTGTTGGAGGACCACGCCTCAGCCAGGCTCGCAATCCGTCCTCACTTCCATCGCGGCGGCGTCAATGATGACAGGCATGGCCCTAGCCATGGCTGGCGCGATCTCGGCCGCCAGTCCGATCAGCAGCAGAAAGAGTGCGAGGATACAAGCCATGAGCCGGATATGGGCTGCGTGCCTGGGCCTTCGCAAGTTTGGATACCATGCCTTCCGGGCGCTGAATCTGCTCAGCGACGGTGCACCAGACCAACCAGAGGCATCCGCTGCGCGGTGCATGAAACTCCGCTCAGGGTAAGAATTGCTTCGGTCGGGAAAACGATTTTTCAGTCATCTGCGGTGGAGACAGCGGATGTAATCGGCACCCGAGTGGACCGTGGAAGCTCAACATTGGTGTAGCAATGCTCTGCCCTGAATGCGCATGCGGCTCGAAGTCGCCTATCGGAACAATCCCGGCCATCGGGCCATTGGATCGCTGCACCCCTAAGGGCGCAACCTGAAGGATGTCCGCCGGGAGGGCGATTAGATGCAGGAACTGGCAGAACGAATGGGGCTTAGGACTGATCCGGTCATCTTCTTTGTCTCCGCCATTTGCACTGCGCTGTTCGTGCTGGCGCTGGTGATCGCGCCGGAGGAAATCGGCGATGCCTTTGCCGCGGGACGCGCCTGGATCGTGACGAATCTAGGCTGGTTCTTCATCCTTGGCGTCAATGTATGGCTCGGTTTCCTGATCTGGGCCGCGATGAGCCGGCATGGCCATATCCGGCTCGGGCCCCGCGACAGCCGGCCGGACTACACGAACCTGTCCTGGTTTACGATGCTCTTCGCCGGCGGCATCGGCACGGTGCTGATGTTCTGGGGCGTGGCTGAGCCGATCAGCCATTTCTCGAACCCGCCGCTGCCAGGCGTCGAGCCCTTCTCGGAGCAGGCTGCGCGCGACGCGATCTCGATCGCCACCTATCACCTCGCGCTGCATACCTGGACGATCTTCGCGCTGCCGGGCCTCGCCTTCGCCTATTTCATCAACCGCTACGACCTGCCGGTGCGGGTCAGCTCGGTGTTCTACCCGCTTCTGAAGGAGCGCATCCACGGGCCATGGGGCAAGGCGATCGATATCGTCTCGATCCTCGGCACGCTATTCGGCGTGGCGGTCTCGCTGGGCTTGGGCTCCTCGCAGATTGCCTCCGGCCTCTCGGCCCTGTTCGGCTGGGAGGCAAGGGTGCCGCTTAAGGTCGGCATTCTCGCGGTGCTCACCGGGGTCGCCGTGGTCTCGATCGTGGCCGGGCTCGACAAGGGCGTGAAGCTTCTGTCGAACATCAATATCGGCATGGCGGTCGGTCTGATGATCTTCGTTCTGGTCACCGGCTCGACGCTGTTCCTGCTGCGCGGCATGGTCGAAACTTTCGGCCTTTATCTCGGCAATCTGCCCCGGCTTGCCTTCTGGAACGACATGCTGGCCGACACCAACCCCGAGAACGGCGACTGGGGCTGGCAGGGCGGCTGGACGGTGTTCTACTGGGCCTGGACGGTGACCTGGTCGCCCTTCATCGGTCTGTTCGTGGCGCGGATCTCACGCGGGCGGACGATCCGCGAATTCGTCTTCGGCGTGCTCCTGGCGCCGTCGCTCTTCACCCTGATCTGGTTCTCGATCTTTGGCTGGCAGGCCATGGAGATCGACGGTATCGGCGCGGCCGCCCGCGCGGCGCTCGGCGAGCAGACAGGCAACCTCAGCGCCGCGGTCGCGGAGTCGGTGCCGCTCGCCATGTTCGCCTTCTTCGAGAATTTCCCGCTGGCCGATCTGGTGCAGGGCATCGCGGTGCTGGTGGTGGCGATCTTCTTCGCGACCTCGTCGGACTCGGCCTCACTGGTGGTCGATATGCTCTGCACCGGCTCCGCCAAGCCCGGACCGGTTCGCCAGCGCGTATTCTGGGGCGTATCCGAAGGGCTGGTAGCCGCGATGTTGCTGGTGCTCGCTGGCGATCTGGGGCTGACGGCGTTGCAACAGGTCATCACGGTGGTGGGGCTTCCGATATTCTGCCTCGTCTTCGCCATGATCCCCTCCTTGATACGCGGATTCCGCACTGAGGAGATCGATCATGTTTCAGTCGGAAAGCGACCGGGCCTGTCGGACCTTTGAAGCCGGTCTGTGATAAAATGTTGGGGACGCTGATGAGAGTTAGTACGTCGGTAACAGGGGCGTCCCAGCCAAGGAGCATTGCGCAACAACGGTGGCCCTCCAGCGGCGGGAGATTGTATTGAGTACGGCGGTAAGAAGGTTGGCCACGGTAGCAGCGGGGTGAGCCTGCTGCGACCGGCGACGGCAGCGGCAACTTAACCGCCGGTCTCAGAGTAGTAAGTGGCGCACTTTGGCTCCGGCAAGGGGGGAAGGAAACCTCTCTTGCGTTCAACATCTTCCGCTCCATAGTGCCCGTGGCTGACCGGAAATTTCGCTTCCCGAGTCAGCCGTGCAGTTCTGGAGCTGCAGGCGGCAGAGGATCGCGCTAGCCCGCAAGAAGATCCTCTGCCGCGTCCTGCTATTTCGGGGGCGCCGTAGGCGTGGTGCCAAATACAACCTTCGAGACGGTAACACCTTTTGCCTGGCCTCGCTCCGGATTGAGGGCGGAACACGCGATCGATCTCCCGCAATGCTACCCTTAGAGATGTGGTTCCTCGAGCACGAAAGCGACGCGCCCAGATGGCAAGACCTGGCGGCCATGTAATGGCCATATTTCATCACCATTGCCGCTTTGTATCGGCCTCTTCTACGCCATAGTGGCCGACTGCATCCACTGAAGGCCCGGTGTCAGCAGAAGCTGAGCGCTCGCACGCGCGGTCTGCTGGCATCGGGTCTATTTTTTTCCAGAACCCGCTTCTTCGTTCCGAGCAATCGGGCCCACCGGTGGAAGCGGCTCGACCTCCAATCATGTCGATCTGGCTAATACGCCAGGAAGACCGCCTTCGTCATGAAGGACAGGCGGGAGGTGTATCCGGGAATCCTCGGGCCCTGCGGTGGCGCCGGCCTTTGTCAGTGTGGTTTTTGAACGCCACGTTCTGCCGGCTTCTAGGTCGGTCGGGACCGTGTGGTACGTATTCCGGCCCCGACAAAGATCAGAGCAGCGCTTCCAGCGCTCTCAGCATGGGCAAAGTCAATCAAACAGGGCGCTGATATATCTATGTATTTCATTCAGAATTGAATATAGATCATCTCATTTTCAGTTGCCTTGATGGATTGCATATGTGTTTTATCAGGCCCTTCGCAGAGGGGCCCTGAGCGAAGGATCCGTCCAATCCGATGACACACTACAAGTGGAACGGAAGCATCAGCTTCGTTCCGGCCCCCTTAAGGAACAGGGGTTGAAGCGTGTCGTGTCCCCCTCCCCTACCGATTAAACCGCAGCCGCGCACCTCTTGCCGGTGTTTTCAAACGACCGTATTCTCATATATAGCTAAAATGGAGGCGCCATGTTCTGGCAGCCGCAGGAGGGCTTGATCGATGGTAACGTCCATCTCGCCTGCATTCACAGGCCGAACCAAAGGATTCAGCATGACCACGCTCCCAAGCCATCGGACCAAGATCAATCGCGCCATGCGTTTGGCCAAGGTCGGCGAGAACAGGGCTACCGCAGAGGCCTTGCTTCGGGTGCTCCCCGAGAGCGTGATAGCACGGGTCACCGGACAAGAGCTTGCCGAGCTTCTCGATGCCGTGTGGAAGCTCTCCCGAAACTCCAGGGCGAGTACTGAAACCGAGCTCGTCAGCGACGGCGGGGTCTGGGACGAGGACAAGCAGGCATTCCGGGAGCTGGCGTAATGACCGCAGCCGCTGCGGTGCAGATCTAGCGCGAAAGGGATCACCATGGACCTCCCTTCCCCTGCCCTCGAGCCGATGCCGCCCGAGTGGTTCGCCCGGATTGCCGAACATCTGAGCGAGGTGCCGGACGGCACGCCATTCCAGGAGACGGTCGAGGCCGTGTCTTGCGATGAAGCGGCGCGCTGATGGCACTCATAGGCTACGCCCGCGTCTCGACCGACCTTCAAGACACCGCCGCACAGCGCCGCGAACTGAAATCGGCAGGCTGCACCGAGATCCACGAGGAGTTCGCCTCGGGCGCCGCGCGCGCCCGGCCGGTCCTTGCGAAGCTCGTGGCGAGCCTCGGCCGAGGCGACGTGCTGATCGTGGTGCGCATCGACCGCCTGGCACGCTCGCTGTCGCACCTGCTCGAGGTCATCGAGACGCTGGAAGCCCGCGGGGCGCATTTCCGATCTCTGGGCGATCCGATCGACACCACCTCGCCGCAGGGCAAGTTCACGCTGCAGATCCTTGGCGCCACCGCCGAGTTCGAACGCGCGCTGATCCGCGAGAGGACAATAGCGGGGCTCGCTTCGGCGCGCGAGAAGGGTCGCGTCGGCGGCAATCCGGGTCTGCGGGACCGCGACCCGGAGGCGATTGCCAAGGTCAGCCGGGCGCGCGACCGCAGCTACTTCGACAAGCTCAACGGCGAGGCGCAGCACTGGCTGCCCGCCGTGCGGCAGTTCCGGCCCCGGCTGCCCTGGGAGGATGTCGTGCGGATCATCAACAGCCGGCATTCAAGCGCGAAGCCTTGGACCGTCGAGCGACTGCGGCGCGCCGCCGGGCGCTTCGTGAAGGATGGGCTGCTGGATCGTGCCGTGCTCGACCGCGCCCCGCCTGCGCAGAAGGACGACCGGATCCTGGCGATCATCGCAGGTATCAAGAGCTCGGCGCCGGAGATGACGCTGAAGGAGATCGCGGCGCGCCTCGAGGCGATGCGAGAGCCGACGCCCCGGGGCCGCTCGAAATGGGCGACGTCCTCCGTAGCCCATTTCCTGTCACGTGCCGCCGAAGCCGGGCTTCTCGGCGAAGAGGCTCGGCACGGGAGGCCGTAAACAAGATCGACTGTCGTTTTACTACCTCTGCGCATGCTTGGTCGCGTCGCTGAGCTTGCTGCTGCTCACCATGGCCTCCTTGCCTCCAAATTAGCGAAGAAGGCATCCACGAACCATGGAGCTATTCAAAGCAATGCCATAGCAAGGCGACGAGGCCGGAACCGCAGAGCATTTCTTGCTCCTAAGTGCTGCCGTTCAAGAGGCACGGCCGATAGTGCATGACGCTAATGACCACCGGGGGCATCGCGCGCCTCCCTGACCGCGAAGCGAAGGTTCATGATTGACATTCTTCCGATCACGGGCGTGATCTTCGTCCTAATTGGGGTGGGATACCTGGCGGTGCGTACCGGGACGCTCGCAGCGGGCGACATGGCGGCACTGGGAAAGTTCGTAGTCGGCTTCGCGCTGCCGGCACTGATCTTCCAGGCAGTGACCCAGCGCCCGATGGGCGAGATCGCCGATCCCGGCTATCTCACCGCGATGCTTGGCGGATCGCTCGCGGTCTTCGCGGCCGGTTACGGATTGATGCGCCATCGCGGCCACCCGCCATCGGCCGCTACCTTCCATGCCATGGGCATGTCCTGCGCCAACAGCGGCTTCATCGGCTACCCGGTTCTGCTGATGGCGCTGCCCTCGGTGGCCACCTCGGCCTTGGCGATGAACATGGTGGTCGAGAATCTGGTGATGATTCCGCTGGTGCTGATCATGGCCGAACGGGCCAGTGCAACCGGGCCAAGGGGGCGGCGGCTGGCATGGATGATCGCCGGGCGGCTGGGCCGCAACCCGATCATCCTCGCGCTGGCGCTCGGCCTCGGCGTCTCCGCACTCGGCCTGCCGCTACCGATTCTAGTCGAACGGCCGGTCGAGATCCTCGCCAATGCCAGCGCCGCGCTGTCGTTGGCGGTAATCGGCGGCACGCTCGCGGCGCTGCCGCTGGCAGCAATGAACCGCGCGGTCATCCCGGTGGTGCTTGGCAAGCTGGTGGTGCATCCACTTGCGGTCGGGATTGGATTGGCTGCAATGGCGGCCGCAGGGCTCGGTGTGGCCGACCCCGCGCTTGCCGCGGCGGGGATCGTGATGGCGGCGATGCCGGCGATGGGGATCTACCCCATCCTCGCGCAGCGCTTCGGCCAGGCGCAGAGCGCCGCCGTCGCTATGCTGGCGATGACGCTCGTCTCCTTCGCGACCATCAGCGCCGCGATGTGGCTGGCCCTGCCCTAAGCCGCGCGCGACCGCGCGCCCGGCGACGAAACTCCGACGCGGCTTGCTTCCCTGCCGACGCCCAAGCGTTTAGGGCGTCGCCCAGTCGGGCCATTCAGGCCGCGGGCCGGGGCAACTCCGCGATGCGGCTGCGGAACCGCTCCGCCCCCGTCACGATCTGGTCGAGCACCGCCTCGATCGCCCAGTGCCGCTCGGCGAGATCGTAATTCACCGTCCGGCTGTGCAGGCCTGCGAAGGTCCCAATGCGGACATGGTACACCTTGGCCAGCTTCGGATAGCCGAAGGGCTCGCACATCGCTGCCAGCACCAAGAAGTTGTCGAGCTCGGCCGCGAGAGCGGGATGCGCGGCACCGTGCTCGTAGAGCCAGCGATAGAGATCAGGGTGGAAGTTGTTCATCACCCCCGAGAAGCCCTGTCCGCCAGCCTGCATCACCGGCCAAGCGATCGCCGCGTTGGCGTTGTTGATCGCCAGCGGCGTGCCGCGCGTCAGCGCCAGCCGGCGCCTCACCACTCCAAGGTCGCAGGCCACGTCCTTGAGAAAGTCGAACCGACCGTCCTGGGCGCAGAACTCGAGCTCGTCGTCGCTCAGCAGTCGCCGGTAAGGGGCCGGACACTCGTAGAGGCCATAGCGGGTGTCAGAGGGCAGTGCCGACAGCAGCGCCTCGAGTCGGACCCGCCAGATGCCTGGTTCGTCGCCCTGCGCGGCCAGCCGGTTGGTGACCAGCACCACCGCGTCGACGCCGGTGCCGGCGACCGCTGCAAGCTCCTCGAGCTGCGCATCGTGACCGTCGGAGACGTGGCCCGAGGCCACCACCGGGACCCGGCCCGCAACCTGAGCGACTGTGAAGCGCGCAAGTTCGCGCCGCTCTTCGAGCGTGAGGTGCTGCATCTCGGAGGACTGGCAGACCGCGAACAGGCCCTGCGCGCCGTGATCGAGATACCACTCGATCAGCCGCGCGTAGCCGTCCCAGTCGATGCGGTCGTCATCGGTGAAGGGAGTGATCATGACGGGGAAGATGCCGGAAACGGACATGGGGGAGGACTTTCGCTTGGGGTCAGCCGTCATAGCCCATCAGGCGGGGCAGCCAGAGGGTGATGCCGGGGAACAGGATGAGCAGCAGCAGCGCCACCACGAGTACCGCGAGGAAGGACCAAATCTCGCGAATGATCTCGGCCAACGGAATGCGGGTAACGGCGTTTATGACGAAGAGGAGGATGCCGTAGGGGGGCGTGATCAAGCCAATCATGCAATTGACGATCGCCACCACACCGAAATGCACGAGGTCGATGCCGAGCTCGCGCGCCGAGGGCAGAAACAGCGGGATGATAACCAGAATGATGGTCGAGGCGTCGAGCACGCAGCCCAGGAGCAGGATCAGGATGTTGACCCCGATCAGGAAGGTCAGCGGCGCGACGTCGAGCCCGACCAGCGCCTGCGCGACGCGCCCGGGAATGTTCTCTGAGGCGACGATGTAGTTCAGGATCAAGGCACCGCCGATCACCAGCCCGATCGCCGCCGAGGAGCGGGCCGAGGAGACCAGGATCTCGTAGAAGGCGCGCAGGCTGAGCGAGCGGTAGAACAGCGCCGCAAGGACCAGCGCGTAGAAGGCGGCAACCGCCGCGGCCTCGGTCGGCGTGGTGACGCCGCCATAAATGCCATATAGGAGGATCACCGGCATCATCAGCGCGGGAAAGGCGCGGAAGGTGGTCATCGGCAAGTCGCGCAAAGGCGTGGGCTCTTCAAGCGCGAAGTCGCGGCGTTGCGAGATCCACAGGTTCATCGCCATCAGCACCAGCCCCATCAGCAGACCCGGCAGGATACCCGCAAGGAACAGGAAGCCGATCGAGCTGCCCGAGACCAGCGCGTAGAGCACCATCGGAATCGAGGGTGGGATGATCGGACCGATCGTGGCCGAGGCGGCGGTGATGGCGGCGGCGTAGCCGCGCGAGTAGTGACCGGAGCGGGTCATCATGTCGATGATTACCCGGCCGATCCCGGCGGCGTCGGCCACCGCCGAACCGGACATGCCCGAGAACACCAGCGAGGCGACGACGTTGACATGCCCGAGCCCGCCGCGGAACCGCCCGACCAGCGCCACGCAGAAGCGCAGCAGCCGGTCCGAGATGGTGCCGGCGTTCATGATATTGGCGGCGACGATGAACAAGGGCACCGCGAGCAGGATGAAGCTCTGGTAGAGCCCATCCATCAGCACCTTACCCGGCAGGCCGATGCTCTGGCCGGCGGCGAGCATGTAGGCGAAGGCGCCGACCAGAATTGCGTAGGCGATCGGCAGGCCGATCGCCGCGAGGCCGAATAGCACCGCGAGGCAGGCAAAAAAGGCGAGGCTCACGGCCGGTCCTCCCGGTCGTCAGCATCGCCGATCAGGTCAGGTTCGGGCACGCCGTGCCGGAAAGCGTGCCAGACGCCCCAAGCGTAGCGCGCCGCCACCGCGATCAGGAACAGCATGTAGATCACGTAGATGTCGCGCATCCGGATCCAGTCGCCGAACAGGTCGGCCAGCGTCGCGGTCTGCTTGAGCCGCAGGATCGCGAAGCGGTCCCAGGTCGGCCCGACCGAGGCCAGCAGCCCCACGACGACCGACAGCCCAGCGATGATCGCGAAGCCGCGCCGCAGCCCGGGCCCGACGCTCAGCGCCAGGATGTCGAAGCTGACATGGTCACGCTCGCGCACTACGAAGGCGTTGCCCCAGAAGATCAGCCAGACCCAGAGCGCCAGACAGAACTCGAGCGTCCAGCCGTAATGGCGCGCGTCGAGCCAAGGCATCGCCGCGACCAGCCCGTCGAGGCGGGCGCCGTAGCGCACCGCAACCTGCAGGATGAAGGTGGCGAAGATCAGCCCCATCATCAGCGCCGCCACCGCCTCGGCGGCGCGCAGGAGCAAGATGGCGGGTCGGGACATGCGCGGGGCTCCGGGAAAGGGTGCGGGGCGGATCTGGGGCAGCAGCGTCGCCCAGACTGGGTTCACTCGGCCAGCGCGTTGATCTGTTCGAGCACGCCCTCGGGCCAGTCGGCGGCGAAGTCGCTCTCGAGATACTGCGCCTGCACGTGCTCGCGGAACGCCTCGAGATCGGGCTCGTAGAGCTCGAGCCCCTGCTCCTCGAGGAAGCTTACCAGCTCGGCCTCCTTGGCGAGTTGCGCCTCACGCCCGGCGCTGGCGGCATCGGTCGCGGCTTGCTGCAACTGCGCCTGTTGCGTCTCGTCCAGCCCGTCCCAGATCTCCTTGGAAATCGCGATGTAGTTCAGGTCGACCAAGTGCCGGGTCAGCGCGATCTGCTCGGTCACCTCGTAGAACTTGGCATCGACCACGGTGGGCAACGGATTGTCCTGGCCGTCGACCGAGCCGGTCTGCAGCGCGGTGTAGACCTCGGTGAAGGCCATCGGCGTCGGGTTGGCGCCGAGCGCCCGTCCCAGGAACTGCCAAGCGTCGGTGCCAGGCATGCGTAGGTTGACCCCGGAGAGGTCTTCGGGCGTCTGCACATCGCGCTCGGAGCGCGGCATGCGCAGGTTCACGTGCCGCTCGCCGAGATACATCACCGCGAGTAGCTTCACGCCGAGTTCGTCCTCAACCTTCTGCTTGAACGGCTCCATCAGCGGATCGTTGAACACCGCAACTTGGTGATCGGCGTCCTGATGAACGTAGCCCGCGGTGAAGATCGAGAACATGGGGAAGAAGGTGGCGAGTTCCTGTGCCGAGGTGATCGACATGTCAAGATCGCCGGTGGCGATTGCCTCGAGCTCAGAGCCCTGCGCGATCAGCGATGAGTTGTAATGCGGTTCGTAGTTGGCGAAATCGGCCACCGCCGGGCCGAACACCTCGGCCATGGCGATGCTGCGCTGATCCGTCTCCGAGGCGGGGGTGGACAGGCGGAGCGTCACCTTGTCCTGCGCGATGGCCCCTTGCGGAGCGAAGGCCAGCGCCCCGACGAGGGCGATAGCGCTGACGGTGAAACTACGGCGTGCGACGGTCATGGCTTCGGTCTCCTCCCGAACATTGTCTCCCTGTGGCAGGCCGGCCCGGTGGCACCGCCCCGCTTCTGGACATATCACTAACATGTCAGTAATCTGTCAAGCGTGGATCCTCGAGGGATTTCGAATGACGAGCCAATCGCACGCCGCTCCGGGCGGAGCCGCACCGCCCAGCCTGCGCCGCCGCGCGTATGACGAAGTGACGGCCCTGCTCAACGAGGGCCGACTGCGCCCGGGCGAGATCGTGTCGCAGCGCCGGCTGGTCGAGATCACCGGCGCCAGCCTCGGCGCGATCCGCGAGGCGGTGCCGCGGCTGGAGGCCGAGGGGCTGCTGATCACCGTCCCCAAGAAGGGGTTGATGGTGCCCGGGCTCGACGTGCGGTTCGTGCGCGACGCCTACCAGCTGCGCCGGATGATCGAGCGCGCGGCGCTGCCCGACATGCTGGTCCGGCTCGACGACGCGGAACTGATGCAATGGCGCGACTGGCACCACGCGCTGGCGAACGAGATCACGGCCGGCGGCGGCGTCGCGCGGCCAGAGCAGATCGACCGGCTGCAGCGCCAAGACTGGGAAATGCACGCCCGCTTCGTCGCCACCATGGGCAACGCGCTGATCGACGACATCTACCGTGTGACACTGATCAAGATCCGCATGGCAGTGCAGTCGCGGCTGCGCGTGACCGGCGACAACGCGCGCCGGGTCATCGACGAGCACCTCGCGATCCTCGAGCCGCTGTCGCGCCGCGAGGCCGCCGCCGCGGCCGCCGCGCTCGACCGCCATATCGACCAGTCGCTGAGCCTCGCCTTGGGCGGCAATCCCTGAGCCGCCCGCTCGCGACCGCAGCCCAGCCTTCAAGCCGCCAGGAGCGCATGATGACGATCACCGCCACCACCCCCCGCCCGGTCGCCGACACCGGTCTCATGCTCACCGCGCTCGGCCTCGGCTCGGCGCCGCTGGGCGGGCTCTATGACGACGTGCCGCGCGCGCAGGCGCTGGCGGTGTTGGAACGCGCCTGGGAGCTTGGCATCCGCTATTTCGACACCGCGCCGATGTACGGCCTGACCCGATCCGAGCACTTGGTCGGGCACGTGCTGCGCGAGAAGGACGAGGAATACGTACTCTCTACCAAGGTCGGCCGACTGATGGCCAACGCTCGCGCCGGCCGGTCGCTGCCGCCCGAGCCGCCCAGGAACCCACTCGATCCCGGCTTCGTCAACGCGCTGCCGTTCCGCGAGATCTTCGACTATTCCTACGACGCGATCATGCGCAGCTATGACGACAGTCAGCAGCGGCTCGGCCTACGCCGGATCGACCTGCTATTTGTGCATGATATCGGCACCGTTACCCATGGCGAGGCCCATGCCCGCCACTGGCAAGCGCTGACTGCGGGCGGCGGATTCCAGGCCCTTAGGGAGCTGAAGGCCGCGGGCGACATCAAAGGCTTCGGCCTCGGCGTCAACGAGTGGCAGGTGATCCGCGACGCGCTTGAGGAGACCGATCTCGACTGCTGCATGTTGGCTGGGCGCTACTCGCTGCTCGACCGCGACGCCGAGGCCGGGTTCCTGCCGCTGGCGCGGGCCCGCGGCGTGGCGCTGGTGCTGGGCGGGGTCTACAATTCCGGCATCCTCGCCGCGCCCAGAGACGGTCGACGCAAGTTCAACTACGCCGACGCCCCGGCCGAGATCGTCGCGAAGGTCGAGGCGCTGCGATCGGTCTGCGACGATCACGGCGTGCCGCTCGCCGCTGCGGCGATCCGCTTTCCGATCCGCCACCCGGCCGTCACCTCGGTGGTCATCGGCGCCAAGACGCCGATACAACTGCAGCAGAATGTCGATTGGTTCGACGCCGAACTGCCCGAGGCCCTCTGGGCCGATCTCGACGCCGCCCTGGCCGCCGCCAGTCGCCCCTGAGAAAGGAGACAGACATGCTCAAGCGCATTGACCCGCTACTTACCGGTGAACTGCTCGCGATCCTGCGCGACATGGGTCATGGCGACGAGATTGCGCTGGTCGACGCCAATTTTCCGGCCGCGAGTGTGGCGCGACGGCTGGTGCGCCTGCCCGGCACAGATATCGAGCGCGCCGCCGTGGCGGTGCTGGAGGTGCTGCCGCTCGACGATTTCGTGGCGGCCCCGGCCGCGGCGATGGCCGACCCCAACGGGCGGCCGACGATCCACGACGCCTTCGAGCGCATCCTAGCCACAGCTGAGGGCCGGCCGGTCGCGATGGAGGCAATCGACCGCTTCGCCTTTTACGACCGAACCCGCGCCGCCTTCGCGGTGATCGCCACCGGAGAGACCCGGCTCTACGCCAACCTTGTGCTGAAGAAGGGGGTGGTGCGATCATGACGATCGACGCCCACCAGCATTTCTGGCAGGTGGCGCGCGGCGACTACGGCTGGATGACCCCGGACCAGGCGCCGTTGCTGCGCGATTTCACGCCCGCGGATCTCGCACCTCTGAACCGCGCCGCCGGGATCGACCGCACCATCCTCGTGCAGGCAGCCGAGACCGAAGCAGAAACCGATTTCCTGCTCGGGATCGCGGCGCGCTGCGATTTCGTAGCCGGCGTGGTCGGATGGCTCGACATGACGGCGCCGAGTTTTCCTGAGCGACTGACGCACTACGTCGCGCAGCCGAAATGGGTCGGGCTGCGGCCAATGCTGCAGGATCACGACCCGACACTGATCACCACGCTCGCCTTTCGCGAAGCGCTGGCCGAGGTGGCGCGGCGCGACATTCCCTTCGACATCCTCACCTTTCCGCGGCACCTGCCGATGCTGCTCGAAACGCTGGCCGCGACGCCTCCGCTGCGGGGCATCATCGACCACCTGTCCAAGCCCGACATGACGCGTGACGGTCTCGGCCAGTGGGGCGCCGACATGACCCGACTCGCTGCGCATCCTGGCCTGTACTGCAAGGTCTCTGGCCTAGTGACCGAAGCCGGCCCCGGCTGGAGCGCGGAGCGCATTCGCCCCTGGCTGCGCCACGTGGCAGGGTTGTTCGGACCCCGCCGACTGGTCTTCGGCACCGACTGGCCGGTCTGCACCCTTGCCGCGAGCCATGCCGAGGTGACCCGGCTCGCCCGCGACCTGCTGGGCGAGCTCTATGGGCCCGAGGACATGGCGCGAATTTTCGAGACCAATGCGGTCGAGTTCTACCGGCTGAAAGCAGCCTGAGACGATGCGACCGGATCTCCCGGACGCGCCGGCGGGCATCCCTCTACGCTCGAAACCCCATCTCGCGCGGCCCGTCTGGCCATATTGCGAGTTTCGGCACGCTCAGGCGGCTTGTCCACCCCAAGCTTCGGCGCTGATGCCTCGTTCAACAGTGGGCCGGGCAGTCAAGCTGCCCAGCCCATGTCCGCTCACAGGCCTTCAAGCGCCACGGCGATGCCTTGGCCCACGCCAATGCACATCGTCGAGAGCGACTTCTCGCCCGATTTCAGATCGAGCGCGGCGGTGCCGGTGATCCGGGCTCCCGACATGCCCAGCGGGTGGCCAAGCGCGATGGCGCCGCCATTGCGGTTCACCCGCGCGTCGTTATCGGCGATGCCAAGATCACGCAGCGTAGCGAGCCCCTGGCTCGCGAAGGCCTCGTTCAGCTCGATCACCGCGAAGTCGTCCGGCGTCAGCCCGAGCCGCGCCATCAGCTTCTTCGAGGCAGGCGCCGGACCGAAGCCCATGATGCGCGGCGCGACGCCCGCCGTCGCACCGCCGAGGATGCGCGCGATCGGGGTCAGCCCATGCTTCTTCGCCGCCTCGGCGGAAGCGATTACCAGCGCCGCCGCACCGTCATTGACGCCCGAGGCGTTGCCCGCCGTCACCGAGCCGCCCTCGCGGAACGGGGCGCGCAGCTTGGCCAACGCCTCGAGCGAGGTGGCGCGGGGATGCTCGTCGGTGTCGACGATCTTCGGATCGCCCTTGCGCTGCGGGATCTCCACCGGGGTGATCTCGCGCGCCAACCGCCCCGAGGCGATGGCCTCGGCGGCCTTGACCTGGCTGCGCAGCGCAAAGGCGTCCTGATCCTCGCGCGAGATGGCGAAATCCTCGGCGACGTTCTCGGCGGTCTCAGGCATCGAGTCGACGCCGTATTGCGCCTTCATCATCGGGTTCACGAAGCGCCAGCCGATGGTGGTGTCGAAGATCTCGGCCGAACGCGAGAAGGCGGTCTCGGCCTTACCCATCACGAAGGGCGCGCGGGACATGCTCTCGACCCCGCCCGCGACGATCAACTCCGCCTCGCCCGCGCGGATGGCGCGCGCGGCGGTGATCACCGCGTCCATGCCCGAGCCACAGAGCCGGTTCATCGTGGTGCCCGGCACCGTCATCGGCAGACCGGCGAGCAGGGCCGACATGCGCGCAACGTTGCGGTTGTCCTCGCCAGCCTGGTTGGCGCAGCCATAGATTACCTCGTCGACGGCTTCCCAGTCGACACCCGCGTTGCGCGCCATCAGCGCGCGCAGCGGGATCGCGCCGAGATCGTCGGCGCGCACCCCGGCCAGAGCGCCGCCATAGCGGCCGATGGGGGTGCGCATGTAGTCACAGATATAGGCGTCGGTCATGTCATAGCTCCGGAACGATAAGGTCGGCCACGGGGCCGCCGAGATTGAGCGTCGCGCCGGTCACGGCCTGTAGATCGCCCAGCGAGATCGCGGCGAGCTTCTCGCGCAGCACGAAGCGGCCCGCCTCGATATCCACCACCGCCAGCGAGGTGTAGACCCGCGTCACGCAGGCGACCCCAGTGAGCGGCAGCGAACAGCGCTCCACCAGCTTGGGCGCGCCGGTCTTGGTGACGTGGTCGGTGATGACCGCGACGCGCTTGGCACCATGCACGAGGTCCATGGCGCCGCCGACCGCAGGCACGCCGCCCTTGCCGACGCTCCAATTCGCGAGATCGCCATTCTCGGCCACCTCGAAGGCGCCGAGGATGGCCACGTCGAGATGGCCGCCGCGCACCATGGCGAAGCTGTCGGCATGGTGGAAGAACGCCGCGCCGGGATTGAGCGTGACTGCCTTCTTGCCGGCGTTGATCAGGTCCCAGTCCTCCTGCCCCGGCGCCGGGGCGGGGCCAAAATCGAGGATGCCGTTCTCGGTGTGGTAGATCGCCTGCCGTCCATCGACCTGGTAGCGCGCCACCATCTCGGGAAACCCGATGCCCAGATTCACGTAGGCCCCGTCCTCGATGTCCTGCGCCGCGCGCCAAGCAATCTGAGCGTTCGACAGCTTGATGTCTGAAATGTCGGTCATGGATACACGGCCTCCGCCCGGTTAAGTTCCTCTTCCTGTTGCGGGGCTTCAACCCGCACCAGACGCTTGACGAAGATGCCCGGCGTCACGACCTGCTCGGGATCGATCTCGCCCGGGGCCACGATGCGCGTCGCCTGCACGATCGAGACGGTGGCGGCGCTGCACATCAGCGGGCCGAAGTTGCGCCCCGCCGCGCGGTAGGTCAGGTTGCCATGCCGGTCGGCCGTCTCAGCCTTGACCAGCGCGTAATCGGCCTTGAGCCACCGCTCCTGTACGTAGCCGCGCCCGTCGAACTCGGCCGTGGGCTTGCCCGCCGCCAGATCGGTGCCGAAGGAAGTCGGCGTGTAGAAGGCCGGGATGCCCGCGCCGCCGGCGCGTATGCGCTCGGCGAGCGTGCCCTGCGGCACCAGCTCCAGTTCGATCTCGCCCGCGAGATAGCGGGTGGCGAAAGCACGCGGGTCTTTCGATTTCGGGAATGAGCAGATCAGCTTTGCGACCATCCCCGCCTCGATCATCCCCGCGAGGCCGACATGACCGTTGCCCGCGTTGTTGTTGATCACGGTGAGATCTTTCGGCCCAGCATCGATCAGCGCGTGGATCAGCTCGATTGGCGCACCCGAGCCACCGAAGCCGCCGATCATCACGCTCGCGCCGTCGGGGATGTCCGCCACCGCCTCGGCGGGGCTGGCGACCGTCTTGTCCATTCTCCTACTCCTCCGCTACGCCGCACCATGGCGCGGTTCCATGGCGTCCGTCCTACGGTTCGGCACACTGCCAGAGCAAGCAGCGACGTTCGCATCTCGACCTTTGTTCGATCACCGTCTAAATCTGTGCGCATGGCGAACAAATCATCCGATGTCATCGCGGCCTTTACCAAGGGCCTGCGCGTGATCGAAGCCTTCGACGCGGGCCATCCGCGGCTCTCTGTTGCCGAAACGGCCACGCGCACCGGGCTTGATCGCGCCACCGCGCGACGCTGCCTGCTGACGCTGGCAGCGGAGGGCTACGCCGCCCATGACGGGAAGTACTTCACGCTGACACCGCGGGTGCTGCGGCTCGGTATGGCGGCGCTCGCCACCCTGCCGTTGGCGCAGATCGTGCAGCCTTGGCTCGACCAACTCTCGGAACGCGTCGGCCAATCGGCCTCGGTGGCGATCCGGGACGATACCGAGATCGTCTATCTCGCCCGCGCCGCGCAGAAGCGGGTGATGTCGATCGGGCTGATGCCGGGCTCGCGGCTGCCGGCGCATTGCACCTCGCTCGGGCGGGTGCTGCTCGCCGCGCTGCCCGAGCCGCAGGCCCGCGCGCTGGTGGAGCGCAGCGATCTCGCGCCGCGCACGGCGCTGAGCCTCACCGACCCCGAGGAGATCATGGCGCGGGTGGCGCAGGCCCGCCGCGACGGCTTCGCGATCATCGACCAAGAGATCGAGATCGGGCTGCGCTCGATCGCGGTGCCGCTGATCGACGCGCGCGGGCGGGTGGTGGCGGCGCTCAACATCGGCATGGCCGCGACCCATGCGAGCGCGGCCATGCTGGCCGAGACCTACCTGCCCGAGATGCGCCGGGTGCAGTCAGGGCTGGAGCGAGTGCTGGCCTGACGGGCCGATCTCGACTACCGCGTCGCACAGCGCCGTGGCGGCGACGAGCGCGCGCCCGGTCGCCTGCGCCATCTGCGGCAGCACCATCCATTCGAGCTGCCAGGCGGTGCCCGAGCGTTCCTGCTCG
>Ga0310345_10001925_pt1 | contig 21908 bp, 15 predicted proteins | sample HC15DNA20500_MG_FD_204667 | JGI IMG/M metagenome (GOLD analysis project Ga0310345, IMG submission 204667) | Marine microbial communities from station ALOHA, North Pacific Subtropical Gyre - HC15-DNA-20-500_MG | ecosystem: Environmental > Aquatic > Marine > Oceanic | place: Pacific Ocean: North...
GAACTCCAGCGGGCCAAGGGATTTGGGCCACAGCGGACCGACGACGATGCGGTCGGAGCGGATCTCCAGGCCGGTGAAGCATCGCTGCAGCAGGTCGATGCTCCCGGCCATCGCGGCGAGGTGGATGCCTTCCGCCGTTGTGCCGCGCTGGATGTCGACGATGTCGGATGCCAGCGCCTGCGCGAAGTACTCCATGGCCTGGTGGCGGTTTCCTCTGGCCATCACCCAGGCATGCACGACGTTGCTCAGTGTCGAGCCGTGCGAGGTTCGCCGGTGGTAGTAGTCGATGGTTCTCGGGATCTGCTCGGGGGTGAATCGATACCCCAGGCGGTCGAACAGTTCGTAGAGTTCGTCGGCCGACAGCAGGTAGAACAGCATCAGCACGTCGGCCTGCTTGGCTGCCTTGTACCTGTTGACGCTGTCGTCCTCCGCCTCCAGGATCCGGTCGAGACGCTGCAGGTTGTCGTAGCGGGCGCGATAACCGTCCCAGTCGAGTTCCTCGAGGTCGGCATAGCCTTCGAACTGGCTGATCACGCCGTCGTGGAACGGGACGTACATGCGGCGGCTGACGTCTTCCCACCGCGCCAACTCTTCGTCGTCGACTCCCAGCGACTCCAGCAGCGCCAAGCGGTAGTACATCGGCATCCGGTCCAGCGCCTCGAGCGCGCGCACGATCACCCACACCGCCATCACGTTGGTGTAGGCGTTGTTGTCGACGCCGTCGTAGTCGCGGCCGGGGTAGCCGGAATGGAACTCGTCGGGTCCGATGACGCCCTTGATCACATACCGGTCGCGGGTGGCGTCGAATTCGGCCAGGCTGACCCAGAACCGGGCGATGTCGGCGAGCATCTCGGCGCCGTAGTCGATCAGGAAGCCGATGTCACCGGTGACCTGGTAGTGCTGCCACACATTGAACGCGATCGCCAGACCGATGTGGTGGGCGCGGGCGCTCGCGTCGGGATTCCAGCGCCCGGACCGCGGATTCAGGTGCAGGCGTTGGCTTTCCTCACGGCCGTCGCTGCCCGACTGCCAGGGATACATGGCGCCGGCGTAGCCTGCTTCGGCCGCCGCGCGCCGTGCTTCAGGCAGCCTCCGGAAGCGGTACATCAACAGCGCGCGGGTCACCTTCGGCAGCCGCAGATTCGTCACCGGGAAGACGAACAACTCGTCCCAGAACACGTGGCCGCGGTAGGCCTCCCCGTGCAGCCCCCGGGCGGGCACCCCCACGTCGAGGTCGGCGGTGTGCGGGGACACCGTGTTGAGCAGGTGCAGCTGGTGCAGCCGGATGAGGCGCAACAGGTCGGGGTCGTGGCCCATGTCGATGCTGAACCGCTCCCACAGATGCGCCCAGGCCAACCGGTGTCCCCGTTCGATCTCGGCGAAGTCGCCGGTGCGGCGCAACTCGCGTTCGGCGGCGACCGCCGGTCCCGAGATCGCGTGATCGCGGCTGGTGAACACCGTCGCAACCTTTTCCAGAGTCACCGCTGCGCCCTGACCGAGGTCAGCCACCACCTGATGTCCCGCCCGGTGGTCCTCGACGATCGGCGTGATCTGCGTGGCCGGGGCGGCGGAACCGCGGACGGCGTGGCGAACCGTATGCCGCACCGCCATGGCGATCTGGATCTTCGACTCGACGGTCTCGGCGGCCAGCGCGACCGCATCTTCGGCCAGGGCGTGTACGTCGAGGACCTTCAGGTGCCGAGAGGCGAGTTGGCGGTAGCGTTCCACTCCGCTGTTGGTCACGTCACCGTCGACGGTCGAGCGCATCTCGATCCGGCCGGCCCAGTTCTGTGCCTGCAGAGTGGTTTCCAGCGCAACCACATGCGGTTGGTGCATCGCGACCAACCGTCGCTGCGTGACCAAGGTGGCACGCCCCTGCGGATCACGCCACACGAATTCGCGGGTGAAGGTGGCGCGGCGCAGGTCCACGGTGGCCCGGTACGCCGAGATGTCGGCGCTGTCGATGTCGAACCAGGGTCCGCCGTCGATCCGGAACTGCACCGGCAGCCAGTTCGGCAGGTTGACCAGGCTTTCGTTGTCGATGGTGACACCGGCGATCTCATCGGTCAGCCGGTTGTACACGCCGGCGACGTAGGTGGCCGGGTAGTGGAATTCGCCGGCGGCGCACTCGGGCGCCGCGCCCCGGACGGCCAGGTAGCCGTTGCCCATGGTGCACAGCGCTTCCCGCAGCCTCTCGTCGTCGCGCTGATAACCACCGAAGATCAACGTCCACGGATCGTTGGTGCTGTCCTGCGCGCTGGACAGCTGATCGGCGAGACGCACCAGGAAGCGGCACACCGCATCGGGATCCTCGAGGGCGAACCGCGCCGCGGTCCGCCGATCGCCCGATTCGACACTGCGCACGGCGATCCCGACGCCTTTCTGCCGGATCGCGTCGAAGGCGTCCTCGTCGGTCAGGTCGTCACCCAGGTAGATGGGGAGCTGCAAGTCGGCACCGTCGATCTGAGCCAGGATCCAATTCACGGTCCTGCCCTTGTCCCAGTCGACGTCCGGTCGCAGTTCGACGACCTTGCGCCCACCGGTGACCCGCAGGCCGTCACGTTGGCCGATGATGCGCACGGTGGCGATCACCTCGTCGACCCGGTCGTCGTCGACGTTGCGATAGTGCACTGCCACGGAGAACCGCTTGTCCTCGATGAACACGCCGTCGATAGCGTCCAGCCGCTCGTGCAGCGCAGCGACGGCGCTCTGCAGAAGATCGACGGCCTGGAGCCCGGCCTCGTTCTGATGGTGGGCGCCGTCCGGGGACACCAGTTCGAAGCCGTGGCTGCCGGCGTACCACAGTCCGGGTACCCCGATGCGTTGCCGGATGTCAGCCAGGCTGCGGCCGCTCACCACGGCGACGGGACAGTGCGCGGCCAGCGCGGCCAGTGTGTCGCCCGCGCCGGGCAACAGCGTTGCGGCGTTCGGATCGGCGACGATGTCGGACACCGTCCCGTCGAAGTCCAGCAGCACCACCGGCCTGCGCGTTTCGGCCAGCGGCGCGATGTCGGTGTAGGACTCGAGGGCGTCAGGCAGATCCGACACCCGCTGATGGCTGTCGCGCACCGTCAGCGCCACCAGATCACCGACCACGACGTCGGCTCCGCAGCGGCTCAGTTCGTCGGCATCGCCGTCGCGGTCCACTCCGATGACCAGACCGAACCCACCGTCGCGTCCAGCGGTGACGCCCGCGGCGGTGTCGTCGATGACGACGCAGCGTCGCGGACTGACCGCCAGACGGTCCGCCGCGTCGTGCAGGATGTGCTGCAGCGTGTCGGTCCGAATGGGCGCCCCTACCCGCGTTTGCCGTGTGGCCGGTCCGTCCACGCGCACCGCGAACAGATCCGAGAGTCCGGCGGCGTCGAGGATGCGGGCGCAGTCGCAGCGCGAGGCGAACACGGCCGTGGCGATACCGGCTGCCTGCAGCTGGTGGACGAACTCGACCGTCGACTCGAACACGCGCACCCCGTCGGCGAGCATGTCCGCACACAACTGCGCCGTCCGGTTCACCAGCGCCCACACGGTCCCGTCGGCGTGATCACCGGGCTGCCCCATCGGTAGTGAGATGCCCTGTGTGACAAGGAAGTCGGTGACCCCTGCGGCTTCCGAGCGGTGGCCAAGGTATTTGTGGTAGTCGGCGTCGGTGAACACCGCCGGCGGCGCGCCGCCGGCGGCCCTGCGCGCCAGGAAGTCGTTGAGCGTCGCCTTCCACGCTGCTGTGTGCAGCGCTGCGGTGTCTGCCACGACACCCTCCACATCGAAGATCACCGCGTCGTGATAGCGCGAGTCCACGAAGACCGGCAGCTTCATCGCTGTCCTCCTCTGCTTCCGCCGTCCATTACCACCGAGGCTGGCCGGACTACGAAAGGGACAGAAGTCACTCGTACCCACCGGGCACCGAACAGGGACCTTGTGCCCTGGGCAACGGGGACCTTCGGCGGGCACGCTGTGGTCCTCTGACGGTACGCCGGACCCACGCCGAGGAACAGGGTGAAGCCATGGACATTCGAAGCAAAGACGCTTACGTCCGCGACATCTCGGCGCTGACGATCGACGACGCCGAAGAAGCCGGCGGCAAGGGTGCGAACATGGGCGAACTCGTCGCCGCCGGGCTTCCGGTGCCGCCCGGGTTCGTGTTGCTGCGGGACTGCTACCGGGACTCCATGGGCTCCGGTGGCGTGGCTGCCGACCTCAGCACCCTGCACCGTGAGGCACTCGACACCGGTTCGGACACCGGCCGGCTCAATCAGCTGTGTGAACAGATGCAGAGCCTGGTGCAGAAAGCCGGTGTCGACGACGCGGTCCGCGACCTGGTCCTCGAGGCGTACCGCGAGCTCGGTGCAGCCGCCGGCGGTGAGGTGGTCGTGGCGGTGCGCTCGTCGGCCACCGGTGAGGACGGTGCGGACGCGTCGTTCGCGGGCATGAACGCCACCATCACCAACGTGGCCGGCGAGGAAAACCTGCTCGAGGCCGTGAACCGCTGCTGGATGTCGCTGTTCAGCCCGCGGGTCATCACCTACCGCGCCACCCGCGGCTTCACTGCCGACCCGGCGATGGCGGTGGTCGTGCAGCAGATGGTGAACTCCGAGAAGGCCGGTGTCGCCTTCACTGCCGACCCGAGCACCGGTGCCCGCGACCGGGTGGTGATCGAGGGCGCCTACGGGCTGGGCGAAGTGGTGGTCTCCGGCGAGGTCGAGCCCGACACCTACATCGTCGCCAAAGAAACGCTCGCGCCGCTCGACATCCGGATCGGCCACAAGGCTTTCAAGATCGTGCGGGGCAGCGACGGGCACGACGCCAACGTCGACCTCGACGACGCCACCGCCGACTCGCGTGTTCTCGACGAGTCCGAACTGCGCGCGATCGCCGAGTTGGCCGTCGCGGCCGAGCGGCACAACGGCTGCCCGCAGGACACCGAGTGGGCGATCTCCGCGGGGCGCACCTACCTGGTCCAGGCCCGGCCGATCACGACGTTGGGCCACACTTCACCCCCGGCCGCCGAGGAGCACATCGTGCTGGCCCGGGGTCTGGCCGCAGCACCCGGCACGGCATCGGGAAAGGTGCGGGTGCTGCAATCGCCCGATGAGGGACATCGGTTGCAGGAAGGCGAGATCCTGGTCGCGCAGATGACCAACCCGGACTGGTTACCGACCATTCGGCGGGCCGCGGCGCTGGTGACCGACACCGGCGGGATGACCTGTCACGCCGCCATCGTGGCCCGCGAACTGGGGGTCCCGTGTGTGGTGGGCGCCCGCACCGCCACCCGCGACCTGCACGACAGCACCGTGGTCACAGTGAACGGAGCGCGCGGCGAGGTGGTCTCAGGAGTGGTCGAGGCGCCGACGGTGTCGGTGACCGCGCGCGGCCCGATGTCGGCGGACGGCGCCGCAGCGGCGCCGTCATCGCCGGCCACCGGCACCCGGGTGTACGTCAACCTGGCCATGCCCGAGACCGCTGAAACCGTTGCGGCACAGGATGTCGACGGCGTCGGACTGCTGCGCGCGGAATTCATGCTGACCGAGGCGCTCGGCGGACGCCACCCGCGGGACCTCATCGCCCATGGCGAACAGGGCCAGCTCGTCGACAAGATGGTCGCCTCCGTCGGACGGATCGCCGCGGCCTTCGCCCCGCGCCCGGTGGTCTACCGCGCCACTGACTTCCGCAGCAACGAGTTCCGCGGCCTGGCCGGCGGCGAGGTGTACGAACCTGTCGAGCACAACCCGATGATCGGTTACCGCGGGTGCTACCGGTACGTCAAGGAGCCCGATCTGTTCGCCCTCGAACTGGAGGCGCTGGCGCGGGTGCGCGAGCAGTCGCCGAACGTGACCTTGATGATCCCCTTCGTGCGCACCCGCTGGGAGTTGGAGGAATGTCTGTCGCTGGTCGACGCCAGCCCGCTGGGTCGGCAACGGGGGCTGCACCGCTGGGTGATGGCTGAGGTCCCCTCGGTCGTGCATTGGCTGCCCGAGTACATCGGGATGGGTGTCGACGGGGTGTCCATCGGCAGCAATGACCTGACCCAGCTGGTTCTCGGGGTGGACCGTGACTCCGATGTGTGCGCCGAGTTGTTCGACGAGTCCGACGCCGCAGTGCTCGACGCCATCGGTCAGATCGTCGGCACCGCGCGCAGGCTGGGGATCACGTCGTCGCTGTGCGGTCAGGCGCCCTCGACCAACCCCGCGTTCGCCGAGCACCTGGTGCGGATGGGGATCACGTCGGTGTCGGTGAACCCCGACGCGGCGGCCACCACCCGGCGGGTCATCGCGGCCGCCGAACGCAGGGTGCTGCTCGAATCCGTTCGCTGAGCGGCCGCCCGAAGATTCCCGTAATGCCGTGTTTGCGGGTTCGTCAACGGGATACAGTGTGGCCAGGGAGGGCGCCCGCCGCTTGCCGACTCGCTCGTAGCTGTCAGCGCGTTCGCCTGCCCCGCTGCACAGGAGTTGAGCATGGCACCGGACACGACGTCGAGCGCGACGAAGCTCTCGACCCGACACGGCATCCTCGTCGGCGTCGACGGCTCCGACGAGTCGCTGGCCGCGGTCGCCTGGGCGGCGCAGGAGGCAGTGCTGCGCGGCTCGGCGATCACGCTGATGCACGTGATCTCCCCGATGGTGGTCACCTGGCCCATCCAGTCCCTGGAGTACGCCTACGCCGAGTGGCAGGACACCAATGCCCAGACGGTCGTCGAGCGGGCGCAGCAGGAACTGCACGCCACCCTCGGTGACGCCGAGCCGCCGCGTGTCCGCGCACATATCAGCCATGACGGCATCGTGCCCGAACTGGCTGCGGCGTCAGCGGATTCGTCGCTCGTGGTGGTGGGCAACCGCGGGTTGGGCCCGATCGGCGGCGCGGTGCTGGGCTCGGTGAGCCGAAGCCTGCTGCAGCACGCGCACTGCCCGGTCGCGGTGATCAAGGCGGGTCCGGCGCGAGGGCGAGAGGACGGCGCGCGACCTGTCCTGCTGGGTGTCGACGGGTCACCGGCGTCGGAGACGGCCACGGCGTATGCGTTCGATGCGGCCTCGCGCCGCGGGGTACCGCTGGTCGCGTTGCACGCCTGGTGCGATCTCGGCGTCTTCGGCACGCTGGGAGCCGACTGGGCAGCCCATGAGGACCAGGGCCACGAGATCCTGGCCGAACGCCTGGCGGGCTGGCAGGAGACCTACCCCGACGTCGAGGTCCGGCGCCACCTGGTGTGCGACCGGCCCGCGCGCTGGCTCATCGACGAGTCCAAGAACGCGCAGCTGGTCGTCGTCGGGAGCCGGGGTCGAGGCGGCATCGCCGGCATGCTGCTGGGCTCGGTGTCCACGGCGGTGGTCGAGTTCTCGCCGGCGCCGGTGGTGGTGGTCCGCGGCGCACCCGGCGCCTAGTGCCACCTCGACGACTCAGACGGACCTCCCGCTGGGGACCATTGGCCCTGGTCACCGACTCTGCCCCGGGTCACACTGGTAGTGATTCGAGGAGGTCGACATGGGTTTTGCCGTCGTGGACACCGAGGTCATCTCGGATGCCGTGGAATTGGCGTGCCGTGCCCCGTCACTGCACAACAGCCAGCCGTGGCGGTTCCTCGTCGACGGTGTCGACGGCCAGGCCGTCCACCTGTTCTTCGATCCGGACCGCGCGCCCCGGCATACGGACACCACCGGACGGGAGGCGCTGATCAGCTGCGGGGCGGTACTCGACCACCTCCGCGTCGCGATGGCCGCCGCCGGGTGGCGAGCCCATGTGGAACGTTTTCCCAACCCCAACAATCCCGAGCATCTGGCGTCGCTGAGCTTCAGCCCGATGGACTTCGTCACCGACGGCCACCGTCGTCGCGCCGAGGCGATCCGGCAGCGGCGCACCGATCGGTTGCCGTTCGCGACACCGCCGGACTGGCAGTCGTTCCTGCAGCGGCTCACCGACACCGCGAACTCGGCGTGGGTGCGCGTCGACGTCATCGCCGACGAGTTCCGCCCGCAGCTGGCTGAGGCGTCACGGATGACCGAGGAGCTTCGCCTCTACGATTCGCCCTATCACGCTGAGCTGGTCGGCTGGACGACCGATGTCGGTGTCAGCGAGGGCATTCCGGTCGCCGCGCTGATCTCGGCGGCCGAGAACGAACGCGTCGACATCGGCCGGCGAGATTTCCCGAAGATCTCCTCCGGTGACCGGCGGGCCGAGGTGGCCACCGACCACGCCAAGGTGCTGGTCTTGTCGACCTATGACGACAACCGCGAGGCGATGCTCCGCTGCGGCGAGGCGCTGTCCGCGACGCTGCTCGACGCGACGATGGCAGGCCTGGCGACCTGCACGCTGACCCACATCACCGAGGTGCCGGCGAGCCGGCAGATCGTGACGACGCTGGTGGACCGGCAGGCCGCCCCCCAGGTGCTGATCCGGGTGGGGCTCGCGCCGGGTGTGGACGATCCCGGGCCCGCCACGCCGCGGCGCCCGCTCGACGAGGTGCTCGAGTTCACCGCGTGAGCCCCGTTCAGGTCCAGACATGCACCGTGTGAGACCGGCACAGGTCGGGACCCGCACAGCTCGTCACCCGCCCAAGGACCTGCTCAGCCTCGGACGACCAGCACCGAGCAGTCCGGGAATCCGTGGATGGGGTGGCTGTTGGGGATCGTCAGCGACCCCAACGCCTCGGTGTCGGCCGGGCCCACCACCGCCAGCCCGATCCGCGGGTCGGACTCGGTGTTGTCGAGGTGGGACCGCAATCCTGCGGTGTCGGTGACGATCTCGACGTGCACGTCGGGATATCGGCGAACCCAGCTGTCGGTCCGCTGGTCGATCTGGCGCACGGTGGCGCCGCGCAGTCTGCCCTCGTGCATCGCGACCCGTACGAGGTCGTCGTTGGCGGGCTCGTCGGACAGCACCACGGTGATCGCACCGTCGGTCTGGGGCGTGCCGTCCCGCCGGCTGCGAATGATCGCCACGGGGCAGGCCGCCCGCTGCGCCAGCCGGGCCACGGTCGGACCGAACAGTGCCGACTCGTCGCACGGCCGGGGATGGGACCCGACACAGATCAGCGACGCCCGCCGCGACTCGCAGACCAGCACGTCACCCGGACGGCCCGGAGACGTCACCACCTCCGTGGACACCGAGTCGTCCGCCTGGTGCGCGGCGTCTTCGGCTCGGGCGAGGACGTGTGAAACGGCGTCGTTCTCCCCGGGTCGGGGTGCGGGCTCCGCGCCGAGCGCGTGCACGATCCGCAGCGGCACGTCACGGTCGACGGCTTCGGCGACTGCCCAGGTCACCGCGTTGAGCGCCGAGCGCGACCCGTCGACACCGACCACGACGGGACCGCGTGACGGCGTCACTGATGTCCAGGCCGGCACGGCACTTCTCCTAACCGGCCCGGTTGGTTCGACCGTCGTCGTTGCCGGCGAGGTCGTCGAGCGCGCGGTCCCACTCCGCATACCGGGCCCGGTCGAGTCGATGGCGCAGCAACGCCCAGGCTCCGGCGCCGGTCCCCGCCACCGCCAACCACCCTGTCAGCGCTGCCACCACCGCCTGGCTGACCGCTTCGTCGTCGGTCAGCGGCGCGGGCACCCGTCGCCCGTCCCTGTCGACCCAGATGGTGACCGGGTCACCGGCATGCAGGTCGGCGGTCCGGACCGAGTCGGTGTGGCTGGCGCCTGCGAACTGCCACTGGATCTGGGTACGAAAGGATGTCCCGGAAGCCTGCGAGACGGATGTGCTGTCGCTGACCGCCGTCGCCCGCAGTTCGGTGCGCTCATTGCGCTGAGCGGCGAACTGCCGCGCCAGATCGTCGTGCAGCGCGGTTCCGGCTGCGCCTGCCACCGGGATGGCCAGGACGGCCAGCGCGACGATCAGCAGCACAGCGATGGTCTCCACGCGGTCGCTGCTGCGCACCAGGGGGTTTCGGGCGACCAGTCGCTGAAACCAGACGCCGAGTCCGAGCGTGAAGGTCTGCATTGCCGACTCCGTGTACAGGTGGACCGGGACCGTGGTGACGATCCGGATGATCGTGTTCGATTCTCATGGGGCTCCGGTCACACGCACAGGGGCAAAGGTCCCCCCGGGGCGGGCCGATGGTCCGGGTCTTGAGCCGCACCACCGGTCCCGTTACGCTACTTTTCGTAGCGAAATATTGAGAGGTCGCCCGTGACGAGGTCGTTTCACTCCGCACGCCCCTTCTCCACCCCGACGAGCGAGATCGCCGCGGCACTGGAGGAGGTCAGCATTCCCACCCTGCTGCTGTCGATGGTGCATCTGACCGGCGACCCGAGCTTCGTCCGCGACTTCGCACAGGCCGGCCTGTTCCTCAACGAGATCCAGGGCTTCATGAGCGAGGAGGACAAGGCCCGGGCTCGCGCGGCCGCGCTGCCGGCGATCGTGCAGTACCGCGACCGCGGCTGCCCGGTCCCGGAACCGCTGCCGGCTGCGCTGGTCAGGGAGATGCTGGACTGGGCGGCCGCCGAACCGGTGGACGAGGACAACCTGGCGCTGGTTCTCGAAGAACTCGACCTCGACGCCGCCGACCCGCGCCGACCCGCGGCGCTGGACCCCGCCCACACGCAGGATTTCCGCGTCGCCGTCATCGGGTGCGGCGAATCCGGCCTGCTCGCCGGGATCCGTCTCCGCCAGGCCGGGATTCCGTTAGTGATCCTGGAGAAGAACGGCGGCCCGGGCGGAACATGGTGGGAGAACAGCTATCCCGGTGCTCGCGTCGACGTGGCCAATCACCTCTACTGCTACAGCTTCGAACCCAGCAACCACTGGAAGCACTTCTTCGCCGAGCAACCGGAGCTCGCCGCCTATTTCAGTGACGTGATGCGCCGTCACGAGCTGGAGTCACACGTCCAGTGGAACACCGAAGTCGTCTCGGCGGTCTGGGACGATGACAGGGCAGTCTGGACGCTGACGGTGCGCACCGCCGACGGCGGGACCCGGACGCTGACCGCGAACGCGGTCATCACCGCGGTCGGGCAACTCAACCGGCCCCAGCTGCCGGACCTGCCGGGCCGGGACACGTTCGGCGGGCCATCTTTTCATTCGGCCCGCTGGGACCACGACGTCGACCTGACCGGTAAACGGGTCGCCCTGGTGGGGGCGGGGGCCAGCGGCTTCCAGATCGCGCCGGCGATCGCCGAGCAGGTCGCCCACCTCGACGTCTTCCAGCGGACCGCCCAGTGGATGTTCCCGAACCCGATGTATCACGACCGGGTGCCCGACGGCGCGCGGTGGGCGATGGACCACCTCCCGTTCTACGCCCGCTGGTACCGCTTCCTGCTGTTGTGGCCCGGCGCGGACAAGGGGCTGGACGCGGCGCGCGTCGACCCGGACTACGCCGACCAGGCCAACGCGGTCAGCGAGGTCAATGCCCTGGCGCGGATGATGTTCACCGAGTGGATCACCAGCCAGGTCGGTGACGACGCGGACCTGCTGGCCCGGGTGCTGCCCGACTACCCCGCCACCGGAAAACGCACGCTGCAGGACAACGGGAGTTGGCTGACCACGCTCAAGCGGCCCGACGTGCGTCTGGTCCGCACCCCCATCGCGCGGATCACGCCGAGCGGGCTGGTGACCGTCGACGGTGAGGCATACGACGCGGACGTCATCGTCTACGCCACCGGGTTTCGCGCCACCGAACTGTTGGCACCTCTGACCATCACCGGCCGTGACGGCGCCGATCTGCATTCCGAATGGGGTCGGCGGCCCTACGCGTACCTCGGCGTCACCGTGCCCAAGTTCCCGAACCTGTTCATGATGTACGGGCCCGGCACCCATCTGGCGCACGGTGGAAGCCTCATCATGCATTCCGAACTGCAGATGGCCTACATCAACTCCTGTCTCGAGCACCTGATCGGGGCTGGGGCGCGGTCGATGGAGCCGCTGCCCGGGCCCACCGAGGAATGGCACCGCCGCACCCAGGAGCAGATCACCGATACGGTGTGGGCTCACCCGTCGATCGCGCACTCCTACTTCAAGAATGCCGACGGTGAGATCCACACCGTCAGCCCCTGGCGACTGTGCGAGTACCGCGCGTTCCTCCAGAACCCCGACTGGTCCCGATTCCACGTCCGCGCCGACGAGACGGTCTGACGTGCGGTCGGTAGTGGTCGACGGGTCCGGTCGAGTCAGCGTCGAGCAGCGCCCCGACCCCGTGCTCCCCGGACCCGACGGCGCCATCGTCGAGGTCACCGCGACCGCCATCTGCGGTTCGGACCTGCATTTCCTCGAGGGCCACTATCCGGTCACCGAACCGGTGGCACTGGGCCACGAGGCGATCGGCGTGGTCGTCGAAACCGGCCCGGCGGTCGAGTCTTTCAGCGCCGGGGACCGCGTCCTGGTGTCGTCGGTCGCCGGCTGCGGCCGGTGTGCGGGCTGTCGGACCAAGGATCCGGTGGCCTGTGTGCGGGGTCCGCAGATCTTCGGGTCGGGCCTGCTGGGTGGCGCGCAGTCGGATCTGCTCGCGGTGCCCGACGCCGACTTCCAGCTGTTGGCGATGCCCGACGGCGTCACCGTCGAGCAGGCCCTGTTGTTGACCGACAACCTGGCCACCGGATGGGCCGGCGCCAAACGCGCCGACATCCCGATCGGCGGGACGGTGGCGGTCATCGGGGCGGGTGCGGTCGGTCAGTGCGCGCTGCGCAGCAGCTACGCTCTGGGTGCCGCACGCGTTTTCGTGGTCGACCCGGTCGCCTGGCGACGCCGGCAGGCGACCGTGGCAGGTGGGCACGCCGTCGCCGCTCCTGGCGCGCACGCCGTGCTCGAGGCCACCGACGGGCTCGGCGCGCACTGCGTGATCGACGCGGTGGGCACCGACGCCTCCCTCGACGACGCTCTGGCCTGTGTCCGCACCGGCGGCACCGTCTCGGTCATCGGCGTTCACGACCTGACGCCCTACCCGTTGCCCGCACTGATGTGCCTGCTGCGCAGTCTGACCTTGCGAATGACCACCGCACCGGTGCAGCAGACCTGGCCCGAGCTGATCCCGCTGCTGCAGTCCGGCCGGCTCTGTGTCGACGGGATCTTCACTGCCGCAATGCCGCTGGCCTCAGCCCCGCAGGCCTACGCCGCCGCCCTGGCTCGCGCCGACGACCACCTCAAGATCCGCCTGGAGCCCTGAGCCGAGGTCACGGCACGTCGGCGGTCGCTGGGTCGAGGTACCACGAGTGCAGCTGAGACAGCAGGGCGGTCTTCTTGTAGTGGTGGTCGGCCATGCGCGTGAGGATGTCGTCGAGCACCACGACGGCGTCGTCGATGTGGGGGCCCTTGTTCAGCATGACGCACTCGGCGCGCTCCCCCATCGCGGCGTCGCTGATCTCGGCCCGGGACGGCAGACCGCTCTTGGACATCTGCTCGAGGACCTGGGTCGCCCAGATCACCGGCAGATGGGCGGCCTCACACAACCACAGCGTCTCCTCCTGCACCTCGGCCAGTCGCTGGTAGCCGACCTCGACGGCCAGGTCGCCGCGCGCGATCATGACTCCGACCCGGGGACGGCGCATCGCGGTCAGGAGCAGTTGCGGAAGTCGCTCGAAGGCACGGCGCGTCTCGATCTTCAGGACGACACCAACCCCGTCGCCGCCGAGCCGGCCCAGCTCGTCGTGCAACCGGACCACGTCGGACGGGTGCTGGACGAACGACATCTGGACCACGTCGGCGATCTCGGCGACGGTACGCAGATCGTCGATGTCCTTGTCGGTCAGCGCCGGCACCGGCAGCGCGGTGTCGGGCAGGTTGATGCCCTTGGCGGCGCGCAGTTTCGCGCCCTCCGGAGCCGCCCGCCCGATTCGCACCTCCACCGCGTCGGGATCGACAGCGACGATGTCGCCGCCGATCCGGCCGTCGTCGAAGAACACCTTCTCCCCGACCCGGGCGTGACCGAACACCGCAGCGAGCGTGCACCCGATGCTCGCGGTGCCCGCAGGCTCGGGCGCGACCGGCGAGCAGTCCCGGGTGAGCCGCAGGGTGTCACCCGGACGCAGCACCAGACTCAGCTCGTGTTGCGGCAGCGGACCGACTTCGGCGGCATCGTCGGCGCCGTAGACCCGCAACACCGTTCCGCTGGCCACATAGGCGGTCTTGTCGGTGCTGACGACGATGCCGCCGGCGCCGCGCTGCGACGTCAGCAGGGTGCGTTTCGCCCCGCGGGTGTCGTAGAGCGCGAGGACATCCGTGTTCGTCCGGCGCGCGAGCCACTCCGTGGGCACCGGCAGTGTCACCATTCCGGTCTCGGGAGGCGGGGCCGGGGACGACTGGGACGTCAGCCAGGCGCGGGCGGGCGCCACGACGTGGCCGAGGTCGTCGCGGTGGGGCCGCAGTTTGACCACGCGGGGTCCGGGCTGAATCGGGCCGGTGCGCAGCTTCGGACCCGCGAGGTCCATGGCGATCAGGCAGCTGCGTGACGTCTGCTCGGCGGCCGCGCGCACATGCTGCGCCATCGCCCGCCAGGCGTCGGGGTCGTCGTGCGCACAGTTGATCCGGGCGACGTTCATCCCCCGTTCCACGAGGCGGTGAACCAGCTGTGGATTCGTGGCGGCTTCGGATGGCAACGTGACCATGATTCGGGTCGAGCGACCGGGTGGCGCCGCACCGAGCAGTTCGACCGTTCGACGGTCCAGCACCGCCCGGCTCTCCTCGGCGCCGACCGCACAGGGCGGCGGTGGACACCAGCTGTCCTCGATCATGGCCGCCACCGCCGAGCGCACCAACCGCAGTGTCGCCTCCACATGGGGCTCGCTGCGGCCCAGCGACGACAGCCCGAACGCAGCCAGCCGCTGCTGCAGATCCCGCAGATCCACGCCGCGCATGGCCCAGTAGTGGGCGAGGTTGCGCGCGCTGGTCCGGTAGTCCGCATCGACGGCGTCGATCCACCGCGACCAGGTCTCACCCGCCTGCTCCAGCCGCTGCAGCAGGCCGTCGATACCGTCGAGCAACCCCGACAGCTCCGCGCGGGTGTCGTCGGCCATGAGCGCAGGCGCGTGGCGGTATGCGGTCACGGGCATGCTCCGGCGCTGATCTCCTCCATCGTCGCAGCACCCTAACGCCCGCCGGTTACCTGCCGGTGAACACCAACCCAGCAGCGGCGTTAACCCTGCGACCGGGTAACCGCCACAGGTGACGAAGGGCCCTACGGCGTTGCCCGCCATCGTCATAGCGTGAGAAGGGATACGCGACAGAAGCGGATTGGGGAGCGGATGATGACGACGACGACATCACCGGTGATCGTGGGGATCGACGGGTCCGAGGCAGCGGTGAACGCTGCGTTGTGGGCAGCGGACGAGGCGCTCGCTCGCCGAGTGCCTCTGCAGCTGTTGTACGCGACGAAGCCGAAGCATCTGGGCACCGACGACTACGACGCCGACATCCATCGCGGACGCGAAGCACTGCAATCCGCCTGTGCCGCCATCGAAGCAGCCGGGAAAGCGGTGGACGTCGGGACCGATCTCGTCGACGGCCCGGCTGCGGTGGCGCTGGTTGAGCGATCTGCACAGGCCGAGTTGATCTGTGTCGGCACCGTCGGGATCGACCGCTACGCGCGCTCGATCCTGGGCTCCACCGCGACCGAGATCGCGGAGAAGGCGCAGTGCCCGGTCGCCGTGATCCGCCCGCGGGACGACGAAGCAGACCAGGACATCGACTGGATCGTCGTCACCCTGGACGGACGACCCGAACACCACGTCGTGGTGGAGCGGGCCATGCAGGAAGCCGAACTGCGTCATGCGCCGGTGCTGGCGTTAGGTGACGATCAGGTGAGCACCTGGCAGCAGCGCTTCCCCGGTGTGCACGTCTACCCGATCGCCGACGAGGATGACATCGCGCACTTCCTGAAAAAGCACGACGAGCGGGTTCAGCTGGCGGTGATCGGCAGCGACGGGACCGACGAACTGGCCCAGATCGTCGGTCCGCACGGTCATCCGGTGTTCCGGCATGCGCACTCCTCGGCCCTGGTGGTCCGGTCGTGACGGCGCGTCACCGGCAATCGTGACCGGGTCCCGGCCGCGGGTGCTGATCGTGTTCGCGTCCCGTCGTGGCGGCACGGCGGGTTTGGTGGACATGATCGGCGATGCCCTGGAAGCCCAGGGGTGCGATGTCATCATCTCCCCGGCCGACGGAGTGGCCGACTTCTACGAGATCGACGCGGTGATCGTCGCGGGATCGCTGTACAACGGCCGGTGGCATCGCCACGCGAGTCGCTTCGTGCGCCGCAACGCCGCCGTGCTGCGAACCCTGCCGGTGTGGCTGGTGTGCAGCGGGCCGTTGGACGATTCCGCTGCGCGCGAGCAGATTCCGCCCACCAAGCAGATCGCCAGGTTGTCGGCACTGGTCGACGCGCGCGGTCAGGTGACCTTCGGGGGGCGGTTGCAGCCGGGCGCTCGGGGGCTGCTCGCACACGCGATGGCCAAGACCAGGGCCGGCGACTGGCGCGACCCGGAGCACGTCGCATCGTGGGTGGCTTCGATGCGTGAGCAGCTGCAGACACGCTGATCGTCGGTCAGCTTGCGATCGGACGTACCCCTCACCCGGCGAGCCGACACACCCGCTCCAGCTCGGCCGCCGTGTCGGACACCGGCACCGACGTGTCGATCGGTAGGGCCTCCGGCCACCGCTGCTCACCCTCGCTGAGCGCGGTGGCGATTCCCGGGGTGGCGTCGGAGGTGGTCGCAGTACGTGTCGAGATTCGCTGCACAGCCTCGGAAATCGGGACCGTGCAAACGAATTCGACCACCGGCGAATGGCATTCGGCGCCGACGGACCGGGCCTGGTCGCGGTGCCGCCGGTCGCGCCACGTACCGTCGACGATGACCGCCCGTCCCGTTCCGAGTACTGCGTGCGCGCGCCGCAGCACTTCGTCGTACACCGCGGTGACGTTCTGCGGCGCGTAGAGCCCGCTGTGCAGGTCGCCGATCGCACCTGAGATGGTGCCCGCTTCGCGCAGCTCACGTCGCACGTCGTCGGTGGAGATCACCACGGCGTCGATGCGCGGTGCCAGCGCTTGAGCCAGTGTGGTCTTGCCGGTTCCGGGTCCGCCGCCGACGAGCACCAGCGGTACCGTCGCCCGCCGCAGATGCGCCAGCGCGATGTCCAGGTGGGCGCGGGCGTCGGCCGCGGCGTCGTGGTGACCCTGGGTGACCCGCACGCAGTCGACCTTGGCCCGCACCACCGCGCGGTAGGCGACGCAGAAGTCGCGCAGCGCTCGCGGGGCGGAATCGTCGGCGCTGCGCAGGTATTCGTCGAGGAAGAACTCGCCGAGATCTGGCCGGCCCAGATATTCGAGATCCATGGCCAGGAAGGCGGCGTCGTCCACCCCGTCGACATACCGCAGCCGGTCGTCGAATTCGAGGCAGTCGAGCAGGACCGGCCCGTCGGGCATACAGAAGATGTCCTGGGTCAGCAGGTCGCCGTGTCCGTCGACGACCCGGCGCCCGGCGATGCGCGAGGCGTAGAGCCCGCCGCGGCCGGCCAGGAAGCGTGTCGCCAGGCGTGTGACGTCGGCCAGTGTCGACTCGGCCAGCACGGTGCCTGCGTGGCGCCGTAATTCGGTCAGGTTCTCCTGCCACCGTTCGGTCAGCGCAGCCACGGTGGCCTCGGCGTCGACTGCCTCGCCGCGCCCTGCGGTGGCGTGAAAACGCGCCAGCACGGCGGCGACGGCGCGGAGTTCGGCATGCACCGGTACGCCCGAGCGGACGAGGACCGCCAGGCGCGCCGCCTCGGGATAGCGCCGCATCACGATGACCGGTTCGGGCGGCCCCTCCGGGCTGTCGAAATGGCCGATGCCCAGATAGCTGTCCGGGGCCAGTCTGCGGTTGAGCTCGACCTCGCGGGCGCAGGTCTGTTCGCGGCGCGCCACACTGCTGAAATCGAGGAAGTCGGTGACCACAGCCTTCTTGGTCTTGTAGGCCCGGTCACCGATCAACGCCACCAGACCGGTGTGCGTCTCGTGCACCTCGGCGCCGAGGTTTCCGGGTGTGGTCCAGGGAGGCGCGGTCGAGGGTGGGGTGCCGGTCATGTGCGCCACCATGCCGCGAAACGCGTTCGTGCGAAAGGGCCGGAAGGCCCTCCGGCCTCGCGCGGGGCGTGGCCGCCCGGCTCAGGACCGGGTGCGGCGGGCTTACTCCGGGCCAGGTGCGGCCGGCCTGCTCAGGGCCGACGCGCCACGATGACCGGTATGCGCGCCGCGTGCACGACCGCCGAGCCGACCGATCCCAGAAGCAGCCCGGCGAAGCCGCCGCGGCCATGGCTTCCCACCACCAACAGCTGGGCGGTCTGCGACTCCTCGATCAACCGGTGCGCGGGATTGTCCTGACCCACGACCCGGTGCACGGTCACGTCCGGGTAGCGCTCACACCACCCGGCGAGACGCTGAGCCAGCTCTTCGTCAGCCTGGGTCGCCAGTTCGTCGGTCGGCACGTCGAACGGGAAGTCTGCGTTGTTCATCCACGTGTGCACCGCCGTGAGGTCCACGCCGCGGCGCGAGGCCTCGTCGAAGGCGATCGCCGTGGCGGACTCCGAGGCCGGCGAACCGTCGACACCGACGACCACGGGCGCCGTGACAGAGAGTTCCCCGTCCGGGCGGTCGGCGTGGATGACCGCGACCGGGCAGTGGGCGTGATGCACGAGCGTCGAACTGGTCGAGCCCAGCAGCAGTCCCCGCAATCCGCCCACGCCGCGGCGCCCGAGGACGATCATGTCGGCCTCTGTGGACACCTCGATGAGGGCGGGCATCTTGGCGCCGGTGAGAACCTTGGTGTGCACCGGGAATTCGCGGGACTCCGAGACGGTGTCGACGACCACCCCCAACGCGTCGTCGACGATCTCCTGGGACCGGCGGTCGCGCTCGGCCAGGTACTCCTGCGGTAACGCGACGGGGAAATCGAGCCAGGGCCCGACCTCGTCGGCGGGCTGGACGTGCACGATGGTCAACGGGACGTGCCGCAGCGCGGCGTCACGCGCCGCCCAGTCGACGGCTGCGTCGGAAGACGGCGATCCGTCGACCGCGACGACGATGCCGTGACTGTCGGTCATGCCGAGTCGACCGAAGGGGTGATCACGCCGTAGTTGCCGTCGATGCGGCGGTAGAGCACGCTGGCCCGCCCCTGGGCGGCATCGATGTAGAACAGGAACGGCAGAGCGAGGAGGCCGAGCCGTTCCACGGCGTCCTGTTCGCGCAGGCAGGGCGGCGCCGCATCGCTGACGGTGACGGGGCGGTGGAATTCGCCCAACTCCTCGGCGAGGTCCGGCGCCACCATCGCCACCCGATACCCGGTGGAGCCGGCGCGGTACATGACTCCGACGGCGCCGGTGGCTTTCTCGGTGAACAGATGGAAGTCGTAGTCGAGCAGATCCATCTCGTCGGCCGCCTCGTCCACGGTGCAGGGCGCCATCGCGAACGTCTTGCGCCGGATGACCTCGGCCTGGTCGGCCGATCGGGCCGGGTGCCCGGGCCGATGCTCCTGCGCCCACGGGCGCCGCGGCGCCCGTGCACCCTTCTTGGGTAGCTCCCAGTGCTCGGCGAGGTGTTCCAGCTGGCGCCGCAGCGCAGCCTCGAGCCGGTCGATGGCCTCTCGCGCGGTCGCCCCGTGGACCTGTGCCCGCACCACCCGTCCGCTGACGTCCAGGTTTCCCTGCGCGACCACGGGGTTCTGCACCGCCGGGTCGTGGTGGCGGGCCAATTTCACCCGCGCGTACAGCACCGGTCGGTGGGCCAGCCGTCCCAGGTCGGCGATCTTGGTCCGTGCGTAGTCGGCCACGCCGGGGAATTCCCCGTGCGAGGTGACGTCGACGTCGAAGACGGGCTGCGCATCAGTTGTGTTGCTCATACCTCTAGTACTACGACGGGTAGCAACCGCGCGGGAGGGGCTAAGGTCACCTGTCGGCGGCGGCGGTGTCGACCGTGGCGTGTAGCGCCGCCTCCAGGTTGCGCAGCGCGCCGTCGCTCAAGCCCTGCGCGAGCTCCCACTGGTATCCGCGTATTGCCAGCAGGTACGCCTCGGGCACGAAGTCGAAACACTGCCGCGCAGTGGCCAGGATGGCCGGCACCGAGAGGGCGTGCGAGGTGAACGTCAGATCCATCTTCGCGTGCGGTCTGGTCACGGTGAATGTGTCGACGGCGCTGTCCTTGGTTGCGTCGACGAACAGGACGCGCCGGTAGTGGTGGATCAGATCGGCGTCTTCGAGGTTGAGCTGATAGGTGTGCCGCAGCTGCGGCTTCGGGCCACTGCGCGCGGACAGGCGCGCTTCCAGGCCGTCGACGTAGGCCCAGCCGAGCCCGTCGTCCTGGCGCCCTGCGTTGCCGATCCCGAGCACGAGCGACGACTCACAGGACAGCAGACCGGCGGGCAGGCAGCGAGTTTCAGCGGGCCCGGAGTGTTCAGCGGACACGGTGATCGATGACGTGGCCCCCCGGGTCGACCAGCGACACCGACAGCGGCATCTGCCCCAGCGCGTGCGTGGCGCAGCTCAGGCACGGATCGTAGGCCCGGATGCCCACCTCGATCGCGTTCATCATGCCCTCGGTGATCTCGGCCTGCCCGCCCAGATAGTCCTCGGCCACGCTGCGCACCGTCTCGTTGAGCACATGGTTGTTCTGGGTGGTGGCCACGATCAGGTTGGCGAAGGTCACATTGCCACCGCGGTCGGCGCGATAATGGTGCACCAGGGTGCCGCGCGGGGCTTCGACGACGCCGACCCCCTCGCCCACCCAGGCGTGTTCGCCCGGCGACACGACCAGGTCGCCGGCGACGATGTCGGGGTCGTTGAGCAGGTCTCTGACGACCTCGGCGGCGTGGATGATCTCGATGGTGCGGGCCCAGTTGGTGTGCAGGGTCATGGAGTTGGCCGACCCGTCGGTATAGGCATGGAACCGCTCCAGCGCTTCGGCGGCCAGCGGCGTCGGTAGCGTGTCGGTGACGTTCATCCGCGCCAGCGGACCGACCCGCACCGAACCGGCGTCAGGCCCGAGGTCGGTCAGATACGGGAACTTCATGTAGCTCCACTGCTCCACCCGCTCGGAGAAGTGCGCCAGGTAGTCCCGGTAATCGAATTCGCGGATGACGTCCCTGTTCGCGTCGACGACGCGCAGGTGCCCGTCGTAGTAGTCGACGTTGCCGGCGTCGTCGACCAGGCACATGTTCAGTGCGGGCACCGTGGCGAACCGGTCGACCTGTGCACGGTGCGCGTCGTGGAAGTCGTGGAACATCTGCAGGCCCAGCTGGGCATCGTCGATCACCTGATCGACCGACGGCAACCCGTCGTCGCCGCGCAGGAACCGCTCGACGTCGGCCGCGGTCAGACTCTTGTTGACTCCGCCGGGAACCGACGAGATGCCGTGCATCCTCTTGCCGAAGACCGCCTCGATGACCTCCTGACCCCATTTGCGCAGCCTGACAACACGTTTGACCAGTTCGGGGTTGGCTTCGATCAGTCCGATGAAGTTGCGCTGTTCGGGTGCGGCATCGATACCGAACAGCATCTCCGGCACCACCAGGTAGAAGTAGGCCGTGACGTGCGACTGCAGCATCTGCGCGTAGTGCCCGAGCCGACGCATCTTGACCGCGGTTGGGGTCAGCGCCGTCCCCGACCCCGGCCCGACACCGATCATGTCGTCGAGTGCCTTGGCGCCGGCGAGATGGTGGCTGACGAAGCAGATCCCGCAGATGCGTTGCATCAACACCGGCGCCTCCCAGTACGGGTGCCCCTGGATGAAGCGCTCATAGCCGCGGAACTCCACCACGTGCAGCTTGGCGTCGACGACGTTGTGGTTGTCGTCGAGTTCGACCACGACCTTGCCGTGCCCCTCGATTCGGGTGACCGGATCGATAACGATGGTCTTGCTGGTGGACATGGTCATGAATCCCCGTTCACTCGAAGTGGTTGAGCGAAGTGGGCAGGTCGACGGGGCGGCCGTGCACCAGGTCCTCGAGCACGGTGAGGATGGCGTCGGCGCT